>LNAP01001827.1_pt1 | contig 13235 bp, 10 predicted proteins | sample 602601 | NCBI WGS metagenome assembly LNAP01 (sample SAMN02440304, study PRJNA202911) | soil metagenome | biome: Subtropical and temperate rainforests or woodlands; isolation source: soil samples (1 kg each in a 20% v/v slurry with milli Q water) were... ...
GGAGTACTGGCGGACGGGGGTTCAAATCCCCCCGGCTCCACCACTTCATCATCTAAAGACGTCCACGGACGTCTTTTTTTGTGCCTGAAATCCAGTAAATACGCGGCCTCCAGCGCTTTTGCGTTCTTTTGAGAGTTTTGGAGTTCCAGCCATTTGGGTATTCCAGACGGTATTCCAGCTCATCCGGTGCTAATCTTTGGAATACCGAATCAGTGCCTGAGGACAATCTCATGCCTGCTCAAACCCTCCGCCTCTCCGATCGACAGCTCAAGGGAGTCAAACCCGCGTCCAAGGATTACGTCCTCACGGATGGTGACGGTTTGCAGCTCCGGGTACGCAGCAACGGCTCGTTGCTGTGGAATTTCAACTACCGCGAACCGGTTACCAAGAAGCGCATCAACATCGGCTTCGGGACCTACCCCGAACTGTCATTAGCGAATGCACGAAAGATGGCAGTCGATGCACGCGAGTTACTCGCGCAGGGCATTGATCCGAAAGTGCAACGCAATACGTTGAATGAAGCCAAGCGCGCAGAAACGGAACACACCTTCGAGAACGTCGCCACCGCCTGGTTCGAACTCAAAAAAGACTCGGTGACCCCGGCCTACGCCGAGGACATTTGGCGGTCGCTCACGCTGCACATGCTCCCCGATTTGAAGACGACACCTCTCGCGAAAATCACCGCGCCGATGGTGATCGGATTGCTTCGTCCAATCGAAGCGAAAGGTAGCCTGGAGACAGTCAAACGTCTTAGCCAGCGGCTAAACGAGATCATGACCTACGGTGTGAACTCTGGCCTGATCTTCGCCAACCCACTCAGCGGTATCAGGGCGGTATTCAAAAAGCCCAAGAAAGAGAACATGGCTGCGCTTCCGCCGGAAGAGCTCCCGGAGCTCAAGCTGGAGATCGCGAACGCCAGTATCAAACGCACGACCCGCTGCCTAATCGAATGGCAGTTGCACACGATGACTCGCCCCGCCGAGGCGGCGACTACTCGCTGGGCAGACATCGACTTTGAAAGGCGTGTCTGGACTATCCCACCGGAGCGGATGAAAAAGCGCCGCCCTCACAGCATTCCGTTGAGTGATCACGCTGTCGCTCTGTTGGAGTCACTGAAAACTCACAGCGGCCATCGCGAATTCGTATTCCCGGCAGACAGAAATCCACGTACCCACGCCAATAGCCAAACCGCCAACATGGCGTTGAAGCGCATGGGCTTCCAGGATCGGTTGGTCAGCCACGGCATGCGCTCGATGGCCAGCACCATCTTAAATGAGCATGGCTGGGACCCGGAGCTGATTGAGGTTGCACTGGCGCATGTCGACAAGGATGAGGTGCGGAGCGCCTACAACCGAGCCGACTACATTGAGCGCCGACGCCCGATGATGGCCTGGTGGAGCGAGTACATCCAAAACGCCGCCACCGGCAGCCTGCTCGCCTCAGCATATGGCCAAGCCAGAGACAGGAACGTGGTGCCGATCCGCTAGCGCTGTACAGGCGCGGTAACGGTGGCGACAGCAACTGAGCGCTCAGGAATCAGGGAAAGCAGCCTCGTTTATCCGCTTGTCAGCGCGGGTCCATCCAAACAGGGCTGCAAAGCCGCCCTGTTTGGATGGACCTTACTTTGAAGAGCTAAAAGCCACGACGTTGTCCAGGATTTACCACGGAATTCCACCGGTGGATAACTGCTCTTGAAGTCCAAAGTGGCGCTGAATTTCGAACCTTGACCAGATTTTTCCACAGGCGTAGAACTGGCCGTGCAACCGCTGTCGATGACAGCAACCCAGGTGGTCCGAACCTTGAAGGCCACGCCGCTCCTGCGGTGGTTCTCCCCCCAAATGGCGATTCGCGTCCGGCAGCTCGCCCGGTCACCTCCCCGGTGATGGATGCCTACTTCAGATCATGGCCCTCGTGCGCCAGACGACACTTCCTACTTCGCTGCCCTGCCTTGGCCGAATCTTGCGCCAACCTGTGCCCGTCTCTTTCTTCTGGAAAGAGACGGGCACTTCCACCACTGCTGCAGCCCTGATCGCACATGGCTTTGCGGCATTCCTCCTCGTGACAATCGGCGTGACAAACGCCGATGTCACCAGCAACAGCGATGTAGATGATGGTGCCGCAGACCAAGGAATGGACTGCACCTGACTGACAGTCAGGCATGCCCCGGTCATCGCATTGCTGCTTGCACCTGGCTCAGGATCTCGCGGCACTGGTCTCGTTAGCCAATGCAGCCTCCACCCGCCCACCGGTAACGGTGCTCAGGAGGCCAGATCATGAGATGCCCTTGCTCCTGGTCGTAAGGAGCCGCCAGTCCCGCGTTAGAGGACATCCCCACAGGTCGCAGGGGCCTTGATCCCTGATAACACTCAGCATTCTTGGCGGGATGACGTGGGGCGAGGGTTGGAGATCGGATGATGAGGTGACTGACATGGCATTGGTAGGTAGACGCGATGGCCGCAATTTCGGTTACGGCAGGCAGTTGAGCTATGCGGGTCAGCAGGCGCTGAAAGATATGTTCGGTGGTGGCCATTACGGCACGGTCAAGGCGCACAGCGATCGGTGGCGGGCATTCGTGAAGTGGTGCCGGTCTGAAGCGGGACCCGGGGTCAACGATGCGCGGCAGATTGACCGCGAGGTGTTGTCGAACTATGCCGCATACCTTCGCGGCCTCGTTGAGCACAGCGACCTAGCAATCAGCACTGCCCAAAACCGGCTATCCAGCGTTAACCGAACCATGGCAGCGCTTCGCGGTGATCAATATGTAAAATTGCCAAGTCCGAGCAAGGCCTTGGGTATGCAGCGCACCGGGGTACGTCAATCGGCGCCGCAAGGCCAAGACCGCGAACAGGTACAGCAGATCGTCGAGATGCTTTGTAGCCGTGGTCAGATGCGAGCAGCAGCGATAGTTCAGTTGACGCGAGCCACGGGGATGCGTTTGCGCGAGGCCATCCTGGCTGACCTGCCACGGCTGAGCCGTGAAGCCGCGCTCTACGGCAAAATCAATATTCAGGATGGCACAAAAGGCGGCCGCGCCGGTGCATCTGCCCCCCGCTGGATTAAGGTGGATGACCATATTCGTGGCGCACTTAGATTTGCATTGCAAGTATCCCCCACGGATAGCCGCAACCTGATTGCTCCAAACGAGAGCTATCTGAACGTTCTGCAGGAAATAGCACAGCCAGCGAGAGAGGTCCTGAAAGCACACGACCTCAAAGGCTTTCACGAACTTCGGGCGGCGTTTGCATGTGAGCGCTATGAACAGATCACACATCACCGTGCGCCTGTAAATGGTGGTCAGTGCTACGCCATAGACCGGCGCCTAGATCTTGAGGCTCGCATGCAGATCAGCGATGAGCTGGGGCATGGACGGATTGAAGTGGTCGCTGCCTACATAGGGGGGAGGGTATGACTAAGGCGTTTGATATGGAGTTGTTCTTGAGTGCCGTGCTGACAGGGTCGCATGCGACGCGGCACCGGCATTTGCGGCAGGCGAGAATCATCCAATCTGAAATCGCAAAACGCTGGCAGCGATCAACTCCTTGGGCCTGGCAGCGAAAGCATTTGGTTTGGTTTCTTGAACACTTCCTCACCGGCCGCAGTGAAGCAACACAGTATTACTATTTGCTTACTGTCCAACTGCTCGCACGACGCCTGGAAAGGCCATGGGTTTTTAAGCGTTGAGTGGAGCTCCCGTTCCTACCCATCGGTAATCGCCACCGCCTCGGAAAATCATGGCGTCGACGCGCCTATAAGCAATCTCCTCAGTGCTGAGGAAATCATGACTTTTAAAGGTCAGCCCGATTATGCGCAAGTCGCGCCGCATACAAGCGTAACATCTCGCCCTCGACCAGAAGCTGGTCACGCTGGACCGACGGCATACGATTATACACGCACCCCGCTTCGTCTGGCATTATGCCTTTATAGCGCCACCACTCTCGGGATGGCTGGTGACGAACTCAAGGGATGGAACATGGCAGAGAACAGCAACTTCGCCTTTTTCAAAGAACACGATCCGGTTTTTTTCCAACTTGCCAATGCGGCCGAGCGAGTATTTTCCAGCGACCCCAACACGACGCTGATCAAACTGCGCCAGTTGGGCGAAGCGCTCGCCCAGGATCTGGCGGTAAGAGCAGGCATTGAGTTCGACGCCACTACTTCCCAAGCTGATCTGCTGTTCCGCCTGAGTCGTGAAATCCAGCTCGACGGTAACATCCGTAACCTATTCCATACGCTGCGCATCGAAGGCAATAAGGCTACCCATGAATTCCGCACCCAGCATCGTGAGGCACTGGACGGGCTGAGGGTCGCCCGCGCCTTGGCGATCTGGTATCACCAGTCATTTGGCACGGGCGGCAACACCTTTAAGCCTGGGCCTTTCATGGTTCCGGTCGATCCGAGTGAGCCTCTACGTGAGCTGCAGGGGCAGATCGAAAAACTTCGCGCAGAGCTGGGCGACAGTCGCCAGCAATTGGAGAACAACCACCAATTAGCCGAGCTACTGGCGCAAGAAAAGCATGAGCAAGCCAGTCTTGTTGGGCAGATGAACGAGGAAGCCCGCGTCTACGAGCAGATTGCCCTTGAACGCGAGGCAGAACTATCGAAGGCCCGAGTCGATTTCGAGGCGCGGCTGAAAGTGCTGCAACAACAGCTTGAAGATCAGCCGCAAGCTGCCCAGCAGGTCACGCGTAAAACTCAGCAGGCAAGCAGCCAGTTCGACCTCAATGAAGACCTCACCCGTATTCTCATCGATCAACAGTTGAACGATGCCGGCTGGGAAGCCGATTCGCTCGATCTTACCTACAGCAAGGGCGCTCGGCCCGAAAAGGGCAAGAACAAGGCCATCGCCGAATGGCCAACCAGCAAGCCGAAAGAAAACGCTGATTACGTGCTGTTCGCCGGCCTAATCCCAGTCGCCATCGTCGAAGCTAAGCGCAAGCGTGTCAACATAGCGGACCGCATTCCCCAAGCCGAGCGCTATTCACGCCAACTGATCGTTACTGACAATCTGCAACCGGCCGGGCAGAACACGGGCTGGGCGGATGGCCAGGGCGGCCACTTCAAAGTCCCGTTTGCCTTTGCCTGCAATGGCCGGCCCTTCATTAAGCAGCTCGCTGAGCTGTCTGGCATCTGGTTTCGTGACTTGCGCAGTCCGGCCAACCTGCGCCGGCCGCTGCAGGACTTCCACACGCCGGGCGGTCTACTCGACCTACTCAAACGCAGCCGTGAGGACGCCGAGGCGAAACTACAGCAGGAAGGCTTCGCCTACCTCAAGCTGCGCGACTATCAGGAAAACGCCATCCGCGCCGTCGAGCAGGCGCTGGCCGCCAATCGCCGCCAATGCCTGCTGGCCATGGCCACAGGGACAGGCAAAACGCGTACGATCATTGGCTTGATGTACCGCCTGCTGAAGGCAGAGCGCTTTCGCCGTATTCTTTTCCTGGTTGATCGCAGCGCACTGGGGGAACAAGCCATTGAAGCCTTCAACGAGGCGACGCTGGAACAGAACCACACGCTGTCGCAAATTTACGACGTCAAAGAACTCGGTGACATGGCTGCCGAAGCAGAAACACGAGTTCAGGTCGCTACCGTACAGGCCATGGTCAAGCGCATCTTCCAGTCGGATACTCCGCCGCCCATCGATGCCTTCGATTGCATCATCGTCGACGAAGCCCACCGCGGTTACACCCTCGACCAGGAAATGACTGAAGGCGAACTGGCGGTGCGCGACTTCAACCAGTACCTGTCGCAGTATCGGCGCGTCCTTGATTACTTTGACGCCTGCCGCATCGGCCTCACAGCCACGCCAGCCAAGCACACCAGCGAGGTCTTCGGTGCCCCGATATTCACCTATAGCTACCGTGAGGCCGTAGCTGACGACTGGCTGATCGATCATGAACCGCCAATCCGCTACAAGACCCTGCTGAGCGATAATGGCATCCACTTTGGCAAGGGCGAGAGCGTCAGCGTCATCGATACGAGCACCGGCGAGGTGGATGTCGCCGAACTCGAGGACGAACTCGACTTCGAAATCGAGTCTTTCAATCGCCGCGTGATTACGCCCGGTTTCGACAAGGTCATCTGCGAGCAACTGGCACAAGAGCTCGACCCGTTGGGCGACGAAAAAACAATGATCTTCTGCGTCAATCAGGCCCATGCCGAGCGGGTGAAAAACCTCTTGGACGAAGCGTTCAAAGACGTTCACGACGAGGATTACAACCAAGCGGCGGTACAAATCATCACTGGGCAGAGTGACAAGGTTAAACAACTGATCCGCCAGTACAAGAACGAGCGCTACCCCAGCATCGCCATCACGGTCGACCTGCTGACTACTGGTATCGACGTGCCGCGCATCTGCCACTTGGTGTTCATGCGCCGGGTGCGTTCGCGCATCCTCTACGAACAGATGAAGGGCCGCGCGACTCGTCGCTGCGATGATATTGGCAAGACAGTCTTCAAGATCTACGATCCCGTTGATCTGTACGCCGCCCTCGAACCAGTAGATACAATGAAGCCGCTGGTGAAGGATCCGAGCATCAGCCTCGAACAACTGGTCAGCGAGCTAAGCAACCCAGCCAGCCTCGATGCTCCTGGTAACCAGCCAGACACTAGTCATGCCCACGACGTCCTGGACCAGCTCAGCCAGCGGATCATGCGTATTCTGCGCAAGGCCAGCCATAAGGCCGAGCAAAAGCCAACCCTAAAGGCCAAGCTCGCCGAACTGGAGAACACCTGGGGCATAGCCCCGGACAAACTGCATCAGCACCTGCACCAGCTCGGTCCACAGCAAGCTGCGCAGTTCATCCAACAGCATGTCCAACTGCTCAATCAGCTCGCCACGGTTAATGCTTTGCTGGGATCGCTGAATTATCCAGTGATCTCCACCCATTCGGACGAATTGATGGTCCGTGAACAAAGCTACGGAGATTACCACAGGCCTGCCGACTATCTGGAAAGCTTCAACGACTTCATCAAGAACCAGTTGAACCAGTCGGTGGCCCTAGGCGTAGTGGTCAACCGTCCGCAAGACCTGACCCGTGAGCAATTGCGCGAGGTGCGCTTGCTGCTTGATGGTCATGGCTACAGCGAGGTGAACCTGCAAAGCGCCTGGCGCAATCAAACCAACCAGGAGATCGCTGCCAGCATCGTCGGATTCATCCGCCGCGCCGCCCTCGGCGAGGCCCTGCTGCCATTCGAGCAACGCGTAACCAAGGCAATGGAAACGATTTACACCTTGCAGTCTTGGACCCAAGTCCAGCGCAAGTGGCTGGATCGCTTGGCCAAGCAGTTAGTACATGAGGTTGTAATCGACGAGAAGCAGATTGGCGAAGCGTTCCAGAATGATGGCGGCAGCACGCGGCTGAATAAAATGCTCGGCGGCAACTTGACCGTGGTGCTGGATGCCCTGAATGACAATCTGTGGGCACAGACCGGATAAGTCCGCTCACAAACGCTGGGGTTAGCCACCTACTCGTTCATGAGGGATAATGCCCGGCCACTCGACTTATCGACCGCACAGCTAGAGAAGCTTAATGACCCTTGCAGAGCTTCACCAGATCCTTGCCTGTGGTGAGGACAGCCGCCATCAATTCAAGCGAGATTTCAACAATATCGATGCCTTGGCAGCCGAGTTGGTGGCGTTCGCCAATACGTCTGGTGGCCATCTGCTGATTGGCGTAGACGATGGCGGTACCGTAAGCGGGTTGAGTAGTGCCGACGTGGCGCGGCTCAATCAGCTCCTCTCCAATGCGGCTTCGCAGAACGTCCGCCCGGCGATTAATCCGCGGTCCAGCAACATTCAGACCGAACACGGGCTGGTCATGGTGGTGACAGTCGAACAAGGGCTGAATAAACCCTATGTCGACAACCAGGGTCGCATCTGGGTAAAGAACGGCGCCGACAAGCGTCGGGTCACGGCTCGTGAAGAACTGCAGCGTTTGTTCCAGCAGGCCGGGCTGGTGTGTGCTGATGCAGTACCGGTCGCGGGCAGCAGCGTAGCGGATATAGATGCCAAGGCGCTCGGCGAGTACTTTCAAAGACGCTTTCGGCAGAGCCCCGAACAGACAGGTTTGGAAACCATCCGCATCCTGGAAAATCTTGGCCTCGCCAGTGGCGACACACCCAATTTGGCCGGTTTGCTGCTCTTCGGCCAGGCGCCACAACGTCTGTGCCCGGCGTTCGATGTCAAGGCCGTGGCGTTTCCGGGCACGGTTCTGCATGACCGCCACTATCTAGACAGCGAAGATATCGACGGTAATCTGCAGGAACAGTACCGACGCAGCCTTGCCTTCATAAAGCGCAACCTACACCACGTGCAGCGCCAGCAGGGCTTCAATACCCTCGGCCAACTGGAAGTGCCGGAGGAGGTATTTGAAGAACTGCTGGTCAATGCCCTGATCCACCGCGACTACTTTGTCAGCGCCTCCATTCGGATCATGATCTTCGCCGATCGCATCGAACTGATCAGCCCCGGGCACCTGCCTGACGTGCTCGATACCGAGAAAATTCGATTTGGCCTGTCCAACCGTCGTAACCCGACGCTCACCTCCCATGCTGTGCACATTCTCCCCTATCGCGGTTTGGGAACCGGCATCCCGCGCGCTATCGATGCTTGGCCAATGATCCGGCTGGAGGACGACCGGCAGAGTAATCAGTTCAAGGTGGTGATTCAGCGCGCCGTTGAAAAAGGGCCTCTTTCGGGCCCAAGTGGGGACCAAGTAGGGACTAAGTCGGGACCAAGTAGGGACCAAGTAGGGACTGAGTCCGCTGTCGAAGAAGAACAAGCCGAAACTCGCCTGTCTTTGCAGCAAGAGCAGATAACGCTGCTGTGCAAGATGACGGGCGATCACACTGCGCCAGAGCTAATGACCTTCGTCGGGCGCAGCAACCGCAGCAAGTTCCGCGAGCAGGTTTTGGCCCCACTACTGGCGCTTGGCGTGGTCGAGATGACCATTCCAGACAAGCCCAACAGCAGCAAGCAACGCTATCGCCTGACTGCGGCCGGCCGAGCGCTAAAGGCCGAACAACGCTCCTCAGACGACTGAGCCCAGACAACCATTTCTTTGCGCCAGCGCGATCTGGCGCTTTACACACTTCGCCACAGGTACCCCATGACCAACTCCGATATTGTCCAGAAACTCTGGAACCTCTGCGACGTTCTGCGCGACGATGGCATCAACTACAGCGACTACGTCACCGAGCTCGTGCTGCTGCTGTTCATCAAGATGGAATTCGAACAGGTGCAGAACAACGACAGCTTCGGCCATAAGCTGCCCGAAGGCGCGCGCTGGCCAGACCTGGCTGGCAAGTCCGGCGTTAACCTGCTCGATCACTACCGGCAGATGCTGCTGGACCTTGGCAAAAACCCTGACCCTCTGATCGCCGCCATCTATGCCGACGCTCAGACTCGCCTCAAGGAACCGCGCCACCTCGAGCAGTTGATCAAGAGCCTCGACGGCATCGACTGGTTCAGCGCCCGCCAAGACGGCCTCGGCGATCTTTATGAAGGTCTGCTGGAAAAGAACGCCAGCGAGACCAAGTCCGGCGCCGGCCAGTACTTCACCCCGCGCCCGCTGATCGACAGCATCATCCGCTGCATCAAGCCGCAGCCAGGCGAGACCATACAAGACCCGGCCGCCGGTACTGCGGGATTTTTGATCGCTGCTGACGCCTATATCAAAAGTCAAACCGACGATTACTACGACCTCGATGCCAAAGCCCAGGCATTCCAGCGCAATCGCGCCTTTGTTGGCGTAGAACTGGTGCCCGGCACTCGCCGTCTGGCACTAATGAACACACTGCTGCATGGCATGGAAGGCGACGAAGAAGGCGTGGTGCCCTAGGTCAGACCGGGGCCAACTTACCCAAGGTCGACCTCATCCTCTCCAACCCACCGTTCGGCACTGCCAAGGGTGGCGGTGGCCCGACTCGTGATGACCTCACCTACCGCACCAGTAACAAGCAGTTGGCCTTTCTCCAACACATCTACCGTGGCCTCAAGCCGGGCGGCCGCGCCGCCGTGGTGCTGCCGGACAACGTGCTGTTCGAAGCCGGCGTCGGCACCGATGTACGCCGCGATCTGATGGACAAGTGCAACCTGCACACCATTCTGCGCCTGCCGACGGGGATCTTTTATGCTCAAGGCGTGAAGACCAATGTGCTGTTTTTCCAGAAAGGCACGATTGAGAACCCACGTCAGGAGCAAGGCTGTACGCAGCGTGTGTGGGTTTACGATTTGCGCAGCAACATGCCAAATTTTGGTAAGCGTACGCCTTTTGGAGCGGCGCATCTCAAGCCTTTCGAAGAAGCGTATGGGGCGGATGCCAATGGCAATACCCCGCGTGCGGAGAATATCGAGGGGATTGGTGAGCTGAGTCGCTTTCGGGTGTTTACGCGCGATTTCATTGAGCAGCGTGGAGATTCGCTGGATATCAGCTGGTTGAAGGATAGAGACAGTCTGGATGCAAATGACTTGCCGGCGCCGGAGGTGTTGGCGGGTGAGGCCATGGCTGAGCTGACTGAGGCGCTGCATGAGTTGGAGGAGCTGATGAGGGCGATGGGTGCTGGGGATGAAGTGGCGGTGCAGAAGCAGTTGATGGCCGAGGTGATGGGATTGGTGGTGGCTGAGGAAACTAGCGCGGAGTTCAAATCGTGAGCTGGCAATCTCCGCAAACTTGGAAAACAGCAACACTTGCAGATATTTGCTATAGGATTGTTGACGGCTCTCATAACCCGCCTACCGGTCAGCCATCGGGAAAGCCGATGTTAAGCGCTAAGAATATTCAGAATGGAAAAATACATTTTGATGGATTGCGCTTATTGAGCACTGACGACTTTGAACTTGAAAACAATAGGACCAATATTTCTGCAGGGGATGTCTTGCTTACTATTGTTGGAGCCATTGGCCGCACCGCTGTAGTTCCAGCGACGGCACCTGAGTTCACACTGCAACGTAGCGTTGCAGTGTTAAAATCAAACCTTATGAACCCGAACTACCTCCGTTACCTTTTGGATTCCCCCGCAGCGCAGTCTTTCTTCTTGAATAATGCAAAAGGGACGGCGCAGAAGGGAATTTATCTGAAAGCCCTAGGCGGAATGCAAATACCCATTGCACCACCCGCGGAACAAGCACGCATCGCCCAAAAACTCGACGAACTACTGGCCCAGGTCGATACCCTTAAATGCCGTGTCGACAGCATCCCCGCGCTGCTCAAGCGCTTCCGCCAATCCGTCCTCGCCGCCGCAGTTTCCGGGCGGTTGACGGAGGATTGGCGTCATGCTCAAGCCGTGGATCCAGAATGGAAAAAAACTGCAATAAAATCAGTATGCAGCGTCGCATTTGACGGCCCGTTTGGCTCCAAGCTCAAGTCGGATGACTATACAAGCGAGGGAGTACGAGTAGTGCGCTTGGAAAACATCGGCCATATGGGGTTCATTTCCGAAAAAGAAACCTTCATAAGCCCTGCAAAGTTTAAAGAGCTTGCTAAGAACAAGCTTGAGCCAGGGGATATTTTGTTTTCGTCATTTGTCGATGAGGAGATCAGGGTTTGCCAATTACCAAAAAGCGAGGAGACTTTCATCAATAAGGCAGATTGCTTCTGTCTTCGAATCGATCAAACAGTTGCGAAACCTAAATTTTTACTATATTCACTGGCAGCTAGGCAAACCTACCGCCAGATCAGAGAAGCAGTCCATGGTGCAACACGGCCTAGGATTAATCTCGGGTTTCTGAAAGTCTTCGAGATCAGTCTTCCTTCCACAACTGAACAAATCGAAATCATTCAGCGTGTCGAACAGCTTTTCGCCTTCGTCAGCCAACTGGAAGTCCGCGTCAAAGTAGCTCAGGCGCGCATTGACGGCCTGACCCAAAGCATCCTTGCGAAGGCATTCCGCGGTGAGCTGGTACCGCAGGACCCGAACGACGAACCGGCCAGCGTACTGCTTGATCGCATCAAAGCCCAACACGCCGCTGCACCCAAGGGCAAACGCGGTCGCAGATCCGCCACGGCGGACTAAGCCTTACTTCTGGAAGAAAACCAACGATGTCAGTCCCGACCTACGACCAGTTCATCGAGCCCATCCTGCGTTTTCTCGCCGCCCACCCGGAGGGTGCCATGGCGGGCGAGGCCCACGAAGCGGCCGCCATGGCGAAGCACAGCGGCAGGAGACCATCGCCAGTGGCCAGGCCACCTACAAGAACCGTTCAGGCTGGGCGCATGATCGGCTGAAGCGCGCCGGCTATTCCAGCAGCGCAAAGCGTGGCTACTGGCAGCTGACCGACACCGGCCGCGCCTTCGCCAAGGCCAACCCGGCTCCGTTGAGCCCAGAACAGGTCGAGCACCTAGCTGTGAACTTCATGAGCGTGAAGCTGAAGACAGCGCCGGACGCCGCCTCGCTGGATGAGAGCAACGACACTTCAACGCCGATTGCCCAGACCGACCTCGCCACTAGCAGCCCGCAGGAGCGCTTGAACCAAGCCATCCTCGAGCTGCGTACCAGCGTCGCGGGCGACCTGCTGGACAGCCTGCTGCAAGCGAGCCCGACGCGCTTCGAGCACATCGTACTCGATGTGCTGCATAGCCTGGGCTACGGCGCGAACCGTCAGGCGCTGCAACAAGTCGGCGGCAGTGGCGACGGCGGCATTGACGGAGTGATCTCGCTGGACGCGTTGGGGCTGGAGAAAGTCTACGTGCAGGCCAAACGCTGGCAGAGCACCGTCGGCCGGCCCGACCTGCAAGCGTTCTATGGCGCATTGGCCGGGCAGAAAGCCAAACGCGGTGTATTCATCACCACTTCCGGCTTCACCGCCCAGGCCGTTGACTTCGCGCGCTCGGTCGAGGGGCTGGTGCTGGTCGACGGCAAACGCCTGGTCAATCTGATGTTGGATCACGAGGTTGGTGTCAGCTCGCAGCTTTATAAGGTGCCGAGACTCGACAGCGATTACTTTGATGAGTCGCTTGGCTGAGTTCAAAAAGCACCATTCCATCGAAAGCCAGATCAACCAGCATTCCATCTGGTATTCCAAGCTATTTATTAGATTGATTATTAGCCAATAAAAACAGATAGATACCGACTTGTTTCAGATTACCCCGGCTCTAAAGACGTCCACGGACGTCTTTTTTTGTGCCTGAAACCCAGTGAATACGCCGGATAGTAACCGTCTGGGCAAGGCCCCTTTTTTCGTTGATGCGACCAGATCAACCAATCACATGAACAGGATCGCAGGCCCAGTCGGTCAA
>LNAP01009237.1_pt1 | contig 13235 bp, 15 predicted proteins | sample 602601 | NCBI WGS metagenome assembly LNAP01 (sample SAMN02440304, study PRJNA202911) | soil metagenome | biome: Subtropical and temperate rainforests or woodlands; isolation source: soil samples (1 kg each in a 20% v/v slurry with milli Q water) were... ...
GTGTGTCATCTGGGCGCTTACGTTGACGCAGATGCCTTTGGTGTCGAAGGTGGTGCAGATCAGTTGATCTTGAACGAAGCTTTGCAATTGGTTTTGCAGTGCTTCGGTGTACAGGCTGGCATTATTCAGGGAATCACCCAGATCATACAAGCCGATGACACCCGTAGGTGGCATCGGAGTTATAGCGCTAGCTCCGCCTGTGTTTGGGGTGCCGTTACCGCCAGTGCCGCCACTGGTGCCTGAAGTAGGCGGGGTTGTGCTGCCCGATCCAGATACCGGTGGAGTGGCACCGCCGGAGCTCGAAGCCGGCGGAGTAACAACCGGAGGCGTCGGAGGCGTAACTACGGCGGTTGGTACCGAGATTGGGCCGTAGGAGCGAGCAACGAACGGCTGGTCACGGCCGTTCAGGGTGCCCATACCGAACACTGTATTGCCATCAGCCGAAACAGCGGTGGCCGTGTCGAGGGAGTTACCAGGCAACAAGTTGTAGGAAGGATCATTTTCTTGCAGCCACTGCACCAGCGATTGCATGCCCGTACCGGCTGTCCAGCGGAAACCAGTCACCACGGCACCGGTGGTATCAGCAACGCCGACGACCACTGCGCCATTCGCTGAAATACCTTCGGCGCTTGAGAGAGTGCCGTTGCTGAGCAGGCCAAGGCCCTTCATCCCGGATGCCTGAGTCCAAATGAAAGCTTCAGTTGAGGAAACCGACGAATCACCCATACCAACGATATAGGTGCCGTCTGCGTTTACCGCTTTTGCCTGAGAGCCGATACCACCAGCCAGCGTGCCCAAGCTTTCCGCGCTGCCGTTATTGACCCAGCGCGTGGCAATGTCTCCGGCCTTGGCGCCGTTTTGTGCGTAGCCCACGACTACCTGGCCGTCAGCAGAGACGCCCAAGGCAAAACTGTGACTGCCGTCGCTCAGTTGGCCCAGGCTGGTGATGTTGCCGGCGGAGTTCCAGGTCACAGCGGTGTCGTTGCCAGTTAGGCCGTCATTAGCAGACCCGGCAATCACACTACCATCGGCGGAGACGCCTTGGGCCTTTGCGTAGGTCCCGTTGTTAAGGAAACTCATTTTGTGGATGCCGGTGCCGTCCCAACTGACTGCGGTTTGTTTGCCGCTCAAGCTGTCCACCGAACTACCCACGATAATGCTGCCATCATTTGACGCCGCGTTTGCTTGTGCCACGTTACCGAGGGTGGCCAGGTATTGCTTGCCACCCAGTAGCGTCCATTGGAACGCACTGATGACTCCGGTAACGCTGTTGTTTTGCGTCCCCACGAGCATCTCGCCGTTACCCGATCCGCCCAGGCGGTTGCTGTAACCATTGATCGAGGTGCCGAGGGTAGGGGCGAAGACATCGACGCCAGAGGTAGCGGCTTGGGCGGAGGGGTTGCTCAGACCCAAGCCAATGGCGGCGACCAGCAGGGAGAGGCGTGGGTTAAAGCGATTGTTCTTGTCGTGCATGGGGTAATTTTTCCTGAGATTACGGGGGAAACTTACATAACATGCATTTATAATACTGATACGGCGCAAAACAAATCAACGAGATTGTTTGTCTCATTGCTTCAGCATCGATATTCCCCAATAAAAACGGGTGAATGACGTATTTTCTTGCCTAGAATTCTCCCCCCCTCCTTGCAAATCTTCCGTATTTCGAAACATTTTTTGGTCATCAATACGATTCCTTCTGTATCGAATATGTAGACCTGTTCACCATCTCCTTGCTCAAGGCCACCGCAAGTGACCGCTACCCCCCCCCGAGGAGAACGACCATGCTGAACGTTCCAAAAGCTCTGCTGGAACCCTGCGTCAAAATAGAAACTTTGCATCGCTCTGGAAAACGCCTGCTTCTGGAAATCGCCGGTGCTCTTGAGCTGTCGTCTGAGTCCTATGACATCCGTAGTAGCAAAGGCGGGAACGGTGTGATGGGTGAGGTGATTCTTCATTCCGATCACCTGTACTTGATGGTTCACGTCATGACTGGTGAGTTGCGAGTGATGTACCGAACCTGCAAAGGCCCAAAAGACGACAGCGGAGGAATCAACTACTTTGTCGGAGTCTCCGAGCTGGCCAGCGCAACAGCCAGTGAACGTTTCATCGCAAAGCTGAAGCAGATGACAAGCCTCGGCGTTCGTGAAGCCGCTTAATTAAGGAGTTCACATGTCGGAGAACCTGGTGCAGTTTCCAGAGGCTTTCGCGCAACGCATCAGCAAGATGATCGGATTCGAACCACCTGTCAGCGGTACCGCAGCCAATGGCTGGTTTGGTGGCTATGGGTGTCGCTGGTGTGCTGCTTCAAGAGCGTGGTTCACGGTGGTACCTTTCGATCAGTTGCAGGTCGCTGAAAAAGTGGCTCAGATGTTTCGTGAGGCCGGAGTGCTCGATGTGCGTATAAACAACGAGGGTGGCGTCTCTCAAGAAGATGATGGAAAGGGCTTGCAAGTATCGGCCTACGTTTGACCAACGCTGCACCGACCGCTCCTTGTGGAGCGGTTTTTTTTGCCTTCACTTTGCTCGCTCCTGTGCTCCTTCATAGATGGCAATGAAAGCCTTCTGGGAGAACGACGAAATGACGTACCCAGGCACTCTAGATGCCTATGGACACTTCTGGCTGGTAATTCCCAGGTAAGCTTTACAGATTGGCCAGGACGGGGCTTACAGTCTTCAAGATGGGCATCTTGTTGGCATACACCTCAACATCTCTGGTCAGTTAGAGAATGTGAGCGAATTCGACTTTGAGGTGACGCTTTTGATACAGCCCGCGCTCTTGGGATTGCGACGACCCGCATCCTGCGATGACGGTGTGGAGCACGTCACACAAATTCGTGGCGTGCAGCCCAGACTTAGAAGGGGCAACCCTGAAGGATGGGTTATACCAAATTCAGCCTTTTTCACAGAAGGCGTTGTTTTTGTTGGGCCGTGTTGGGCATCTCCATTTTGATATGACAACGAACTGGAGTTACTCATGCAAAACAACGATCAAACCTTGTCCCAAACAGTTTCACAATCCGCCGATGAAAGGACTGCTACTCCCATGGTTCTGACGAATGCAGCGGGGGTAATCGTGCATTCACCTTACGATCCGGCATTGCTGGCTTTCATTCACGAAGGTACGGAGATTCGAAACCCATATATTTCTGTGGATGGTCGTACCCTGGTGAACCCTGTGGAGGCATACGGATTCGTGGAGTACCACACCGGTGGTGGTCGCATGGCGCTGATGCGTCCTCATACCGAGGGTCGGGTCTTCTACCTCACGAAGGATGGGGTGTACATCGCTGATCCACAGGATTGGCGCGAATGCACGATCTTCGTATGCGATGCCGACGAAAACGAACTTGCCTACTGCGAGCTCACTGATGTTCCATCGTCCCCTGAACCAGGGCACCAAGATGCGATTGAAAATCCATTTTGCCCCGAAGAACTCAAACTTGAGTCCCACGAGGCATTGAAGGATCGGTACCGCGTATGGGCACAAGTCCACCTGGCAAATGATGATCTGGAGTTTGACGAGCAGGCTACGGTATCACTGTGTGAAGGCGGTGCGTTTGTCCAGGCCAGAATATGGGTCCCCTTTCGGATTTTGCCGACTCCAGCAGATTACGCCGACGAAGGCGTATAACCCCCCAAGCCGTCCTCTTTGAGGGCGGCATTTTTTTTGATTGTAAACACTCCGAGTGTCGATTGCTGGCTCATGTGAATCATCACATGCCATACGTTCAATCACTCAGGAGTGCGCTTCATGGCTAATAAGCTTTCTCAAAATTTTCCGTCTTATGCAAAACCGCTGGTCGATGCTCTTGCTGATGGATACCGGTATTCGCCGGCCGAAATGTTTCGCTATTTTCTCAGCGCCGTGATGCAGGTTTGGGGATTCCAGCCTTGGTACCCGACACCCGTTGAGGCAAGAGAACGAGTGATCACCGCCATTAGCTGTTATGACGGCCTAGTGGCCAAGGAGGAGCCTTTTAAAGACATCCTGGGTGCGGTTTACGCAGAGCTCAGCAGCAAAGGCGGCAAACAGCTTTTAGGCCAGTTCTTTACGCCCTGGAGCATCGCAGTAATGATGGCCAATTTTAACCCTGAACCGGTTTCAAATGTTCAAGGTCGAAAGGTGCTCTCTGATCCTGCGTGTGGCAGTGGTGTAATGCTGCTGGCCAGGGCAAATCAAATTATCGAAAAACATGGTGCAGAAGAGTTGTACCGATGGACGTTTTATGGCTGTGATCTGGATGGAATTTGCGCACGGATGACAGCCATACAACTCGCTGCCAACTGTGCTGTGCATAGAGTGGAAATTGGAGAAATCCTTATTGTTCAAGGCAACACACTCGCGAGCGCCGAAAACAAACAGGTGATCCTGCATGCCAGTTCCCCGAAACGTCTTGCTTTGGCTTAATAATCAAATTCTGAATCGAGAGAACCTCATGAAAATCCGCAAAGTATTGGTAGTGCTGATGGGGCTTTGTGGCTTGTTACCACTGATTGGTATGGCTTCTGAAGCCACCGATGCAGTGTTGGAAGTGGCCGCCACCCGGATGTCAACGGTTGTACGCGTTAATGGTCAAAACGTCCCAGTGATTTATGTTGGCCAGGCTGATGGCTGTGACTCAGTAGCCATTCAACATGCTGCCGATCGGTACGAGCACTTTCGTGTGTGTGACAACCGGGTAATTCCGCGCAACACGGTATCCCCCAGTTGGACAGAAGAAGATGGCGGCCGGGCGGTACTAGCCGCCGTGGTCAGCAATTCGATCTTGTATGGCGAAGCAAGTCAGACCGACTCGAACGGCTACCTCATTTCAGCCCGCACATTGGGTGGCTTGAGGAACGATTGTAGAAATGTTGAAGTCATCATCAGCTATGACGGGGACCTGGTCGACAGGGCTCTGAAAAGCGTATGTGGCAAAAGTAGATAAGGCAATACCAACCCACCTGTCTTATGGTGGGTTTTTTATGCGTTTCTGTTGGACATCTCCAAGTACCAGGCCTTCGCAACGTCTGGCCCAACTTTCAGGAGAGTCATAATGCAAAACGCAATCAAAACAGCTGTAAGCCAACAAGAAGTGCTGGACGGTTTCGATCAGGCGAAGCTCCCGATCGATCGCGATTCCATTCGTTCCCGCCGGCTGCTGCGGCTGATTGAGCTGGTCGAGGTCCTCAGAACCCCTAATCAGCAACGGACCATGTGGCAAATGCTGCTTGATGCTGGTGCTAACCCGGACTACATCCTCATGCGCGACTGTGACGATGATGTGCAAAATGGCCGCCGTCCGGCGATCCAGGTTCGGATAAATACCCTCAAACACCGCGGTTTCGTGGTGTTAGGGTACGATGCTGATGATCGAGGATTCAAACTCCTTTTGCAGGATGAAGGCACGTCGATTGCTCGCATCACTGTCGATAAGGTCAGCGTGCGCAAGTTCGCCGAAGTCCTAGAGGATCTTGTTGACGACGGTACTCGCCCTTTGACGCACCCCTCCGCCAACAAGGCGGTGTCCTCCAACGCTGTCATTCAGGGTGACTATCTGCTTCGTCCTTAAAACGTTACACCCAAGCCCACTCTGACAGGAGTGGGTTTTTTATTTGCTGACTGCCCGAGCTGACACTTACGCAGAGGATGTGGAGTGCGCAATTCTTACGGGCACAAAAAACCGCTGACCGAATGGCCAGCGGTGGGTGCAACATTGTTCAGCGATCAACTGCTGTGCGTATGGAACGTAACCTCATCCATGCAAGCGAAGAGGGTGCCGACGCGTTCTTGGAACAGGTGCAAGGCTATTTGCGTGAAGCGTACCTTTATGTCATCCGAGGGTGCATCATCAAAAGTGAAACTGACCTTACCGCCGTACTTGCCTTGGTTGTACTGCTGATGGATATCGACAGTTGCCAGCACCTTTCCTTTCTGCTTGATGTGCCGCCCTTGGAATTCGAAGGCGCACGTCTTGATCAATTCACGTGCCTTGGCGGCGGTGATCGATTTGATGTCCGCATCCCCGTCAGGCAGCAGAGTAATTTCGTAGGTTTGCACTTTCTCGAACGAGTTGAGTACACATTCAACGAATTCGGTCGCCCGCGGGTGCAAACCAATAGAGGCGAGGTGCGTGCCGTTCTCTCGGATGACCCAGACGTAGCGACCACCCACAGTGCCAGTGTTGACCAGGTGATCGCGATCGAACTGATAGAAGTCCTGGCGGTAGCCGGTGAGGATGCACTGCTGGGATTCAACGATAGCGGTCATGCGATCAAAGGCGTTCTGAAACTTCATGGTTCATCTCCTGAAAGGTTTGCGTTACCCATCGTGATGCAACACATGCGCGTACAAACCTGAGTGCCCCCGGGCGACGTGTATTCCGCTGTTCGTCATATCTGATTGCAAGTTCAATCAATCAGGAAACTCCCCCAGAATGAAAACTCCAAAAGGCTTTGTTTCGGTAACCCACCTTCAAGATCTGCTGACGGCTCTCATTGCGCACGACAATGAACTCGATGAGGCTGAGCGTCCCCCAGTAGGTGATGATTACAACGACATCTACAACATGTCTGTCGCCAAACTGAGTGGGTTGATCAACGATGCGTGCTCGGCTTCCCCAGAGGAGATTAGCAGCGCTGAAACGATCACCAGTAACCAGGTTTGCACCGAACCCCAAACCCAACCGACCTATCAGGTTGGCGCTGTATTGATGGCAATTGTTTTGCGCATTCACCTCGCTGACGCGCGTGCGCTTGTAACCGCGTATGAGCGGTGCTGGCAGGAGCAAGCTAACGGTAATACCGGGAGCCAGAATAGAGTCAGCGATGACTTTGCCAAGCTCACCCAGGAAATCGCCGGCAGGATGGTGGCGAGTGATAGGCAGTACGTGGAAAAGCTGTTGGCGCCCCCGCTGTTAAAGCAGACGGTTTAACGCACCCTCAACCCGGCTGATTGGCCGGTTGTTTCTATTTTGTGTTCTTGTGTTCTGCATCTCTCTAGTACACAGATAACGGGGGAGCTCACATGTCGCACTTCTATTCGCAAAAAAAAATTGATCGCCGCAGCAAAGAGTCAATGGTCCAGTTTCTGAACGGCCATTTCCGGTACAACACCATGAACAGCTGGAACGGGTCTACCAGTTATGCACATAGCATCAAGCTGCATAACCTGGGGCTTACGTCCGAACAGCTCGACAAGGCATACGCCGTCCTCCGGACTGATATCTGGGATGAACTCGCTGTTCAGATCCAGGACTTTGTCACTCAAATGCGCGGGGCTTACACCATTGCTACCAACGGTCGTTCAGGCGGTTACCTGGTGCTGTATAGCAGTGAATGGAAAGCAACGAGCTATATGTCCTATTGCCGGTCGTGTTACCAACGGAACTATCAAGCATGTGGCAAAACCGAGGGTGATAATACCTGTGGTGCCTGCCGTTCAACCGGCGAAAAAGGTCGAGTTAACTACGCAACGCCACCACGCCAACTCAGTGTCTCCAACGCCGGCATCGACGCCGAGCGCGATTTTGAAGACTGGTCGATGGAGCAGTTGAGAGCTCGCGTCAATGTGGTCGAAGCATTTGACAGTGCCTGTGATGACATCCGTTTGGCCTTCCTCAATATGCTTGAGCTGGACGTCGTAGAAGAAACGATCATGGTTCCTGAGAAACGCTACGTTCTCCAGGCGTCGCACGCACAATAACCACCACGACCGCTGGCCTTTTGGCTGGCGGTTTTTTTTGCGGGGCCGGGGGAGCGTGGTCGTTCCTATTATCATTCGAGCGGCAGAAAAAAGCCCCGACCGAAGTCAGGGCTGGTGGAGCGGTTAAGGGATCTGCGCAGCTTACGCCGTCACAGGTTTGGTGATCTGTTCGAGAATGTTGCTCGACAGGCCCTTCAGATCATCGTCGTCATTCAGAAGCCGTGCACGCAGCGTGTCCAGGAAGGTGTCGAGTTGAGTGCGAGTGTGTAGTTGAACGGACATCGTCAGTAGACGCCAGGTCAATTCAGTTTCGGCTTCAAGGTTATCAGTGCGGTTGATGTAGTCCTTGAGGAAATCCAGGATTTCCGCGGTCCACGGTATCAAACCGAGATCGTCATCAGCCACGTCGTCAATCGACAGTTGATTACCGTAGCCAGCATTCAAACTCTCGGAGACGGCTTCCAGCGCCGGCGTCAGGGTTTCCCAGTCATAGCCTTCATCTTCATCTTCAGCTGACTGCTGATTCAGTTTATGGAGGGTACTCAGGGCCCTGTATTTGGCTGGAAACAACAAGTCCATCACAGCATTAGGCCCTTGTGCAACGGCCACAGAGAGTCGTCCAACAACCCCTTTCACTTCGTTCAGTTCAGGGTTGTCATAAGCCTTGGCGAGCACTTGCAGAAGGGCATCTTCGATAGCCGTCGGCGTATCTTCCTTTGGAGAGAGAACCTTCATCTTGAGGAATTCGAGCATCACCGGTTCACCCCAGCTGTTATTGCAGTGGAACGCGTCGCCGACCCAATGGCCTTCGTCGATGTTTGTACCCGTAATGATGGTTGCGCAGCGGCCTTGATGCCCCCAGAAAAGTTGCAGCACCTGGTCATCGACCATCGGTTCCGTGGGCTCAAACTGCACGGGGCAGCATTCCGTTAACCCTGATGGCAAGGTCAGAAGTACGTGACACGCGGCACCGGCGATGCGGAGGACGCTGTTGCGATTGTTCGAGTGAGTCATGGGTATCCCCTGAATAGAAGTTGAACGTGCATCACAGGGATGCACAACAGGGGCGTGTAGCGGGGAGCCCCCTTTCCTGTTGGGTGCCTTTGGCATTTGTTCGCGCTCCGGGTCGACATGGCCATGGCGCGGGTCAGCGACAAACGCGAGTGCATTGCTCGCCGGCCTGGATGGCAAAACAAGGCATGCAGGTAGGGGAAACCTCCGCTAGAATCCCTTTTTAGCGACATGCAATTAACAGTCAGAGATTCACCGGCCGGACTGAGGCCTGGACCTGCGGAGTCAACCATGAGTACGCACGACGACCTGTTCAGAACAGACGCCATCGCTTGGGATTCCGATCCTAAGACAACCTTTGAGCAGTGGATGAGCCAACAGCCAGGCCGTGGTACCTCGCGTGCCCGTATCAGAATTTCATCAGCTGAGGTCTACCGAGCACAATGGGGTCGTTTTGTCGACTGGATTGAGCAAAAGAGCATTAAATTGAGCGAAGTGGATTCAATAATCATCAGCGAATTCTTAGAAGGCCTGAACATAAATCGCCCGCAGCGCGACCGGTACCGCAAGTTGATACAGCGAGTGCTAGCTGACCTGATCAAAAACACAGCTGAAGTTGGCTTTCTGAACCCTGCTGCGCAGGCGGTGCGCGAAGAAGGAGCAAAATGGAAGGAAGCAGACGGGAACCTACCAACCAGCTTTCTCAAGCCAGCGGAACGAGCTTTGCTTGCCACACACCTAAATTCTGCGATCACTGCACACAAAGAGCGTGATCAGTGGCGTGAGGCTCGCGATCGGGCAATTGTCGGGTTATGCGTCGGGGCTGGTCTCAAAGTATCGGAGATCGTGCCCTTGACTGTTAATTGCATCTACTTGGGTGACGAGAATTGGATCAACCTTGGCGACAAGAACTCTCAATTTACCCATCGAACCCGGCCGTTTTCCTATGCCGTTCAAGCGCTCAAGACCTGGTTGCATCATCGAGCTCGGATGGCCACAGAGGGCAATCTGTTATTCCCCTCGGACATCAAGCCCATTGTGAAAAACGGGAAACCCGTTACCAGCATTCACCCATCCACGCTGGTGCGTATCACTGAGGCGATGATCGAGGAATCCGGAGTTAAGGCCTTACGAGGCGAGGCTCATCGCGCAAGCCCACAAACCTTGCGTAACTCGTTCGCCGCAGAACTTTTTGAACAGGGAGAGTCACCAGAGCACGTCGCCGATCGCATGGGCTTCGCACATATCGTTTCGGCAGAACGGCTGTTCACTTCCTGGGACATGTGGCGAAACAGCTGAAAAGCACCGAACAATGGAAAATCAAACTAGCAGCGGAGCTGGCTCCGCTGCGACTGATTACGATCGGCCGGCCGTGCCGGAGATCGGCAAATCTCCCAACAGCTTGAGGCCTGTAGTTTTGACGAAGGCAGCGTAATCCATCGGCCGCTCAACGCGTGTTTCAGCGTTTGGAAGCACGTAAGCCCATGCACGTTTCGATGAAGCGTCATAGACCAACTTGAACAACCGAGTTGGTACCCAAACATTGTTTTCGCCAATCGTGGTGTACCCAGGATCGAAAATCGGACCAGTGAACACGTACACACTCCCACCGGCACGTTGGGCAAACTTTCGGACATCCGCCTCGACCTTGCTCCATGCACCTCGATTATTTTGTGACGACTGGGGCACCATGTTCGACAAGGCAAAAGACTGAGCCATTGCGCGTGCGTTTGGTGAGTCCCCAGCCGGACTTTGGTGACCTCGATCGAACCCAGAGCCACGATAATCGCTCAATTCCGCCCGGCCGCTCTTGGGTATTCGCGGATCGGGATAAAACTGATTGGTCCGTTCCTCCCCCTTTGCATCTCGAACTTTTGCGGCATCAAGCCTTTCAACCACAACCAATGGTGTCCGACTAGCCTGTGAAAAAAGAACCGCGAAGCTATCCGAGCATAGGGCCATTGGCTTCATGGCCGGCGGTACACTTGCAACGCTGATCGGCCTGCCGGCTGGAAAAAGGTCGACACAACCATCGAACGAGGCCTGTTTCTGCTGACTTGAGTAGAGGGCAAGGGCTTCGCTCGGGTTGATCGTTCCGGATCGGTAGCTCCCCTTTTCTTCCTGGGCATTGGGAAACTTGATGAAATCCATGAGGCCGCGAGCCTGCGCGGCACCGGCGGATAGCATTACTAGGGCCGAAAGCCCAGCAGCAATCTTGCTTAGCTTCATGAGTGAGTTCTTCGATATTGATTGACGAAATACAGACCGCAGGACCGGTTAACGCCGGATCTGCGCATCGTCAGTAATGAATTTGGCAAAAGGCAAGGGTAGAGCGGGGGAGAGGGGGGACTACAGGCAAAGCCGAGGTCCAAAAGATCGGGTAAAGGCATGATCAACTACCAGCCGAATGGAAAATGAAGCATATCAGGTACGCATATCAAAACTCACTACGTCCAATTAGTTCTTCTCAAATGCCAGAAACCACAAGGCCCACTACACGTAGCGGGCCTTGTGGTCGCAAGTTCAACCTTTCGGTTGATTTCCCAGCCTTTCAGGAGATTGGGTCGTTTGAGGCGTTTCCGCCTGCTTGGGATTTTAAATACATGCAACACGCTCCTATAAGATTTTTTTCATTTACGGTCAGCACACTTCACATCGTTTCCAAGCTGTCGCGGGGGCCAAAAGCCAGTGAGGCTCCCTTATGAGAGATTCTAATCTGACACAGATCAAACCTTTTAGTATCAATAATGGATTGGAAACGGCAAAATTTGACAGTATCCCGTACTACATTAACCGTGCTGCCCGCCCTTTCCATGAGGATCTTCAAATGAAGCTTTTCTATTCCGACAAATTTTCTGAACCTCAAGGGGGGTCCCCCTATTCGGCGATGCTCGCCTTCTTGGTTCTCTACTGCGTTTGCACGCTGGGAATTGGCTTTTGGATTGGTGGGACTGCGGGGCACGAAATCTACAGCGACTGGTGGGTGGGAACCTTCCTAGGAATTTTGCCAACGTCAGGCAGATATAAGATCAGAATCGGAAGGTTGCGAGCGTTGCTGCTGGTTATATTCGCAGTTGCAGCTCTTTACTACGCCAAAGGGCTTATCGAGCTTTTAATCCCATTCGCTCCTACGGAACAACTCGGCACAATCGAAATTCTTGTCGCTCTGGGTGCGGAGATATTCATCGGTTTGATCTGCGTGAATTTGGTTGGTCAGTACCTTTGGAAAGGGTTCAAAGTTAACCTCTTCTGACCACCGGAAGGTACGCACGCCTGCGGTTTACGTGTACCACCTTTCACTTATGTTTGGGTGCACAACATCTCCGAATACCAGGTCCACGCGAGGCCTGCTCAACTTCAGGAGATGCACCATGAATACACAGAAAATTGTTCCAGCTCAGGTTGTAGTACTGCTGGTCGAAAACCGCGCACAGGCAACGATTCTCGCAGCACTTCGTCACTATCAGCATGCACTGATCGGTAACCGGCCTGGCTTAACTGAGTTCATTGATATTGCATCCGATAGTGGAGCTGTTCTGCCGCTGTCCGCCGATGAAATTGGCGATCTCTGCGAAAAAGTCAATTTTGGTGCTCAACTTGACCAGGTACAGGATTTCATCGACTGGTCGACGCCTCACAAGGCGGCATTCACGCGATTGATCGAGCAGATGAACAACCAAGGCTGGCGCTCCGCCCGCGTGCACAACGGCGAATACTGGACAGATCTCTCCGCCGGTATGACACCAGAAGCGATCTACAAAAATCACCTTGGGGAGCTGGATCTTCAGATTGAGTTCTCGCTCAAACTGGACCCTTCCAACACCGGACAATGGCAGTTCGCTCCAAAAGGCTCTGTCGGCCTAACTTGTTTCGGTGGTTCGCATGCCTTTGTGGCCGCTACAAATGCTGCAACCACCAGCGTTTTCGGTGAGTGAGGTGGCCGGTATGCACCCTATCATCGAAGCATCGCGACTGATGAACAACGCTCAAATCACGAGGAAGGCCGCCATTCATGCCAATGCGACAACGATATTCCTGTGGGAGCTTTCTACCGGTGACACCCTTGAGCTTGTGAGGACCTGTGCGGGCTTCAGCTCCACCGAACTCAAACACCATCCCTTCAACGATCGCATCAAGTACTACCAGGAGCGGCGTAACGCAAACGTGGTTGGTTGTTATCAGCAGCCAGCCTGAAATTAACGCTCCTCCAGCCCGGCACAGCCCGGGCTTTTTTTCGCCCAAAAAAATACAACTGCCTGATTTTCATTTCCGGTTGCAAGCCAACGCGTTCTTCAGGGCAGCCCTGAAGAATCGCATAAACCCTTCAATTCGGACTCCCCATATGGCTACCCCTTACACCCCCTCAGAAATGCGAAACAAGATCAGCCTGCATCTAGAAAAAGGCGCCGGCATTTATGCATCTCACCCCACCGCCCTAGGTGAGCGCTATTTCAAAGCCCGGGTGTCAGAAGGGCGTTTGGAGGTATGGAGCGGCTTTAGCTGGTTTGAGGTACCCCGCGGAACCCAGTTCAACAACGGC
>LNAP01013163.1_pt1 | contig 13234 bp, 9 predicted proteins | sample 602601 | NCBI WGS metagenome assembly LNAP01 (sample SAMN02440304, study PRJNA202911) | soil metagenome | biome: Subtropical and temperate rainforests or woodlands; isolation source: soil samples (1 kg each in a 20% v/v slurry with milli Q water) were... ...
GCGCGCGTCGCCGCGATTGCGGCGAAACTCCACGGCTGATCCACACCCGATGCGCGGCCCCGGGCCGCGCGCCTCACCATGAACGATCGACTCGTCCTTCAGCCCAACGACAAGGACCTCGGCGGCGGCTTCAAGGTCCGCCGCCTGCTGCCGGCCGCGAAGCGGCGTTCGGTGGGGCCTTTCGTCTTTTTCGACCACTTCGGGCCGGCCACCGAGACGCCCGGCAACCAGCACGACGTGCGGCCGCACCCGCACATCGGGCTGGCCACGGTCACCTATCTGTTCGAGGGCGCGATGATGCATCGCGACAGCCTCGGCAGCGTGCAGGAGATCCTGCCCGGCGCCATCAACTGGATGACCGCCGGCCGCGGCATCGTGCATTCCGAGCGCAAGCCCGAGCGCCTGCTGGGCGACGAGTACGTCAACCACGGCCTGCAGCTGTGGGCGGCGCTGCCGCAGGCCTTCGAGGAGGTCGCGCCCAACTTCGCGCACACGGCGGCCAGCGCCATCCCCGAACTCGACGAGCAGGGCGCGCAGGTGCGCGTGCTGATCGGCGAGGCCTTCGGCCTCAGTTCGCCGGTCAAGACCTTCGCGCCCACGCTGTACCTCGACATTGCCTTGCAGGCTGGATCAACCTTCGTGCTGCCGGCACTGGCGGCTGAACTCGCCATTTACGTCGTCGACGGCCGCCTCGCCGTCGACGGCACGCCGGTGGACATCCACACCATGGTGGCGCTGTCGGACGGGCAGGGCGCCACGCTGGCGGCCACCGACGCCGTGCGGCTGGTCGTGATCGGCGGCGCGCCGCTCGACGGCCCGCGCTTCATCACCTGGAACTTCGTCTCGAGCCGGCGCGAACGCATCCTGCAGGCCGGCGACGACTGGGCCGCCCAGCGCATGGGCCAGGTGCCCGGCGAAACCGAATTCATCCCGCTGCCGGGGCACCCGTTCAAGGTGCAGAGCCCGACGCCGGACATCGACACGACGCCGACCTGAGCCGCGCCCTGGCGGGCACCGCGATCAGTGCTTGAGCGCGAGGTCCGGGTCTTCCGCTGCCCGCGCACTCGCGGCGTTGCCGGTCGCGCTCAGGTCGGGCGCCAGCGTGCGGCGGCCGTCGAACACGAAGCAGTCGCCACGGTAGTGCGCGCCGCCGACTTCCTCGAAGTACTTGAGGATGCCGCCCTCGAGCTGCAGCACGTTCTCCACGCCGGCTTCGCGCATCAGGATGGCCGCCTTCTCGCAGCGGATGCCGCCGGTGCAGAAGCTCACCACCGTCTTGCCGGCGAGCTCGTCCTTGTGGGCCAGCAGGGCCGGCGGGAACTCGGTGAACTTCGAGATGCGCCAGTCGATGGCGCCTTCGAAGGTGCCGTGGTCGACCTCGAAGGCATTGCGCGTGTCGAGCAGCGCGATCGGCTGGCCCGCGTCGTCGTGTCCCTGGTCGAGCCAGCGCCGGAGCGTGGCGGCTTCGACCCCCGGCGCGCGGCCGGCTTCGGGCTGGATCGCCGGATGGTCCATGCGGATGATCTCGCGCTTGACCTTCACCAGCATGCGGCGGAAGGGCTGCGAGGCCGACCAACTCTCCTTGGTTTCGAGCGTGGCGAATCGCGGGTCGGCACGCAGTTCGTCGACGAAGCTGCGGACCGCGTCCGGTGCGCCGGCGAGAAAGAGGTTGATGCCTTCGGGCGCGAGGAGGATCGTGCCCATGAGCTGCCGCGAGCGGGCAGCGTCGAGCAGCGTGCTGCGCAGGGTGGCGGGGTCTTCGATGGCGCTGAAGAGATAAGCGGCGATGTTGAGGATGGGAAGCACGGGCGCGATTGTAGAAGTGCGCGGGCCGCACGGGCCGCAGGCGCAGGCCCCCCGGTTGATGGTGCGCAAGCCTGAGCGCGATCGATCGCCTAGCATCCCGCCTGACCGTTCGGCGGCCTCCGGTTTCGATCCACTTTTCCACGGAAGACCCCTGCATGAGCATCCGCCTTGCCATTCCCGATGCCCTTCGCCTGGTCGAGAAGCTCCTGCAGAAGCAGCAGGTGCCCGAGGACATCGCGCACGATGTCGCTGCGCACCTGATCGAGTCCGACCGCGTGGGCTATGCGAGCCACGGCATCTCCATCCTGCCGGGCTACGCCAAGGCGCTGGCGGACGGGCAGCTCGTTGGCGCGGCGCGGCCCGAGCGGCTGACCGACAGCGGCGCCTTCCAGTCCTGGCACGGCCATCATGGCTTCGGCCAGCATGTCGGCAAGCAGGTGGTGGCGGCCGCCATCGACGCCGCGCGGCGCCACGGGCACTGCGTCGTGACGCTGCGCGACAGCCATCACCTGGGCCGCATGGGCCACTACGGCGAGCAGGCGGCTGCGGCCGGCATGGTCTTCGTCGCCTTCACCAACGTGACCAACCGGCCACCCACGGTCGCGCCCTTCGGTGGCACCGAGGCGCGGCTCACGACCAACCCGCTGTGTTTCGCCAGTCCGCTGCCGGACGGCCGGCCGCCGCTGGTCCTCGACATGGCGACCAGCACCATCGCGCTCAACAGGGCGCGCGTGCTGGCCGACAACGGTGAATCGGCGCCGGCGGGCGCGCTGATCGATGCGCAGGGGCTGCCGACCTGCGACCCCGCCGTGATGTTCGCCACGCCGCCCGGCGCGCTGTTGCCCTTCGGCGCCCACAAGGGCTACGCGCTGGGGGTGGTGGCCGAACTGCTGGCCGGGGTGCTGTCGGGTGGCGGCACCATCCAGCCCGAGCATCCGCGCACCGGCCTCGCCACCAACAACCTGTTCGCGCTGCTGTTCGACCCGGCGTCGGCCGGGGCGGCGGCCTGGCAGGCGCACGAGGCTGGCGCCTTCATCGACTACCTGCAGTCGTGCCCGCCGCAGTCCGGCGGCGAGAGGGTGCAGTACCCGGGCGAGTACGAGGCGCGCAACCGCGAGCGGCATGCGGCGTACATCGAACTGGGCGAGGGGAGCTGGAAGGCGCTGGCGGACCTGGCGGCGCGGCTGGGCATCGACGGCGCGGGCTGATCGGCGCCGCGAAAGGTGCGCGGCGGTCAGATACCTTCCGTCGTGACGGCGAAGCCGGTGCGCACGGCGCTGTCCACCAATGCCTCGGCGTGTCGGTGATTCTGGATGGTTTTGCCGGGGCGTGCGGCCCGCCTTCGGCTTAGGTTCACGCCCCCGGGGGTATCGCTTTCGTCCGATGCGAAATGGCCACGTCGGCACGCGATGGATCAGCGTCGAGCGAGGCCCTAACACAGGCCGGTGCACCCCGCTTGGGCGGGCGGCTTCCTACAATGACGCGATGTTCGTGCACCTGCGTCTCCACACCGAATTTTCCGTCGTCGACGGTACCAACCGCATCGACGAAGTCGTCAAGGCCGACCGCCAGCCCGCGCTGGCCATCACCGACCTGAACAACCTGTTCGGCGGCGTCAAGTTCTACAAGGAAGCGCGCGGCGCCGGGGTCAAACCGGTACTGGGCACCGAAGTCTTCGTCGACGGGCTGGGCGAGCCCGGCGTGCTCACCCGCATCATCCTGCTGGTGCAGAACACCGAGGGCTATCTGCACCTCTCCGAGTTGCTGGCGCGTGCCTGGACGCAGAACGTCGGTCGCGGACAGGCGCAACCAGCCTGCAAGCTGGCGTGGCTGCAGGAACTCAACGGCGGCCTGATCGCGCTGTCGGGTGCGCAGGCCGGCCCGCTGGGCGCCGCGCTGCTGCAGGGCCAGGCCGAGCGCGCGGCCGAAGTCGCGCTGCAGCTCGCCGGCCTGTTCCCGCATCGCTTCTACATCGAGCTGCAGCGCGCCGGCCGGCCGGAAGACGAGCCGCATGTGATCGCCGCCGTGCAGCTGGCGGCGCGGCTCAAGCTGCCGGTGGTCGCGACGCATCCGGTGCAGTTCGCCCAGCCCGACGACTTCGAGGCGCATGAGGCGCGCGTCTGCATCTCCGAGGGCGAGATCCTCGGCAACCCGCGGCGCGTGCGCCGGTTCACCCGCGAGCAGTATTTCAAGTCGGCCGCCGAGATGGAGGCGCTCTTCGCCGACGTGCCGAGCGCCATCGCCAACACGGTCGAGATCGCCAAGCGCTGCAACCTGACGCTGGTGCTGGGCAAGCCGCAGCTGCCCAACTTCCCGACGCCCAACGGCATGCCGATCGAGGAGTACTTCCGGGTCGCGTCCTTCGAGGGCCTGGAGGTGCGGCTGGCGCACCTGTACCCCGACGAGAAGAAGCGCGATGCCGAACGGCCGCGCTACGTCGAGCGGCTCGAATTCGAGATCAACACGATCCTGAAGATGGGCTTCCCCGGCTACTTCCTGATCGTGGGCGACTTCATCAACTGGGCCAAGCTCAACGGCTGCCCGGTCGGCCCGGGCCGGGGGTCTGGCGCCGGCTCGCTGGTGGCCTACGCGCTGAAGATCACCGACCTCGACCCGCTCGAATACAACCTGCTGTTCGAGCGCTTCCTGAACCCCGAGCGGGTGTCGATGCCCGACTTCGACATCGACTTCTGCCAGGGCAACCGCGACCGCGTGATCGACTACGTGAAGGACAAGTACGGCCGCGACGCCGTCAGCCAGATCGCCACCTTCGGCACGATGGCCGCGCGCGCCGCCATCCGCGACGTGGGCCGCGTGCTGGACATGAGCTACATGTTCTGCGACGGCATCAGCAAGCTGATCCCGAACAAGCCGGGCAAGCCGGTGACGATCCAGTACCCGCCGCCCAACCTGTCGGAGGCCGACAAGGAGAAGTACGCGATCGCCGCCGAGCCGCTGCTGGCCGCGCGCATCGAGAAGGAAGAAGAAGTGCGCATGCTGGTCGAGCTGGCCCAGAAGCTCGAAGGCATGACCCGCAACATCGGCATGCACGCGGGCGGCGTGCTCATCGCGCCGGGCAAGCTCACCGACTTCACGCCGCTCTACCAGCAGCCCGGCAGCGACTCGGCCGTGAGCCAGTACGACAAGGACGACGTGGAGGCCGTGGGCCTGGTCAAGTTCGACTTCCTGGGCCTGGCCACGCTGACCATCCTGGAGATCGCGCGCGAGTTCATCGCCAAGCGCCACAAGGGCCAGGAAGACTTCGCTTTCGAGAACATCAGGCTCGATGACGCGCCGACCTACCGGCTCTTCTCCGACGGCAAGACCGAGGCCGTGTTCCAGTTTGAATCGCGCGGCATGCAGGGCATGCTCAAGGACGCGCGGCCGACCCGGCTGGAAGACCTGATCGCGCTCAACGCGCTGTACCGCCCGGGCCCGATGGACCTGATCCCCAGCTTCGTGGCGCGCAAGCACGGCCGCGAAGAGGTGGAGTACCCGCACCCGGCCGTGGCCGAGATGCTGTCCGAGACCTACGGGATCATGGTCTACCAGGAACAGGTGATGCAGACCGCGCAGATCCTGGGCGGCTACAGCCTGGGCGGCGCCGACCTGCTGCGCCGCGCGATGGGCAAGAAGAAGGCCGAGGAAATGGCCGAGCACCGCGAGAAGTTCCGCGCCGGTGCGCTCGCGACCCACGGCATCGTCCAGGAGAAGGCCGACGAGATCTTCGACTTGATGGAGAAGTTCGCGGGCTACGGCTTCAACAAGTCGCACGCCGCCGCCTACTCGCTGCTGGCCTACCACACGGGCTGGCTCAAGGTCCATTACACGGCGGAGTTCTATTGCGCGAACATGACCGTGGAAATGGACGACACCGACAAGCTCAAGGTGCTGTTCGAGGACGCGACCAAGAACTTCGGCATGACCTTCGAGCCGCCGGACCCGTTACCGCTTCGAGCCGGTGACCGACAAGGTGATCCGCTACGGGCTCGGCGCGGTCAAGGGCACAGGGCAACTCGCGGTCGAGGCGATCGTCAAGGCCCGGGAGGAGGGCGGCCCCTTCACCAGCCTCTTCAACTTCTGCGTGCGCATCGACCGCCAGCGCATCAACAAGCGCACGGTCGAGGCGCTGATCAAGGCCGGCGCCTTCGACGCCATCCAGCAGAACCGTGCGTCGCTGGTCGCATCGATCGACCGCGCCTTCGAGTTCGCGGCCGCCACCGAAGCCAATGCGGCGCAGGTCGACATCTTCGGCGATTGCGAACACGGTTCGGCCACGCAGGAGCCCGACCTGGTCGAAGCCACGCCCTGGGGCGTGAAGGAGCGCCTGACCTACGAGAAGACCGCCGTCGGCTTCTACCTGTCGGGCCACCTGTTCGACGAGGTGGCGCACGAGGTGCGGCGCTTCTGCAAGCGGCCGATCGACGAACTGATGGACAGCCGCGAGCAGCAGGTCATCGCCGGCATCGTGAGCGACCTGCGCGTCATCAACGGCCAGCGCGGCCGGCTGGCGATCTTCAAGCTCGACGACAAGTCCGATTCGATCGAGGCGACGGCCGACCAGGCCGTGCTGGACGCCAACCGCAACACGCTCAAGGACGACGAACTCGTCATCGTCAGCGGGCGGCTGCAGCCCGGCCGCGGCGGCTTCGAGGCGCGCTTCCAGGTGCAGCAGGTCTGGGACCTGGCGGCGGCGCGCTGCCGCTTCGGCAAGTTCCTGCGGGTGGCGGTGAACGGCAAGGCGCCGGACATCGCGCGGCTGGTGAAGGACTTCCCGCCGCGCATCGAGATGAGCGAAGCGGGCGAGTTGCGCAACGGCCTGCCGGTGCGCCTTTCGCTGGCGCGCAACGGCGCGCAGGTGGAACTGCAACTGGGCGAGAGCGCCAAGTTCTTCCCCACCGATGCAGCGCTGGCCAGCTGGACGGCCCAGGCCGAGGCGGGCAAGGCGGCCGTCATCTACGACTGAGGCCGCGCCCGACAGAGCGCTACAGCGACGCGATGAGCCGAGCGCCGCAAGCCGTCAGATCGTTCTCGTAGGCACAGGCGCGCCCCTGGTGGGCGGCGCCCGTGCCATCGGGCGTGATCGGGAAGTCCCCGTTGCATTGGGGGCAGCGTGTCATGTCGCCCGCCAGCGCGCCAGCGCGGCCCATGAGGACCGGCCCCGTGGCGGTGATCACCTGTCCGCCATGGGTGGTCGCATCGCCCAAGCGGATGGCACGGAGTCCCTCGTGTTTCATGGGTTGCTCCTCGTGGGGGTGGCGGGGCTCGCGTAATACGACCCCTCGGGCGCGCCCGGCACCTGCACGCGGAACTTCAGGCCCGACAGCAGCTTGTCCCACAGGGCGACGGCCTCGTCGTCGGTCAGCGAGGCCTGGGCCGCGGCGCCCACGGTGTCGTGCGCCACCTTGCTGTAGAGGTGGGTGCTGTACTCGGACGGGTTGGCCACGTCCCGGGGCGTACCGACGAAGGCCCACTCGAAGTCGTGGGTGCCGTCCTTGCGCCGGATCAGCGATTCCTCGCCGTGCCAGTGCTGCACATCGCGCTTGCCTTCGCGCAGCAGGGTGCGGCTGGGGTAGAAGCGTCCTTGCGCCTGCTGGGCGCCTGCGATGCGGGCGAGCAGGGACAGCTTGGGTTTGTAGGCGGCCCAGTTGGAGTAGTCGGCGTAGGCGTCCTTGTTGGAGCTGAGGGAGAAATTGATATCGGGGAAGCTGGGCAGGAAGATGCCGGCGCTGGTTGTTTCTTGGTCGTCGTAACGGTTGTCGCGTATGAAGCCTTCCTGGATACAGAAGCCCGGTTCGTCTGGAATTTCGTCTGCGGCGCGTAGGCGCAGATTCTTGGCGAAATTAGCTTGCTGCGTAGCGGCGGAAATTTCTGTATCCCCCCTGCTTTTGCTTACGCCGCCTTGTGTAATAAAAGTGACGTCGCCAATATTTACGTAAGTTCTTACTTCCAATAATCCGGCCTCCTTAAAGCTCTTGCTTGAATAGAAGCGAAGTTGCCAGCTATTTTGGACGGGACCCGGTCGATTCATTGTGATTTCGGCTGTCCGGTTTTTTTCCTTGATCTTGGCAATGTCCCGGGCAACCCGCTTGTCGGCGGCTTCGATGCCACCGTGAATGACTTCGATGTCGCCGGGAAAGGCGGAAGGCCCCCACCGGACCTCGGCTTCCAGCGGAACTTCTAGTGCATAGCGCCCCACGCAGACGCGCTTGGTCTTGGCAAACAGTTGCTGCAGGCGGGGGCTGAGCGTGGTGGGTTCAGGCATGGCGGTGTCTTTCTGGTAGGCATGTCGGGTGGGCAGCGTGCAGGCCTGCAGCAGCAGGCCGAGCGCCAGGAGGGCGCCCAGGAACGGGCGCGACGGGTGTGAGGGAAGGGTGCGTCGCATGGTCACTTCCATTGGTCGGTCTTGGCGATCTGCACGAGGGCGTACAGGGTGGAGGCGGCGACCTGGTCGTCCGCATAGCTGGCCTGGTGCTCGTAGCCACTGCTTTCCTTGCCGTGCACGAAGCCGTGGCCGATGATCTCCTGCGCCGACCGCCAGGCCGGCACGGTCTCGTCGCCCGCTTCGGCCGCCGGCTGGCGCTGCAGGGTCAGCACGCGCGCACCGGCCTGCACGGTTAGGACCTTCTTGCCGTCGTCGGTCAGCAGCGTCCAGGTCGCGGGCGGCGGCAGCGGCGTGGTGTCGCCCGGGTCGAGCCCCTCGGTGACGCGGAACACCACCTCGCCATAGCTGCGGCGTACCGGCGAGTCGCACCAACTGGCGTAGGTCAGGGGGTAGAAGGTCTTCTCGATGGAATTGGAGAACTGGTACGCATCTTTGACACGGGCGTATGCGGCGTCAACTGTTGCAGTCGGTAGGTTGGACTTTCGCGGATTGACCCAATCCGGATTGATCAACCGCCACCAAGCCTGCGCCGGCTGCGTGTAGATCGCCTCCAGCGCCGTCTGCGGCGGGCTCGCCATCATGTCCGGCCAGCTCGTCAGCGTGCGGCTCCCGTTGGCGTCCACCACCCGCAGCCAGCTGGCGCCATAGGCCTGCGCCGGCAGCATCTCCAGCGGCGCCGGCGCATTGGCCAGGATGGCCGTGGCATGTTCCCCGTCGGGGCTCAGGACTTGCGCCGTGATGGTGTCGGAGATGGCAAAGGGGCCACCGTTCTTCTCCTGAAAACCGAAGCGCAGGCGCTTGTAGGCCGTGCCCGCGCCGAGCGTGGGCATGACGTTGTGGTACACGCCCAGGATCTTGCCCTGCAGGTTGCCGTATTGCGGGTGCACCAGCGCGCGCGCCACCAGGCCGCCCATGCTGTGCGTGACGACCATGACCTTCTCGCACTCGAAGCCGCGCGCCTGGTAGCCGTTGATGAGGCCGGTGATGCGCTCGGCGATCTTCTTGGCCGATTCACCGTTGCTCTGCAGCCAGTTGTAGCCCATGGCATGCACCGGGTACCAGCAGGCCGCGATCTTGCGCAGGTCGTCTTCGGTGAGGGCCTCGCCCTGGAGGATGGCGCCGAACGCCTTGGGGTTCTTCCCCAGGATGCGCATGGGGTCGGGCGGCTCGGGCGGGGGCGCATGCGGCCTGCCCGGCGAGGGCGGCTGCGCCGTCCAGTTCGGGGCGAGTCGGCCGTTCACGAACATGTTGTTGAGCTGGCGTTCGATTCTCTGCAGGATCTCGCCATAGGGGCCAGCGAAGAGGATTTCGCTCCAGCCGCGCCAGCGGGCCTTCTGCGCGGCGCTCTCGACCATGCGCTGCTTCTCCCACACATCGGCCTCGGGCGGCGGCTTGACGCCATTGGTCAGCAGCGGCGGTATCGGGCGCAGGCTGTCGGGCACGTTGCGGTGCTGGGCATCCGACGCCTTGGTGAGCGTGCCTTCGGGGTCGAAGCGGCCTGCGTCTTCCGAATACCTGTAGATGTCGACCTCGGTGGCGTCGGGGTCGAAATTGAGCTGGCGCTGCGCGGGGCTGGCGTTGCGGAACCAGGCGCCGTAGCCGTTGCCCAGCGCCGTCTCCAGCGAGCCGATGTCGTCGGCCTTCCAGGCCTTGTTGTCGGTGCGTTCGAGTTCGTCCTGCCGCTGCCTGGTCATGCGCAGGTTGCTGCCCATGATGCCGGGCAGGAAGACGATGGGGATGACCTTGCGCGGCGGCAGCTTCACGTCGTGGATCACCTTGTCGTCGGTCGGGGTCATCCACACCGTGTATTCGGCCCAGCCGCCCACGCCCTGCGTGAATTCGCCGGCGTGGTTGCCGTGCTCGTTGAGGTCGTCGGTCATGGCAGTTCTCCCTTGTAGCGGACGGTGTAGCGGGCCAGGCCCGGGCTCTTCTGCAACGGGGTGGTGCCGCTCGCGGCGCTCTTGCCGTCAAGGACGTTGCCGTCCGGGCGCAGCAGGTCGTAGGCCACTTGGGGCGCCGGTTTTCCCGTGCTGTCGAGGAAACGGACCTGCTGGTCGAAGCGGCTGGTGGGCATGGCGTTGAACGACCACGAAACGCTCTTGGGGGCCAATGTCTCGAGGCTGCCGTAGAACAAGACCGGCGATGGCGTGAGGAACTTCGTCAGGTCGCTGATCTCGACCATCGAACTGCCGCCCCACAGGCGCACGCCCTTGGTGCCCCGGATGTCGACGTAGTCCGACTGGCTGGTCAGGGCGATCCGCTGGTCGGCCACGAGGTCGATGTCGCCGCTTTGCGCCTGGATCGAGATCCGGCCTGCCGCGGCGACGAGGTTCATGCCGGCCTTCTGCACGAACAGGGCGATCCTGTCGACCACGCTCGCGAACAAGCCGCCACCGGCGGCAACGGACAGATGCTCGCCGGTGGTCAGTTGCGTGTGCTGCCCGCTGGCGATGTGCGTGCTTTGGGGCGTGCTGCTGGCAATGCCGGCCGGGCTGGCGAGCACCAGGTGCGGCGCTGCGAATTCGCCTTGCGCCTTGCCGTCGCCCTTGATCGCCTGGTTCTGCGCCTCGACCGCCTTGAGGACCTCGCTTTGATCGGCACTGCTGGCTTGCGCCTCGTGGTGCTGCGCCACGGCGGTGATCTGTTCCAGCAAGCTGCGGGCTTCGGTCAGCCGCCGTATCGTTTCATCGATCTCCTTGATGTGGCCCTGCGCGTCGGCGCGCGCTTCGGTCGTGAGCAGCAAGCCTTCCTTGGCGCGGATGGCCCCGTGCGCGTCGGTGCGCAGCTCGAAGCCTTCGCCGCGCTCTTCCTTGCGCCCCGCGTGGTCCTCGATGCGCGTGATGTGGCCCATGCTCAGCGAGCTGGACTGGTGGTCGCTCTTGAGCTGGACCTGGATCTTCTGGTCGGTGTCGTCCAGGATCAGGTGGTTGCTTCTGCCCGCGGCGCTGTTGCCGCCCTCCTTGGTGAGCTCGCGGCTGCGAAAGCCCGACAGCGCCGCCTGCCCCGGCAGTTCCCAGGGCGGCAGGTTGTTGCGGTTGTACAGGCTGGCTGTGCACACGGGCAGGTCCGGGTTGCCGCCGTAGAAGTCGACCAGCACCTCCTGCCCGATGCGCGGGATGTGCACGCCGCCCTGCTGGTTGCCGGCCCCCACGCCGGGCGGGCGCACCCAGCAGCTGCTGTTCTGGTTCTTGCCGCCCTCACGGTCCCACGGGAACTGGATCTTGATGCGGCCGAACTTGTCGGTCCAGAGGTTCTCCCCCGGTGGCCCGACCACCAGGGCCGCCTGCGGGCCACGGCTCCAGGGCGTGGGCCGGGTGAGCGCCGGGCGCAGCGGCTCGCTCATCGGGTGCGCGGTGAAGTCGACCTCGATCTTCCACTGCTGCCTGCGGTGGGCTGCGGCGTCCTTGATCTGGCTGGACTGCGCCACGTCTTCGATGACGAGGTGTGTTTCCAGGACCAGGTACTCGGCGTTGGCCTGGCGCCGCGGGTGCCTGCGCAGCGCGAAGGTGCAGCCCGGCACCATGCCACGCAGGTTGCCGCTGGCCTGGGCGCGGGCGCCATCGGTGCGCAGCGCCTGCATGCGCAGCAGGGCGAACTCGCGGGCCTCGGCCTGCGGGTCGTTCGCGGGCGCGTTGCCCGCCAGCGGTTGGGCATAGTGGCTGCCGGCGATGCCGTCGTGCCATTGATAGACCTCGCCGTCGGCATGGCCGGTCGGGCGTGGGTCCTGGAGGGTGGCCGACAGGTCGGCCCGGGGGCGGGTGTAGTCGTACTCGCGTACCGTCACCCGACCGCTGGTGAGCCGGTGGTGCGGGACGAAGGCGTGGACGTATTCGGCGTCGGTCTTCCAGCCGGGCGCGTGGTAGTCGACCTGGTGGTACGCCGCCGACGCCGTTTCCCTGAAAGCGCCCACCTCGTCGACCAGCACCAGCCGGTGCTTGCCCTGCGAGTGCTCGAAGAAGTAGCTGATGCCCCAGCGCTGGCACAGGCGCTCGAAGAACGCCAGGTCGCTCTCGTTGAACTGCGTCTGGTAGTCGCGCGGCTCGTAGCTCTTGCTCAGACGCTTGTCGACGGGGAAGGGGTAGTCGGCCAGGAGGTCGTCCAGAATCTGGACGACAGTCTTGTCCTGGTAGATGCGGCAGTCGATGTTCAGCGTGGCCAGATGCAGCCAGGGCTGCAGGGTCAGCTTGTATTGGATGTCGCGGCCTTCTTCGCCCCAGAAGCAGGCGCCGGTGACGATGGCGTTGATCTCGCGCACGCCCGCACCGATGCGGTCCGCGCTCGCGCCGACGACACCGGGGATGAATTCGCCCATGCCGTCGAGCTGGATGCTGCAGCAGACTTCGCTGCCGAGGAAGGCATTCAGGTCGAAGTCGGCCGCGTCACTGGACGCGACGTTCAGGCTGTCGGGGGTCTTGAGGAGGAGTTCGTACGCGAACAGGCTGTTGACGCCTTCGTGGCCCGAGAGGCGAACCGGCTCCAGGGCGGGCTGCCCCAGGAACAGCGGCCGCTGATCTGGAGCGTGCGTGCAGGCACGCCGCGCAGTGCGTTCATGTTGTGTGTTCTCCCTGAACAGTGCCCCTGTGGATCAGGAGCTGTTCGGAAATTATGAAAGCCCGATCACGACGACCGCGCAGGGCGTGCAAGTTGGGCGGCCAGCCCAGGCAGGTAACTGGGCGATGCGTGAACAACTGCACGGCACAGGGGGCCGGAGGCAGGAGGTTCCGGCTGAACGCGCTTGCGACGATAAATAAAAAGCACTACATTTGTCGCCCGTTGTAACGGGCTCAGCGTTCCCGGTTGCGGCGAGAGCCCATCCCAAGATCCCAGTCCCCCAGAGAACCGCCCATGCAGTGTTTTGAAGACAGCCCCGTGCTCGACCAACTGGACCGGGAGGCCTTCAAGTTCAAGCACAAGCTCATGGGGCATCCGGCGCTGAGCCTGGAAAACCTGCAGCGGGTGATTCCGTCGCTCCCGAAGGAGCGCGTGATGTATTCCAAGGCGCTGCTGCACAAGGGCGACGACTTCGAGGCGACCTTCAAGCAG
>LNAP01004304.1_pt1 | contig 13229 bp, 8 predicted proteins | sample 602601 | NCBI WGS metagenome assembly LNAP01 (sample SAMN02440304, study PRJNA202911) | soil metagenome | biome: Subtropical and temperate rainforests or woodlands; isolation source: soil samples (1 kg each in a 20% v/v slurry with milli Q water) were... ...
CTCTTTACGCTCCAGCACGCCGAGTGTGAGCAACGCCATCATCAGCGCGTATGGGCCACAAGCGCCGTCGGCATCGCCCTGGCGCAGATGCACCAGGGCACCATTCTCGGCGCAGGTTTCGGGGCCCTTTGGAGAAACCATTAACCAGCGGCTCACGCACATCGTGTTCATTATGATCTTAGCCCTCGATCCGGGTGAATTCGGCTTCGATCAATTCCCCGCTTTGGCGCCATTCCTTGAATTGTTCACGCAACCTTTTCTGCGTATCGATGGCGACCTGAACGTCTGCGGCATTGGCATCAAGCGAGGCGTAATCGGGGAAGAAGCGCTCCTCGAACGAGACGTCTTGAATCATGGTTAACAGTTCTTCACGCTGGTTGTTGAAGTTGTCCACCATCTCTGCGATAGCCTGTCTGAACTGATCTTCGCGTTTCTTGCGTTCATAGCTGTCCCAGGCTTCCAGCGCCAAGCCTGCAACCGACAGGATGCCGTTGAGGTTTTTCGCCAGGTTAATCGCGCCCCAAGGCTTGAATTTCAGTGCCTTGCCCAGATCCACGCCGAGGGTCTTGGCCACGTTAACGATGCCATCGCGGGCAGCCAAAATGCTGCCGTTGTTGATCAGGTTGCCCTTGATCACATAGTTCACGCCTTGCTTGCCCAGGTTGATCACGTTGGTGTTGAAGTGATCGATCTCGGAGTCAAAGCTGAGGCGCATGCGGCTGAGCTCTTGGCTCACCCCGTTGAGTTGACGATCGAATTCGTTCTGCAGGCGCGTGGTCACCATGACGCCATCACGCCCAATCTCACGCTCGAAGAACTCCTTGAAGGTTTCCTGGGTCAGTCCCTCCGTACGCATGATCAGCCCGGAGAAATAGCGTGAGACAAAATCACGCAGGCCGATACGCACCTCGCCTATTTGACTCTTGGCGCCGACGAGCTGGCGACTGAGCGTGCGGCTGACGCCACTTAGGCGCTCGACTTCATCGCCCAGGCGCTGATCGTTTTCCACCGCCACCGGCAGTTCCTTATGCAGCACGTCGAGGATCACGCTCTTGCGCGCTTGATCGACAATCGCCGCAGGGCCGCCACTGGACTGAATCTTGCTCGCCGTGGCCTGTTGCAGGCTGGCGATGTGCGACAGCGTCTTGAACTGGCCAAGGCGTTCGAGCCAATAGTCGGTCCCCATGTCGAACGGGTTCGCAGCCACCGCGACGATACTCAGCGCAGCCACCTCCGCGTCGCTGGCGTCGATGGACTCGCGAAGCCGGCTTTCGACGTTGTTGCGTTTGACCTGCAGGTGCTGCGCGTAGCTCGCCTCATCCTCCACGTCGGCCACTTCGTCGAAACGGCTCAATACGAATACGGTGCGCGGCAGCAGGTCGAGCGTGCGGAACAGCCAGTTCAGGTCATCTTTATGGCTGTCCTTGATCGGGTTGGTTGAGTTCATCACGTACAGCACCAGGTGGGCTTCGCTGACGTATTTGCGCGTGATGTCCTTGTACTTCTCCATCGCATTGATATCGGCGTTGTACTGTTCCTTGAAACCAAATAGCCCAGGAGTGTCGATCAGCACGAAGTTGTCATCCACTTCGTAGACTTTCACCTCGTTCGATGACTCCTGCTGACTGATATTCATGCTGGATTTGTCGAGACGTTCCATCCAGGCCGCAGCGATGGACGTCTTGCCTTCAGAGAAACCGCCGATCAAGGCAATTTTGAGCTTGTCGTTGGCCAGGTTCTGGCTGGCATGTTCGAGTTTGCTCAGCAGTGTCGGGTCGATGTTGACGCCCAGTGCAGCACCTTGCTCGAGGAATACACGCAGTTTGTCCAGCAGTGCCAGAGCCTTGTTGTTTTGATTCAGAAAGAGCTCAAGGGTCGAATTCATGGTGCAGTTCCTTATGCTTTGAGGTCGCTGGCGATCTTTTTCAGGCCGAGGTGGGCAGCGTCGAGTTTTTGGTTGATGTGCCGTGCTTGCAGGGCGGGCTTCTGCAGAACGGTACGGATCTGTTCGATTTTCTTTTCCAGTGGGGGCAGCGCCTGCGCGAGGGTTTCACGGAAACCGTCGCGGATGGCCTCGCAAGCGCTGTCGAGGTTGTTGTCGGTGGCTTTGCGCTGTTGGCCTTTCTTGTAGTCACTGTCAAAAAAGCTCCACACGGCCTTCGCGAGACCGACTAGTAGCGTCGCCACGCCAATGGTCATCAGCACCCAGCCCACGGGGTTCCAGATCATCACTGCACCACCGGCCAGACTGGCCAGTAAACCCACGACGTTGATCCCGTTGTCGATACTCACGTTCAGGCTGAAGTCTCCGGCCAGACGTGCCTTACCGATCTGTGAGTAGCCGGCCAACAGGTCTTTGGCATGCGATTCGAAACGCTGGACAATTTCGCTGACATTCTTCTGGAATTGATCAACCTGCTTGTCGAGTGTTGCCGGCAGTTTGTCTTGCAGTGTCGACTGCTCACTCTTTAGTACCCGTTCCAGCACTGCTTTGAAATCATCGTTGCTGATGTCGTCATCGATGCGGTCGTAAACGCGCTTGCGCACGGCATCTTCAAATTCGCCGATGGCCTGCTCGCCCGCATTGCTCAGGCGGCTGTTGAGGGACTTGAACGCAATTTGCAGCTGGTGGCAGGCGTTCTCGGCTTCCTCGTGCAGTTTTTTGGCCAGTGGGGCGAACTGCGCTACCTGGATGGCTTTCACATCTGAGCAAACGTCGGTTACCGCGAGTTGAACCTTGTTCATGTTCGAGTGGCGTATTTTGGCCTTCACGTTTGTGACCAGGTCTCGGGTCAGGTGTCGATAGAATTGCTTGACGCCGGATTTTTCCAGCAGCGCGTCTGGCGCCATGGCATCGAGGAATTTCTTGCGGCTGATCGCTATCGTGGAGCGTGGCACCAGGCAATCGGCTGCTGCATAGAACGCGGGCAGGGCACAGAGGGGCATGCTGCGCTGGTAATGCTCGCCCAGTTGCTTGCGCATGATCTGGTCCAGATCATCCAGGCTGGCCTGCTCGTCAGGACTGATCAGGGCGGGTTTTTGCAAAGCCATGGGGTTGGTGATGCGTTTGTTGTAGAGCGTCCAGACTTCCGTCTGCGCACCCAGTTGCGCCTTGATTTTTTCCAGGGTGCCAGGACGGCCGGCATCACCGGTCTGCGGAGGTGCCGCTTTGGACGTTACGTAGAACACCGCATGGGCACGCTTGACCGCGTTGTTTATCTGCTCACTGACCTTGCTCTCGTCACCCTCGATGCCAGGAACATCGAGCAACTGAAAATGCTGCCCTTCTGAATCAAAGGCATACGCTTGAGTTTGACGGGTGAAGTCAGCGCGGCCATCACCGATGATGCTGCCGTCTTCGAAGGCCGCCAGTTGCTGCAGATTATCCAGTGCCGTTGCATGTTGCTGACGGGTTTCGCCTAGCCGGGACTGAATCTCTTCGCTGTGCTGACGCAGTCTGGTCAGTTCGGTTTCACGCTGCAGGGGCAAAACAGAGGCGCCGGCCTGCAACTGCACCAGAGCGATTTCTTCGGGAAGCTTGCGTAGCAGGTTGATAATGCGCTGGATCAGACCAGCGCTTCGCTTCTGTTCTTCGATACGCGCGCGCAGGGCGTCCTCTTGCAACTGCTGTTCGACCTGGCGCTGGTCATGGAGGGCATCGACGGCGGCCGTTTCACTTTCGGCCTGGGCCAGGCGGCTGACCAGCGACTCGATTTCTGTTTCCAGTGCCTGTAACGCCTCTTCGCTCAACCCCGACTGCTGTTGCAAGGCGAGGAAGCGCTGACGTTGCTCACGTTTGGTGTTTTCCCTGAGCAAGATGCGCAAGGTTTCGATCAGCGTCGACTTGCCAGCGTTGGTTTCGCCATAGAACGCAACGGTGAAGGTTTTGTGTTCGGCGTTGTCCTTTAGCTCGTTAATTGCCTTGGTCAGCGCCTGTTCGATTTCCCGCAATTTGCTTTGCGCTTCTGCCTGAGCCGTGGCTAGGCTTGGATCGTCGGCACCCCGTGCCAAGGCTTTGAGCAAGGTGCTGATGTGATCGATAAGTTTAAGGTAGAGGCCTTCGGAGAGGTCTTCGGCGGCAGTCATGGTGTCTTCCTGTCTGACTAAATGTACTCGATTCGCCGCAGCGACCTGTTGCTATCTAGAATCACGGGGCGCGCAAGTTGTGTTCAGGCGATGCACCCCAGTCATCTCGGCGATCCGAGGCATGCATAAGGAGGCGTGGTGCGGGATATTGAGCAACCTTATCGTCCTTGCTGGCTCGGGGAACACCGTCGACATCGGTACAATGCTGGCGTATGGCTATCGGCCCTCAGTGAATAACCTTTAATTTTGGTAGCGACTACTTGTTTCGCAGACTCGGAATTTAGAGGTAGGTTGCACATCACTCAGGACGTAGTGATCAACCCACATCCAGTTATGCGACAAACCCATTGCCGCCGACAACGCCGATGAGGCTCGTTGTGGCATTGCTCAAGAAGATGTTGTGCAACGATGAAATTCGATTTAGAGAAGTCCCACGACGAGGTGTCGGAGCAATGACGTTCTCTCTACCCGAGAACCATTGGTTTATCCGACACTGAGCCGTAGATCACCGTATCGACACAACTTTTCTGGCCCTGTTTTCCTTGATAGCTGACACTGACAGGTTGCCGGTAGCTGCTTCTTGAATAGGCATGGAGGGCTTTCTTGGGGCAGGTGGTGCTGACAGGGAGACGGATATGTCGACGCAGATAGTGTTGGGCGGTGGCAATGATCTGTCGGGGGAGCGCTCTGGCATGATTTTGGGGCTTGCTGCCACTGCAGTATCCCGGCACCATCTGCGCAATTAGCCATCCCCTTGCCATTATCGAGCGTGACCTCATCACACTCGGTCGAATTTGCAAACCAGCGCATTACTTTGCCGCAAACGGCGACGTGCCCGCCCAAGACCTGTTCAAGGAATGAATGCAATGATCAAGAAATCGGTATCGGAGCTCGCGTTCGTCAATAGTGGGTCCCCGCTGCCCACCGTCGAGGTTGATTCGCAGTCCATCGAGAATGCTGGCTTCAGCATCTACCGCACCGTGATGCAGGTACTGACCCGGCTGGCCGAACAGGACGCATCACTGCGGGCGACTCTCTACATGTACGGTGCTGTTAGCGTCAATTTCCACGAGCCGTGCTGGTCTGAATTCTTGTTGGTTGCAGGTCCCAAGAAAGTTCTGCTTGCCTTGGGCGCCGGCTTTGAGCAGTTGTCGACGGTGAAGTCGCGGTTTAGTGATTACATTTCGTCTTCTGCCGCCCTGCGCACTTTCCATCTCGAGGATGGTTTGGTATGGGAGCAAGAGGATGCCTGCACCTGGTATTCCCACGGCCAGAGTCTGGCAGACCTGACAGCTGAAGCCGAAGAGGCCGAAGAGGGCAGTGACGATGCCGAGCCTATCGAGGAGGATGAGGAGGACGAGGTCTGGGATGTCGAGGAGCTGGATTCTTCGGATGAGCAGGATGAAGACCTGGCCGTTGTCACTGCCAGCCGGAAGGCGGCGCGGTATCGTGCCGCACGTTCGGATGCGAAGGTAAGCAGCATTCGGGCAGCGATCGAAGAAGTCTTTGGGTTGCCGGAAGGGTCAGTCGCACTATGTGGGCCAGATCGGCGTGCGCTGCGGGGTGATGCCCGGATCAGGACGTTGCGTAAACGCTGGGAGGAGAGCTGAGCAGGGGAGCTCGATCCATGACGCAGGAATCTCTTGTTCGGGTCAGCACCCTGTCATTCGCCGATTTGCTGAAGACAAGTGACTGGCCATTGGCACTGGACAGCTATCAGCGCGGCTTCGTCTGGGGCCCGGACAAACTGATGCAACTGGCCAGTGACCTCACAGAATTTGCAGAGCAGGCGGACAACACCCCGCCTTACTACATGGGTGTGGTGTTGCTGCATCGCGATGCATACCAGTCGAAACGGTTCATCATCGATGGTCAGCAACGCGTCACAGCGTTGTCGCTGTTGTACTACCGGGCTACCGGCGTGCTACCAGCGGGCCAGGCGCTCAGCTATTCGGGGCAATCCGCGCGGCATATCTCTGCAGGACTGCAGGCTTTGAAGCAGCTAGAGCCGATTGCGCGGGAGGTTATCGAAAAACTTCGTCTGACGGTGATCGAAGTGGACAGCACCGATCTTGCCTTCACCTTTTTCGATACCCAGAACAACCGCGGAGTGCGCCTAGAGGCCACCGACCTGCTCAAGGCTTATCACCTGCGTGCGATCGATCATGCAGATGGTGAGGGCAGGCTCAAGACAGCACTGCAGCAGCACTGCGCTGAGCGTTGGGAGTCACTGCAACGCCACCCCGCGATACTTTCTCCAGGCCAGGATTTCGCACCCAACCTATTCAATCGTTTTCTCTGGCGTGCGCGGCGTTGGCGCGGATCGCAAACGCCTGCGGGCAGGCACGAGGCGCTACTGGCCGAGTTCCAGCGCGACACCTGGCCCCATGTTGCAGACAGCCGCAGTCGTATCGACAGCGTGCCACTCTACGCCACCCGGCACAATCGGCTGGCGACTGCGCTGACGCTGGCGGGCGACGGCGAGTACCTACTGCAGGGCAGTCAACTGCGTGTCAGCCACAACCCCGCAAACTTGCCAATGGCGCTGCGCCAGCCCATTCATGAGGGTTTGGGATTCTTTCTCTACACAGATAAGTACGCCGCGCTGCTACAAAGGCTGATCAACGATCCTGAGCCATGCAGGCACGTGAGTTCGTTCCGCGTTATCTATCGACAGCTGCTGCGCAGCAACCAGGAGTATCTGCGCGAGATCTTTATGCTCTGCAGCTTGGTGTACGTGGATCAGTTCGAAGTTGAGCAACTGACCGCGTTTGCCCTGCGCTTGGAGTTTCTGCTGGGCGCGATTCGTCTGGAGAAAAAACAGGTCAAACAGGAGACCGCCGCCAACTTCTTCAGGCTGGCCGAGCTGAACCTGCTGGATGTGATTGCACAGAGTTACCACCCGAAACAGGTGCTGGATTTTCTGCAGCAGCGGCAACAGGCCGTGGCGTCGTTGTATGCCAATGAAACGATTGAAGTGGGGAATGGTGTGCAGGGGCGATACAAAAGGGCTGTCCTGGAGTTCTATCGGGGGCAAGCGGATTCTGAATGCCGCAGCCTTGCGGGCAAATCGCAATGGCTCGAGGCGTTCCTGAAGGCTTTCCAGGAAGATCGCCATGAAAATTGATTCCAGCCTCTGCACTCTGGAGCAGTTGGTCAACAAGCAAGACGCCGCCTGGTGCTTCAATGTGCCGATCTACCAGCGCTTGTACGTATGGGGTGATGACCAGATCAAGACGCTGCTGACTGATATGGCCAATGCCTTCGATCGACGCGACACGCAGTTTTTCTTGGGTGGCACGCTGTTGGTGGAGAAAACCGCCGAGGAAGACCGCGATCAGGGCGTGCGCCGCTTCGATCTAATCGACGGGCAGCAGCGATTCACCACGCTGTGGATGCTCAGCACGGTGGCGGTATGGAGCCAGGTGATGGGGGACTTCAGCAGGGTTGTGCTGAAGGACGGTGCGATTCCGCGCCTGCACTTCTCGATCCGAGAGCAGGTGAACGTCTTCCTTGCCAGCATGATGCCGGGAGGTAGAGCGACGACCAGCGAAGCCATCGACACCCAGAGCATGAGAGAGGCTCAGCAATTGATGGCCTCCTTCGCGCAGACCTACAAGCGTGCGGACGGCGGGCCTGTGGATGATGAATATCTCAAGGCGCTGGCCGGCTTTGTTTATCGCAACGTCTCGCTGGTGCTCACACAGGTGCCCGAGGGCATGGATTTGAACAAGCTGTTCGAAGTCATCAATAATCGTGGCATCCAGCTACAGCACCACGAGATTCTCAAGGCCAGGCTGCTGCGCGACATCCCTGCAGAAAGCCGTTCCCGCTATGCGGCATTGTGGAATGCCTGTGCCGACATGAGTGGCTTTGTCGAGCGCAATCTGTGTCTGGAAACCCAGCTGGAGGCGCACCGACTGGGGGATCTCTATAACAAGGGGCAACTGCTGAATGCAGGCGCCGTGCACGGGCAGCTGAGCCGAAAGGTTGACGCTGCGCAAGCGGAAGACGACGAACGACTGACCTTGCAAGCTATCGTTGAAGGCGGGCTTACCTTTATCGGCACGGATCCGACAGCCATCGCCGTGGATGACGGAGAAGCGCCCTGGGCGCGAAGCATTATCGGCTTTCCGCTCTTCTTGCTTCATGTGCTGCGCATTTGGTTGAAGGAGCAAGGGCAGGCGGATCTGCCCCGCGTGCTAGATCGACAGTTGCTCGCCTTGTTCGAGGCGCACTTGCTGGTGCCGACGGAGCCAATGCAGCGTACGGCGAGGGCGCAGGGATTCATCGATCTGCTCTGGCGTATGCGCGTGCTGTGGGATGAGTACATCATCAAGTGGGTCGATCAAGGCGATGAAGAGATTCACCAGGTTTGCCATACCTCGATTTCTCCCAGTGATGACAAGCGTTACATCAATCGCAGCCGTGACAATTCCCTGCATCAGGGCCTGTCGTTGCTGCAGAGCATGCTGTATCACTCGCAGGAGATCACCACTCATTACTGGTTGACGCCATTTCTCTACTTCATCCACAAGCATGCGCACACCGTGCGTGGTGGCGGCAGCGAGGTGGAGCGCTATTACGGCTTCCTGTGTCATCTGGATAACCAGTTGCTGGGGGAGGCTACCAACAAACCGTTGGTCGCGCGTACCCGCTCGTTTATGGACGAGCCCTGGCGCACCGCATCTGCACTCCAGTTCGAGGATGTGCTGTCGTGGAGCCGCGGCATTGATTTTGCGCATTACTGGTTCTACAAGCTGGACTTCGTACTCTGGCATGAACAGCAACGTGACCATGAGCTATGGGGCAATTTCCGTTTTACCGCAAAGAACTCGGTAGAACATATTTCGCCGCAGAATCCACAAGCGACCGACACCAACAAGGTCTCGAAGGATTGGCTGGACCGTTTTGGCAATCTCGCGCTTGTCTCGCGCAGTATCAACTCGGAGTACGGCAATCTGCCCTACAACGAAAAGCGCCAGCGATTCCTTAACAAAAGGGCGCTCGAGAAGCGGCCTGACTCCTTGAAAATGGACTTGATCTATTCGAAAAATGAGTGGGGAAATGCCTCGGCCAATGCTCATCAGGCGGCAATGCTGGCGGCACTGCGACGCCATTACCAAAGGGGATTCAACCTCGACTAGCTGCAAGCAGATATAGGGTATATGCCGCATTGCACACGAGGATTTTGCACGTCGCTTGCGGTCAATCACCACTCCGTCGATGTTCGAGCACTGAAGGGTAAGCGAACGGGCAACACACTTTTCGGAGGTCGGGCAGGCATCCACTGATGCGGCGGCAACTGGCCGATTTCACTAGCTCGCTCAGTGGGTCGCGGGTCAGCACATTTTGGGATAAGTCATTTCTGGGTGCCGGCTTCTAGTTCGATAATCCGTCGCAATGGTCTATTCAGGCTGCGCATTCGGGATGTAGAAGACGGTCACCTTTACAGCGACCGCAATGTGAATGATGATGACAAGGTGCCATCCTAGGTGGCGAAAGTGCATAGGGAGCATGCCTTGACCATTTCAGCTGGCGCCGCAGAGTTACTCCTCGTCGCGAACAAACCGGGCCTCACAGAGACAGGCGGTGGCCACGGCGCTAAAGGTGTGGATTTTCAGCGGTGGTGGGCCGTGCTCCGAATGGTAGAGCTGGAGCAGGCGGGCGAGATTGATTTCTTGCTGCTTTTCGAAACGGTGCAGGATGTCACCGAGCTGGACTCGTCATACACTCCGTCGCGTGCGCGCGTTTACCAGGTAAAAAAGAAAGATCGAGGCGAGTGGAGCTGGTCCGTACTCACTGGCACAGCGGTGCCTCCGAAAAAGAAGAACCCAGCAGCTTCAGCGAAGGCGGTAATACCTAAGTTTGAAAAAGTCGGCGACAGTGCCCTTGGCAAGCTTCAGCTCAGCCTCGCAGCATTCGATAAGTTACCTGTTCAGGCCTTCTTTATCTCGAACGCTGGATGTGACATTCCTCTTGCTGCGGGGGGAAATGCAGCGACGTCGATGCCTTGCTCGCTCGCGGATTTTTCTCCTGATCATGCAGATTTGTTGTCTCAAGCTTTGAGTTCGCTTGGTGCGAGCGGCTCGCCTGCTCCGGATTTGACGAAGCTTACGCTGAAGAGAGTTGCTATCCACCCCGATGAGCCCAGTAGCTACGTCATCAAAGTTGCGCTGGAATTGTTGATGCATCGCAGTCCTGCTCATGCGGGCCAGGCTGCTTCGTTCGTAGAATCCCTCGTCACGAAGATTTCGCCTCTAGGTCGCCACACTGATACTTGTTCGTCTTTCGGAGAGCTCATTAAGCAGCGTGGGTTCGCGAGGCATGAGTTTGTAGCTGCAATGGGGGCACTTGAAGCAATTCCAGATTATTCGGCCTATTTGGGTGTCTGGCTCACGCAGCTACAAACCGAAGGAATGGACTTCATGTTGGTTACCGCGGTGCGAGCTGAAGCTGCGCGTGTGGTTCGGGAGCAACTAGCAGGCACAACACTACCCGATGCCCGATCTGTTCACAATTTCTGTGACAGCTGGATCGAACTCAACGTGGCCGGACCACAGTTGCGGCCGTACTTTGAGGCTTGTTTAGCCGAACTGAAAAAGAATTTCACTAGCTTTCGCGATGCCGAACTACTCGCGCGCTTTGCAATGAGGGCTATTAAAAAATGCGTGGACCCGAACTGAGATTCCTCGTTCGTAGCTTGAGAACTAAGAACTATGAAAAGCTTTCGATTCGAAAACATCTGGCTGCTCTCGCACCGCGACAAGAAGGCGAGACACGTGGGCTTCCACCCGAAGAAAAACCTGTTGAGGGGAAGGAACCACACTGGCAAGACGAGTCTGATTCGAAGCATTTTTGAGACCCTTGGTGCCAAGCCCCAGGGAAAGCTCGAATCGTGGGATGAAAATTCCGTCTCTCTCCTAGAGTTCTCAATTGGAGGATGTCATTTCTTCGCACTGCACCAGAATGGGCGACGCGCGCTTTTCAACGCAAATCAGGAGATGATCGTCGCCACCTCTAAGTTCGGAGAGTGGTCCGAGGCGTTCTGCAACATTACTGATTTTAATCTGGTGTTTACTGATAAAAGAGAGTCAGCAATTAAACTGGCAGACCCTGCATGTTTTTTTTTGCCGTTTTACGTAAATCAGGATGGCAGTTGGCAGTCCGGCTGGAACACTTTTATCGGCCTCCAAAGGTTCAGCTCTCCCTGGAGCGCTATCTTGGAGTACTTCACTGGCGTATGTCCGCCCGAGTACTATCGGGCCAGAGCCGAGAGAGTTCAAGAATCCAAAGCGCTTGATGAGCATCGGCGAGAATACAAACTTCTAGAGCGAACTATGGAGCGGTTCAGCCGAACGCTGCCCTTATCTGGTCCTAAACTCAACCCTGAGAACTTTGCCTATGAGATTGCACTGCTGACCCGGGAGGTTACTGAGCTTAATCAGAGGCAGGAGATGCTCCGTAGTGCTGCCGTTCGTGAGCAAGATTTGCTTTCCAGTCTTGAGCAGCAGATCCGATTAGCCGATGACGCTCTCGCGGCATATGGTCAAGACGCAAAGTATCTACGGGCTGAAGGGGCGGAACCTCTGATTTGCCCAACCTGTAATGCAGAGCACACGAAGTCGTTTCATGACTTGCTCCAATTCGCTGAGGATGCACGAGTGCTACGAGAGCTCGCAGGGTGTCTCAGGGATGACGCGAACGAGGTTCGGAATCGATATGGCGCCACGTTAGCCAGGCTCCATACCCTAGACGAGAGCTACCAGCGAATCTCTAAGCTTCTGGATACCCGCAAAGGAGACCTAAAGTTTCAGGATGTCGTTGAAAGCATTGGGGCGGAAAGCGCAGTCGCGGCGTTCGAAGCCGAGCGTAAACTTCTGCAAGGCGCGATCGATAAGGCTCTGGGTGCCGTGGATGCTCTAGATGAAAACATGAAGTTGCTCCGTGCCCCGAAAAGGACTCGGGCGATATTGGAGAAGTTCAGATCCTACTACGTGTCTGGGCGTGTTGCCTTGCAACTTCCCGCAGTAGACGCATCGAAGATGAAGCTTGCTGGACGTCCAGATCTATCAGGAAGCGGAGGTCCTCGATCAATTCTGGCTTACTACGCCGCACTCTGGCAAACGTGCCAGGGTGTAACCGGGACTTTCGACGTACCCGTGGTGATTGACTCGCCGAACCAGCAGGCTCAAGACGACGTCAACCTGCCGGCGGTGCTTCAGTTCATTGCAAAAGAGCTACCAGATGACATGCAGCTAATCGTTGGATTAGAAACAGAAACGGACTTTCCGTTTGACAAAGAGATCCATCTGGATACGCCGTACTCAATGCTCCGGGAAGACCACTGGGCTGAGGCAGAGCTCATCGTCGAGCCATTGCTCGAGAAGATGTATGCAAAAATGACATCAAATGTTGAGGAGGTCAGCAAGTGATGAACGAACCGATAGCGCTGCACGCGTCCCAAACCCCAGGCTCCTGCTCGCCACCGGTTTTAGTCTCAACGGATCGAAACGACTTTACGGTCCCTATTTTCATTGGTTGCTGACACTGAAAGGCTGCCGGTTGCCGCACTGTGGATATGCTCGCTCCACCAAGCCATCATCGGGCGTCTGCGATCAATATAGTCGGCTCGGTTATAGGCGCTACGTACCTCATCCTTATCAACGTGGGCTAGCGCAACCTCAATCAGCTCAGGCTCCCAGCCGTGTTCATTGAGGATGGTGCTCGCCATTGATCGCATGCCGTGGCTAACCAAGCGCCCTTCAAACCCCATCCTCTTCAATGCCATGTTGGCGGTCTGGCTGTTGCAGTGCGTGCGAGGGTCTCTGTCTGCAGGGAACACGTATTCCCGATGCCCACTGTAGGGCTTGATCGCCTCCAAGAGTGCCAGAGCTTGATCAGTGAGAGGAATGATGTGTATCCGACGCTTCTTCATTCGCTCCGCCGGTATCGTCCAGATCTTCTTTTCGAAGTCGATATCAGCCCAGCGGGAAGTGGCAGCCTCGGCTGGCCGAGTCATGGTGTGAAGTTGCCACTCAATTAGGCAGCGCGTAGTTCTTTTTATGCTGGCATTGGCAATTGCCACCATGAGCTCTTTCAGCTCATCGGGCGCAAGGGCCGCCATGTTTTTCTTTTTGGGC
>LNAP01004305.1_pt1 | contig 13229 bp, 13 predicted proteins | sample 602601 | NCBI WGS metagenome assembly LNAP01 (sample SAMN02440304, study PRJNA202911) | soil metagenome | biome: Subtropical and temperate rainforests or woodlands; isolation source: soil samples (1 kg each in a 20% v/v slurry with milli Q water) were... ...
GTGATGGGGTTTGGTGCCTTCGCGCTGTTTGTTGCCGGCGCGGCGGTGCTGGCCGGAACAGGCATGGCCTTCGGTCTCGATTTCGCGTCGATCACGATCGGCGGCGCGCTGGTGCTCGGCGGCTGCGGCGTGCTGTGCCCGATGATGTACGGCATGGCGCTCGGCCTGTTCGAACGCGACCACGGCCTGATCGGCGGCCTGATCAGCGCGCTCTGCTATCTCGCCGTCAGCGGCGCCATGGCGATCACGGCGGTGTTGCCTGAAGCAACCCAGGCGCCGATCGGATGGCTCTATCTCGGCCTCTGTGCCATCGCGGGCACGCTGCTCGCGGTCTCGCTGCCGTCGGCGCACTACGCCACACAGTCTTAAGGAAGGAACCAGTTCATGACCACCATCGGTATTCGCGGCGCGTTCTTCGACTTCATCGACGATCCCTGGAAGCATGTCGGCAACGAGCAGGTCGCCGCTCGCTTTTACCAGGACGGCCTCATGGTCGTCACCGACGGCGTCATCAAGGCGTTCGGTGCTCATGACAAGGTTTCTGCTGCGCATCCAGGCGTCGAGATCACCCATATCGAGGACCGCATCATCGTCCCCGGGTTCATCGACGGCCACATCCATCTGCCGCAGACCCGCGTGCTCGGGGCCTATGGCGAGCAGCTGCTGCCGTGGCTGCAGAAGTGGATTTATCCGGAAGAGCTCAAGTACCGGGATCGCAACTACGCGCGCGAGGGCGTCAAGCGTTTCCTCGACGCGCTGCTGGCGTCCGGCACCACCACCTGCCAGGCCTTCACGAGCTCCTCGCCGGTCTCCACCGAAGAGCTGTTCGAGGAGGCGGCCCGCCGCAACATGCGCGTGATCGCGGGCCTCACCGGCATCGATCGCAACGCGCCGGCGGATTTCATCGACACGCCCGAGAATTTCTATCGCGACAGCAAGCGGCTGATCGCAGAGTATCACAACAAGGGCCGCAACCTCTACGCCATCACGCCGCGTTTCGCGTTCGGTGCTTCACCGGAATTGCTCAAGGCGTGCCAGCGCCTCAAGCACGAGCATCCGGATTGCTGGGTCAACACCCACATCTCCGAGAACCCGGCCGAGTGCAGCGGCGTGCTGGTCGAGCATCCGGATTGCCAGGACTATCTCGGCGTCTACGAGAAGTTCGACCTGGTCGGTCCAAAATTCTCCGGCGGCCACGGCGTCTATCTCTCGAACAACGAGTTCCGCCGGATGTCGAAGAAGGGCGCCGCAGTGGTGTTCTGCCCGTGCTCGAACCTGTTTCTCGGCAGCGGCCTGTTCCGCCTCGGCCGCGCCACCGATCCGGAGCACCGCGTGAAGATGTCGTTCGGCACCGACATGGGCGGCGGCAATCGCTTCTCGATGATCTCCGTGTTAGATGACGCCTACAAGGTCGGCATGTGCAACAACACGCTGCTCGACGGCAGCATCGATCCCGTGCGCAAGGACTTGGCCGAGGCCGAGCGCAACAAGCTCTCGCCCTATCGCGGCTTCTGGTCGATCACGCTCGGCGGTGCCGAGGGCCTCTACATCGACGACAAGCTCGGCAATTTCGAGCCGGGCAAGGAGGCCGATTTCGTCGCACTCGATCCGAACGGCGGCCAGATCGCGCAAGCGTGGCACCAGTCGCTGATCGCCGACGGCGCCGGCCCGCGCACGATGGACGAGGCCGCGAGCATGCTGTTCGCCGTCATGATGGTCGGCGACGATCGCTGCGTCGACGAGACCTGGGTGATGGGCAAGCGTCTCTATAAGAAAAGCTGAGACGGCTGCGATGAGCGCATCCCTTGATACAGGCGGCCAGCCGGTCGCCCTCGTCATCCAGCGCCGCATCACTGATGATGGCTTTGCGGCGTTCGCGCGGTGGAATGGTGAGGTGGGCGAAGTGCTCAAGGCCTGGCCCGGGTTCCTGGGGCAGGAGGTGGTGCCGCCGCAGCCGCCCGCGCATGTGGATTGGGTGACAATCCTGCGCTTCGCGAGCCCAGCCGCTGCGCGCGCCTGGCTTCAGAGCGAGGTGCGGGCGCGGCTGATCGCCGAGGTGCAGCGTTTCTTCGTCGGTTCGGAGGATGTCCATATCCTGCCCGACACCGGCGTTCAGCGCGACAGCGCGGTGTCGGCCGTCATCTCTTTCAAGGTGCCTGACGGGCTCGAGGACGCGTTCCTCAAATGGCAGCAGCGCATCCAGGCCGCCGAGGCCGAGTTCAAGGGCTTCTTGCGCCACAAGATCGAACGGCCGATTGCGGGCCTGCACGACGAATGGATCGTCATCCTGTCGTTCGACAGCGATGCCAATCTCAATGCCTGGCTCGACTCACCGATGCGGCAGACGCTGCTGGAGGAGGGTGTGCGCTTCAATGCCGGCATGAATGTGAAGCGCGCGAGCTATGGCTTCAATTTCTGGTTTCCCGCCGGCAAGACGCGGGCGCCGGAGCAAAGCGCGGGCTTGATCTGGAAGAGCAACCTCATCGTCCTCCTGGTGCTCTATCCCGTGGTCTATCTCTGGGGCACTTTCATCAGCGCGCCGCTGATCGACAGTCACGGCGTTCCGGTCTGGCTGTCGCTGTTCGCAGGCAATCTCGTCAGCACCCAGCTGCTCGGCTGGTGGCTGGTGCCGGCCGCCTTCAGGGCGCTCGACTGGTGGGTCACGCCGAAGGCCGCGCTCAATCGCCAGATCGCGGGCTACGCACTTCTTGCCGCGCTCTATGCCGCCTCGATGGCTCTGTACGCGCTGCTGCTCGCGTGGCATTGGGGGCGGTGAGGCCAAGCAGGCGGTTTGGCGCTCAGTTCACACTCGACAGGAAGCCCGCCACAATCATCCGGCTTTGGCTGAGCGTCTCGATGCGTTCATCGATGAGGCTGACCTGCTGCGCGAGTATTCTGCGCAGATTGTTGCACGGCGTGAATTCCGGATCGTTGTTTCGCACACACGGCAGCAATTGCTGGATCGTTTCCAGAGTCATCCCGGCCGCGCCAAGCATTTTGATCCGCCGAACGGTTTCCTCTTCCGCCGGACCATAATCGCGATAGCCGGAGTCCGTCCGCTGCGGCGCAAGCAGTCCTTCGGCTTCGTAGTAACGCAGCATCCGGACACTGACTCCCGTCCTGCGGGAGAGCTCACCAATCTTCACTGAAAAATCCTCTTGACCCTGACAGTGCTGTCAGACCTTACAGGTCGTGCTCGTCCCTGTGAACACCATCGCGGAGGAGCAACGATGAAAGCTTACCATTTGAACGACGATGCCGGTGCCGGTGGCCTTGTGCTGGCCGATGTCAGTCGACCTGAACCCGCCGGCGGCGAGGTCCGTATCCGGGTCGAAGCGGCAAGCCTGAATTATCGCGACCTGATGATCCTCGACCGCGTTGGCCAAGGCGGGCTGAATGGTCGCGTGCCATTGTCGGACGGCGCGGGTGTCGTCGACGCCATCGGTTCGGGCGTCACGCAATGGCAACCCGGAGACCGCGTCGTCGCGTCGTTCTTTCGCGATTGGGTCGCGGGGCCATTCAAGTCCAGCTATGTTCCGTCTGCCCTCGGTGGCAACACCATGGACGGAATGCTGGCGGAGTATGTCGTGCTGCCGGCAACCGCGCTTGTCTCCGCGCCGGCGCACTTGTCCGCGGTCGAGGCGGCGACCTTGCCCTGTGCCGGCGTCACGGCCTGGCACGGCCTCATCGCTCGCGGCGGGATGGGCAAAGGCGACACGCTGCTGGTCCAGGGAACAGGCGGCGTCGCGCTGTTCGGCCTTCAGTTCGCCGCGGCGCTGGGTGCGCGCGCGATCGTGATATCCTCCTCCGATGAGAAGCTCGCCAGCGCCAAGGCGCTGGGCGGTTCTATCCTCATCAACTACCGCGACACGCCTGACTGGGATGCCGCGCTGATGAAGGCGACGGAGGGGGAAGCCCCCAGCCATATCCTCGAACTCGGCGGACCCGGCACCTATGACCGATCGCTGAGATCGGTCGCTTCGGGCGGCAAGATCGTCCAGATCGGTGTCTTGACAGGGTTTGGCCCGAAGCCGGACCTCGCGCGTCTTCAATGGGAGAACGCCGACATCATCGGTGTCACCGTCGGATCGCGCGAGCATTTCACCGCCATGAATCGATTCTTGACCGACAAGGCAATCCACCCGATCGTCGATCGGGTGTACGGTTTCGACGAGGTCCCCCACGCGTTCGCCCATCTCCGGACCGGCTCCCACTTCGGCAAGGTCGTCGTGAAGCTGTAAGGTCTCGGAGACGTCAGGGCGGAAGGCCGCTTCATCTCTGGACAAACGACGACTATGTTCGCCCTGACGTTTCTCGGGACCTCCGCAAGTGTTCCGTCCGCCGAACGCAACCATCCGGCCCTCCTCGTGGAGGCCGCGGGCCAGCGCATGCTGGTCGATTGCGGCGAGGGCACGCAGCGCCAGTTGCTACGCAGCGGCGCCGGCTTTCGGCGGCTCGACCGCGTGCTGCTGACGCACGCCCATCTCGATCATGTGCTGGGCATCCCCGGCCTGTTTTCAACACTGGGATTGCGGCGGAGTGCCGACGCGATGACCATTCATGGCGGGCCTGGCACGCTCGACATCGTCATCCGGATGCTCGCAGGCCTGTGGGGTGCGGGCAGGGCGCCGATCCCTGTCGAGTTCGCGGCCTTGAGCGAAGGACAGGTCATCGACGCCGGCGACTTCACCATCACCTGCTTTCCGGTTCGCCACCGCGACACCGACAGTTTTGGTTTCGTCTTCCAAAGTCCCGCGCGCCGTCATCTCTTGTCGGAACGCCTTTCGGCCCTCGGCGTGCCGGATGGCCCTATCCGTGGCGGATTGGCTGCGGGACGAGCCATCGTGATCGGCGATCGCACGATCGATCCGGAAGACGTCCTGGGTCCGCCGAGCGGTGGTAAGAGGCTCGTCGTGATCGGCGACACCGAAACCACCGAGGGGCTGGCGCAACACGTCGCTGATGCCGATCTGCTCGTGATCGAGGCAACGTTCCTCGATCGTGACGCGTCGATCGCGCGGGACTACGGGCATCTCACCGCGGCAGAAGCGGCGTCGTTTGCGGCAGCGAGCAATGTGAAGCAGCTCGTGCTGACCCATATGTCGGGACGCTATGAGGACGAAGAGGTCCTCGCCGAGGCGGCAAGGATCTTTCCGAACAGCCGGATCGCCGCCGACTTCGATCACATCGCGATCTAGCCGTCGCGCCGAAACATCGCCAATCGCCGTCTCGTCCGCCGCTATAGACCGGCGCCAACACCGAGGCGGCCGATGCCCGGCAGCTTGACGGCAGGCCGCCGGATGTCGAGGCCGAGCACGGCGCCGAAGAAGTTGAGCTCGAGGCCTTCGACCCAGCCCAGGGTCAGGCCGAGATAGCCGGAGAGCGAGGCATAGAAGCCGGTGCGCGAGGCGGTCAGCCCAATCCATTCCCCGGAATAGGGATAATCCTTGCCGATCGCGGTCGGCGGCAGAACCGCGCGAAGTTCCGGCACGGCATGAAGAGCGGCTTGAACGAAGGTGTTCGAATTCGGTCCCGGCCAGGCGCTGTAGTCGCCGTAGGCTCGAAATTTGTAGGTCTCGATCACAGTCCGGATCCTGGGAATGAGGAACTCGGCCTGTGGCCCATCTACGGCGACGACCGTTTCCGGCAGGGCGCCGAACCACCTTCCATCGGGGGCGAAGCCGTTGCTCCGGATCGGTTCGCCCCACGCCGTGTAGTCGTATCGGCTGTAGCTGGTCGCATCCTTTTCCTTGACGACGATCCACGTGTGGACGGCGAAGATGCTTCGCCACCGGACCGTTCGGGCCGCATAAACCCGGATCAGGGCATCGGGATGGGAAGAAGCGGGCGGCAGCAGGCCCGCGCTGGAACGGTCGGCCGTCTGCCAATTGCCGCGGCCATCTCCAAGCCAATAGTACCGCGCGGCCGACAGGCCGATCGGCACGATCAGGAGCAGGAAGAAAATGAGCACGGTTCTTCGCAAGGAGAGATCGGGTTTCGGAAGGAAGCCTTGAGGATATAAGTCGTGAAAGCACTTTCACAATGATGTTCGAATGCAGATCGTCGGCCGTAAGGTCGCGCGGGACACGTTCCCGAAGAGATCGCTCATCGTCTATCTCTCGCATTTTCTCTTCATCCAGATCGCGATCAATCTGCAGCTGTTTGATCCGGTCACGCTCACCAATCCGTACATTGTCAGCCATTGGCGAATTCTGTTTCAGACCTTGGGCATCCTGCTCGCATCCACGATGGTCGCGCTCGTCTTCGAGTTCTCGGTGCAGCGATGGATCGACCGGGCACGCCGATCGCTGTTCTACAGCCGCAAAGGACCGCAGGATTCCTTCGGGCAGGGTTGAGACCTCTCCGTCTTGCCCACGCGAACGCAGCAAGAACAGGCCGGCGATGTTCACAGAGGGGCTGGACCGCGAAGGTCAGCGCGGCTATATGAGCGGCCTGCGAGCCGCTGATTTGCAAAACGATCAGCCCGCCTTGCAGAACTTCCGAAGAAAGCTTAGCGATTTCAAGCGCTTCGGTGGGGAATGGTGTAACGGTAGCACAACAGACTCTGACTCTGTTTGTCTTGGTTCGAATCCAGGTTCCCCAGCCAGCTCCGGGCCTTCCAAGGTCCGGCTCTCCAGGTCCCTCAGTGACTGTGATTGGTCCACCGGCCGCGCCGCCGATCGCGACCGTTTGCCTCATCTGAAATCGCGTTTCCCCGGTCGGATCGCCGCGCGCTCCATCGTCCTTGGGGCACACAAATCGAGGAGATCCGTGATGCCCTATGTCGATGGTTTCGTTCTGGCCGTGCCGAAGGACAAGGTCGAGGCCTACAAGACGCTGGCGACGAGCGCCTGCGCAATCTGGATGGAGCACGGCGCGCTCGATTACGTCGAGTGCATCTCCGACGACGTTCCCTACGGCGAACTGACCTCGTTTCCCCGCGCAGTGATGGCGAAGGAGGACGAGGTCGTGGTGTTCTCCTGGATCGTCTACCGCGACCGGGAGACCCGCGACGCCGTGAACAAGAAGGTGATGGCGGATCCGCGGCTGAAGATGGAGGGCATGCCGTTCGACGGCAAGCGCATGATCTATGGTGGCTTCACGACGCTGTTGCGGGCGAGCGACGTTGTCAGCTGACAGCGGGAGCAAGAGGCCTATCTCGGAGGCGCGCGGTCGACCTCGGCCTGCAGCAGCAACGCCAGGCAACCGGCGAGCCGCGTCTCCATTTCTTTGGACGACAGCGACAGTGGGCCGGGATCGTTGAGGATCGCGTTCACCAGCGTGCCCAGCACGATCTGGAAGCCGAAGGCGATGGCGCGGGTCTTTGCCGCCTTGCGGCCCTTGCCCATGGCCGGCAGCAGGAGCGGGGTGGCACGTGCGGTGGTGGCCTGCGCGAGCGCCTTGAACGGCGTCCATTTGTCCGGACGGGTGTCGTCGTGCTGAAGCGCGGCGCGTAGCACGCCCTCGTGGTTGCGCATCCAGCCGATGATGCCGCTGACGATGATACGGCAGAGCCTCTCGAGGTCTGGATCGGGTGACGGCGGCCTGATCCCCGCAAGGCGCTGTTCGCCGTCGCGCGTGGCCAGCGCCGTCAGCGCGTTGAAATAGGTCTCCTTGCTCTCGAAGCGGCTGTAGAAAGCGCCGACGGTGGCGCCGACTTCGGTGCAGAGCGACTCGATCGAGAGATCCGCAAGGCTGCGTGTCCTCAGCATCTCGGCGCCGGCGCGCAGCAGCGCCAGCGTGGTTTCCCGGCTGCGCTTCTGCCGCGACGGGGCAACGCCCGGCAGGTCGAAATCGCGAAACACCGGCTGGTCTGACCGTGGGCGCATCCGTGCTTGCATCCGCCAAAAATCATAATCATAATTCTAATTATAATTTAGGGCGAGGCGGGCCGCGGGTCAATCGCGGGCGCGACGACAATGAAACGCCGGGTCCGGCAGGGAGGATCAGATGAGCGCAGGCAGCGGCACGCCGTTCGGCGGCACCGTCGGCAAGACGGTTTCGGAGTCAAAACCCTGGTGGCCGGATGCGCCAAGGCCGCCCGCGGGGGCGCCGAACATCCTCGTGGTGCTGTTCGACGACGTCGGCTTCTCCGATTTCGGCTGCTACGGCTCGGCGATCAGGACGCCGACCATCGACAGGCTCGCCGCGGAGGGCCTGCGCTACAGCGGCTTCCACACCACCGCGATGTGCTCGACGACGCGCGCCGCGCTACTCACCGGGCGCAACCATCATTCCGTCGGGGTCGGGTGCCTCGCCAATTTCGATTCCGGCTATCCCGGTTATCGCGGCAAGATCGCGCGCAAGGCGGGCACGCTGGCCGAGATGCTTCGCGTGCACGGCTATCGCAACTACATGGTCGGCAAATGGCACGTCACGCCGCTGACCGAGAGCGGCGCCACCGGTCCGTTCGACGGCTGGCCGCTCGGCCGCGGCTTCGATCGCTTCTACGGCTTCCTCGACGCCGAGACCGACCAGTACGCGCCGGAGCTCGTCTCCGACAACACGCATATCGATCCGCCGGGCAGCTATGCCGACGGCTATCATCTGACCGAGGATCTGATCGATCAGTCGATCCGCTTCATCGGCGATCACATCGCCGATCGTCCTGATGTCCCCTGGCTGACCTGGGTCGCGCTCGGGGCCTGCCACGCGCCGCATCAGGCGCCGGCCGAGATCATCAGGAGCTATGACGCTGCCTTCGCCCATGGCTGGGACGTCGAGCGGGAGCAGCGTCTCGCGCGCCAGAAGGCGATGGGCCTGGTGTCCGGGGATACGCGGATGCCCGCACGCAATGACGGCGTGAAGGCCTGGGAGGAGCATTCGGCCGACGAGCGCTGCGTATTCACGCGCCTGCAGGCGGCCTTTGCCGGCATGCTCGACCATTCCGACCGCCATCTTGCGCGTCTCGTCGCATTTCTCGACACGGCCGGCATCCGCGACAACACCGTGATCATCGTGATGTCCGACAATGGCGCGAGCCAGGAAGGCGGGCCGCTCGGCTTCGTCAACGCGATGGGGCCGTTCAACTTCAAGCCGGAGCCGATCGCCGAGAAGCTCGCACGTATCGACGACATCGGCGGGCCCGACACCCACAGCAATTTTCCGCATGGCTGGGCGATGGCGTCCAACACGCCGCTGCGGCGCTACAAGCAGAACACCCATGGCGGCGGCATCCGCGATCCCTTCGTCATCAACTGGCCCAACAGGATCGCGGCCAAGGGCGAGTTGCGGCACCAGTTCGTGCACGCCTGCGACCTCACGCCGACGCTGTTGGAGCTGATCGGCATCGAGGCGCCCATCGATATCGCAGGCTGCCGGCAGATGCCGCTGGAAGGCGAGAGCTTTGCACGTTCGATTGCGGATGCCTCGGCACCGTCGAAGAGCTCGCCGCAATATTTCGAGATGTTCGGTCATCGCGGTCTCTGGCATGCGGGGTGGAAGGCGGTCGCCTTTCATCCGTCGGGGACGCCGTTCGAGAACGATAAATGGGAGTTGTTCCATCTGGACGCGGATTTCTCCGAGACCGACGATCTCGCGACGAAGGAGCCGGAGCGTCTCGCAGCGATGATCGCGACATGGTGGGAAGAGGCCGAGAAGCACAAGGTGCTGCCCCTCGACGACCGCTTCGCCGAGCGGTTCGCCGAGAACGCCGAGCAGCTTGAACAGCGAGTCAAGGGACGCGATGGAGAGGCCGGTCGGCGAATTGCGCAAACGCTGGAACGCCTTGCACTGAGTGGCCTCAGCAGGCCCATGGCGTCGCCACCTGTCGACTGGCAGCGCCGACTCGACACGCTGGTAGACAGTTTTCCAAACTTCGAGCAGGCGATCGAGACTGCGATTCGGCCGCACATCGCGCTGTGCGCGCAGGGACTGCCCCATCGTCTGGCGCCCATCTTGCTGCTGGGTGGACCAGGTATTGGCAAGACCCGCTTCGCCAACGCCCTCGCTGATCTGCTGGGCACGCCGCCGCCCTTGTTTCTCTCGGTCGCGGCGGAGACGAACTCCAGCACCATTGCGGGCTCAAGCACGTTCTGGTCAAACTCTTCGCCCGGCCAGCTTTTCGAATCGCTTGCATGGGGTCGAGCCGGACATGCCCCAGTGGCCAATGGCCTAGTGGTGCTCGATGAGATCGACAAGGCAAACACCGTCGGGTACAGCGTGCTTGGACCGTTGTATTCGCTGCTGGAAGAGCACACGGCAGCGCATTTCGTCGACCAGTCGCTGCCCGATATGGAGTTCAACGCGAGTCACCTCAGGATCATTGCGACTGCCAATGATCTGGACGAGGTGCCAGCCCCGCTGCGTTCGCGGATGCTCGTGTTCCAAATCGCGCAGCCATTGCAGACGCAGCTGAACACGATCGCCCGGGAGATTCTGGCCGAGCTGATTCGGAAGATGAGAGTGCAGTTCTCAGCGGAGCTACCCTCTGCGCTGGACCGTCAGATTGCTGACATGAGCCCGCGATCCATCAAGCTCGCGATGGAGATCGCATTTGCGCGTGCCGTGATGGCACAACGGGATCATCTGAACGCGGAGGACTGGCCAGCACTTCGCATGGACGGGGCCACTCAGCACCGTCGCGCGGCAATGGGTTTCACGTCGAGCTGACATGTGCCAGCGGGGATGAGCAACTGCCCAGCTGCGTCGGTTTGCACGCTGGGTGTTGCGGTTACTCGGCGTTCTGGGTTTCTGCTGATGGAGGCGCAGGGCGGTCGTCCAACGGAAGCACGATATCTACGTGGCTATTGACCGAGATCTGTGGAACCGTTTCCGCCTTCGGCGGCAAGTTGAACGCTGCCCGATCCTGCCTGCGTTCCAGAACCTTGGCAATCGCAGTGACGAGTTCTGGCTTCCTGACCATGAGCCACTTGCCGATGATGATCGCCTGCCTTGTGTTCAGTTTGCGCTCTGCGTCGCACTGCTTTGCGAGCAGTTGAGACCGCTCGTTTCTGAGCTGCTGCATTTTGAGGTCAATGGACTCGATGCTTCTGGATGTCATGGCCGTTCCTGGATACGTTTGCTCAGTACAGTGTATGAATTGGCGGCCCATCTGTGGGGCTGCGCGGTACTGATTGCCCCTGTTCATTTGGCCTTTGTTGCAAATGGCTATTGGATGAGAGGCGCGGACGGCTTATCCCCGAAGGGCGCACTTAGAGTAATCCTCCGGATTACGTGCGGTCAGGGCTGCGCCCCGACACCCCGAGAGAACTCGTATGGCCATTTTTCACTTGAGCGCACGCGCACCCATCACTCGCGCCAGTGGCCGCTCTGCGACGGCCGCCGCCGCATACCGTGCCGGTGCGCTGATCTGCGATGAGCGCACCGGCTTGGTCTTCGACTATCGTCGTCGACACGGTGTGCTTGATGCGCGCATTCAGCTGCCTGGCGGTCGGCATTTGCCCGACCGGCAGCAGTTCTGGAATGGGGTCGAAGTGCACCATCGCCGGCGCGATGCTGTGCTTGCGCGCGAAGTCGTGTTGGCGCTTCCGACTGAACTTGACGCCAGCGAACGCGCCGAGTTGGCGTTTGGCTTTGCACGCGAAATTGCCGACGAGTTTGGCGTTGGCGTGGATTGCGCGCTGCATGCTCCGTCACGTGATGGCGATGATCGGAATTTCCATGCGCACCTGCTCCTGACTGCATGCACCGTGGATACCGAAGGCATTCTCGGCAAGAAAGCAGAACGCCTCGACCCCATTGCATGCCGGCGCAGTGGCGCGGCTGATTCTGTGTCCTGGCTGCGGCCACGGTGGCAGGACTCGGTGAATGCAGCGCTTGCTTGCAAAGGGTCTGCTGAGCGCGTTGACCACCGCAGTTTCAAGGCTCGGGGAATCGAGCGCCTGCCGACCGTGCATGTTGGCAAGAAGGGGGCAGCGGCCAGGGGCCGAGCCGGTCTGAATGCCCGTCTTCGGGCCAAGAATGCACAGGTGCTGGCCCTTGAAGAGCAAATGGGCAAGTTGATGCGCATGAAAGCCCGACTGGCCGCGCGGGCGGAGTCAATGCCCGATCCGCAGCGCGGCGTTCAAGTTGTCGAGGACCGTGCATCCGATTTGTCACCTTGGCGCCGAGCCAAGGAGAAGTTGCCAAGCTCTCGGGGCACCGGAGCAGTTGTCCGTAGGGGCAGTGCACCATCGAATCAGCAATCTGAACGCCGCAAACCACCACGATCACGGCATCGTCCCTAATCCAGTCTTGTATCGAGAGGTTGGATAAAAACACAGCCTTGGACTAGATGGTCATCAATCTGATCAGGGTAAGATACTCAGAATGCGCTTGCCCATCATTTTCGTTTCGACCCTAGCCCGGAGGCCATCAAGCTATGGCTGCTGACCTGTCGCAGTCGCAACGGGAGCGAATTGCGTACCTTGAGCTGAAAGCGTACTTCGCTGGCGAGTTGCGGCGTGCTGACATCGAAGAGCGGTTCGGAGTGAAGCCAGCAGCGGCCACTCGAGACCTCACCGCTTATCGTCAACTGGCCCCGGCGAACCTGTCATACGACGTGCTGGCCCGTTGCTATCGGCCTGCGATCACCTTCAAGCCGGTCTTCGAGTTTTCACCAGACCGCGTGCTGGCTTGGCTGTTGCACGGGTTCGGCGACGGTCTGGATCTGAAGCTTCGCAAGGCGGCTCCTTGCGAAGGACCTGGCAACCTAGTCCGGCCTGACCTCGGCATTCTTGCGACCGTGACACGTGCGATGTGTGCCAAGAGCGCACTCAAAGTGACGTACCTGTCGTTGTCCTCGGGTGCCGCTTCGCGCGACCTGGTTCCTGTCGCTTTGGCAGACAACGGTTTGCGGTGGCACGTGCGCGCTTTCGATCGCAGCAACCAGCGTTTTGGCGACTTTGTCCTGTCGCGCATCACCAAAGCCAAAGAGCTTGACGGCTCTGTCGGGGAGCACGAGCTGTTGCTTGCGGATGAGCAATGGGCCCGTATTGTGGACATGGAAGTGGTTCCACACCCAGGCGTTCGCTGCGCCGAGGCGATCGAAGCCGACTACGCCATGGAGGGCGGGGTTTTACGCTTACGCGCCCGTGCTGCGCTGGCCGGCTATGTCCTTCGCCGCTGGTCCATTGATTGCACCCCAGATCACTCCCTCGACCCTGCAGCGCACCACCTGTGGTTGCGCAACCCGCAGACCCTCTACGGCGTGCAGAGCGCTGTCTTTGCGCCTGGTGCCAAGGAAGGGGGCGTGATTGGGGCTCTATAACGCTGAAATTTCTGCTGGC
>LNAP01010474.1_pt2 | contig 13225 bp, 22 predicted proteins | sample 602601 | NCBI WGS metagenome assembly LNAP01 (sample SAMN02440304, study PRJNA202911) | soil metagenome | biome: Subtropical and temperate rainforests or woodlands; isolation source: soil samples (1 kg each in a 20% v/v slurry with milli Q water) were... ...
GCCCGTTGAGTCCTACCGCTACCCGGTGATCAGCTGGGTAGCCGCCGGCGCCTGGGCTGAGGCCGTGGAGCCCTACCCGGCCGGCTTCTCGGATCGCTACGAGTTTTCTGAGTACGACTCAAAAGGTGCGGCGTTTTGGCTTGAGGTCAAAGGCGACTCGATGACTTCACCGGTCGGGCAAAGCATTACCGAAGGGACTCTAATTCTGGTCGATACGGAAGCAGAGGTTGCCCCCGGGAAGCTAGTGATCGCCAAGCTGCCGGACAGCAACGAGGCGACTTTCAAGAAGCTGGTAAATGACGGCGGCAAGCTGTTCTTAAAGCCGCTGAACCCTGGGTACCCGATTGAACCGTTCGATGAGCATTGCCGGATCGTGGGCGTCGTCGTGCGGGCGCTGCAGAAGTTCTGAGGCCCTGAACAAAATGGCTGAGCGCTTTTGGGGAGATGGTCGAGAGACCGAGGCGGAAGCCCTCCTCGATGCCTTGGATGCGTTAAACCGGGCGCTAGACCGGATCAGGATCGGCGAAAGTCGCAGGGTTCTTCATTGAACACCGTCTTGGATCTGGAACGAGGGTTGATGGCATGGCGCACTCACTTCAATACCAGATAACCGAATCTGTACGCGTCGTTGAGATCGAGGTTGGGAAGCTGCTCGATTTGGCAGCGATGCTGAAAGACGATGGAAACGATGTCCTGGCGACGGCTGTCTCAAACCAGGCGAATAAGCTGCTTGAGGCTGCGGTGGCACTGAGAATTGCTATAGCGGGCTGACTGCTTACGCTGATGAGATAAAGGCGGGGAAGATTTGCGGACGAAAAACGACTAGATCTCGATCATGAGTAATGTGTTCTGGTGGGCTATGTACTCCAGATAGACTCAGCTCGTCGACGAGAACTGTCGGTTTGTTGAATTGAGGAATTTTGATCAGCATTGCAAGGAAAGCGATATGCCGGTAGTAGCCGTACTGAATGACGAGTCAAACCTTGGTGAAATTCTTGCAGCACTGAAAGCTTATGGCGTGGTGCTGGCTAACCACTACACTCGCCCCGGAGCATCGGACCTTACGCGCGAGCTCAGAATTGCATTGGGTCCGAGGTCTGACGAGAACCAGCTTTTTTGCCATGATCTGCCTCTGCCAATAGATGGCGAACCATGGTGGACCAGTGTATTAGTCCTACCTCCTCGATATCACTTTCAATACCGTGAAACTATTGCCTTGGCAGCGAGAGCACTGAACGCTGCAAATGAATCGAAGGAAAAGAGCATTTTTCTCTACCAAGAACCATAGGCACCGCCGGCGAGGTGAAGGCGGGAAGGCGGGAAGGCGGGAAGGATTGTGCGGGGGATGGGTAGGTGGATGGTGGGGATTTGTAGAGCTGCCGTGAGCTGTCCGCCCCGTCCGACAAGAGATAGGTGATTACTCCATGAGCCAATTCCTGGCCTCAAAAGTTGTTCAGTAAGGACATTAAGTGGCTGAAGGTATCTCAATAAAAAATGAAGCTGATGCCTTTGAGGCTATCGAGCTATTTCTCAAGGGTGCGAAATTCCCTGGTGGAATTGAGCTGGAGGGTTGGCCAAAGCTGAAGGTGCGTCTAGTTGGGGAGAAGTTTGAATCAAGCATTACCCCTAGCGTGATGAAGTCATTCATCGAATTGCAGAATCTCGTCTACAAATCCTACGCGATAGCTCAGTATGATACCGAGGATACTCGTAAGCTTTCCAAGGAGGAGCGCGATGAGCTTGAAATTGAGGTCAAGGTCGAGGAAGGATCTTCAATTTTTGAGGTTGACTTCCAGGCAGTACTGCTCAAATTCGCCGAAAAGGCAGCCGAAACCATGTCCCCAGAACTAATTGCTGTAACCGTTTTGGGTTTGGGCGTCTTGTGGGCGGGGAAAACATCGTTCTCTAGCTATTTGAACTACCGTAAAGACGTTCGGATGGCGGAAGTGAAGAGTGAAGAGCAGCGGGAAATGCTCTCCGCCATAAAAGAAAACTCCAAGGAAGAGACGGAGCGAACACGCTTGCTGACGCAGCTACTCGTCAAGCATCCTGCCTTGGAGGCAGTAAGCCGTCAGACCTATGACGCTCGCACAGAGATGCTCAAGGGTTTTGCCACCGCAGACCAGGCAACCGTCAGCGGCGTTACGGTTTCGCAGGAAGTAGCCCAAGAACTGGTCATTAGCGCAAGACGAAAAGCAACCGAGAAACGCCTCGACGGATATTACAGAATCACCCGCGTCGACTCATCAAATCCGGACGAGTTCAAGGTAAAGGTCCGTCGCCATCGCTCGGGAATAGAATTTGAGGCCATCGTCGAGGACTCGACTTTGGATTCAGAGAAAAAGGATGTACTACAGCACGCAGAATGGGAAAGAACCACTGTGTACCTCCATATCAACGCCAAGGTGCTGGACGATGATATCAAGCAGGCCGTGGTGATTGGTGTTGAGCGCAAAGATCCACCTAAAGATTGAGACTGACGAGCCCGGCCCAGCGCCGGGCTTTTCGTATTTGCCTGTCATGCCTTCGTCACACCTACCAAGCACACTGCAGTCAGCCAAAGGGATTTGGCCCCATCTACAGAGAGCCCGACCAAGTGCCGGGTTTTTTCGTTCCGCCACCACCCACCTGCTACGCTTCCCCCTACAACTGGAGGAACAGCCCATGCCTGACGATCCTACCCCCGCCCTGCTCTACCGCATCAATCAGAATGTAATGGCTCTTGGGTCTGCTATCGAGGAGATCGGCATCTGGATCGACCAGCGTGGTTCAACTGATGCTTCCAAACGAATAAACGCGCATCTAGAGGTACTGGAAGGCAACACTGACGCCATAGCTGAGCTGATGGCTGATCTAATGGCCAGGTGGAGGCCGGAAGAAGAGGAAAATCCAGAGGATTGACTGCGGCCAGCCGCACCAATCACCTCAGTTATTTAAGACATTTGCAAAAACTACTGCTGCCTTGCGCGCCAATTTACGCCATTCGTCACTATTGATTAGACCGTCTTTTTCCATCTTATCCGCCGATCTCACCAATTCGTGGTACCGCTCTTCAGCACCCTCCCAGGACGTTGACTGGTCGAGTATTTCCCGCCAGGTCTCCAGCGCTTCCTTTCTCTTTTCCGCCTGCATAGCGACCTTCCTTAGTATTCAATGCTGTATTCATCGGCGGGATCGGCGAAATGTTCAGTGCGGCGACGATCTATTCCGATCAATGGTGGCAGTGCGCCACGAATGGTAGAGTCAGTACTCAATTACGGGAGGGATCCAATGAAAGGATTGGGCAAGGTCATATTGTTTGTCGGGGTGTGCTGGGCTGTATTCGCACTAAACATGGATGTCTCCGTGCCCTCAGGTTCAGGCGGCCGAGTGAACAACCTAGGGCTCATGGCCGACCGGCAGATCCATACCATTCTCGGCGGCATCATCGCCTTGGCCGGCCTGCTGATGGTTCTGCTTACTGGAAAGTCCGCAATATCTCCAGCAGTTGAAATGGACTCGCGCCCCTGCCCTCTCTGCGCAGAGTCAATCAAAAACGCGGCGATCAAGTGCAAACACTGTGGCGCTGATGTGCAATCTTCCCGTAACGGACTTACACCGCTTGAGCACGGCTGGACTGTTCAAATTGAGTGCGAGCCCTGGGCGTATTCAGAAACAACAAGCTCCGTGAGGAGGCTTGGTTTACCTCTAACCAAAGGCAATCCAAAACTCGTAGTTGCTGGTCCTTTTCGATCTGAATCTGAAGCCGCCAGCGCCCAGCAAAGCCTGAGATCTATATGTGACCTACATGGAGATTTGCGCCTTGTTGAGCCTACCACCTAAATAGCCAACTCACGCCAGAGCCCGCCAAGTGCGGGCTTTTTTGTGCCTGGGGAAATGCTCGCAAGCCCCGGCTACCGAAACAAATAGGCCAATGTTTCTTGCCAAAATATGGCAGGAACAATACTGTACATACATACAGTTATAGCAAGGAGTTTTTCCATGTCAAAAATCGCGTCACCCGTATCACGGGCCAGAGACTCATATGAATTGGTAGGTCGGCGCATCCAGCGTCTGATAGCTGCTCCAGGCGTTCAGAAGGTCCAGGTCGTCACCGTCGCCCGCAACGATGATGAAAGCCCAGAGGCTTGGCGTCAGGTAATCCAGGAAATCGAAGAAACGAGCGGCGTGCGCATTGAACACCTGGACAGCGGCGCCGTCAGGATCGGATGGCGACAGTACTGCGAAGCGTGAAAGGACCCGCCTACGAGCGGGTTTTTTATCGCCCGCATAAAAATATATAAGCACGCTTATTGACGGACAAAATAAGTGCGCTTATATTTCAATCCATCGCAACCCAGTCCCCACATCGGGACCAGCTGCGAAGGGTCGAGAGATCCGCCGCTCTTTAACAGCTCAGGATCCTCGCCATCGACTACCCCGGGTTTCATCCGGTAAGTGCGAGCAACAAATAGTTGATGCCACGCCAGCTCTGGAACTGGCCGTGCTCACCAGATGTGAGTACGCGAAACCACGCAAGCCAGCCGTACCAGCACCAAACACGAAATGTGCGACGACGGCCAGAGATATGAATCCGGCGATGCGCGTGGTGGAGAAACGGAAAGTTTCACTGATGCACCTGGTGACGGGTGCATTGGGAAAACAACCGAGGCCATGACCATGAACAAAGAACAGGTTTACGACGACCACATCAGCCCGCTCATGCAGCAGATCATCGGCGTCTGCAAGGACCAGGGCATCGCAATGATGGCGAGCTTCGACATTGCACATGACGGCGAAGGCCCGAATGGCGAGGACTGCTCCAGCTTGGTGTGCAGCACTCTACTGCCTGATGGCAACGACGAGCCTAACCCAGTATTTGCGCAAGCGAATGCGCTGATCCGGCGCAACGGCCGCCCCGCTCCAATGATGATCACCACGTCACATGGAGACGGCTCCAAGACCATGACTGCAATTATCTGAACAACCAGTGCCACGACAGCCTGTCGTTAACTGCCCGATCCTCTCTATGAGAGCGCATCGGTAGTCGCTGTCTGGATGAACCACGGGGCTCCGCTTGCGGGCATGGCAAGGGCGACAGTGACTACCGATGCGGACGAATCCCCGGCTTATACCGGCCACCTGCACGCAACAAGAACGGCGAGCGCCCGCCAAGATGCCAACGGCGCGCATTGAAGGATGACCATCATGAAATAGACCAACGCTTCCTCCGCGTGCCGCACCAAGCCTGAAGGCTGCGCCCAACACCCATACAGGCAGCGGACAGTAGGCCGTCGATGTCACCGCGCATCGGCCGGAATTCCGGTAGGCCACCCCAGTGCACGAAGACAACTTGTTGCTGCAATCCCAGGCCGTCGCCAGTAGCGGGCCTGGGCACCCTTCCCGACCAAACCCGCATGCACTCCCCTCCGCGCCCAACGGCAATCAACGGAACGGACGAGTGCAGCCGAGTTTTGTTGGATCAATACCCGCCACTTTGGAGGCGACCATGGCAACCAGCTATGCAGACGGTGCGCAGGCCCGGGAGTGGGATCGCCGCTATGACGCTTGGGGTCGCGAGAAGAAAGCGAAACCCGACGAGTTCCACGACTACGAATCTGTGGCCTTGTTGCGCTCCCAAGCGCTGTCCGAGCGCTCGGATCGCGAGTTGGAAGATCGTAAAAGTCTCAAGCGGCGCATTGGCCTGGCCATGGCGCAAATGGAAGAGGTCTGTCCGCCAAAAGGAGGCGCAGCGTGAACATTGAACAACGCGACCACCAGACGGCAGTTACCTGGATCGAAGGCGAGATCAACAACATGATCCGCGATTTGGGCCAGCCAAATGCCAGCTCGGCGGCGACATCGGCAATCACTCTGGCCTACCTGCTGCGCGTCATCGACGACAGCGAGCAGCGTCACTACAGAGCGCGCATCGACCAGATCTACGCCACCTATAACGAATCGATCCGGCAAGGAGCTGCAGCATGACGACTGCACCAGTTAAATCACTAATCGACGAGCAGCTCGACGAGATTGAATCGAAGCTGGTTCTGCTGGGTTTCGGCCTGCCGTTCAACGAAGTGATTGGCAAGTCTCGCGAAGCACTGGTCGCCAGCCTACCGCGCCGTCTGGCGGCAACCATGAAAGGCGGCCGGATCGCGGTGAGGGTTCGGCCATGACTTCCTATCAGCGCGCAAAGCGGTTTTGGTTCTGGCGCGGCTCAGCCATCGCCCTGCTCTTCTTCACTGCCTGGATGCTGGCAAGCGCCTACTCCGGCCAGCTCACTCAATAACCCACACCTTCAAAGCTGCGCACCGCGCCGCAAGGAACTGTCATGTCCGCAAATACTAAACAAGCACTCGCACAAGAATCGCTCGAAATGAGCGAAAGCGACGATGTACAAAAATCTGTAGTCCCTGCGGTAGCCGTCACCGACATCGCCGAATATCGGCCGCACGAGGAACAGATCGTCCGTCTGGAGACCACTTACGCGAAGCTGGTCGTTGACTGCTCGACCAGCGAAGGTTTGGCGAATGCGAAGGAAGTTCGCGTTGATATCCGCGACGTGCGCTACGCCCTGGCGAACACCACCAAGACGGCACTCGTTCCATATCAACAGAAAGTCAAAGATGCCCAGGCTCGTGTCAACCAGGTTAAGGAGTTTGGCGAGGCCCTGAAGGATCGAGTCTTGGCAATCGAGGCGCCTGTTGACGAAGCAATCAAGGCCGAAGAAAAACGCGTAGCTGACGCCAAGGCCGAGCGCGAGCGTGTCGAGGCTGAACGTGTCGAAGCTATCCGGACGAAGATTACCCGCTTCAGTTCTGTCGCTGCTGCATATGCAAGCCGCAGCGCCGCTGATGTCGCGAGCGTCCTGCAAAGCGTCAAAGAGTCGGTGATTCTGCCCGAAGAATATGCCGAGTTCGAAGCTGAAGGCACCATCGCTCGCGACAACGCTATTGAGCAGCTTGAAACGCTACACAGATCTGCCGTTCAACGAGAAGAGGCTGCCGCCAAGCTGCTGGCCCAGCAGAAAGAACTTGATGAGCTGCGCGAGAAGCAGCGAATCGCCGATGAGAACACGGAGAAGGAACGCCAACGGATCGCAGCAGAAGATCGCCAGCGCATTGCAGATCAGCAAGCAGAATTGAACCGGCAGCGCGAGCAACTACAACGCGATCAAGACGCTCAGCGCCTAAAGGACGAGCAGACCAGGAAGAACTGGCTCGTCTGCGCGCCCAGGCTGCCGCACCCGCTACAGCCACTTCAGTAGCTGCGCCCGCGGTCACAGAGAAGGTCGAAGTCGCACCCATCAGCCCGCATGCGATCGCCACCGAATCCGACGATGTGACCACGACCGCGCCATCGGTCGACGACATTGTCGAGGTAGTAGCTCTGGGTTTCGACGTGGACCTCGACACTGCTCGCGCCTGGCTTCAAGCCATCCGCTTCTAACCACCCTTTCCATCTAAAGGTCGGCTTACTTCTTGTTGGCCACGGAGAGCGCAATGAACGAATCAGACACCCACGCACCAACTGGCCTCGCCACGTATCACGACCCATCGCACAACGCGGCGGCACTCATCCTCGATCCAGGCACCATGAAGTCGATGAGCGACCTCGCGCTGATGATGTCGAAGGGCGTGACAACAGTCCCCAAGCATCTGAAAGGCAATCAGGCTGACTGCATGGCGGTTGTGCTGCAAGCAATGCAGTGGCAGATGAACCCTTTCGCTGTTGCGCAGAAGACGTTCATCGTCAACGGCGGTGCATTGAGCTACGAGGCGCAGCTCGTCAACGCAGTGATCACCGCCAAGGCGCCCGTCAAAGGTCGCTTGAACTTCGAATGGTTCGGTACCTGGGAAAACGTCATCGGGAAGATGCGCGAAGTCACCAGCCGGACCAAGAAGGACGAGGACACTGGCGAGTTCAAGAAGTACCGCGTTCCCGGATGGAGCTTTGACGATGAGAAGGGCCTCGGCATCAAAGTTTGGGCAACCTTCAAAGGCGAAGACGAGCCGCGCGTTCTGGATCTTCTGCTCACCCAGGTCCGCACGCGAAACTCTACGCTTTGGGCGGAAGACCCCAAGCAACAGATTGCCTACCTGGTGACCAAAAAATGGGCGCGACTCTTCTGCCCCGACGTCATCCTCGGCGTGTATACGCCCGATGAGTTCGAGGACTCTTACGGCGGCGAAATCGACATCACCCCTGCGAAGCAGGCTTCAAACACCGCTGCCGCTGCGGGTGTGTCGTTCGGCCCGAAATCCCCGTCGCCGGAAATCGACGGAGTATTCGCAGACCTTTTGCTCGTCGCGAAGCGGCAGGACATCGAAGCCTATGCGGCAGCCTGGGCAGGTCTCAAGCCCAAGCAGCGTGCGGCTATCGGCCTCGAATGCCACGAAGCGCTCAAGAGTATGGCAGCAACAGTTGATGGCGATTTCACCGAGATGACTGGCACCAGCGATGGCCTGTCTCAGGCCGAGGAAGCGGCGTAGTGAGAGCGGAACTTCAAGGCACTGAGAAGTGGAATGCAGACCGATCTGGCCGAGTAACCGCCAGCCGGTTTAAAGACGTGGTGGCCTGGGGTAAGCCCGACAAAAATGGCAAGCGCGAGCCGATGCAAGCGCGTACCTCCTACATGCGCGAACTGTGCTTCGAGCGACTGGCAAAGAAGTCGAAACACAACGTCAGCAGTGCGTCCATGAAGTGGGGCCACACCGAAGAGCAGAAGGCGCAGGACGCCTACGAGATGTTGACCGGCAACATCGTCGTACCGTCCGCGTTCATCGTCCACCCGAAGTACGACTGGCTCGGCTGCTCGCCAGACGGCCTGATCAACGATGACGGGGGTACAGAATCGAAGTGCCCCTTCAACGAAGCGATACATGTCAGGACTTGGCTCGAAGGCATGCCCGAGGAACACATGCCTCAGGTTCAGGGCTGCATGTTCGTTACGGGACGGAAATGGTGGGAATTTCTCTCCTTCGATTCTCGCCAAGATGAGGAGTGTCAGCTCTACATCGAGACGATTCACCGCGACGAAGACTACATCGCCAACCTGCACAAAGAGCTGGTCCAGTTCAACCTGGAGCTCAATCGCATGGTTGATGAAGTTTCGGACAAGGCCAGGGCGCAGGCCCATCGCTTAGGAGCTTGATCATGATCAGCAACCTTAAATACGACATCGAGTTCCGGCGCGAGAAAGCGCGGGAGCTTTCCAGCCAAGTCGAACAACACCTAGCCGCGGGCGGGCGCTTCTCCAGATCGGAGCCCGCTCAAATAAATCCACCACCTGCTGAGCGTTCCACAAAGATCGATCCAGGCACCGTCCTCAAACGCCGCCCCAAGGCGATGACACGGGCTGAGCGGTTGGCGCTTCGCAAAATGGCGGACTCACTATGAGCAAGCGCAAACCCAACAACATGCGCGCCCGAGTCGAGCGATCGTGCCGGGCACTGCTCAGCACCAACCACGTCGCAGTGGTGAACATCGATCCCAGCGGCCATCAGGGCATGATCAATTACAAGTCGCTGAAGAACATCGCTCCCGGGAAGATTGGCCAGGCTGTGTGCGGTATTCCCCATCGCTGGACGATCTACCTCAGCGCTCTCTGTATTGATGCCCGTGGCGACCGGTACAGCAAGTCGATAGAGGTGGCGCCGGAGGGTGTTTACCTCTCCGACCACCTCGAAGAGGTAATCGAGCAATGCTACAAGAAGCTGCGTGACTCCGCCAATCAAAGCCAGATGGTGGCCTCTGGTTGGATCGCTATTCCTGAATCTATATCGCTCGACGAGGCTCACGCTGCACGGATTTTTGAAGCGGTCGGAGCCTGGAATCAGGTCAAGGTAGCAGCGTGAGACGCTTCCGCGTGCAGCAACGCAAACGACAAACTTGGCTGGCATTACCTGCCAGCGGGATAGAAGAGGTTGGCCATGGCCAAGACTGGAAAAGAGCGATCAGCGAAGGCCGCCGAGAAGCGGATCGAGTACGACGAGAAGGAACTGCGGCACCGGGTCAGGCTCGGCACCCGGCAGAAGCTTGATGAGCTGATGGCCTGGAACGGCATCAAGGAAATCAACGAGGCGGTGCAGAACCTGATACTGAACGCTCACGCGCTCGGGCCGACCCTCTCATTTCAAGCAATTGAGAGTCCGCGCCACAAAGTGCAGATAAGCGAAAACGTGGCGCGGATGTTTCGTAATGAGAGTTTGGCTGAGATGAAGCGGGATCCGGGTGACGAGATCGTCGCGCCGACTCTTGATCAAGCTGTCTGAGGAGTACTCAGAACTTTACGCAGTACCGCAGTCAATAAAGAATAACTTTGGAAATCTTCGCGATCATTCATAAGCACCTCATTATCGGCAGAAAATACCGCACCATCAGATCCCAAATAAAAACGTCCGACCTCTATATCCCGGTTAGCCTGGGTTGATGGAGAGAAAATAATAGCCTCCACACGGCAGAACTCATCAGTCGCCAGCACCCCAAAGTTGATAGTGAAGCTCTTGCCGAGAACAACTCCGCTGATATTTTTAGTCTGCTCATCAATCACGATGCTTGCATTTCCGCCCAGCATCGACTGAGTAAATCCTGGCCAGTGAGAGATAGTGTTTAGTAGGTGCTGCCTTGTAACGGCAAGCAGCCTGTTGTTTTTACCGAGTGCCCCTTGGAACCGATCACTATCAAATGCGAAATCCGACTGCTTCACTCTAAAGCTTCTTTTCATTGGCCGGCTCCATGCCGGTCACCCGTAATACCCGAACCCAAACCAAATTGCCACCACCGGTCACGGAGGGCGGCGCCTACCTAAGGTATTCGCAATGCCCGTACTCCACAGCGCAATCCACAAGATCGACAAGAAGCCCGACGGCACACCGGCTGTTCTATTCCTCGGCAGCGCCGAGCAGGTCGAGAGCCAAGCCCGCGACGATCTGATGTGCCAGTTCAACGAAAGCTACAACGCCACCACCGGCAAGGCCTGGGGTTTCTTTCATCATGAGTCTGGTGCTCATCCTCTCAGCGGCTGGCTCGCCAATTACTTGGCCGGAGGCTCCGACTTTCTCGACTTCAGCATCACCGCCGTAGAACACCTGACCAGGCTGATGGAAGAATCGAACCTGACCACCGGCGGGCACGCCCTCTTCTGTCAGTACCAGCAAGGCCTGACCCAATACCTGGCCATCGCTCTGGTGCAGGAAACGGAAGCGGTGACCATGACCGAAGAGCTGCACCTGATGACGGTCAAGCGCCTGGACCTAGACCATATCCGCCTGGCCGCGCGCATCAACCTCAGTGAGTGGCAGAGCAACCCGCAATCGCGCCAATACATCTCGTACCTCAAAGGCAAGCAGGGCCGCAGACTCAACGAGTACTTCCGCGACTTCGTCGGTTGCCAAGAAGGAATCGACGGCCCGAGCGAAACCCGCACCCTGCTCAAGGCGTTCAGCGACTTCGTTGAAAGCGAAGACCTCGGCGAGGAATCAGCTCGCGAGAAGACCAACACCTTGGTCAGCTATGCGATGGTCCAGGCCAAGCTCGGCGAGCCGCTTACCCTCGACGAATTGTCCGAAGTTCTCGACGACGACAAGCCAAAGGCGTTTGCCGACTTCATCCGCGAAAAAGACTACGGCCTTTCGGCTTCGCTCCCGCCGGACAAAAAGACCCTGAACAAATTTCGGCGCTTCACCGGCCGGATCGATGGTCTGTCGATCAGCTTCTCTAGGGTCAAAAGTCGAGTTCGACGAAGCCGGCGGCACGCTGACGCTGCGCGGACTGCCTACTCTGCTCACCGATCAACTCAAGCGTGCAGTCTCCTGATATCCACGCCGAAGACTTCGCCACCAACAATACGGAAAAGTGGTCGCGACAGCTTGAGCGGTTCGCGAGAACCGGCATCGAAGCAGGAAGTTTATACAAAAACCGAGTGAATTAACTGGCTCGAGTATCGTCCTGTTTCGCAATGTGGTCATCCATCAATCGAGTAAGCATGGCGTATCAAACGCGTAATCAAGGAATAATGCTCGACAGCGGGCGGGCGCTTTAGTGAATACATCGAAATACCAACTTTACAATCTTCAGCTAGGCAATCCGAAAGAGTAAGATCAGACATAGGAGACTTTAGATTTATCGACTCGCCGCTTATATTTATTTCTACGAAACCAAACCGCATTTTAAGTCTTTCAACCAAAATGGTATGGGGCGGAATCACCTTAAGCCTTAACACGACATTCCGTGGCGAGTCCCTTACTGTGATCTCGCCTGCACTTACTTCAACATCCCAAGACTCTGAATTAGCGCGCCACTCGTTTTCCACGATCTCTAACGTAGGCTGTCCGTACTCATCGCAAAAAATGCCACTTAGCAAGAACGGTGCGCCGGGCTCTTTAGGGCCTTCAATTTTTAAGATTGGCCTATCGTATATGATAACTGGCGAATGACATCTAATTAATTTCATTCCGCCGATCTTGATGGACGGATGTGGGCCGCAAAAATCAAAGAAGTCTTTGGTAAACCCAGCGCGCTTCGCGGCGGGTGACATCATCGCTTTTAAAACTTTCTGCTTCGAATAGAAATTTGTCGTCACCTTGCTGTGGCATGAGGGGCACAACAAAGTGATAGCTGAAGGATCATGAAATTTTGCTTCATGAAATTCGGGGTCTACATGTTCGTACTGAATAACTCCCATACCGCATATAACGCAGCCGTAGCCAGATTGCTGCCTTACCTTTCTTCGGACATCGGCGGGAATGGAGCGCGACAATCCATACTTGTTGAGCTTGGCCACTGTCGTTCTCCTTGATCCGGCTCCATGCCGGTCACCCGTAATACCCCAACCCAAACCAAATTGCCACCACCGACAACGGCGACTTTAGTCAAGTACTATGAAGTGATCCCGCAGCACCTCATGCCGTTTGGCTAGCGCATCGAGACGAAAAAAATGGTCGTGCTTCTCAATTAAGTACCGGCCGAACTGACACCCTCTACAAGTGTGCCTAGTGCATTGCGACCAAAGCAGCGTGAGCAGACTCAATTCCATTCAATCTTTTCTGAACTGAAAGACGCGCATTCTCAGACCAATAGCTTCCCGGGGTAATTGCACTTACAAAAAGGGCGACATCCTCAACTGCAACTCTTGTCAAAAATAACTGGGCGGCCGCAAAAACTGAGTGCAACACCTGACCTTTCCGGTACGGTGCTGCCACTATGTCCTATCACGAACTCAGTATCCCCGAACGTGCGACCC
>LNAP01006670.1_pt1 | contig 13224 bp, 12 predicted proteins | sample 602601 | NCBI WGS metagenome assembly LNAP01 (sample SAMN02440304, study PRJNA202911) | soil metagenome | biome: Subtropical and temperate rainforests or woodlands; isolation source: soil samples (1 kg each in a 20% v/v slurry with milli Q water) were... ...
CGGCAAGGCCGGCTGGACCGCCTGGCTGGCGCACCAGACCATGCTGATCAACGAAAACCGCCTGTCCCCGCGCACGCCCAAGGACCGCGCTTTCCTGGAAAGCGAACTGCGCAAGTTCCTGTTTGGCGAAGGCGCCGACAAGCCGGCTGGCTACGTCGCTCCGTCCGAGCAGCGCTGATTTCAGCTATCGGGGGGCACCGCGTCGCGCTCGGCCGTGCGCGCCTGGCGCAAGGCCTTCTCGGACGCACGGATCGCCTGGGTGTCGAGCGGGCGGATCGTCTCGATCCGGCAGGTGAGGTTGAACCCGGGCGGCCGGTCGAGGATCTTCACCCGGTCCAGCCCGGCCGACACCTGGCCCAGCAGGTTGGTGATCAGGATCGTGGAGGCGCTGTCCAGCCCGTTGCAGCCGCCACCGCCAAATTCGAGCAGGTAAGCCTCATTGGGCTTGGTCCACACCGCCAGCGCCTCATCACCCAGCGCCGTCCAGCCGGTGAGCTGGCGCGAATAGCGGAAATCGCGCTGCGGCTGGCCGGCGTGCTCGCGATACAGCGCCAAGCGCTGCTGATCGCTCAGGCCGGTGGTGGCACAGCTGGCCAGCGCCGCCGCACAGACCGCGGCGGCAAAGGTCAATGGGATCGAACCAGGCATGGCGATGACTCCTGTGCATCCGGGCGCCGGAGAAGTCATCAAACGTGTGTGTGAGGCAAGCGCCCGTGAGGACGCGCCTTCAGTTTTCCATGTCCGGCGCCGGCTGCGCCGCGCGCTCGGTGGACCTGGCCTCGCGCAGCTGCTTCTGCGCCTGGCGCAGCGCCTTGACGTCCAGTGGCCGGATCGTGTCGATCCGACAGGGCATGCGGAAGCGGCTGGGCGGCCCGCCCAGCACCAGGACCTGGTCGAACTTGGCGTAGACCCGGCTGCCCTGGCTGGTCACGGTGATGGCCGGTGCCACGTCAAGGTCCAGGCAGCGGCCCGGCAGCTCCAGCAGGAACGCCTCGCTCGGCTTGGTCCACACCGCCAGCGCAGTGTCGCCCAGCGGCACCCAGCCGCTGAGCTGACCGAACAGCGTGAAACTCTTGACCGGCTCGCCGGCGTGAGACCGGTACAGGGCCAGTTCCTGGGCATCGCTCAGCCCGGTGCTTGCGCAGCCGCCCGCAAGCAGGGCCAGCAAGGTCGCGGCGGCAGCGAAGCAGAGGCGGGCCTTGCGCTGCATGGGCGTGGCCTCGGGCAAGGCGCCACCGCGGGGAAGTCGGCGATGCAGCGCCGCTTGCACGGTGATCCGCACGGGATTCACCCCAGATCGGCGAGCTGCTTCTGCGCGTTGCGCAGACCCTTGACATCCAGCGGCCTGATGGCCTGGATACGGCATCGCTTGACCGCCTTGTCTCCCGTGCGCTGAACCAGGATGTCGTTGAAACCCACCTGCACGCGGTCGCGCTCGGTGGTCATTGACAGCGAAGGCGACCATTCCAGATCCAGGCATCCTTGAGAGACATCAAGCAGGAATGCCGTATCCGGCCTGGTCCAGACGGCAACCCCGGAGTCACCGACGGTTTCCCACTGGCGGATCCGGCCAAAGTAGCGAAAGCTCTTGACTGGCTCGCCCGCATGGGCGCGGTACAGCGCCTGATCCTGCTGGTTGGTCAGTCGCGGTGCATTGCTTGCACATCCGGCAACCGCCAAGGCAGCAACAATGGCCAAGACATGAGGTTGACGTGTGATTGGCATGGCACTTCCTTATGAAAGCCGAGACCACCCCGGCAGGCCGATCATGCCCCTGAAGGGTGGCGGTCGCCCGGCGCGCCCAAGCGAGCATTCAGTCAGGACTTAGGCTTGCCGGATTGGGTCTGCGTCCGTATCATGCCGCCCTCGCTTCGGCTCGGCCGCAAGTGCGGCAACGGCCGGGTAGCTCAGTCGGTAGAGCAAGGGATTGAAAATCCCTGTGTCGGGGGTTCGATTCCCTCCCCGGCCACCACCCTGGTGGCGATCTAAAGCGTTATGAACCAAGGCCTTGCAGAGATGCAGGGCTTTTTTCATCACGGCGGCAAACAGAAGAACCTGCCAAAGCTCAAACCGCCCAGCCCCAGGCAGAAACCGCGTCATGCATGGATCGACTGGCCAAGTCCTGGCCGGCTCGCAGTCCATTTCCATTAAGCTGGTCGCTGGTTTCGGAAACGCCGGATTCATCGATGCGCCTGCCCGTTGGCCTGCTGGCCCTGCTGCTGGTTGCCCCTTGCACCCCGTCCTTGGCCGCCCAGCCGGTGAGCTCGGTGCCGGCGCTGGACGTGTCGCGCTACGCCGGGCAATGGCACGAAATCGCGCGCCTGCCCAATCGTTTCCAGAAAGACTGCGCGCGCGACATCACCGCCAGCTACACCCTGCGCCGGGACGGCCACCTGGGCGTGCGCAACACCTGCATTGACAAGGACGGCCAAGCGATCGTGGCCGACGGCGAGGCACGGCCGGTCAAGGGCCACCCGGGGCAGCTGGAGGTGCGCTTCGCCCCGCGCTGGCTGGCGTGGCTGCCGCTGGTGTGGGCCGACTACTGGGTGATCGACCTGGACCCGGATTACACCTGGGCGGTGGTGGGCGAACCGGGCCGCGACTATTTCTGGATCCTGGCGCGCGAGCCGTCGATGGATCGGGCGTTGTTCGAAGGCCTCAAGCTGCGCGCCACCCAGATGGGCTACGAGCTCTCTGGCCTGGTGGTGACCGCGCCACTGCGCTGAAGGCCTGGCCGGCCGTTGTATCCTCGCCCGTCCCTGGCCTTGCTGGACTTCAAGCCATGCCGCCTCGCCTGTTGCTGTTGCTCCTGTCGTGCGCCGTGCTGCTGGTCGCCTGCAGCCACGGCAACATCAAGCGGGTGTCCGAACCTGCCGTGAGCCTGCAGCAGGTCAGCGTGGCCAGCGACGGCCGCTGGAAGGTGGAGCTGCGCCTGCAGAACTACAGCACCGTGTCGATGGTGTACGACGCGGTCGACCTGCAGGTCACGGTCGAAGGGCAGCCTGCCGGCACCCTGGCCGGCAGGCCGGGCTTCTCGATCGGTCCCGGCGCTGCCGATGTGGTAACGCTTGACCTGACGCCCACGCCAACCGCGCGCATGGCCGTGGCCAATGCCCTGACGGGCAGCGGCATGCTCGGCTACGCCCTCAAGGGCAAGGTCACGGTGACGCCGGTGGAGGGCGCGCAACGCAGCTTCGAGATCGACATGCACAGCACCCTGAGCCCAGCGCCGGGGCTGACCGGGGTCCTGCGCTGAGCGCAGCGGCGGCCGGGCCTTTTTCCATCTGCCTAGGAGTCTGTCGGGCTTTGGCGGTCGAGGCGAAAATTCGGCTGCGCGAGGACAGATTTTCGGCGATTCGCCGCCCCATAGTGGTTCTATGGGGCAAGACGCCGCCCTGGGCTTGAAGCCGCGCTTTCACGTTTCGATATCTTCGGGTTGCGGTACTAGGATGCGCGCATCGGGCCCGGGCGCCACGGCGGTGTCCTCATCGTTTCCATACGCCGTAGTATCCTTGCCCGTTCGGCGGGCCGGCAGGCGGCCTGCAAGGTGACAAGAGCATCCGCATGAGCAGCTACCGCGCCCCTTTGAAAGACATCCGCTTCGCCCTGAACGACGTGCTGGACGTCGCACCCCTGTTCGCCCGGCTGGGCTTTGCCGATGCCACCCCGGACCTGGTCGATGCGGTCCTGGAGGAGGCTGGCCGCTTCACCACCACCGTCCTGGCCCCGCTCAACCGGGTTGGCGACGAGACCGGCTGCACGCTGGACACCGCCACCGGTGAGGTCACCACCCCGCCCGGCTTCAAGCAGGCCTACGCCCAGTTCGCCGAAGGTGGCTGGACCGGGCTGACCGCGCCGACCGAGTTCGGCGGCCAGGGCCTGCCGCACACCGTCGGCGTGCCGCTGGGCGAGATGGTCAATGCCGCCAACCTGGCCTGGGGCAACTTCCCGCTGCTCTCGCACGGGGCGATCGAGGCACTGAAGTTCCACGGCCAGCCGTGGCAGCAGGAGGTGTTCCTCAAGCCGCTGGTGGAAGGCCGCTGGACCGGCACCATGTGCCTGACCGAGCCGCACTGCGGCACCGACCTGGGCCTGCTGCGGACCCGCGCCGAGCCGGTCGGCGAGGACACCTACGCCATCACCGGCACCAAGATCTTCATCACCGCCGGCGAGCACGACCTGGTCGACAACATCGTCCACCTGGTGCTGGCCAAGCTGCCCGACGCACCGCCGGGACCCAAGGGCATCTCGCTGTTCGTCGTGCCCAAGTTCCAGGTCGCCCGCGATGGCAGCGTCGGTGCGCGCAACGCCCTGCGCTGCGGCTCGATCGAACACAAGATGGGCATCAAGGGTTCGGTCACCTGCGTGATGAACTTCGACGGCGCCCAGGGCTACCTGGTCGGCCAGCCGCACAAGGGCCTGCAGGCCATGTTCACGATGATGAACACCGCGCGCCTGGGCGTGGGCCTGCAGGGCATCGGCCTGTCCGAGCGCGCCTACCAGAACGCGCTGGTCTATGCACGCGAGCGCCTGCAGTCGCGCTCCCTGTCCGGCGCCAAGTTTCCCGACAAGCCGGCCGATCCGATCATCGTCCACCCCGACGTGCGGCGCATGCTGCTGTCGATCAAGTCCCTGACCGAAGGCGCGCGCCTGCTGGCCCTGCACGCCGGCACCCTGATCGATATCGCCCACCACGCCGATGACGCTGCCGAGCGCGAGCAGGCCGACACCCTGGTGAGCTTCCTCACTCCGATCTCCAAGGCCTGCCAGACCGAGTGGAGCATCGAGAACACCTACAACGCGCTGCAGTGCTTCGGCGGCCACGGCTACATCCACGAGCACGGCATGGAGCAGCTGGCCCGCGACGCGCGCATCACCACCCTTTACGAAGGCACCACCGGCATCCAGTCGCTGGACCTGATCGGCCGCAAGACCGCCGCCAGCGGTGCGGCCGGGCTGAAGCTGTTCCTGGGCCTGATCGAGCAGTTCGCCAGCGCCCATCAAGGCGATGCCACGGCGGCCGAATTCATCGCCCCGCTGCGCGAAAAAGCCGCAGAATGGGGTGAGCTGACCAAGACCGTGCTGCAACGGGCGGCGAGCAATCCGGAGGAACTGGGCGCGGCCAGCACCGATTACCTGTTCTACTCCGGCTACGTGGTGCTGGGTTACTGGTGGGCGCGCAGCGTGGTCGCCGCGCAGGCCTCCGGTCACCAGGCGGCGTTCAAGCAGGCCAAGCTGGAAACGGCCCGCTTCTACTTCGCCCGGATCCTGCCGCGTACGCTGGCCCATGCCGCCGCGATCCGCTCCGGCGCCGAGCCGCTGATGGCCATGGACGCCGACCGCTTCGACGCATGAGGCACGCGCAGGGCTGGCCACCGTGCCGGCCGGTCCTGCGCAGTTGCCTCGCCGTCGCGGGTCACGGGCGCACCGGCCGCGGCAGCAGAAGCCTTGAACTTCGAGCCTTTGCCGAGACCGTGCAACCCAGTACACAATTGGTCACCCATCAGGTATACCCTGTTCCCCCGATGGAAGCAGACCCTGCTCAGCTTCATTCGGATGACTCCGGAAACCCGGCACTGTTCGACAGTGCCACTCCGGACGGACAGTTGCTCGCCGATTCTGTCGTCAGTTCAATTTCGCCCCTGATTCGTCCTGGCAGCGTGCGCTTTTTGTCGCTGGACGCGCATGGCCGCGTGCTGGACTGGATCAACTGGCAGGACGCGACCTGCCTGTATGCGCGCGATGCGGTCGCCTGGACCCTGGGTGATCCCTGCCTGACCGTGCGCGGCGGCACCAACCGCCTGACCGGCCAGCAGAGTTTCATCGAGCTGCATCCGATCGTGGCCTCGCGCGGACATGCGCGCGCGGCCGGGCTGTCACCGACGCCGTCGCTGACCAACCAGGCCCTGTTCGCCCGCGATGACCACCTGTGCCTGTACTGCGGCCGGCAGTTCTCGCGCCAGCTGCTGACCCGCGACCACGTGCTGCCGGTGTCCAAGGGCGGGCGCGACATCTGGGAAAACGTGGTCAGCGCCTGTTTCCACTGCAACTCGCGCAAGGCCAACCGCACCCCGCAACAGGCGCACATGCCGCTGCTGGCCGTGCCCTACCGGCCGAGCTGGATCGAGCACCTGATCCTGTCCAACCGCAACATCCTGGCCGACCAGATGGCCTTCCTGAAGACCCACCTGCCCAAGCGCTCGCGGCTTTCGGCCTGAGCCGGCACCGGTTGGCTTCACACCACCCCGACCTTGGGTGATCCCAGACTGAATCCCCTTGCTTGCCCCTCCTTGTCCACGGGAGGAAAATGCGCAACTGCATTGCCGACCGCCACGATGATCGACTCCTCCCGCTATCCCCGTCTTTCAAGGATCGAAAACCCGGCCGACCTGCGCCGTTTCGAAGAGGCCGAGCTGACCGCCATCGCCGATGAACTGCGCGCCTACCTGATCGAATCGGTCGGCCGCAGCGGCGGGCATTTCGCCGCCGGCCTGGGCGTGATCGAGCTCACCCTCGCCCTGCACTACCTCTACGACACGCCCAATGACCGCCTGGTCTGGGACGTGGGTCACCAGAGCTATCCGCACAAGATCCTCACCGGCCGCCGCGATGCGATCCACACGGTCAAGCAGGCCGGCGGCGTGGCGCCGTTCCCCAAGCGCGAGGAATCCGAATACGACACCTTCGGGGTGGGCCATTCGTCCACCTCGATCTCGGCCGCGCTGGGCATGGCCATTGCCAACGCGCAGCTGGGCAACGGGCGGCGCACGGTGGCGGTGATCGGCGACGGCGCGATGACCGCCGGCATGGCCTTCGAGGCGCTCAACCACGCCGGTGGCATGGAAGACGAGCCGGACCTGCTGGTGGTGCTCAACGACAACCAGATGTCGATCTCCGAGAACGTCGGCGCATTGACCCAGATGCTGGGCCGGATGAGTTCCTCCCGGACCCTCAACGCGCTGCGCGAAGGCGGCAAGAAGCTGCTGGGCGACAAGCGCAAGCCGCCGGCGCGCTTCATGCGTCGCTGGGAAGAACACTGGAAGGGCATGTTCGTGCCGTCCACGCTGTTCGAGCAGATGGGCTTCCACTACACCGGCCCGATCGACGGCCACGACGTGCCGGCCCTGGTCGGCGCGCTCAAGACCCTCAAGGGCCTGAAGGGCCCGCAGCTGCTGCACGTGATCACCACCAAGGGCAAGGGCTACCAGCTGGCCGAAGGCGACCAGATCGGCTATCACGCGGTGGGGCCGTTCGATCCGCTCAAGGGCCTGCCCGTCAAGGCTGTCACGGCAACCAGAAAACCCACCTACACCGAGGTCTTCAGCGACTGGCTGTGCGACATGGCCGCGGCCGATCCGCTGCTGATGGGCATCACCCCGGCGATGCGCGAAGGCTCGGGCCTGGTGCGCTTTTCCAGGGAATTCCCCAGGCGCTACTTCGATGTGGCGATCGCCGAGCAGCATGCGGTGACCCTGGCCGCCGGCATGGCCTGCGAGGGTGCCAAGCCGGTGGTGGCGATCTATTCGACCTTCCTGCAGCGCGCCTACGACCAGCTGGTGCACGATGTGGCGATCCAGGACCTGGACGTGCTGTTCGCGATCGATCGCGGCGGGGTGGTCGGGCCCGACGGCGCCACCCACGCAGGCAACCTGGATCTGAGCTTCCTGCGTTGCGTGCCCAACATGCTGGTGATGGCCCCTGCCGACGAAAACGAATGCCGGCAGATGCTCTCCACCGGCTTTGGCCACCGTGGCCCGGCCGCGGTGCGCTATCCGCGCGGCACCGGCCCCGGGGTGGTCATCGATCCGTCGCTGGAGGCGCTGCCGATCGGCAGGGCGCAGCTGCGCCAGCGTGGCAAGCAGGTCGCACTGCTGGCATTCGGTGCGATCGTGCCGGCGGCCGAGCAGGTCGCCTGCGAGCTGGGCCTGACCGTGGTCAACATGCGCTTCGTCAAGCCGCTGGACCGCGAGCTGGTGCTGGAACTGGCCCGCAGCCACGCTGGACTTGTGACCCTGGAAGACAACGTGGTGGCCGGCGGCGCCGGCGCGGGCGTGGCCGAACTGCTCAGCGCCGAAGGCCTGGCCGTGCCGATCCTGCACCTGGGCCTGCCCGATGCCTTCCAGCATCACGCCAGCCGCGAACAGCTGCTGGCCGAAGCCGGCCTGGATGCGCCTGGCATCCGCGCCGCGGTGCTGGCGCGCTGGCCGCAACTGCAGGTCGGCCACGTCCCGCTGACCGCCGCGGGCTGAGCGCCATCAAGTCAGGCGCAGGCCTGCGCCTGCCGGCGATTCAATCCTCGCCCGGTGCCTGGACGGTGTAGCCGCGCGCCCTGAGCGCGTCCATCAGGTTGCCGGGCCCCAGGACCAGACCGATGGGCAGCAGGCCAAAGCTGCTGGCGTTGCTGGCCAGCGCAGCCTCGGCCTTGTCCAGCCACAGGTCCAGCGACTGCTGGCGCAGGTTGCCCATGCCCAAGTTGCGCGCCAGGGTGCTTTCGCTGAGCGCGGCCTGGCAGGCCGCGTACTGGCTGGTCTGCGGGCTGTGGCGCAGCAGCTCCACGTCGCCCACCGACCAGGCGTTGGCCTGTTCGCGCATGGTGTCGATCTCGCGCTCGATCACCTCCAGCGTGCGCACAAAGCAGGTCTGGTCCTCCAGGCTGGTGCGCTGGAATTCCTTGATCGCCGCCTTGGGATCCTCAAGCCGCACGGTGCTGGTGGCCGGGGTGATGGTGAGCCTGGCGCGCTTGGCCAGCTTTTCGACCCGCTCGCGCACCGGGTTGTCCAGGGTCAGCCCGGAACGCTTGATCGCCGCGGTGTAGAGCTCGAGCGCGGCAAAGATCGGGCGCCATTGCTCCACACTGCGGCCGCGGCCGATGTAGCGCGCCTTGAGCACGGTCCAGCGCGCGTACGCATCGGCCGGCACCAGCTCCTGCAGCGTCTTGCCGTCCGGATTCCTGCGCGCTTTCAGCAGCGCCGGGATCAGGAACAGGTTGCGGAACATGCCGCGCCCGGTGTCCACCGACAGCGCCGGCGGCAACAGCAGTTCCTGCGAGCCGGCGATGGCCTGCTCCACCTCCTGCGAGTGCCACTCCATCTTTCTGGGCAGCGGCGAGAGCGTGCCCAGCACCCACAGCACGTGACCATCGCGGCTGACCTTCCAAAGGCCGGGCCCGGGCTGGGCACCGGAGACGGTCATCGGCGCCAGCTCGGTGATCGGCGGCGGCGCGCCAGGCGCCTGCTGCTGGGCCAGGGCGGGCCCTGCCAGGCAGACCAGGCTCCATGCCATCGCCACAATCCATGCACGCATGGGTTTTTTGCCCTGCAGATTCCAAGCGCCCGGGCTCGGCGGTCCGGCTGCACCACCCAAACAGCCCCGCGTCCAAGCGTTCATCCTGCCTCGCCCGCGCCCAGCGCGGCCAGCTGCCCGGCCACCTGCGGCGCGGCACCGAGCAGGGCGAAGCCTTCCCACACGAATCCCGGCGCCACCGTGCACGCCACCAGCGCAAACGGCGCGTCGGTCCAGGCGCGCTGCCACAGCTCGGCGCGCACCACGTGCAGCATCATGCCCGGCTGGTGCGCCGCTTCGCCCAGCGTGACCAGGGCCAGTTCACCCGTGGCCGGATCGTAGGTCTGCAAGCGCAGCGCACCGCCGCCTTGCCAATGCCAGGCTTCATCGGCGTCCACCCGATGCCAGCGGCTGCATTCGCCGTGGCGCAACAGAAACTGGATGGCCGTCATTGCCGGGCGCCAGGCGCCGCGATGCTGCACGACCACATCCGATGCATGGATGCGGCGGTAATGGCCGCCTTCCGGGTGCGGGGCCAGGGCGAGCGAGTCAATGAGCTGATCGGCGAACTCCGTCATGGCGGCATCGTACCAATCCACTGCAAACGCTGAATTACCCGGTCGCAGGATGCGGGCGTGAAAAACGCGGCAGCCCTGCCAGGCCTCGAGCGCCACATCTGGCCATACGGCAGCGCGCTATCGGGCGGCTCCATGGTGTCGTCGATTCGTTGGCGAACCATGCGTATCGCCGGGGCCGGGCACTGGGTGGTGGCCGCCGGCATTGCGCAGCCTGTGCGACCCACGGCTGCGGCGCGGGCTAGCCGGCGCGTTGCGGCGCAGCGCCCTGCTGCCGATTGCGCAGGCACACGCCGAAGAACGTCAGCAGGTCCACCGAATAGCGCTTGAGCAACCGGCGCGGCTCGTGCAGCAGGCGGAACGCCCATTCCATGTGGATGCGCTGGACCCATGCCGGCGCACGACGGGCATTGCCGGACAGGAAATCAAACAGCGCACCGACACCAAAGGCCAGTGGCACCTGCAGCTGGGCGCTGTGTTCCAGGATCCAGCGTTCCTGCACCGGATTGCCCAGCGCCACCAGCAGCACGTCGGGCTGCGCGCGATTGATGCTGCGCACCAGGTCGTCCCCTTCACTGCGCATCTGGCCATAACCGTCGCAGATGCCAACCACGTCCTGGCCGTAGCTGCCTTCCAGCTTTGCCGCCGCCGCGGCCGCCACACCGGGCTTGGCGCCCAGCAGGAAGAACCGCAGCGGACGCACGCTGCGCTCGCACAGGCTGGGGATGAGGTCGGTGCCGTTGAGGTTGGCCGCGAACCGCTTGCGATGGATCAGCATCGCCGCCAGGTCCAGGCCGATGCCGTCGTTGACGATGGTCACCGATGGATCCTGCAGCGCCTGGCGCAATGGCCGGCACTGGACCACGAAGTTGGTATTGGCGAAGAACACGTTGCGCCGCTCGCGCAGCGCGACCGTCTTGAGCAGTGCATCGGTGAAGGGCGCAAGCTCGGTGCTGGCGATTGGGTAACCCCCCAGCCAGATCGGATCGCCCTGCAGGGTGATGTCCTGGGAATGTCCGGAGAAAACAAGCATCAGCTCACCACAGGTCGTAAGGAAAAGTATCCATCAAGCCGCGCTGGATCGACGCCAGGTCGAAACGGCCATTGCCGCCGATGTCCAGACATTCTTCCACCGAATTTCCCGAGCGCCACTGCATCCGCCCGGTGCCGGCATAGTAGTCGTCATACTTGAAACGATCTTCGCCGTTGCCCCAGTCCAGGTACACCGCGGGAATGCCATAGGCCTCGGCCAGGATCACGCCGTGCAGCGAGCTGCTGACCACGTACTCGGCCTCCAGCAGCTGACTGACGAAAGCGGCCGGCTCGATCCGCGGCGATACCAACCGATCTTCGTAGCCGCGGTACTTGTCCAGCGGCTCGTTGAAGTGTGGCACCACCACGTAGGGCTTCCTGGGCGCGTCGCTGCGCAGCAGATCGGCGTCGAAGAAACGTGGCATCAGCAGCGCCGGGTCGCCGTAGACCTGCGGCGCGGGAATGCCCATGCTGCCCAGGACCTCGCGCGTCCCGGGTCCGCGTACCGCGCGCACGTCCAGGGCCGTGAACCGGTGGGCATTCGCAGGGATCTTTCCGTTGATGCCCGTGCCCCACACCACTTCGCCACCGGTGGCGAAATGCAGGACCGAACCGATGCACAGCAGGCGCGGCGTCCCGGGCCGTTTGCGCAACAGGTTGGTGTCCTGCAGCGCCAGAATCGAGGACACCAGGACCTTGGACAGGTGGTCACCCACGTTGACTGAACCATCCTTTGGCTTCCACCAGAACAGCGACTTGCGTTCCTGGCGCTCCACGATACCTTCGATCAACGGCATAACTGACAGCTCCTCGCGTCCTGGCCTTACCCAAGGCGTACGTAGAAAATGAAAAAAAACGGAAGTTTCCCGACAAGGCGGCGATGACAGTTGCCGTTACCGTTCCAGATGCGTTTCCGGATAGCGTTCCGGCTCCAGCAGGCGATCGGTGGTCTGCGGCCAGTCCAGGCACTGTCGAGAGCGCACATGCGGTGCATCCAGCGCCCTCTGGATGGCCACGCGGATCGATTCGGCGTCACCGGGCGTATAGCCAAAGCGCGAGGCGTAGCGGCCGACCACCGCATGCGGGCACACCGCCGGCAGGCCGAAGAAGTCGTACTGCAGCAGCTTCATCGAACTGTCGGCCAGGTAGGCCGGCACCTGCTCGGACGAGTACGGCGCGATGCCGAAGCGCGCGTGCTTGATGTAGCCGATCACGTCGGCATGCTTCATTTCGCCGTAGACCTTGACGTTCTCGCCATAGCCGGGCATCACGCCGCGGCCCGAGCCGATCACATGAAAGGTCACCTCCGGGAAGGCCCGGCTGGCCAGCACGATGAACTCCGGATCGAACAGCATCGACCCCACCGAGACCGCGTGGATGCCGGTGCCCGGATAAGGCGACGGATCACCCATGTCCTGCAGGCCCGGATCGACGCCGTGGCCGACGTGGTAGACGTTGTGCTTACTGTTGATCTCATCGGCCATCACCGGCGAGACCAGCGCAATGGCATCCAGGCAGCCGCAGACATCGTCAAACTCGCGCGCGATGAATTCGGCCACCTCGATCGTGCTCAGCCCGTCCGATGCCCGGTACACCAGCCGAGCATCGGGATTCAGACGCTTGGCCAGGCGGATGAAGGCCACCGCCGCGCCGCTTTCCACCACGATCACGTCGGACTCGCGGATCCAGCGTTTCAGCAGCTCGGGCGGATGCTTGGCATACATGCGGAACATCGCGTTCTCCACCGGCCGCAACCAGCGGCGGCGGGTGTTGAACGGATGGACCAGCGTGCGCCACAGGTAGCACTCCACGCCCTTGTGCTTGACCACGGTGTTGGCCGTGCCGTCCAGCGGCAGGCGCATGTCTTGCTTCCATCGCGACAGGCGACTGTAGCGCAGCGAGAAGAACCGCGTGGTGCCGCGCTTGACCAACTCATCGGTGATGAAGTGGATATTGGCCCGGCGCGGCGTGCGGTAGTCGTGGGCCGACAGCACCAGGTAGCGCAACTTGCTGCGTGGGAACGGGCGCGAAGCCGCGCCCGGTGGTGCAACCGGCATTTCGGTAACTGCGGGGGATTCAGAAACCGACATAAAGCGTGTCCTCGTCAGGAGCAGGTCGTGGGGGCGGACATGGCAAAGCGCACGCGGATATGACCATCACCACGCGTGCGTTGGGTGACCCAGGACAGAATCGATTGCATGATCGATCGCATGAGCGTGGAGCCAGAAAAATGCGGGGGGATGGCGCCAACGATGTCCCTCCTCGATGAAGGCAGGAATCGCCAGGGCAGGATGCTGTTTTCCTTGTCCGCGGAGCGTGACTGTGCGCACTGATA
>LNAP01012405.1_pt1 | contig 13223 bp, 13 predicted proteins | sample 602601 | NCBI WGS metagenome assembly LNAP01 (sample SAMN02440304, study PRJNA202911) | soil metagenome | biome: Subtropical and temperate rainforests or woodlands; isolation source: soil samples (1 kg each in a 20% v/v slurry with milli Q water) were... ...
ACTTCAGAACCTGACTTTACAGCGTGGCCCGCAACGTCTGCTAGAAGACGCCGAGCTGACCCTGCACGCCGGCCACAAAGCCGGCCTCATCGGTGCCAATGGCGCCGGCAAATCGAGCCTGTTCGCCTTGATTCGTGGCGAACTGCACCCGGACTCGGGTGACTGCTTCCTGCCGGCCGACTGGCGCATCGCCCACATGCGCCAGGAAATCGAGACACTCGAACGCCTGGCGGTCGACTACGTGCTCGATGGCGACCTGCGCCTGCGCGAGGTGCAACGCGACCTCGCCGCAGCCGAAGCGGCCCATGACGGTGCCGCTCAGGCCCGCCTGCACTCGGAACTCGACAGCGCCGACGGCTACACCGCCGATGCCCGGGCTCGAAAGCTGCTGGCCGGCCTTGGGTTCACCAACGAGCAGATGGATCGGCAAGTAGGAGATTTCTCCGGTGGCTGGCGGATGCGTCTGAATCTGGCGCAGGCTTTGATGTGCCCTTCGGACCTGTTGCTACTCGACGAACCGACCAACCACTTGGACCTCGACGCCATCATCTGGCTCGAAGAGTGGCTTAAAAGCTACCCCGGCACCTTGCTGCTGATTTCCCACGACCGGGACTTCCTCGATGCCGTGGTCGATCACGTAGCCCACGTCGATCAACGCAAGATCACCCTGTATCGCGGTGGTTACAGCGCTTTCGAACGCGCCCGTGCCGAACGTCTGGCCCAGCAACAACAGGCCTACGAGAAGCAGCAGGCGCAACGTGCGCACATGGAAAGCTACATCGCCCGCTTCAAGGCCCAAGCCACCAAGGCCCGTCAGGCCCAGAGCCGGATCAAGGCACTGGAGCGGATGGAAGAGCTGTCCGCCGCCCACGTCGATTCGCCGTTCGACTTCGTCTTCCGAAAATTTCCAGCCCGCTGATCGACCTGTCGGATGCTCGACTGGGTTACGGCGACAAAGCCGTGCTGGAGAAGGTCAAGCTGCAACTGACCCCCGGCGCGCGGATCGGTTTGCTCGGCCCGAACGGCGCGGGTAAATCGACCCTGATCAAAAACCTCGCCGGTGAGCTTGAGCCGTTGGCCGGTCGCCTGACGCGTGGTGAAAACACCGTCGTTGGCTACTTCGCCCAGCATCAGCTGGATTCTCTCGACTCCAAAGCCAGCCCGTTGCTGCACTTGCAGCGCCTGGCGCCGACCGAGCGGGAGCAAACCTTGCGCGACTTCCTCGGAGGGTTCGACTTCCGCGGCGCGCGTATCGATGAGCCGGTACTGAATTTCTCCGGCGGTGAGAAGGCGCGTCTGGCCCTGGCATTGATCGCTTGGGATCGACCGAACCTGTTGCTGCTCGACGAACCGACCAACCACCTGGATCTGGAAATGCGTCTGGCGCTGACCATGGCCCTGCAGGAATTCAGTGGCGCGGTACTGGTGGTCTCACACGATCGCCATCTGCTCAAAAGCACCACTGACAATTTCTATCTGGTGGCAGACGGCAAGGTCGAGGAGTTCGACGGCGACCTGGAAGACTACGCCCGTTGGCTGGTCGAATACCGTCAACGCAATGCCCCGGTCAGCAATACCCCGGTCAATCCGGACAAGACCGACAAGAAGGCCCAGCGCCAGGCTGCCGCTGCGTTGCGTCAGCAATTGGCACCGCACAAGCGTGAGGCTGACAAGCTTGAAGCCGAGCTGGGCAAGCTGCACGAGAAACTGGCAAAGATCGATGCCAGCCTTGGCGACAGCGATATTTACGAGCCGATGCGCAAGAACGACTTGCGTGATCTGCTGGCTGAACAGGCCAAGCTGAAGGTGCGTGAAGCCGAGCTGGAAGAAGCCTGGATGGAAGCGCTCGAATTGCTCGAAAGCATGCAGGCGGAGCTGGAGGCACTGTCCTGATGGAAGCCTTCAAGCTGCCGTTGCCGGCTGGGTGGGGCGAGCCGCTCTGGCTGGTCGTGCAAATTCTGCTGATCCTGCTGGCCGGTTATATCGCCCAGCGCGTCGTCGCTAAATGCCTGACTCGCCTGGGCGAACGCTATCCGTTTCCGCCGCAGTTTTTCATGCCGCTGCGCGGTGGTTTGCGCTGGCTGATAATGGGCAGTGCGCTGATTTTCGTGCTGGAACGCCTTGGTGTGTCGGCCACGGTGCTCTGGACGGCGTTGTCCGGTTTCGTTGCGGTGGCCGCCGTGGCGTTTTTCGCCATGTGGAGCGTGCTGTCCAACCTGCTATGCGCAATTCTGATCTTCACCGTCGGCCCGTTTCGTATCGGCGATGTAGTCGAGTTGGTGGATACCACCGACAAGCCCGGCGTCAAAGGTCGGGTGGTGGCGATCAATCTGCTCTACACCACGCTGATCGAAGCCGAAGAACTCGGCACCGGCAGTGCCATGGTGCAAGTGCCCAATAGCCTGTTCTTCCAGCGCTCGGTTCGACGCTGGCGTGGGACGGATGTGTTTCCTTCGAACGGTTTCGAAAAGTAGGTTTTGAATTTCTGCATCGATGTCGCCTGATACACCGCTTTCGCGAGCAAGCCCGCTCCCACACTGGATTGATGTGCATCACAAATTTTGTGTCCACTGAAGATCCCATGTGGGAGCGGGCTTGCTCGCGAAGGGGGCCTCAAGCCGTAAACGCTGGTCGGCAGTCGCCGTGTCCTACAAAAAATCGGTAGTCATCGGCCCAAAGGCGCATTAGCTTAGACGTCTGTCACGAGTCTGAGTCGAGGTGTGCGATGGTGCTTCAAACATGGCTGGCGTTTTTTGCCGCCTGCTGGGTGATCAGCCTTTCTCCCGGTGCCGGCGCCATTGCGTCGATGTCCAGCGGTTTGCGCTACGGTTTCTGGCGCGGTTACTGGAACGCTCTGGGCCTGCAACTGGGCCTGGCCTTGCAGATCGCGATTGTCGCTGCCGGTGTGGGGGCGATCCTCGCGGCTTCGGCCACGGCTTTCTATGCGATCAAATGGTTTGGCGTGGCCTACCTGGTCTACCTCGCGGTCAAGCAATGGCGCGCGCTGCCCAATGACATGAGCGACGACGCTGCCATCCGGCAGATCGGCAAGCCAATGGCGCTGGTGTTCCGCGGTTTTCTGGTGAACATCAGCAACCCCAAGGCCTTGGTGTTCATGCTTGCGGTGCTGCCGCAATTCATCGACCCCCACGCGCCGCTGGTGGCCCAGTACCTGATTCTCGGCGTGACCATGATCGGCGTCGACCTGATCGTCATGGCCGGCTACACCGGGCTGGCGGCCAAGGTGCTGCGTTTGCTGCGCTCGCCCAAGCAGCAACAACGCATGAACCGTACTTTTGCCGGGCTGTTCATTGGCGCGGCGGCGTTCATGGCGACCCTGCGCAAAGCCGCGGTGTAAACCTTCAGGCACAAAAAAGGCGACCTCTTCAGGTAACCTCTTCAGGTCGCCTTTTTCATCTGTGGCGAGGGGGCTTGCCCCCGTTGGGTCGCGAAGCGGCCCCAAAACCAGTCACCTCAATTTCCCGGATACACCGCGTACACAGGACTTACGACTGCTTCGCAGCCGAACGGGGGCAAGCCCCCTCGCCACAAGGTGGCCGACCTGAATATCAGTGCAGAATCACCGGCGCCGTATCCTGCGGCAGATTATTGCGCAACGGCGCTTGCCCCGGCTGCTCGTAACCACCGCCACCGAGTTGTTGGCTCAATTGCGCAGCCACATCCTCACCCAGCGCCTTGGACACGTCACGTACCACCCGTGGACGGTTCAGCGAGATCCTGATGTCCCGACCATTCACCAGTTTGGTGTCCTGACCTTCGCCCATCGCCGTGAAAGCCGAGGTGATTTCAAAGGTCTTGGTGTTGATCAGGCTGAAGTCCGCCACCAGCGTCAGCCCCAGCACCGCCGAATAGCTGTCGGTGTTGGCCAGCTCGTTCATGTCGCGGGTGAAGTCGATGTCTGACACGGTGCCGAACAGCACGTAGTCGGCACCCTTGAAGCTGCCGGCCTTGATCCGCTTGATCACGTCATACACGTCACCCTTGGACGATGCTGTGTAAGGCGTGCCCTGCACCAGCTGGAACATGCCGGTGCGCAGAATCTCGCCCTTGATGTCGCCGGTGAATTTACGCAGCTCGCCTTGCTCGATGTAGCTGCTGGTCGCTTCGATCTCGTTGTAACTCGAAGAGCCGCTGGCGCCGTAGTAACTCTGGCTGTGATTGCTCTGTGCCGAAACGATGTGGATGTATTGCTCCACTCGCTCCTGATACGCCAGATCCGTCACCGCGACTTTCGGGGCCGCTTGCACGCTGAACGCGCAAGCCAGGGCCATCATGCCAATCCATGTGCGCATCGATTAACGCTCCGTGGTTTTGCGGATCTCTTTTTCGTCCATCCACTCGGCCAGACCGCTTTCAACGTCGATCAACTGCAGGCTGAATTTGTAGAAGACGTCCTTGTAATCACTGCTGCGCTTGACGATCGAGCTGATCGAACCTTCAAGGCGATATTGGGCGGCGATCATGTTGCCGGTCTTGGCCACGGTGCTTTTCTTGTACAAACCGCTCTGGTTTTGCAGCTTGAGCTGGTCAACCTGGCTTTGCATGGCGGTGTTGTCGCTGGCGAAGCGGGCAGTGCCGGACTTCATCAGTTGGGTCTTGATGCTGGTGGTGATTTCGCGGGTATCGATGTACTCGCTGGTTTTGTTCTTCACGTCGTAGACCTGAACCACCGGACGGCCTTGCAGGATGCCGGACTGGGCCAGGGAGCGGGTCATGGATTCGGCGATCATCTGCAGGTCGGTGGAACCGAACTCGTTGGTCACGGTTTCCACGGCCTTGGTGTCGCCGTAGCTGATGTTTTTGCTGCCAAGTGTTGGCGAAGTGTTGGCGCAACCGCTGGCCAGGAGGGCGATGACGGCGATGAACGAAAAGCGTGCAAACATGGGAATGCTCTCTAAAACTGAACGAATAGGGTGTCGGGCTTAAGGCGTTTTGATTTCGAGACGGAAATCCACGGCTTTGGCGGTTGGCGCAATCGCCTGAATGAAACTGGTCTGCTCGCCGTACATCATCTGGCTTTTCCAGGTTTCCTCTTCGGCAACCGGGAAACCTTCAGGGCCGAGCCAGGCAAAACGGTAGTAGAAGGTCTTGTTGTTGTAGCTGGTGTTGCTCAGCTGCGCATTGACCGTCATGAAGCCGTTTTCCCGGGCCACGCGCATGGCGCCGACCACGATGTTCTTGAGCTTGCCCATGGCCACGACCTTGCTGGCCGCGCTGCCTGGCTCCGGCGGTGGCGGGGTGGCGCAGCCAGCCAGCAAGGCCAGGGCGACGACAGCGATGAATTTGAAGCGCATGCAAAGACTCCGTTCTTAAGGTTGTTTGAGGCTGGCCACGGCGGTCGGGTTGGCGCTCGGGATCACGTGCGCAGCCACACCGCTGGCGAATACTTGATTGCCCACGGCGCGCAGGGTGATGACCTGAAAGCGCTGATCGACGGTGACCTTGACCACCGAGCCGCCCACGGCGCTCGGCAGCGTGACGCTGTGCTCGCCTTTCTTCAAACGCAGACGCACCACCTGAGTGTTGTCCGGCAGCGTGCGCCACGTACGGGTATCGGCGCCTTCGAGTACAGCTGAAGTGATGCCGACGGCAAGACCCGCCAGCGGGTTGGTTTCATTGATCTGCTTCTGTGCCACACCACGGGTGATCGCCCGCACGGTGGTGCGCAAGATGATGCCTGGCATGTCATCACGCAGCGCGCGACGGGACATGGCAGTGGTGCTGTTGAGTTGCGTCAGGTCCAACTGCTGACCGTCCACGCCGATTTGGGCGAACACGGCGGTGGAGGTATCCGGCTTGATGATCGGGAACGACAGCGGAGTAATCACCACGTTATTGCTGATAGGCAATGGCAGCGGAATGCGGATCGAGTCGCGGGACGGCGCCAGACCGCTTTGCACCACGATCAGGATGTCGCTGTCCTCGCTCCTGGCGGGTTTATCGAGATTCACCAGCGCCTGTTCCAGCAGTGGCGTGTTCGGACGCAGCTCGGCGGCCTTGCGATAACCTGGTGCCGCCAGATCTTTCTCGCCCAGGGCTTCATAGACGAAGCCGGCCAGATAATGGCTGAACGCACTCTGGTAGCTGTTTTTCAGGCTGACCACTTCCGGCGCGTCGAGGCTCGCCACCGGGTAACCCTGAAGATCCTTGTACTGGGTTTTGACGCCTTCTTTCTCGGCTTGCTCTTCGCTCTTGAGGTATTCCTTGTCACGCAGGTCGGCAATCACCGCTTCACGTTCGTGAGTCTTCTTGATCGCGGTGCGCGCGCCATCGAAGTCATTCACCGCCAGCAGGTTGAGGGCCATCTGCGTGGTCAGCATGACTTTTTCGTAGTCGTAGCCTTCGTAGCGACGAACCTTGTCGTTGACCAGGAAGCTGCCGAACTGAGCCAGGTACTTGTCGGTGTCGAGCTTGACCGCGTCTTCCCATTTGCCCACCACCTGATCGGCGCTGGTCCAGGCGTTCTGGCTGCCGGACAAGTCGCCCTTGGCGCGCAGCAGTTCGCCCTTCTCGAAGTAATAGAGCAGGTCTTTGTCTTTGCTGGTGTTGTTCTTTTCCAGCAGGGTCAAGGCGGCGTCGACGTTGCCGGAGGCCAGTTGCTGGTTGGTTTGTGCAAGTTCCGAATCGTAGTTACGAAACGCCGAGCAGCCGGAAAGCAATGTGACAGCGCTGAGCGCGATCAAGGTGGGGGCACGGAATGCCATAAGGGGTACGTCTTCCCTGAATTTAAGCAGCCGCGTGCTGGTCGGGCTGTTGGGACCCATCGGCAGGCTGTTGGCCTCCTGCCAATTCCTCATAAAAAAAGGAGCTTAAATGCCATATCGCAATAACGACGGCGCGGCATTATAAACAGGGATGCTGGCTATGTAATGGCTTTTTAATCGCATCTTTTCACAAAGTGCCATTACTTATTTCAGACCGGGCACCACAGTGCTTTCCCAGGAAATTCCAACAAAGCTTGAGCGAAACTGATTGGAAGTGAACAATGTGTTACTTCGTATTTCCATTTGAGAGTTATTCATGACTGCCTCCTCTCGTTTTCTGGCGTGGCTCGTGCTGCCGATGATCGCGTTCTGGGCCGAAACCGCAGAAGGTGCGCCCAAGGCCCTGCATTTGCTCGATTACATCGGCGCCGATTATCCGGCGACGGTGGAGGCGGGCAACGTCATCGATGAGTCTGAATACCGCGAACAGCAGGAATTCCTGAAAGTGCTGCAAGGTTTGATCACCGATTTGCCGGCCAAACCCGAACGCGCAGAGCTGGAGCAGGGCGTCGACAGCCTTGGCGCTGCGATCGCCGCTCGCAAGGACGGCGCGGATGTTGCCCGTCAGGCGCGGCAGCTGGGGGCAAAACTGGCGGTGACCTATGAGGTCAGCCAGGCCCCGGTTATCACTCCAGACCCGACTCGCGGCGCGCCGCTGTATACCCAGCAATGCTCGGTGTGCCATGGCGATGCGGGCGCCGGTGACGGTCCGGCGGGTGTCGGCATGACGCCACCGCCGGCCAATCTGCGCGATGCCGTGCGACTGGACCGTCTGAGCCTCTATGCGATCTACAACACGCTGGGCATGGGGGTTGAAGGCACCGACATGCCGGCCTTCGCCGATCAGTTGGATGATCGTCAACGTTGGGACCTGGCGACCTATATCGCCAGCTTCAGCGCCGATCCGGCTGCGGCCAAATCCGGGAAAACCTACAACATCGCCGACCTGGCACGTCAGACGCCAGCCGAAGTGCAGGTCGCTGAAGGTCCGCAGGCGGCCGCCACTTTCCGAGCGCAACGAGCGCAACCGCCCCAGGTCAAGCGTGGTCCGGGGCAGTTGCTTGATTACACGGCGGCCACCCTGGACAAGAGCATCGCAGCCTACCGCGCCGGCGATCACGATCAGGCTTATGACTTGTCGGTAGCGGCGTACCTGGAAGGCTTCGAACTGGTCGAAAGCTCTCTGGACAACGTCGACGCCAACGTGCGCAAAGACACCGAAAAATCCCTGATGGCGTACCGTCAGTCGTTGCAGGACGGTTTGCCGGTGGCCCAGGCCGAGCAGCGCCTGGAAGCGGCCAAAGCCAAGTTGAAAGAGTCCGCTGGCCTGCTGGGCAGTGATGGCTTGAGCTGGTCGCTGAGCTACATTTCCGGTCTGTTGATTCTGCTGCGTGAAGGTCTGGAAGCGATTCTGGTGCTCGCGGCGATCCTCGCATTCCTGCGCAATACCGGTCAGCAATCGGCGGTGCGCAGCGTCAACATCGGTTGGGGCCTGGCACTGCTGGCCGGGCTGGCGACCTGGGCGGTGGCGGCTTATGTGATCGACGTCAGCGGCGCCCAGCGTGAACTGCTGGAAGGCGCGACGGCGTTGTTTGCCAGTGTCATGGTGCTCTGGCTCGGCGTGTGGATGCACGACCGTCGCCACGCAGCGGCCTGGCAGGATTACATCAAGAGCAGCCTGGTGAGCGGCGGCGGGCGTTTCGGCTTTGCGATCCTGGCGTTCTTCTCGGTGTATCGCGAGCTGTTCGAAGTGATCCTGTTTTACGAAACCCTGTGGTTGCAGGCCGGGCCGGCAGGACACAACGCCGTAATGGCGGGCGGGGCGACGGCGCTGGTATTGCTGATCGGGCTGGCGTGGGTGATTCTGCGCGGCTCGGCGAAACTGCCGCTGGCGTTGTTCTTCGGCATCAATGCCGGGTTGTTGTGCGCATTGTCAGTGGTGTTTGCCGGCCATGGCGTGAAGGCGTTGCAGGAAGCCGGGATCTTCGGCACGCGGCCGGTGCCGTTCTTTGACTTCGACTGGCTGGGGATCCACGCTGATGCGTATTCGCTGAGTGCTCAGGCCGTGGCGATCATTGCGATCATCGTGTTGTACAGCCGTAGCCGGATGGCCGAGAAGCGGCGGGTGTCGGTTTCTTAAAGCATTCGCTGCGCTCATAATCGCGGGCAAGCCTCGCTCCTACAGGTCCGTGTCGTGCGCATATTCCGCGAACGATATAAATCCGTAGGAGCGAGGCTTGCCCGCGAAGCTTTTTAGAATAGGTACAAACAATGCGCGTGTGGATCGATGCCGACGCCTGCCCTCGGGCAGCCAAGGATCTGGTGGTGAAGTTCGCCCTCAAGCGCCAGTTCGAAGTGGTGCTGGTGGCCGGCCAGCCGCAGATCAAACCGGGCCTCGCGCTGGTGAAGTTGATCGTAGTACCCAGCGGCCCGGATGCTGCCGACGATTACCTGGTGGAACACGCCGCGCCGGGTGAGCTGGTAATTTGCAGCGATGTGCCGCTTGCGGACCGGTTGGTGAAGAAAGGCGTGGCGGCGCTGGATCCGCGGGGCAAGGAGTTCGATGCGCAGAACATGGGCGATCGGCTGGCGGTGCGTAACCTGTTCACCGATCTGCGTGAGCAGGGCCAGATGAGCGGCGGACCGGCGTCGTTTGGCGAGCGCGAGAAGCAGGCATTCGCCAATGCGCTGGACCGGATACTTACGCGGTTGTCGCGCAAGTCTTGAGCCATGCATTGAACCCTGTGGGAGCGGGCTTGATCGCGAAAGCGGTGTACCAGCCAACATCAATGTTGAATGTCAGTCAGTCTTCGCGAGCAAGCCCGCTCCCACATTGAACTGTGTCAGTCGTCGTTTTCGTGGGTCAGTTCCAGCACGCGGTCGACCAGTTTGTTGATGCCGGAAGCAGCCTCGCTGATTGATTGCGCCAGCATGTACGCCGGAGTGCTCACCAGCTTGCGCGCCTTGTCTTCGACGATGTCGGTCACTGCACATTCGGCATGGGTGGCGCCCATCTTGTTCATCGCGGCGGCGGTATCGGCATCGTTGCCGATGGTGCAGGTCACGCCCGGGCCGTAGATCTTGGCCGCCAGGGCCGGCGAGATGCAGATCAGCCCCACCGGCTTGCCGGCCTCGGCGAACGCTTCGGTCAACGCCAGGACGTCAGGCTGAACGCTGCATCCGGCACCTTCGACGGCAAAGGTCGACAGATTTTTGGCCGATCCGAATCCGCCGGGAACGATCAGCGCATCGAAGTCATCGACGCTGGCTTCACGGATATCCTTGATGTTGCCCCGGGCGATCCGTGCCGATTCCACCAGCACGTTGCGCGCCTCGGGCATTTCTTCGCCGGTCAGGTGGTTGATGACATGCAACTGCGCGATATCGGGTGCGAAACACTGCACCTGGGCGCCGCGCTGGTCCAGCCGCAGCAGGGTGATCACGCTTTCGTGGATCTCGGCGCCGTCGTACACGCCGCAGCCGGAAAGGATCACTGCAATTTTTTTGCTCATGGGCTTTTCTCCAGATTCATGGCGTTAAATGTCCACTAATTTGTCACTCGTTGCCATAGGGTTAATACGCGGCTACACCTAATCTCTGCTGAACGATTCTGATCAGGGCGCGTCATGGACTTCATTCTGTATGCGGTGCCGTTTTTCTTTGTGCTGATTGCGGTCGAGTTGCTGGCCGACCGTTGGCGCGGGGTGAGCAATTACCGCGTGGCAGACGCGATCAACAGCATCAGCACCGGCGTACTGTCGACTACCACGGGCCTGTTGACCAAAGGCGTCGGCCTGGTGACTTATGCCTTCGCCCTGAAGCACCTGGCCGTGATTGAGCTGTCGGCCGACAGCGTCTGGGTCTGGGTGTTTGCTTTCGTCTTCTACGACTTCTGCTACTACTGGCTGCACCGCATGGGCCACGAACGCAACATCCTCTGGGCTGCCCATTCGGTGCATCATCAGAGCGAGGATTACAACCTCTCCACGGCCTTGCGCCAGACCAGCACCGGGTTTCTGTTGAGCTGGATTTTCTACCTGCCCATGGCCGTGCTCGGCGTTCCACTCGTGGTGTTCGTCAGCGTTGCGGCGCTGAATCTACTGTACCAATTCTGGGTGCATACCCGGCACATTCCCAAGCTCGGCTGGTTCGAATGGTTCTTCGTCACGCCGTCCAATCATCGGGCTCACCATGCACAGAACGCTCTTTACATGGATCGCAACTACGGCGGGGTGTTCATTATTTGGGACCGTCTATTTGGCTCATTCCAGGAAGAGGACGATAACGAGCCGGTGATTTTCGGCGTGACCACACCGCTGGCGAGCTGGAATCCGTTGTGGGCGAACGTGCAGTTCTATGCGCAGCTCTGGGATGACGCCCGGCGTGCCGAAAGCGGATGGGACAAACTGCGGATCTGGTTCATGCGCACCGGTTGGCGACCAGCGGATGTGGCGGCCAAGTACCCGATGAACAAACCGGACCTGAGCCAGTTCCGCAAATTCGAGGTACCGCTGGACGGGCGCCAACAGTGGTATGTGGCGCTGCAGTTCTGCGTCTACATCGCCTTGGGCAGTTACTTGATGAACCTGGAGCAAAGTCTGCCAACCGCAGCCCTGGTGTTGGGCTGGGGCACCGTGGCATTGGGGCTGTTTGTGTTGGGCGCGGCCCTGGAAAATCGCCCGCAGGCGTTGAGGCTGGAGTTGTTGCGGCTGGCGTCGAACCTGCCGCTGGTGTGGCTGGCGCCAATGGTCGGGTTATGGCCGGACAGTGTAATGGGCAATGCGGTGGGCTGGGTGGGGCTGCTCAGTTACAGCCTGCTCAGCGGCATCGGTCTCTACTGTTGTAGAAACCGCTTCACTCGATGGGCGTCGTAGGTTCGCTGGACTTGGCCTGTTCGGCTTTCAACGCTTGCTCGTCGGCATAGATCTTCTTCGCCAGACGGGCATTCTTGAAGCGCCGCCGCAGCCACAGGCAAAAGCCCAGTACCAGCAAGGCGCCCAGCACCCACAGCTCATACTTCTTGACGCTGCCCAACATGCCTTCGAGCACTGCGCCGAAATGATAGGCGGCGGAAGCCAGCGCGGCGGCCCAGATGGCTGCGCCAATCCCGTTGAGCAGCAGGTAACGTCCCGGCGGATAGCCCGACAGACCGATCGCCACTGGCATCACGGTGCGCAGTCCATAGACGAAGCGGAAGCTCAGCACCCAGATGTCCGGGTGCTTGCGGATATGTTCCAGCGCCCGATCGCCCATCAGTTGCCAGCGCGGTTTACGCGCCAGCAGTTTGCGCCCGTGCTTGCGTCCCAGGAAGTACCACAGCTGATCGCCGGCATAACTGCCGAGGAATGCCACGAGCATCACCACCTTGATGTCCATGTATCCACGGAACGCAAGGAAGCCCGCGAGCACCAGGATGGTTTCGCCTTCGAAGAATGTGCCGAGAAAGAGGGCGAAGTAGCCGAATTCCTGAAGAAATTGTTGGAGCATTGTCTGGGTGCTGGCGAAATGAACGCGCAGCCTAACCCCTCGGACACATTCAGGAAAGTGTCAAAATGTGTCTCGACGTGAACATTTCCTACAAGGACAATGGAATGCGGCTTCCTGAAGCACAACTGTCATCCGTTCGTCATAATGGCCGCTTATAACTGTCACGCTCGCCCGCCAGCGCGGGCTCAGGAGTCTGCCGTGAGCTTTACCCCCGCCAATCGTTTGTTTCCTGCAACCCGCCTGCGTCGCAACCGTCGTGATGATTTCTCGCGTCGACTGGTCCGTGAAAACGTACTGACCGTCGATGATCTGATCCTGCCGGTGTTCGTGCTGGACGGTGAAAACCGTCGCGAAGCGGTGGCGTCGATGCCGGGCGTCGAGCGCCTGACCATCGACCTGTTGCTGGAAGAGGCGGCCAAGTGGGTCGAGCTGGGGATTCCGGCGCTGGCATTGTTCCCGGTAACGCCGCCGGAGCTCAAATCCCTGGACGCCGCTGAAGCCTGGAATCCCGACGGCATCGCTCAGCGCGCTACCCGAGCCCTGCGTGACCGGTTCCCGGAGTTGGGAGTGATCACCGACGTCGCTCTGGACCCGTTTACCACCCACGGTCAAGACGGCATTCTCGATGAAGAAGGCTACGTGCAGAACGACATTACCGTCGACGCACTGGTTAAACAGGCCCTGTCCCACGCCGAAGCCGGCGCTCAGGTGGTGGCGCCTTCGGACATGATGGACGGTCGCATTCAGGCGATCCGCGAAGCGCTGGAGCTGGCCGATCACGTCAACGTGCGGATCATGGCTTACTCGGCCAAATACGCCAGCGCCTATTACGGCCCGTTCCGCGATGCGGTGGGTTCGGCGCTGAACCTGGGCAAGGCCAACAAGGCCTCCTATCAGATGGACCCGGCCAACAGCAACGAAGCCCTGCACGAAGTGGCGGCGGACTTGTCA
>LNAP01004306.1_pt1 | contig 13222 bp, 13 predicted proteins | sample 602601 | NCBI WGS metagenome assembly LNAP01 (sample SAMN02440304, study PRJNA202911) | soil metagenome | biome: Subtropical and temperate rainforests or woodlands; isolation source: soil samples (1 kg each in a 20% v/v slurry with milli Q water) were... ...
CCGATGCCCCCCAGGATGGCCAGCGGCGTGCCCGCCGCGATCCCGCATGCGCCCGCCACGATGATGACCGAGATCGTGGCGCGAATGTCCCGCGTCAGCAGATAGGTGAGCACCGCCGCGCCCAGCGCGAAATAGACCAGATAACCGGCCAGCCGGTCGGCCAGCCGCTGCACCGGCGCGCGCGAGCGCTCGGCCTGTTCGACCGCTTCGATGATCTTGCCGAAGCTGGTGTCGCGTCCGATGCGCTCGGCGCGGATCTCCAGCGCGCCGGACTGGTTGATGGAGCCGGCGAAGACCTCGGCGCCGGCGATCTTCTCCACCGGCATGGATTCGCCGGTGATGCGCGCCTGATCGACGAAGGAATGCCCGGCGATCACGGTGCCGTCCGCCGGAACCCATCCACCCGGGTCGACCAGCACGGCATCGCCCACGGCCAGCGTATCGGCATGGATCTGCGCCACGCCGCCCGCGCGGCGCACCGCAACCTCGCGAGGCAGGAAATCCAGCAGATCGCGGATGGCGCGGCGTCCGCGCGAGACGGTCATGCCCTCCAGCGCCTCGGCGACCAGCACGAACAGCGTGATCACCAAGGCGGTGAAGAACTCCGAGATGGCGGCCGCCGCGATGATGGCGATCGACATGGAAAGCTCCATCGTCATGCGCCGCGCGACGGCGTTCCCGATGGCTTCCTTGAAGATCGGCCAGCCGCCTGTCGCCAGGCCGGCGATGCCGATCACGCTGACCGAGGGGTATGGCTCCCACCATCCGGACCAGACCGCGGCGGCGGCAATAGCGACCAGGGCAATGCGCAGACCTTCCTGCCAGTCGAAGGGATGCTCGTGCTCATGGAGGTCCTGCCCGTCATCGTGGCCGAGGTCGCGATGATCATGCCCATTCTCGTGGCCGTGGTCGTCATGCGAACCGGCGGGGCGATGGCGGCGAGCTGTGGGCTTGACCGCCGCATCCGGGGCGGCGCCTGCCGGCACGGGCGAAGGGCGCTGGGGCATTTTCATCAGAAGGGGCTCCTTACTTCATGTAAGTGCGAAGCACCGCCACCAGCTCGGCGGCGCCTTGCTCGCGTTCGGCCGCGCTGGCGATGTTCGGGTCGGCGATATGCGAGTTGATGTGCCCCTCCATCACTTCCCGCATCAGGCCCGTCAGGGCGCCGCGCGCGGCTGCGATCTGATGAAGCACGTCGCCACATGATTTCTCGGCCAGGAGGGCGCGCTCGATGCCATCCATCTGCCCGCGGATGCGGCGAACGCGCGCCAGCAGCTTGTCTTGTTCCCGGATGGTATGGCTCATGCGATTATTGCTCCTTATGCTATAGGGGGGTATGGTATATGAAAAACGCTCAAACCGATATTAGTGCTGCGGCTTTTTTCTGAGCAATTCCGCGCGTGCCACCGTGGCGGCGATCAGCTTGGCGGGATCCATCGATCTCGAGCTAAAGCGGCTCGGTCGGAAGTGGAATTTTCGCGTTGATGAGTGTTACGATCAAAGGCGCCGGCTGGCGGCGGGCTCCCTCCAGGGCATTCGCTATGCCGCAGTCATAGAGTCTCGGCGCGATGGTCAGTAGCAGTTTCGAATCCGTAAGCATTAGGCCTTGCATACCACGGGAAGCAGATTCATGACACAGACATCCCCAGCGCCACGACGGGCCCGGCCCTTGCAGATCGGCGATATCACAGTCATTGACGATACCATGCTCAAGAAGGCCGTAACGGCTGCCGCACTTGGCAATGCGATGGAGTGGTTCGACTTTGGCGTGTATGGTTTCGTCGCCTACGCGCTGGGCAAAGTGTTTTTTCCGGATGCCTCGCCCGAGGTCCAGACTATCGCCGCGCTTGGCACGTTTTCGGTACCGTTTCTGATCCGGCCGTTGGGCGGCGTCTTTTTCGGCGTGATGGGGGATCGTTTCGGCCGGCAAAAAGTGCTGTCGCTGACCATCATCATCATGGCCATCAGCACCTTCTGCATCGGGCTGATCCCGTCATACGAGACCATCGGCCTGTGGGCCCCCATCCTGCTGCTGTTGTGCAAGCTCGCCCAGGGCTTCTCTGTCGGCGGTGAATACACGGGAGCGGCCATCTTCGTTGCCGAATACGCGCCCGACCGACGGCGCGGCTTCCTCGGCAGTTGGCTGGATTTTGGCTCCATTGCCGGCTTTGTGCTGGGAGCGGGGCTGGTGGTGCTTCTGCAGACTATCCTCAAGGAGCCGGCTTTTCTGGATTGGGGCTGGCGCGTGCCGTTCTTCGTCGCGGGGCCGCTGGGGCTATTGGGCCTGTATCTGCGCCACGCCGCTGAAGAAACGCCCGCTTTCACGCAACAACTGGAGCAGATGGAGAAGGAAGACCAGGACGCCGTCCAGGAACGGCCGACGGTGTCCTTTCGCGAAATCTTTACCAAATATCGCAAGGCATTGCTGATCAGCATAGGCATGGTTCTGGTGACCAATATCACTTACTACATGCTGCTGACATACATGCCCACCTATCTATCCAGCAGCCTCGGCTATTCCGAGGAACACGGCGTGCTTATCATCGTCGTGGTGATGATAGGGATGCTGTTCGTGCAGCCTGTCGTGGGCTTCTTCAGCGACAAGATAGGCCGGAAACCCTTTCTTCGGATCGGCAGCATCGGCTTGCTGCTGTTGGCGTTTCCTGCCTTTCGCTTTATAGGCAGCGACAATACCGGCCTGATCTTTCTGGGACTGCTGTTCATTGCCGTCGTGCTGAACTGCATGACGGGCGTGATGGCATCCACACTGCCGGCGCTGTTTCCCACGCGCATCCGATACAGCGCGCTGGCGAGTTCCTTCAATGTCGCGATTATCGTTGCCGGCCTGACACCGACCATGGCTGCGTGGCTGGTGGAAGAGAGCGGGAATCTGATGATGCCCGCCTATTATCTGATGGTGGCTGCCGTCATCGGTATCATTACCTCATTCTTCCTTCCCGAGACCGCAAACCGGCCGATGCGGGGCGACACGCCCAACGCGTCGAGCAAGCATGAAGCCAAGGCCCTGCTGAAGGAGGCCTACGAGAATATCGAACAGACCGTGACGGATATCGAGGCCGAGATCGCGGCGATGGAAGAGCAGCTCGACGCCCTGCGGCAGCGCCGTCAGCGCCTTGTGGATCGTCATCCCCACCTGGAATGAGGCGGAGGGCCCATCGGAGCCCCTTGTCATGACATGCCCGCGCGCTCGTCCCCGGGCCGTCCGCAATGGCGCCATTCCTTTGTACCTTGCTTGACGATCTTGGATGTTTGCCGCCTTGTCCGGACGATTCAATTCAAATCTGATCCGATTGAAATTTAATGGTATATTATTTAACAAGTTAAGTTAATGAGGGGCAGGCCTGGGGCGCGCCGCCGGGCCAGGGAGATCGATATGAACAAATACACAGCATTGTTCGCGGCAACCGCTGCGTTGATGGCCACGGCCGTATTGCCGGCCGCGCACGCACAAGACTCCGCCGCCAGCCCGGTAAGGTTGATCGTGCCCTATGTGCCGGGCGGTTCCACCGATACGGTCGCCCGGTTGATCGCGCCCGCCATATCGAAAGAATTGGGTGTGCCTGTCGTGGTCGAGAACCGGGGCGGCGCCAATGGCACCATTGGCCTGCAGGCCGTGGCGCGGGCGGCGGCCGACGGCACGGTCTTCGGGATTACAGACTCTGCCTTCGTCGTCAGCCCCAGTCTGGTCAAGACCTTGCCCTATGACACGCGCAAGGATTTCAAGGCCGTGGTGCTGGTGGCCGCGTCGCCGCAGGTATTGACGGTTAATCCCGATGTGCCCGTCAAATCGGTGAAGGATTTGGTCGCCCTGGCCAAGCAGTCGCCGGGTAAATATTCCTTTGCCAGCGCGGGCGGCGGCACGGCGATCCATATCGCTGGCGAACAGCTCAAGCTGGCGGCGGGCATCGATCTGCTGCATGTGCCGTATCGCGGCCTGGGGCCCGCATTGATCGATGTCATGGGTGGCCAGGTCACCCTGGTTTTCGGCGGCCCGCACACCACCAAACAGCAAGTCGCCGCCGGCAAGCTGCGTGCCCTGGCCATTACCGGGCCGCATCGTTCGCCCGCCATGCCCGAAGTCATGACGTTCGCCGAGGCGGGCTATCCCGGCGTCGATATGGTCACGACCAATGGCATTGTCGCCCCCGCCGGAACACCGGATGCGATCATCAGCCGTGTGAACCGCGCGGTGGTCAATGCGCTGGCGACCGACGCGGAACTGAAGCGGCATTTCGACGAACTCGGATTGGAACCGCTGGGCGGCACGCCCGAGGCGTTCACCACCTGGATCGATACACAACTGGATAAATGGCAGCAACTGGTGCAGGCTGCCGGCATTCAAGTGGACTAGGCAGACAAGACATGGCAATTACTTCTATTCAGACGATTCCGGTGCGCATCCCTTTCGATGTCGACGGCCCCAAACAGGAATTCCTGGGCCGGCCGCGCTCCCATATCGAAGCGCTTTACTTGAAGGTCGAAACGTCGGGCGGCGTGGTGGGTTGGGGCGAGGCATTCGGTTTCAATCTGTGGCCTGTCGTGCGCAAGGCGATGGACGATTTCATCGCGCCCTTCATTATCGGCAAGAGCGAGGATACGTTTGCCGAGCTGATGACCGACCTGCGCCGCCGCTTCCATGTGTTCGGCAGGTCCGGGCCGGTGAACTACGCGCTGTCCGGGCTGGACATCGCCCTGTGGGACATCGCCGGAAAGAAAGCGGGCAAGCCTTTGCATGCGCTGTTGGGCGGCGCCAAGCGCACGACCTTGCGCAGCTACGCCAGCCTGATGAAATATGGCGAGGCCGAGGCCCTGGCCCGCAATTGCGAGCGCGCCAAGTCGCTGGGGTATTACGCGGTAAAGATTCATGAAAGCACCGTGGCGCAGGCCCGCGTCGCCCGGCAGAGCCTGGGGCCGGAGACGGGGTTGATGGTCGACACGAATTGCGCGTGGAGCCTGGAGCAGGCATGCGATTATTTGCCCGACCTGCAGGCGCTCGATCTGTTGTGGCTGGAAGAACCGACCTGGCCGCCGGAGAATATCGACAACCTCAAGATTCTGCGTTCGCGGTCCGATATCGCGCTGGCGGCCGGTGAAAACGCGGCGACGCCGTGGGAGCTTGCGGCCATGTCCAAGGCCGGTGTGCTGGACGTGATCCAGCCCAGCGTGACCAAGATCGGCGGCGTTTCGGAAATGCATGCGGCCCTGACCGCGCTGAGCGCATTGCAGCAGACCGCGGGCACGGCAAGAGCCCAGCCGATCGCGCACTCGCCTTATTTTGGCCCGGGTCTGCTCGCAAGCCTGCATCTGGCTTCGACACTGGCGTGCGATACGCCGGTGGAAAAGCTGTTCTGCACCTTCGAGGCGCATCCGTTCGGCGACGCCATCGAAGCCGTCGACGGGCAACTTCGAGTGCCCGATGGCCCGGGACTGGGGATCGAACCCGATAGCCGGTTGCTGGACCAATTTTCCGTCAAAAATTAGTAATCATTCCTGGATATAAAAATGAAACTGCTTAAAAAAATTACCGCTGGTGTCATGGTGCTTGGTGCCTTATCGAGCGTTCAAGCCCTTGCCGCCGATGCCTATCCCTCCAAGCCGATCCGGCTCATCGTGGGCTTCGCTCCGGGCGGCGCCACTGATGTTCTGGCGCGTTCGCTGGCAAACCGCCTCTCGGCGAAGTTTCCCAAAGGCATCATCGTAGAGAACCGTGTCGGCGCCGGCGGCTTGATTGGCGCGAACGCGGTGGCCAAGGCCAATCCCGACGGCTACACCCTGGCGTTCGCCTCGACCGGTGCATTCTCGATCGCGCCGTATATCCAGAAGACCTTGCCTTACGATGCGATCAAGGATTTCACGCCGGTCGGGCTGATCGCCCAGAATACCCATGTGCTGGTGGTGAATCCGGACGTTCCCGCCAAGACGGTCAAGGAACTGGTCGACTACGCCAAATCCAACCCGGGCAAGCTTTCTTACGGTTCGTTCGGCAACGGCTCGACCAGCCATCTGCTGGCTGAACAATTCAAGACAGCGGCCGGTGTCGACGCGGTCCATATCCCCTACGCGGGCAGCCCTGCGATGGTGACCTCGACAATGGCGGGAGACACAGCATTCGCGGTCGATACACTGCAATCGTCCCTGCCTTATATTCGATCAGGCAAACTGCGCGCGCTGGCGGTGATTTCCGAAAGCCGCTCGCCGGTCGCATCCGACATTCCGACCTTCAAGGAAGGCGGCATCGACGGCATCGATCTGAAGAACTGGTATGGCGTGGTCGCGCCGGCCGGCACGCCGGAAAGCGTGGTGACGATGTTGTCCCAGGACATCGCCGAAGTAGTCGCCGATCCTGATTTCCGCGCCTTCCTGGCGCAACAGGGCAGCGAACCCGCGGCGGCCTCGGGTGAGGAATTCAGCAAGTTCCTGGCAGCGCAAAGCAAGCGTTGGGGCGAACTGGTCAAGGCGTCGGGCGCGCAGATCGACTAGGCGCGGCCGCGCGCCATCAGCCTGGCGCGCGCGCCAACCGTGAAACTGGAGCACCGGAAAATATGAACCCCCATGCCATCGCGGAAATTACCGCATTCCCCGTCTCATATCCTCTGCCTCCCGGCGCTCAGCCGGGAATGGGGACGGGACGGATCGTCAGGCGCGACGCGATCGTCGTCAAGGTCGTCACCGTCGACGGTACGGTCGGATGGGGAGAGTGTTTTCATGCGCGCAGCCACATGGCCATCGCGACCTTGATCAATGCCTATCTCGCCCCACTGGTGGAGGGCATGGACGCCACCGCGGTGGTGGATGTCTGGAGCAAAGTCTACAACTATCACCTGGCCGGCTATGGCGCTGGCGCTGCCTGCTATATCGCATTGAGCGGGATCGATATCGCGCTGTGGGATATTCGTGGCAAAGTGGCCAATATGCCTTTATACCGCCTGCTGGGCGGCAGCCCCCGGCGCGTGCGCGCTTACGCCGGAGGCCTGTCCCTCGGCTTCGAGGCGCCGGACCGGCTGATCGAGCGGATCCAGGCGCTGGCAGGCGCCGGCTACGGCGCGATCAAGCTGCGGGTCGGCGATACGCTGGAAAACGATATCGAGCGCCTGCGCCGCATCCGCGAAAAATTCCCGGCGCTCGACATCATGACCGACGCCAATACGGCATACACCCTGGCCGATGCGACCAAAGTGCTTCCGGTCATGGACGAGCTGCGCATAGGCTGGCTGGAAGAGCCATTTTCCATGGATGACCGGGATGCCTACCGGCTGGCCTCGCAGGCGGGCAGCACGCCGCTTGCCGCGGGCGAAAACCTCTATAGCAAATTTGAATTCGTCCGGGCTATCGAGGACGGCAGCATACGGATACTGCAGCCGGATCTTTCCAAGGCCGGCGGCATCACCGAAGGGTGCCGTATCGCGGCCCTGGCCGCGGCCTACAAGCTGCCGGTTCATGTCCATAGTTCGATGACCGGCATTAACCAGGCCGCGTCCATCCATTTCCTGGCCAGTATCGAGAACGCCGGCCTGTTCGAGGCCGACGTCTCGGAAGGAAACAAGTTCCGGGACGAACTGGTGACCACGCCCTACGCGGTGGATCGCGACGGCTGTGTCGTGCCGAATGAAGGGGCCGGGCTGGGCATAGAGATCGACGAAACGTTCTTTGCCCGCTATCCGGCCGCGCACGGGCTGACCAATAAAGTTTGACGCGGCGCGCGGCGCTCAACGCCCACAGTTCAACCGTGTCACGACATGCGTGAGCAGGCGTTCCAGTTCGCTCAGCTCTTGGTCGCCGATCAGCGCGGCGATTTCGGCGTATGACGCTTCGGACAGCGGCCCGATAATGGCGACCAGCGCCTTGCCGCCCCGGCTGATGGACAACTGGGCCGCCCGGAGGTCTTCATGCAGGGCGTGGCGCTGGATGGCATCGCGCGCTTCCAGCGTCTTGAGCAGCCTGGAAAGGCTGGGCATGCTGATGAACGTCTGTTCGGACAATTCGCCTGCGCGCAGCGGCACTTTGGACGCATTCAGGGCGCGCAGTACGCGCCATTGCTGCTCAGTCAGGCCATGATCCCGCAGCGTGGGGCGAAACTTGGCCATGACGGCTTCGCGTGCGCGCAGCAATGCCATGGGAAGAGAACGGGAAAAGGCGCGCAGCCCTTCTTCGGTGTCGGCTGGGCTTGCATTCAGGCTTGTTTGATTTTTTTTCACCTGGACATTTTAGGGGCCAGTCTCTTTCAAAGCAAGGCGACTAGCATAGCCGCCGGCGCGTTTCCATGTGTTTTGAAAGAGCAGGGTTATGTTATATTTAACTTGTTAATTATTTTGCGACCGCCATGCTCGATTCCAGGATCGGCGCATGCTGTCGCTATGGACAACAATGCGAATTCCTATTTCGTTTCCATCGGTCGTATACGGCACGCTTCTGAACGATCGCGCAACGCTTGAGCGTATGGCGCAGGCGATGGGCCAGCCGCCGCACAAGGCGCCGCCCGTTGCACCCGTGCTCTATATCAAGACGGCCAATACCTATGCCGCGCCCGGCGCGGATGTCGCCGTGCCGGCAGACCCGGGCGTGGTCCGGATCGATGCGGCATTGGGCGTGGTATTTCGCCGCGACGCCACGCGCGTGCGCGAATCGCAAGCGCATGATTATGTGGCGGGCTACCTGATCGCCAGCGACGTCACCCTGCCGCACGACAATTATTACCGCCCGCCATTGCGCGAACGCTGCCGCGACGGTTTCTGTCCGATGACGGCCTGCTTATCGCCCGGCGCGGATTTCGACGCCGATCATGCCGAGATAGCGATCGCCATCAATGGCAGGATTGTTCATCGCCGCAACCTGGAAAGCCTGGTCAGGCCTATCGCCAGGCTGATTGCCGATGTGACCGAATATATGACCATCCCGGCCGGCGGTGTCCTGCTCGTGGGGACTCCCGAGGATGCGCCGCTGGCGTATCCCGGCGACGAGGTCCGCATCGACGTCGCGGGCTTGGGCAGCCTCACGCACCGGCTGGTCGCGCAAATATCGGATGGAGAATCGACGTGAAGCATGCACGCATAATATTCGAAGGCAAGACACACGCCATCACTGCCGAAAAGAATGCCGGCATGGCCGCAGACGGCGTCGTGAGTTTGAGCGACGGCCGCCTCGTCGATGAAAAGGACGTGATCTGGCTGCCGCCGGTGGAATTCGGCACGATTTTTGTGCTGGCATTGAACTATGCCGACCACGCCAAGGAAATTGCCTTCAAGGCGCCCGACGATCCGGTGGTATTCCTTAAAGGCCCCAATTCGCTGACCGGGCATCGAGCGAAGACGCGCCGTCCGGCCGACGTTTCCTATATGCATTATGAGTGCGAGCTGGCTGTGGTCATCGGCAAGCAGTGCAAACATGTTCCGAAGGAGCGGGCGTACGACGTCATCGGCGGCTACACCGTGGCCAACGACTATGCAATTCGCGACTATCTCGAAAACTACTACCGGCCTAATCTGCGGGTAAAAAGCCGCGATGCGTGTACGCCGATCGGCCCATGGTTCGTCGATGCGGCCGATGTGCCCGACCCCATGAACTTGCGCCTGCGCAGCTGGGTTAACGGCAAGCAGACCCAGGATGGAACGACGCGCGACATGGTGTTCGATATCCCGACGCTGGTCTCATACCTGTCCGGCTTCATGACCTTGAACCCGGGCGATGTCATTCTGACCGGCACGCCTGACGGCGTTTCCGATGCCGCGGTGGGCGACGAGATCGTGACCGAAGTCGAAGGCATCGGCCGCCTGATCAATACGATCGGCGGCGACGAATTGCTGGACTGATACGAGGAACCGGCCCGGCATAAATCTGTTTCGTATCGACGTCGGGCGCACGCGCCTGCATTTCCCTTTTCCATCGGAATCCTCATGCTTCATCAAGACATTATTACCGGGCTCGCGCGGCAACTGTACGACGCCCGCAAGACGCGCACCCAATTGCGCCATTTCTCCGCTGCGCATCCCGGGATGACCATCGAAGACGGCTACCGGGTCCAATCTGAGTGGGTGCGCCTGGAAGCGGCCGATGGACGCAAGGTCATGGGCTGGAAAATAGGATTGACTTCGCGTGCCATGCAGCAGGCATCGCAGGTTTTCGAACCGGATTATGCGCCGTTGATGGACGACATGTTTTTCGAGACGGGCGGCGATATTCCGTTTTCACGGTTTATCGCGCCACGCGTCGAAGTCGAGCTCGCATTCGTGCTCAATAAGCCGCTGCGCGGCCCGGCCGTCACCATGTTCGACGTGCTCTCCGCCACTGACTACGTGGTTCCGGCGGTCGAGATCATCGACGCGCGGATCGAGCAGTTTGATCGCGAGACAAAAGCTCCGCGCAAAGTGTTCGATACCATTTCCGATTTTGCCGCCAATGCCGGGATCGTGCTGGGCGGACGTCCGGTTCGTCCGGACGCGGTGGACCTGCGGTGGGTCGGCGCCATGCTCTACCTCAATGGCGTTATCGAAGAGTCGGGACTGGCGGCGGCCGTGCTCAATCATCCTGCCAACGGCATTGCATGGCTTGCCAATAAGATCGCGCCCCATGGCGAGCAATTGAACGCCGGCGATATCGTTCTGGCCGGTTCATTTACCCGTCCTGTCGCGGCGCGCCTGGGCGATACGTTTCATGTCGACTACGGCCCGCTCGGCGCCGTATCATTCCGGTTTTCTTGAGAGGCGCATCTGATCATGGATATGTCCCGCAATCTTTTCAAACAGGCCTTACGCGATAAGAAGCCCCAGATCGGCCTGTGGGTGGGGCTGGCCGACGCGTATGTCGCGGAACTGCTGGCCGGCACCGGTTTCGACTGGCTGCTGATCGACGGCGAGCATGCGCCTAACGATATACGCAGTATCCTGGCGCAGTTGCAGGCCGTCGCGCCTTATCCGTCGCACCCCATCGTGCGCCCGCCCATTGGCGACGTGGCGCTGATCAAGCAACTGTTGGATACGGGCGCCCAGACCTTGCTGATCCCTATGGTGGAAACGGCTGAACAGGCCGCATTGATGGTGGCCGCGACGCGTTATCCGCCGCGCGGCATACGCGGCGTGGGCAGCGCATTGGCGCGCTCATCCCGATGGAACCAGGTGACGGATTATTTGCACGTGGCCGATCGCGAGATGTGTGTATTGGTGCAGATCGAAAGCGCCGCCGGCTTGGCAAACCTGGATGCCATTGCGCAGGTCCCGGGTGTGGACGGAGTGTTTTTCGGGCCGGCGGATCTTTCCGCATCATTGGGATTTCTGGGGCAGCCGGGACACCCGGACGTGCAGCACGCCATTGCGCAAGGTATCGAAAGAGTCATCGCCGCCGATAAGGCGCCCGGCATCCTGACGTCCGATGCCGGCCTGGCGCGGCAATACCTGGATGCCGGCGCGTTGTTCGTGGCGGTCGGCGTCGACACGACCTTGCTGGCATCGTCGGCACGCCAACTATCGGCCAGCTTCAGGCCGCAGGTGGCAAGCGGCGCGGCGCGGCAGGACGGCGTTTATTGACAGCCGCCTGATCGGGCCTGTACGCCAGTGTCCGGTTTTTTCCAATGCGTCGCCGGGCCTATCATCGAGCGCCCGGGACGCCTTTTAAAATCATTGACGGAGGTATTGCCATGACGAGTCGCAAAGCCATTTATATAAAAGGGTTCGCGCACGATAACCCCATTCCCGCAGCCTGCCGGATCGGCAACACCGTCATGACGGGAGTGATCAACGGCGTGGATCCTGTTACGGGTGAATTTCCCGATTCACTGGAGGAACAATGCGTGTTCCTGTTCCAGCAAGTCGAAAGCATTATCCGCGCGGCAGGGGGGACCATGGACGATATCCTGAAGATGACAGTATGGATGAAAGACAGCAGCCAGCGCGCATCCTTGAACAAGGTCTGGCTGGCCACCTTCCCTGATGCGAACGATAGACCGGCGCGGCATACGCTGCAGGCCGCGCTGCAGGGAAAACGGCTGATACAGTGCGATTTTACGGCTGTTATCGCAGACGGGCGCTAGCAATGCCGGCCACGCTTGTTCAACCGCGCTACGCATTTTTCTTTGGCTTCACATGGATCAGCCTACCTTGTCGGCATGGAGCGCGCTATGATTGGCTGTTGCGCTGCGTTGAAGAAGGAGAAACGCTATGACAGTCAAAGCCTATGGAGCCCACGCGGGCGACCAGCCTCTCGAGGCCATGGAAATCATCCGGCGCGCGCCGGGTGCTCATGATGTGCAGATCGATATCGCCTATTGCGGCGTGTGCCACTCCGATCTCCATCAGGTGCGCTCCGAGTGGGCGGGCACCTTATACCCTTGCGTGCCGGGGCACGAGATCGTCGGCCGCGTATCGACGGTGGGTGCGGATGTGTCCGGCTTCAAGCCTGGCGATCTGGTCGGCGTCGGCTGCATTGTCGATAGCTGCCAGCACTGTGAAGACTGCAACGAAGGGCTGGAGAACTATTGCGACCACATGGTCGGCACCTACAATGGCCCGACACCGGATGCGCCCGGCCACACCCTGGGTGGCTACTCCCGGCAGATCGTCGTGCATGAACGCTACGTGCTTCGCATCCGCCATTCGGAGGCGCAACTGGCCGCCGTGGCGCCGCTATTGTGCGCGGGCATCACCACCTATTCACCGCTGCGCCATTGGAAGGTAGGGCCCGGCCACAAAGTTGGCGTGGTCGGCATCGGCGGCCTGGGGCACATGGGCATCAAGCTGGCGCATGCCATGGGCGCGCACGTAGTGGCATTCACCACCTCCGAATCCAAGCGCGAGGCGGCCTTGGCCCTGGGAGCGAATGATGTCGTGGTTTCGCGCAACGCCGACGAGATGGCGGCCCATGCCAAGAGCTTCGATTTCATTCTCAACACCGTGGCTGCGCCGCACGACCTGAACGCTTTCTTTGCCCTGCTCAAGCGTGACGGCACGATGACTCTGGTGGGGGCGCCCGCCACGCCACACCCTTCGCCGCAGGTATTCAGCCTCATCATGAAGCGCCGCAGCCTGGCGGGCTCGTTGATCGGCGGCATTCCCGAAACGCAGGAAATGCTGGACTTCTGCGCCGAGCATGGCATCGTGGCGGACATCGAAATGATCCGCGCGGATGAAATCAACGAGGCCTACGAACGCATGCTCAAGGGCGATGTGAAGTACCGCTTTGTGATCGACAACGCCAGTCTCGCCGCTTGATTGGC
>LNAP01004307.1_pt1 | contig 13219 bp, 12 predicted proteins | sample 602601 | NCBI WGS metagenome assembly LNAP01 (sample SAMN02440304, study PRJNA202911) | soil metagenome | biome: Subtropical and temperate rainforests or woodlands; isolation source: soil samples (1 kg each in a 20% v/v slurry with milli Q water) were... ...
CTGCGTCCCCCAGCAAGCAACCGACCGTGACTCCCTCTGTTAATCCTTCGGCTGACCCGTCTGCATCTCCGTCCACGAGCCCTTCCAAGATCCCCACCATGGTTCCAAGTACCACCCCTGCGCCTTTCCAAGGTGAAGAGCCTCTGGACCTCGGTCTGGCTGCGTCCTATGTTGTTCTGGCCGGTTCTGCTGTCACCAGCGGTGGCACTGTCGGCACCGTGGTAACGGGTAATATTGGTATTTTCCCTGGAACCGCCTTCACTGGCTTTCCTCCTGGTATCCTCAACGGTGCGATCGATTCTGCCAATGGCGCCTCGGGCGCCGCCCAGGATGCACTGACCACGGCCTACAATGTCCTCGCGGCGAAGGCCTACAACACGACGCTGTCCAACCAAGACCTGGGCGGAATGACGCTTCTTCCTGGCGTGTACAAGTTCGACGGCGGCGCCACCCTGAACGGCATGCTGACCCTCGACGCCGCCGGCAATGCTTCCGCGGTGTGGATGTTCCAGATCGGCACCACGCTCTTGGTGGCGGCCGACAGCAGCGTCATCTTCAAGAACAGCCTCGGCAACCCTGACTACGTGTACTGGCAAGTAGGCTCTTCGGTCACTCTCGGTGCAGGCGCCTCCATGGTAGGCAACATGCTTGCGCTGACCGCCATCACGCTGAACACCGGGGCCACTGTGCAGGGCAGATGCCTCGCCCGCAACGCCGCGGTCACCATGACTGTCAGCACGATCACCATTCCCAGCTCCTCGGTGAGTCCGTCTGCTCCGTCCTTGCAGCCCAGTGCGGCACCGAGCACCAGCCCGAGCGCTTCTCCGTCGGCGGTTCCCTCCATGAGTCCAAGTGTGAACCCAACTGTGATTCCGTCGGCAGCCCCATCCACGCAGCCCAGTGTGGTACCGAGCGTGAACCCAACTGTGATTCCGTCGGCAGCCCCATCCACGCAACCCAGTGTGGCACCGAGCGTGAACCCAACTGTGATTCCGTCGGCAGCCCCATCCACGCAGCCCAGTGCGGCTCCGAGCGTCAACCCGTCCACCTCACCGTCCGCAGTTCCCTCTGCGAACCCAAGTGTGAACCCAACTGTGCTTCCGACCTCTGCTCCGAGTGCAACTGACAGTGCTGCTCCTTCGGCTTCTCCAACAAATTCCCCATCTGCTGAACTAACCATGGTACCGACTGCTGTCCCGAGCCCAGCTCCTTCCGCAGTCCCCTCCACGAATCCAAGTGTTTCTCCCACTGTAATTCCGACGACAGCCCCGTCAATTCAGACTTCAGTTCCGCCGACCGCTGACCCAACCACAGCTCCATCGGCGGTTCCCTCTGTCACTCCAAGTGTGGATCCATCTGTTGCTCCATCGGCTGCTCCATCCGCGGTTCCTTCAGGGAACCCAAGTGTGAACCCAACTGTGGTTCCGTCCGCTTCTCCCACAGCGCGTCCGAGTGCGACATCCACTGCCAGGCCAACCGTCGCCGTTGCGTTTGAAGAACCTCTGGACCTCGGCCTTGCGAAATCTTACGCTGTTTTGGCCGGATCTGCTGTCACCAGCGGCGGTACTGTCGGCACCGTGGTAACGGGTAATATTGGAATCTTCCCTGGAACTGCCTTCACTGGCTTTCCTCCCGGCATCCTGAACGGCGCCGTCGATTCCGCCAACGGTGCAGCCGGAGGTGCCCAAGGTGCGCTGACCACCGCATATAACGTTCTCGCAACTAAAAAGTTTAACACGACGCTGTCCAACCAAGACCTGGGCGGCATGAAGCTTCTTCCCGGCGTGTACAAGTTTGACGGCGGCGCCACCCTGAACGGCATGCTGACCCTCGACGCCGCTGGCAATGCTTCCGCGGTGTGGGTGTTCCAGATTGGCACTTCTCTTCTAGTCGCTCAAGGTAGCAGCGTCATCTTCAAGAACAGCCTCGGTAACCCAGACCACGTGTACTGGCAGGTGGGTTCCTCCGCCACTCTCGGTGAAAAAGCTTCTATGGTGGGCAACATCCTCGCGCTGACCGCCATCACGCTCAACACCGGCGCTACTGTGCAGGGCAGATGCCTCGCCCGCAACGCCGCGGTCACCATGACTGTCAGCACGATCACCATTCCGGCCAAGGTGGCGTTCAGTGCCACGCAGACGGTCTCCGGCATCAGCCTGGAACAGTTCAACGCCAACCCTGCCGTGAACACTGCCATTTTGAAAGAGGCAGTGGCGGGGTCGATTCCTGGTGTCACACCCTCGAACATTCAGAACTTTGAGGCTAGCGCCGGGCCCACCTCTGCGGCGGTGTCGCGGTCGCTGAGAAGCCTGACCGGCACGCGCGTGCTCGCGGCCAGCTCCATTGTTCTTAAATATGACATTGTGCTGTTTTCCACGAAGACGGCGGAGGAGCTGCAGACCCAGCTAAAGACGGCTGTCAATGATGGTAGCTTCAACACTATCTTGCAAGCTGCGGCGGCAGAGAAAGGAGCAACCGAGCTGCAAAGTGCCACCAGCGACACTATTGAGACACAGACCATCACCACTGAGCCGCCCGCTCCTGTAGACAGCTCCAGTTCAAAGCGCAACGGCCTGTCTGAAGCGGACATCGCTGGTATCTGCATTGGAATTGTTCTGGGTATCACCATAATCGGCGCAATTGTGTATTGGTGGTGCAATAGAACACAGAAGGTCATGGTGTATACGAGTAACATGTCCAGGGAGATGCAGGAAGTTTAAAATCACGACCAACTCTATTCGTGATCCAATGTAAAAAAATGTAAATATTTTGTATGATATCGTATTGCCAAAGTAATGAGCCTTAGAGCTTGCTGTATTTACCCCTGTCATAAGCTTTAAAAGAAACGAATGACCCAAAATTATCGGAAATCCGTGTGTTGTTTGTGGACAATTTTACATACGCCTTAATTAGTTGTAACTAAAACGCGAAATCGAACAAAACACTTGTCTTTCCATTGCAACACAATTCGAAATAAACGGAACAAAAAGTATTGGGCGTTGTGAATGAAAGATTTACGAAATAAATAAACTCGGAGATATACTCTCAAGCCTTTCCACTTGATTGTGGTGCACGAGGGAGATTGTGAATGATGGTGGCCATGATCAAAGTGGACCGCTCCACGCGCTCGATCGGGTTCACGTTCTTCTGCACCACCGTGTCCATGACGCTCTGGTCGAAGCAGTGCGTGGCCGCGATGATCACGTGCAGCGACGCGTGCTCGATGGGCAGCGCGCCCGACCGAGTCAGCGCGTCCAACAAGTCGAACGCCGCGCTCTTCTCGGTCGCTTGAAGATCGGCACTCAGACTGGTGGTCTGCGACGCGGAAAGAAGACCCGCCTGCGAGCGCTTGGTCCAGGTAGCGCCGGGGTTGATGATGGTGGGGCACAGAGAGCTGTCGGGGTTGTACCGGGTATACTTTGTATAATCAATCCGTTTATCGATTGCAGAATTAGCAGTATTCATTTTTACAATCTGTGTTGCTGCTCTATTTTCATCTGTATTTTCAATCACAGCGCGCGATGCCGGCGAGGACACCATTCCTGACGGCTCGACAGACTCACCTGTACAGCAGCGTTAAGAGCTATTTCTTAAGTCTGGTTTGTGTTTGTGTGCAAAGACACTCGGGTGACAGGGCTCCTCCGAATCTGGGAAAAACCCTACAAGGAAGAAAAAACACGCTTTACTGGAGAAGTGCGTGCGTGTGTCAGTTGCCAACGTCTGCTGGACGTTTGAGAAGTTGCAACTTGCCAGCCTCTCCCACCCATGATAGTCTTCATTTTCAAAATTAAAAATCCAAAATGCCTTTAAATAAATTAACCGTTGAAGTGGAGTGGCCTGCTGTGCACTACGTATACAGTACGTTCAGCAACCTGGACATCGTATCGAAGTCAACCCGTTGGGCAGAATACAATGTTGCCAATCCTCACGTGCCAGATAAACCGCTCCAATTCCTAACATATCTGACTTTGTTCAAGCCGGAGATGAGATTTTGTGCTGGTGGCACGGTAGCTGCCGCTCCTGTGGAAAAGTTGCCTCTCGCTGCGCTGTACATGGAGTTAGAAAAAGGGAGGTATTTACAGTTCACTGTGATCGGAAACTACTCCCAACTGCCAGAAGCCTGCAAGACCGTTCTGAAGTTGGTTAAGGAAAGAGGTATTATAACGCGAGGTGGGTGGTACATTGAACACTATGTCAATCGCCATTTGTCCACACCCGAGAATGAACTGACCACTCACATTCTCGTCCCGATCCCGTAAGTGTGTATATTAACTTAGTTTAGCAACGTTTATGTCCCAATCGATTCCATGTCTTCTCTATGTAAATCTTTATTTGTTTTTGGAACCGCGTATTGTATGGCTTTCTCCATTAAACGTATGTGAGTATCGGAATTTTTAGTTATCGTTTTACTGTATGTACAAAGATCGCTTTTATGACTAAAGCTGAATCTGTGGACTTATTAATTTTATATTGTGCTTCAAATAATCACTCCAATTTTGTAAGTGACTACTCTTCTTTTGTATCGATGATTTGACTTGTTAATCCGGCAAGGCTACACGCACACTTCGCCGGGACCATTTGATTACAATCCTCTTCGTTTACCATCGACAATTTAACACGGGTAAATAGAAACTGAAGCAGTGAAATATACTTTTGAGTACATACTTCTTCTGTGGCCGTGCCTTTGATTTATTCGCGTACTACGACGTAGTCCTATAGTCCTATAAATAGAAAGGTGCTGCACGTGTAAATCAATTATTTCCCCTCACCCGAAGAAGACAAAAAACGATTTTTCCGGCGCAACTGTTCAGTTCGACGATCCAACGTTGGTGTTGTGAGCTTCAAGTTGCTTCATTTGCAAACCAAACAGTTTTAAATGCCGCTAAAAGAAATTACTACAGAGGTGGAATGGCGTGATGTTCACTACGTTTATATCGAAAAGCCCGGCAGCTATCTTGAAGTGAACTCCCAGTGCTGGGCAGAGTTCGAGGCTACGAAGCCACATATCTCCAGTGATCCACTTCACTTTTTGACTTTCTTTAGTATGTTTAAACATGGAAATGTAAAGGGGTTTTGTGCTGGTGGAACGGTCGCTGAGGCTCCTGCAGAAGAGCTACCCACTGGGGTTCAATACATGTTGCTTGAGCACGGACGATACTTGCAATACACGGTGACGGGAGATTATGCGCAGCTACCAGACGCTTACAAAACGATTTTGCAGAGAGTGGAAGATGGTGGTATCATCACGCGCGGTGGGTGGTACATTGAGCACTACGTCAACCGCCACGAGACCACACCTGAAGACGAACTGGTTACTCACATCCTAGTCCCCATCCCTTAGGAACCAAGGAATACCCATCAAGTATTAGAATAGCCCATGTCGAGATATTTATGTCCTGACAACCATTAGAATTTAATAATCATACCACATTTGGACAAGCATTTAGGTTTTCTTTTTGTTCGTTGCGATATTTTCAACTAGTTGCCTGGGTTGGGTGCAAATAACATTGCCTCCAACGAATGAGGCAACAACACGTTGGATGTGTTAAAACCACTCATCATGTGAAGTGTAGAATCATTGATTCGTTTGGGTCTATTGCCGTGTCCCGATTGAATGAACTACCGAAATGACATATCAACGGTATCATGCAACCGTGAATGGCACACCTCATTTTGTCATTGATAATACTATACCCAAAGAAGCAAAAAGAACATGAGAATGGCAAGCGCATGTGATTACTTATCTTCGCGCATTATAAAAATTAACAAGCCAAGCGTGTATCGACAAACGAAGGTCAAATAAAGAAAAGACACATGGTTGTCACATACATACTCTAAATAAATTGCATTACAATGTAGTAATAGCTTGAATAAAACACGAACAGTGGTATTGGAGAGATGTTATCGATTAGTTGACGGGGATCAGAATGTGGGTGATCAGCTCATCCACTGGAGTGGTCGCTGGGTTGTTTGCGTAGTGCTCAATGTACCAATCGGCACGCACAGATACACCGTCCGTTTTAACTCTTTCGAAAACCTCTCCGACCACTACCGGCAACTGCGAGTAGCATCCCGTCAGTGTAAACTGAAGATACTTCCCACCACTGAAGGCCATGTAACTCACGCCCTCCGGGAGCGGCTCAGAAGGAGGGCTGGCAATGCTTGCACCAGCACGGTAAATCATTTGTGGATCGATCTGGTAAAGGGAGAAGTGAGAAACGAAGCCACCAGTGACGCTGGCAATAGCGGCTTCGTTCTCCTTGAAAGAGCCCCAGCAGGCGCGGGCGGTCTCACTGAAAGGGCCCGTCTCGCCAACATACACAAAATGCGTTAAAGGCCAGTTGACTTCTTCGGTAGTATGGTTCAGAGGCATGGTTGTGGTATTGTGACTGCTAAAAACTTTAAATTTGTGTGAATTTGCAATCATTTGGTCATGCCACGACTAACCCTTTCCTTCTCCCAGCTTCTGAAGCTAAAGTCAGTGTCGTTCAGGTTGGATCAATGTGATCGCAATGATTTAACTCTATGAAGACATACCAAGATCCATCGTTGAACTTATATCGCAGTTATAAAGTAGAAATTATAAAGTAGAAAATTACAGTCTACAAAAGGCAGTATACGTACAACATACAGACTTGCACAATATTACAACCTAGCAGAAAGATAACTTCATTTTTTTTGCACGAATAACACTCTTCCAGTACCTTTCTCAATCATAAACCAGTCCCTCGTCCAAACTTTCATCTTCAAAGCTTTCTCCCGGAGCATACACGAGATTCGTGAAATTGGGGCCCGGTTGCTGCATGAAGCCAAGGTCCGGCAGCGGCTGATGCTTCGGGGCCAGTGCCTTCAACACCATCTCATCGTTCTCCTCGTCGTAGTTGTCACTGTACGCACTGTTGCCGCCTTCTTGGTCGTACCGGCCTCCCGCGCGCACATTGTTGTGGTCATAACCGCCATAGTCGCCATGCTTGGATTCAGATCCATACATGTTCTGCTCGGGAGAGTGCGTCTGCGGGTAGTTGTTTTGTGAGTACTGCTGCTGCTGGTATTGCTGCTGGTATTGCTGCTGCTGTTGGTGCTGGGGAGGATAAGGCGCATCTTCGTAGGACTGAGAGGGAGGGTAGGAGCCCTGGCTGCGGCCCATCGTGCTGCTGCCAGTCAACTTCTGCGCACTGCTGCTGTTTGTGTTGTTGAAATTGTGAGCAGAGTTACTGTGGTGGTTGTTACCGTTGTTGCTCAGACCACCGGTGCGCTTTTGCGTGTTGCCGTGCACCGAGGTGGCCGCACCGCCGTGCAGGGCCGCGCTGCTGTAGAGGGTCTTTTTGATCTCTGCGAACAGCTTCTGGCACTCCGTGGCCTGCTTGCTCTCCAGCACCGCCTGCACGTTGCGATTGCGCTGCAGCAGCCGCTTGGTGTCGAGGTTGCGCTGCTTGAGGTGCTCCTTCCGGCGGCACTCGATGCGCTTTAACAATGCTTGCAATTCGGTCTGCTGCTGCATGCGGAACTTGGCCTCTCGTCGTGCAAAGATCACAGCCTGGGCTTGCTCCAGCTCCCGACGCTCCCGCTCTTCGGTCTTGTCGGATTGCTTCTTCAGCTTTTGCGCCAAGGTGTAGTTCTTGTTACGAGCGTTGATGTGTTGCTTCCTCCGTTGGTCCAACAGTTCCTTCGACCACTTGGGCGGCTTGTCCGCGAGATCCTTGCGCAATTGCTTCTGGAACTCCAGCAACACCACGGCATGGCGTTCGGTCATTTGCTGGATGTAGGTCTGTGCCATGCTGTCGTAGTCTTCCAAATACTTGTCCCAGGATTTGTTGAACTCGTTGAATTGCATGTTGTGCGCCAACTGCACGTCTTGCTTTTCCGATATTTGGCGTGCGGTAATCGCCTTTTGCTGGCGCTTTTCTTCCTGTTTGCGGAGCACGCCAAGCTGTCTGTAAGCCCGTGCTGCTTCTAGGTAGTTACCCTCTTCTTCGCATTTTACTCGATATTCTTCCAGAATTTGTAAGAATTCAAGTACTTTTGGGTCTGCGCCCTCAAAAGGCAATTCGTAAGACTTCTCCACCGATTGCAGCAAGTACAGTACATCATCAAACTGGAGCATTCCTTGATTGTCATCGGCAACTTTAGAGGCCGTCTCAGTCAGTCTAACAATTTCGTCTGTGTATAATGAAGCAAAAAGCTGTAAATAACAGTTTCTTTGACATAAGAAGTAAGTAGATTCGTACCATCATCTTTTCCCAATTTCATCAACAAACCAGAAAGTTGATTGATGTGAATTCTTCCAACGCGGTCGCCATCACAGCTGTCGAAAACAGTGCGGATCACACTGTGCAAGAGAGAAGCATGGGAAATGAAGCTTCTGAATGTAGCATTTAATGAACTTGTAATGAAAGACACACCTGATTTCTTCTGCTGAGTATCGAGAGGCGTCCATGGCTTCTATTTTTACAACAGGAAGCTAGACTTGCAGAGAGTGACAACGCAATGCCAATGTTGATCGTAGCCGTTTCTTCTTCATGAATAGTATATGCCATATAGACGTTATTAATATGTGTTTTAGGACAACAAACGTCTATTTTCAAACAAGCAAGACTTAGCCCACCTCTATAACCCTCTCCAACGAATTCACCCGACTTTATTCTGAGATTTTCAAAACAGCAACAAGTTCATCATTTACACAGTGTCTGCTTCCGTGTTATGGCAACAGAATCATGTCTTAGCGAAATTCATCTTGTGGTTGGGGGATACCACTATTATCTGGAAACCAATGACTTGTTGGAGCATCCGGACAGCTATTTCTCACACATGTTAAAAGGTGAGTGGATCAAAGATAGGACCGCTGTGATAACGTTGAACAGAAATGGCAAAGTATTTCGCTATGTAAGCGCCTATATGCTAACAGGACATATAGACCCAGTTCACAATCCCATCACTGACCAGGCCTTACTTATAGCCCTTCGCATTGAGGCTGATTTCTACGGCCTACCTAAATTGGTAAATTTGTGTGATAGTCGTCTAATGAATCACATAAAAAGAGTCATCTATAGTGAGCACAATTTGGGACTACAATGTGATTGCATTCAAGCTTCTGAGCGGAAATCTGCAGATACACTGGTCACTGCGATGGAAATCTTTCGCCCCCCAACCATCGCCACTTCTCGACTAAAAACGTACCAATCCGATTCTCTTGAAAGTTATTACCATGACGTGTCTGACTTTTTACAACGTGCGCGAGCCGGGTCGCACGGCTGGGCGCGTAAAAGTTCGTTTGCGCACAATTGCACCGAAGTGAACGAGTATGGTTTTAGTAACCCCACGAATGGCAACATGTACAGCGCCTTCTCCAAATGGCCACTGACCACAGAAGAAGACGAAGTCAGTGTTTTTCTGGACCATGCAAAAGCGTGCGTATATGAAAAGGAAGGTTACTGTACCAGTCGAATGCCAGTGCAAGTACATCAAAACTACCACGGCACGTTTTTGTACATCTTCAACTCCGAGCACACTGGAGGCCGAATCACTACGATGGTGAATGGAGACGAAGTGAGCATTGAGAAGCCAGGAGAGTGCATGGCGCTACTGCCGGGGTGCAGCTACAGTGTGGAGACTGTTACCTCTGGACATATGGTGTTGTTTGAGTTTACGGTTAGTTTGGAGCGGTATCCCGAGACAGGAATTTACTACTATGGAGACTGGAATGTTGAAAACAGCGTATATTTTAACGAGCCACTTGTATGGCAGGTGCGCGACAGCTGCAGCACAGAGATCACTCCTGAGCGCAATGCTAACTTGACCCAGGCCATCAACACCGCGCTGGAGACCTACACAGGTGTGGTGATCTGTCTCAGTACGTACTATCCCCCGGGGCATTCCACCAACCAGAACAGAAGATGCGAGACGGACCCCGCGCTACTGAAGCACTTTGATGCAAACCTGCACGCTCATTTGAGCACCTTCTACGAGGTCATGACAGTAACTGTTGCGATCAAGGCCGACGAAGCGAGCAGCCATTCAGCTGCGCGTGTGTTGGACTTTCCACATGACTCGGACATGCGGCTGAAAGTGGTGGCGCCCATGCAAAGTGTCAACTTTGAGTGGAATAGATGTGAAGTCATGCTGCTCACTGGATTGTTGTGCTTTGTACGCGAATGAAGCGTAGATTCTGCTAGATTTTGAGCAGAGAATGAACGGTATCATATTTTTATAATATTGAACCGATTTTATCAAAGAATGAATCGAATTAAACAGACTTGTTGATAACCACCTAAGTAATTTTAAACCGATATGGGGGTGAAAGGAAATACACAACGGTTGAATGAAATAACCACTCATACTAATTTAGTTCTATGCAACACTTGCAGCAGGATCTTCTAAAGCGTACACAAACTTTATTTTGCCAGCAATCTTTCCATTGTTATCCAACTCCCCAAACAACTGTAAGAATTAGATAAAAGTAGAAACCAACGGTGAGTAAGTAATCGATTCGAAAGAGTCAAAGAGCAGAGAAACACCAAGCAATTAAATAACCCACAGTAAACCACAAAGAAATAAAGAAATTCAAAAACGTACCACATAAAATCCCTTTTGGTTTTTGCGTCCACCCAGCAGCTTTGACCGCGTGACAGTTACCTGTCCAATCACTTTGTCTCGACTGGAGATCAACACCCGTAACGTCGCAGTGCGATCCAGAGGCAGACCAATGCTGAGATTCTCCCAGTTGGCCATCTTGCCGGCATTCTCCGCCGCCTAATGGTTGGTGTAAAAATTAAAATGAAACGAAATCAGAAGAATGAAAAGACCGTCCAAACATGTGATGAAAAGGACGCCGCAAGTAAAAACGGTAAAAAAATAATACAAAAATTAACGCATGAAACAAAAAAAAACAACCGCGTGCGTACCGTCGTGGTGGCGACCACTTTCCCACAGGCAAGATTCACCGAGGGCGAGTTGGGCGCGAAGGTGTGCACGGAGCGCAGATCAATCACTGCAATGCCTGTAAGGGTCAATTGCAGTAATGCGACACTGGACAATTCGTTGGCCTCGTCCACCTGCGACTGCAACAAGTATTCGAAATCTTTGCCGTAGCTGACGCCGTTGGCACCCACTGCAGAGCCCGAAACAGAGGCACCACCGTTGAGCTGTGACATGGCGGCACTGCTGCCGCGCCGCTTGTCACTTACTGTGCCGCCCGCCACACCTACATCAAACAAAAAGAATCAAAAGTGAGTACCAATACGTTAGCAAAATAGATGAACGAGTCAACATATTGTTTTCCGCTTCTTGAAAGCGTAAAAGACGTGAAGTTCTAACGACAATGTCAAAAAAATACTATAAATACTTGCTCGTTTCACAAATAGACAGAGACTTACCGCCGTTGACGCTGACACCGTCCATGCCCAGGGCATCGTTATCATAATGGCTCGCATCGTACTCATTTATCGCCACATTGCTCAGCTTCACAATCATTCGTACTTTGCCTGCCGCCCGGCCCTGCTCATCCGCAAAGGAAAGCACCAGCTGCAGAGGCAATTGTAAAATGTTGAAAGATAGGAGAAATTTTAACAACAGCCTCAAAAAGCTAAGCAGCAAAAGTGGCCCATCTTTTTCATATCATACCAAAACGAAACAGAAAAAGAAAACGAACCTCTCGGTTGCCGAACTGGTCGAAAGGAATGCTTTTGAGGTGATTTAGATCCACTTTGGTGGATCCCACCTCTTTGCCACGGGAAGCCACAGTGATCTTAAAGATCGATTTGACCTTCACCGGAAAGATCCAATTCAGGTCGCGGAAATATGTCACGTCCGCGTACTCAGCGCATACCTGTGATGGAAATGAGGTGGATAATTAACAAAATGTGAAAATACTTCGGTCGTGCTCAACTAAACTTAGGGACTATACAGAATGGACAAAAAGCGAAAAAAAAGAAACAAGAACAAAAATACCAAGCAAGTACCTTGGTCTCACTGTAGAAAGTGTCGCAAAACACTTTTACAATCGGCTGGTTGCGCTTGAACTGGTGCACATGAATCAAGTCCAACGTGGACATTTCCAGAATGTGGATGTTAAACGGGAACTCCACATGCTTGCGTGGGTCGGGATCGATTAACTCATCGTAATACGAATCATCCCCCATGTCATACGGGTATTGCGACTGGTGAGGCTGCTGTGGTGGTTGTTGGGAGGAACCCAGCGGAGGCAGACGCCCACTCACGACACTCGCAGCGCTACCCGGCGGGCCGGTCTGCCCAAACAATCCCACACCTTTGCGGCTCGTGGGCGGACTCGCACCGGGAAAGTAATTCCCCCCACGCACCGAGGCTCCCGCTCCTACCCCGCCGGCAGTGCTGAAGGGGGAGCCCCGAGTGGACATGCCAGGACCTACGCTGCCGCTGGGACTGCGCGCGCGGCCGTCCGCATCCGGAGAACTGGGGTTGTTGGCTGACTTTGTGACGATGTCCATCGTGTAAGCCACTTTGATGCGGCCGTTGATGACGTGTTGCTCGTTTACAATATTTGCGGTCACCTGTTTTGGGGTGAAATTGTTTAAGAAAAGGGGAGAGCAAAGGAGTGTTAATAATATGTGGGAAAGCAGTCCCAACAAGCAGGCCACATGAATGGTTCCGCGCATACTTATATTCGAGGCGAAAGAACACAAGAAATAAATATCAACAAGAAAAACAAGAAACGTACCCTGCGCAGGCCCTTGTCGTCGCTGACCGCATTTAACAAATCGTCCGTGTTAAAATTGGCCGAGCCCATGATCACACTCTTCGAATTGACAATCAGCCTGAGATTGGCACCACTCTTGCAGGTGGATTTCCAGTTGAGTTTAGTCCAGAAGGCCGTGTCACTTGCACTGGCGATGGGCTGGGTAGAAGTGGGGAAAAACGGAAGAAAAAATAAATGTCACATTATCACGACTCCAAATTTCAGACTATGTCGGACCAAAACATGCATGGATTTAAAACATATACAACCAAAAAACAACAACAAAAACGTACCGTGGAGGAAGCTGTCCATTTCCCGCACGCTGCGGACACAAAGGGACTGTTTTTCACCAACTTGTGTACGGGCTTCAGATCAATCAAATCAATCTCCTGGATGGCAATGTCAAACGAAATGCCTAACTTACGGGCATTGTCTGCACTCATCAAATTGCGATCGAAAATGACATTTTGAGGAGGCGAAGCTGGGGCGGCTTGAGCAAAGGAGCCC
>LNAP01004308.1_pt1 | contig 13216 bp, 16 predicted proteins | sample 602601 | NCBI WGS metagenome assembly LNAP01 (sample SAMN02440304, study PRJNA202911) | soil metagenome | biome: Subtropical and temperate rainforests or woodlands; isolation source: soil samples (1 kg each in a 20% v/v slurry with milli Q water) were... ...
ATTCAGCAGAAAAGGAACGGCGTTGTTTGGTCATCTGACACCTCGATCTGGCGAGCATTCTCGCCTAAATGGGTGTCCGGTTTCATTAGACCACTACAAGCAGGTCTGCGTTCGACATCGCGATTCCTCCGTGGAAAGGAAAAGCGTAGCAGGGGGTGATGGTGAAAATAGGGCAGTCCATGACTTTGCTATAGGCACTCGCCAAATCCCTAATAGCCATCGGCGCTTGGTGTTCCGAAACGAGCGGATCAAAGACTCAGGGACGTACGACCTACACCACTCTGGCGCGGATGCTCCGCATTCAGGAGCGAACAAATTGCCTCTGCCTCGACCCTAGCCTTGAACACACCATGCTTGCTAGCTGAGCCTCCCTCGACGAGATCTACAACCCGATATTGCTTGATGCCATCGTGCAGTCTGGTTGTTTCGATGACCCTGAATCTTGAATGCATGGTGCGTTCCCTGCTGAAACTAGTGCCCTAGGAGTACCGACTTGACTCCATGATTTCAACAATTATGCGGGACTGAGCTGCGACAATTTATGACAGGGCACAGTGATTCTCTGCTTGAGGACAGAGACTTCGCGGGAGGTGGGAGGGTAGGTTGTGTTCAAACCATTCTGTGTGTGGCATCGCCTACCCATAGTTAAGCTGCGGGGTGACGTAAATGGAGAGGTCGCTTCTTCGGGCCAATGGGCCCGGCTTACCTAATCAGCCAAGCATCTCCTTGATGATGGATGCAACGTTCCTGGCATCGTCGATTCCTCGGTGATAGGTATCGAACACGTTTATCTAAAGTCGTAGTGAAATATCAAAACGACGCTGGTAATGTCCCGGCCACGTTCGCCAAGCCATTAAGGGATGGAGGCGAAAATAGAAGCCCCGGAGCCGCGAACCTCTGGGGCTTTGTTTTTTCTACTCTGTGGGTTTTTTCACGTACGGTTTCCATTGCTACTGCACCGGCAATGGTTACGTGCTTTTACATGCAGGCTCAGAGTGCGGCGAGCAAACGTTCGAGCTGTTCACGCTCCCAAGCACTCAATAGGTCGACAGGATCAGGCCCGTCGCGTTGCCAGAGTTCAAGTGTCCCGACTCGGCCATCAGGCGACCTGCAGTACTCGCAGTAATCCAGGGTGTCACAGTCGTTGAAGAGTGTGAGTAGCCATCCATCAATCTCCAAGCTCATTAGCCCGTGATAGATCTCCCCCCATGACTGGATCGAGCTCCGCATCATGATACGTGTTCCTAGCGCGACGTCCGTCAACACCTGGCAGACCTCGTGGGCGGGGAGAGAGGAGGTTGCGTTCAAATCATTCTGTGTGCGAGTCATCGCATGCCCATAGCTAAGCTGTGGTGTAACGTAAATGGAGGGATCGCTCATTCGGGCCATTGGGCCCGGCTCACCTAATCAGCCGAGCATCTCCTTGATGATGAATGCAACGTTCCTGGCATCGTCGATTCCTCGGTGATAAGTACCCTGCCATTTCAGGCCCAACGACTCCACCGTTTGCATAAGCCCTTTCGGTCGATTGTCATATAGGCCGGCATGCCATTTCCTGGCATTGAAATGTGGCAAGCCTTCGAGCAGGGAAGGGCACCCAGCTAAGCCAGCATCGCGCTCAAGCTGTCTTGCGTCATAGTCACCCCATGACGCCCAACCCGCGTTTGGATAACGCGCAGCAAATGTTCGCAGCTCTTCGCCGACCTCCTGATAGGTTCGGGCGCTATCTACGTCAGCCTGTTGAATGGAAGTAAGCTTCTTGCAGAAATCGGTCAGGGTAGGATTGATCTGGGGCCGAACAAAACGCTGGAACTCATCCACAATTTCAAGCGATTCCAAATCGATTACCACCAGGCCAATCTCAATCGTTTCCATCTGATCGGGGACGACCACAAGCGACCTTGGAGATTCGTGCACCCCAACGTCATCACAGGTTGCCTCTAGGTCTACGCAATACAGATAGCGGTATGGCGCGAGCAAGTTTTGGATGGCTTGAAGGTGAAGCAGCTTTGCTTCGATGCTCATGGTAAGGATGTCCTAACTTTGACCTGTCCAAGATACATCGACGCACGTGCATACAGCCACGTTCTGACGGAGTTGTTAGAGGGGGGCTGGCTTCTGTTCCGGCGTAGAAACCAAGCGATTGATTGGGCTTCAGTGCTAACGCTTCTTTGGATATCGTTCCTTAGGACTAAGCCCGGGTCGGGTCGGGTCGTGAGACAATCAGAGCCACGAAAGATCTTGCTGAAGCGGAGTGTTCGAGATGGTCTTTACCTTCACCCTTAATTACGAACTGACGTCTGACGAGAGCGGTATGGATGCGCTTGTGGAGCGCTTGGCGGAGGAAGGTTGCGATGATGCATTGGTCGGAATTGGGCAGCCAGGTCGATTGGCATTGGAGTTTGTACGTGAAGCAACTTCTGCACATGACGCAATTGAGGGTGCCATAGAAGACGTGCGCCGAGCCGTACCTAACGCACGCTTGATCGAGGCAGCTCTCGCTCCATCACTGACGGCAGGCGGTATTCCGTGAGTGCGTCAACGAAGAGATTTGCGGCTGTCTCATTCTTCCTGGGCATTACCAGGCCGTCCGCTATCCCAGGCTTCAGTGAGCTCGTCTATTCGATCCGCAATCTGAGGCGTTTTTGATAGGACAAGGCAGCGCGTATTGCCGACAAACTCCTCTATCAAATACAGCGAGTCGCCGACATCAAGCTCGAGTTCCTGCAGCGCCTCATCGGGAATTCGAATTGCGCCGTCGCCGTCCCATTCTTCGATCATGATTTTCATAGGTGGCTTTCTCACGTGGTCTCCATTGCGCCTGAGTCGGCACTCCGTTCAAAGCCCGTAGGTTCTCGGCGACACTTTTTACAGATCCGGATAATCATCAAGCTTAAGGCTGGGAGCGCCTCCGTCCTCCGACTCGCGCTTAGGCGTATGTATCACTCCAGCCTCAGCATCTGCACGCATCTGCTCGAGCTCTTTGTGAAATGCCTTGTCCTGAACCGTGGGTTTGCTGGTGTACGGTTTTCGGTCTGGTACAGGCTGGGCCGCATAGGTCGTTACCGCGTCTGGGTCGTGCTGTAGTTTCTCTTGGACTTGCGACTCCAGCAGTGCACGGAGCGCGTCTTTGTCCGGACGGTTCAGCAATTTGTTACTCCTATTCGGAAGCCAGGCACTAGCTATTCGATTGCTACATTGAGCAATTAGTGAGGGCAGGGCCGTTTATATTTTTGGTTGCATCGCAGATTGGGAGTTACCCGGATTGCATGTTAAAAATCCTGGTAAGCCTACAAAGCCTTGGCGGCAACCGCCTGTGATGAAAATGATGGCATAGCTTTAGCTTTGGAAGCAGCTTAAGAGATGGCTGAAATGGCCAGACCCTCACCTGTCCTTCTTTCATTGAGGGTCAGAGGCCAGTGAGCAAACGTTCGAGCTGTTCACGCTCCCAGGCACTCAATAGGTCGACAGGATCAGGCCCATAGCGCTGCCAAAATTCAAGTGTCCCGACTCGGCCATCAGGCGACCTGCAGTACTCGCAGTAATCCAGGGTGTCACAGTCATTGAAAAGGATGAGCTGCCAGCCATCAATCTCAATGGGCATGAGGCCGTGGTAGATCTCATTCCATGATTGGATGGAGCTTCGCATCATGATGCGTTTGCCAAGCGCGACGTCCGTCAGTACCTGGCAGACCTCGAGGGCGGTGAGAGGACAGGTTGTGTTCAATTCATTTTGCTTTCGAGTCATCGCTTGCCCGTAGCTAAGCTGCGGTATGAAGTGTCGTCGACGGGGAGGTCGATCCCTCGGGCCGATAGGCTCGGCTAGTCTACACCCTCGAGAGCTACTCACTCAGGCGTCATAAGCACCGCTAACGTTCTGTTGATGAACTCTTCGTTTTTGCTGGTCGTTGCCGAGGTGTGTGTGTTGCGTCCGCGGAATATACGGAAAGTGGCTGGCATGGGTGGTTCATTCACTTATTGAACGACTAGCGTCGCCGCTTTCAACAGACTTCTCATAAGTAATGCTGTTGACATACCAAATGGCCTCACCGGTCGGGGTCTGCACCACGGCCTCGTCACCTTGCCCCTTCTTTAGCAGCGCTCGGGCCATGGGTGAGTCGATCGAGATATAATCATTGCGTCCGTAAATTTCGTCGTAGCCCACGATTCGGAATTTCTTGAGCTCTCCTTCGTCATTTTCAACCTCTACCCAGGCTCCAAAAAACACCTTTCCCTCCTGCTCGGGGGAATAGTCGACGACCCTGACGTCCTCCAAGCGTTTGCGCAAATATCTAACCCGTCGATCAATTTCTCGCAGCAGCTTTTTGTTGTATTGGTAGTCGGCGTTTTCGCTCCGATCCCCAAGGGAAGCTGCCCAGGTGACTTTCTGGGTGATCTCGGGACGGTACACGCGCCACAGGTGATCAAGCTCTGCCTTGAGGGTGTCGTAGCCACCACGAGTGATGATGTTTGTGGCCAAAGCGGCTTCCTTTATAAAAATTATGCGCGCCCAAGAGGGGCGAAGCAGAATGCCTTGAGAGAAGATCAGAATCTCGTGGGCTTGGGGAGTTTGCCCCAGCACATACGGACAAAGGTTATCATGCGAGCAAGTTGTGGGTGGCTCTCCACCGGGTTTCAGTCTGCTCGACGTGACGCCTGAAAGGCGGAAACACAACCTTGAGTTTGGCGACTATTCAGATCGTCGGCGGTCGTACAAGGATCAGCGACTCTTCACTTAAGCCATCCTGCAGGTACAGCTCGGGTATGAATTCTTCCCCTGATGCTTCCATCGCCACCAATGCTTTGGCTTGATCGAAGGCCTTGGAAATGGATAGTCCAAAACCAATAGCTGAGTAGAACTGCGCAGAAAAAATGCGTGCAGGCAGGTCTCCCACATCCCTGTTCATCCCGATGGTCGCTGGAATGTACCGCGTGCAGCCTTGGGCCTGATTGAAAGAGAAGCAAGTATTGAAGAACACCAGCTTCACACTTTCCGAACCCAAGGCCATCGCACTCACAATCGCTTCCATGGACACATGTTTCGGCTGGCCTTGGTCGTCTTGCAGCACCAGGGTATCGGCGATCGTGCCATGGCCACTGAAATGCACGATGGTCGGTCGCAGCTCATTGATGGCCTGTAATACATCCATCGGCCTCACAGCCCAGCGCGTGTGAAACTCCACGGCGTCTCTATACTCGGATGCCCGAATTCGTTCCCTGATCAACCTAGCTTCCTCATCGAGCGCAAGCTTGGTGCTTGAAGTGCTGCCGGGATCTGCTGCGAAGAAAACGACCGCTATCTTCTCTGGCAAAGCCTTCAGTCGCTCGATCTCCTTCGCAGTCTCGGCATGAAGGTCAGCATGCTTAGATAGACCATCACCCAGCACCCGCATCTTGTGATTTTGTTCTCTCACAGCACGTTCTTGATCAGCGAACATCTGCTTTTGATCCTTCACGTGCTTAGCCTGAACAGCATTCTGCTGCTTGAGCTCCCGCTTGATCTCATCGTCCAAGCGACGTTGAACTGCAATCAGCTTTTTATTCTCTGCGGCAATTTTTTTCTCGATTTTACCGACCTCCACCTGCGCTTTCGCTTGGTCGCCTGCATAACGCACTGCGTCTCGATGTTTCGAGGTGGCCGTGGAGATCGAAGACGTGCGGGCAGCGGCGGCTAACGCATCGGAGCTCCGTTTTCCGGCCCTCGCCGCATCCTCAATTTTCCTGGATTTATCGCCTTGAAGTTTGACAATGATTTTCTGAAGGCTAACCACTTGGTTGCGATACTGATCTGCTCTCAACGACAAACTCCTTTCTGAGGGGGATGCTAAATCGCTACTATACGCAGACTGAGTCAGCTGCCGTATCGGCTCCTGTAAGCAACGTGGGCTGAGATTTCTGTTCTGATGAATGAATCCATTTCGTACCTCAAAGACCGTTTCAAGGACGAGCAGGCTCGCTTCGATCAGGTTGAGAATAAAAGCGCGAAATTCTTCACCGCAGTGTCGGTTCTGGTTGCTGGTTTGAGCGCGATCGCGGGGCTGAAGAATGGCATTCTCTTCCAGCTCCAGTCTCCCATCGCTGTCCTCGCCTTCATCTCGTTCGCTGTGGCAGCTTTCGCCATAGCATGCGCTTGGGGTCATGCGTTGAGTGCACTCAGCATCAAGGCCTACCCAAACCTGCCTTCCAATCGAGATACTGCAGAGTACCTAAAGGCGGCGAATGAAGACGAGCGCAACAAGCATCTCTACAACTGCTACATCGACACGCTCGAAAAACTCAAAGCGTCGATCGACGAAAAATCCAAGCCGCTGAGCCTTGCGTACTCGGAAATCACAATAGGTGCGAGTGCCTTCGCGATACTCGCCGTACTCATCATCATCAGGGAGCTAACAGCGTGACAGACGAGCAAAAACCACAGAACAATGAACAGACCCGTACTCCGCCACCGCCTCCGACGACGGAGTATCAGCGACGCTCTCAAGAGCCTCCTGTGAATCAGCCGGATCGATCCGGGCGTCAGTAATTGGGGCCGGACTCGTTCTCTGTAAGATCGCGCGATCCAGTGATGTGATGACCTACGAAAATCACTGTCATCAAGGGGATGTGAGGTATGGCGAAATCCACTGTCACACCGGATTCTTCTTCATCGATTCGCCGATCGAGCGTGCAAATTCGAAGAATGAAGTCGGGGGATGTCCCCTAAGGTAACCTTGGGTGGAAAATATTTTGGTGAAAATGGAAAATTTTTTCACTCAAAATAGTATGGTTTTATGAGTATGTGTACTACTTGAGGTGGCCCGGATTTAAAGGGCTTCAGGGGAAATAGTATGGGGTGTGCGGTGCTTGTTTATATTCGGCATTCTCCGAGCGATCACCCTGGGCCGCGGCTTCGCTGACAGCCTGGGTAACCTGGGGCCGACGTACATGCCACAACTCATGGAACTCGGCGCGCATCCGCGCTTCACCCTCGGGGGTGATCAGCGCGGTGCCAGCGGTGCGGGGAGGGCGGTAACGGCTCATGACAGCTTCTTGTGGTGAGGATGGCTGGGAGTCTATCAACCCTCGCGCAGAACTGTCAGCGGGCTGGCATTCAATGCCCGACGGGTGCCGAACACTCCTGCACCACCAATGAGCATGGCGCCCACCAATGGGAGCAACAACAGCCATGGATGTGGATGCCACGGCAGGTCAAAGGCGTAGCGGTAGAGCACCCAGCTCACCACTTCCGAACCCAGCGCCGCCAGCAAGCCACTGACCGCGCCCAGCAAACCGAACTCGATACGCCGGGCCTTGACCAGCAATTGCCGCTCCGCCCCCAGCGCACGCAACAGCGCGCCCTGACGAATGCGTTCATCCAGCGTCGCTTGCAGGCCGGAGAACAGCACCGCCATCCCCGCCGCCAACACGAACAACAATACGTACTCCACCGCCAGGGTTACCTGAGCGAGGATGCTGCGCAGTTGCTCCAGCAAGGCTTCGACCTGCAGGATGGTCACTGCCGGGAAGGCGCGGGACAGGTCGACAATCTGTTGGTCGTGACCCGCTGCCAGATAGAAACTGGTCAGGTAGGTCGCTGGCAGATCCTTGAGGGTGCCGGGCTGGAAGATCATGAAGAAGTTCGGCTGGAAGTTGTCCCAGTTGATCTCCCGCAGGCTGGTGACCTTCGCCTCGCGATTGACTCCGCCAACGCTGAAAACCAGGTGGTCGCCGAGCTTTATTTTCAAACTCTCGGCGACCTTGCCTTCTACCGACACGCCGGGAACATCGTCCGGCGTCTGTTGGTTCCACCAATTGCCGGCCGTGAGTTTGTTGCCCGACGGCAGGTCCGCGGCCCAGGTCAGGCTCAGGTCGCGCTGGATCGCCCGGTCGCCGGCCGATTCCTTGGTGACGATTTGCTGCACAGGCTCGCCGTTGACGCTGATCAAGCGTCCAGGAACTACCGGGTACAGCGGCGCCGATTGCGCCGACACAGCGATCAGGTGATCGGTGAAGGCCTGTTTGTCCGCCGGCAGGATGTTCAGCGCGAAGTAGTTTGGAGCGTTTTTCGGCAGCTGGTTCTGCCAGGTATCCAGCAACTCGCCGCGTAGCAGTGCAATCAGCGCCATTGACAGCAGAATCAGGCCGAATGCCAAGGACTGGCCTGCGGCAGCGAGTGGATGACGCAGCAGTTGGCCCAGTCCCAGGCGCCAGGGCAAGGACGCACGAGCAAGCATGCGCCGCAGGCTCTTCAACAGCAGCAACAACAAGCCGCCCAGCACCAACGCTGCAATCACGCCGCCGCCGAGCAGGGCAAAGGTCAGCACCAGGTCCAGGCTCAGACGCCACATGATCAGGGCGAGGGCGCCCAGCGCTGCGCCGTAGACCATCCAGGTGCTGGAAGGGATCGGCAGCATGTCCCGGCGCAGCACGCGCAATGGTGGAACCCGGCCTAGAGCTGCCAGTGGCGGCAAGGCGAATCCGGCTAACGCCACCAGTCCGGTGCCGATCCCGGCAATAGCCGGAAACAGCCCGCCCGGAGGCACGTCGGTCGGCAACAAGTCATGCAGCAGGGCAAACAACCCCAGCTGTGCGAGCCAGCCGAGGAGGGCGCCGCTGATGCTGGCCAGCAGCCCGAGCACAGTCAGTTGCAGGCTGAACAGCACCATGGTTTCCCGGCGCGACAGCCCGAGGCAGCGCAGCAAGGCACTGGCATCGAACCGTCGGGTGGCGAAGCGGGTTGCCGACAGCGCCACCGCCACGCCGGACAGCAACACCGCCACCAGGCTCGCCATGTTCAGGTAGCGTTCGGCTTTGCCCAGGGCGCCACCGATCTGTCGATTACCGTCGCGGGCGTCCTGCAAGCGCTGGTTGGCGGCAAGCCCCGGTTTGATCAGTTGCCGATACGTTTCGAGTGCCTGAGTGTTGCCTCGCCATAATTCGCGATAGCTGACCCTGCTACCGGGCTGCACCACGCCGGTGGCTGCAAGGTCGTCGAGGTTGATCAGCACCCGCGGTGTCAGACTGTAGAAGTTGCCGGCGCGATCAGGTTCGTAAGTCAGCACCCGCGCCAGTTTCAGGGTTTTCATGCCGACATCGATGCTGTCGCCGATCTTCAGGTCCAGAGCGGTCAACAGGCGTGCCTCGACCCAGGCTTCACCGGGTTGCGGTCCGCCACCGACTATTTGCGTGGCAAAGGGGGTGGGCGCGCTTTTCAATTCACCGCGTAGCGGGTAGGTGTCATCGGCGGCCTTGATGCTGGACAACTGAATGCTTTTGTCGGTGGCGATGACGCTGGAGAACTCCACCACTTGGGCGTGCTCCAGACCCAGTTCGGTGCCGCTTCTTATTTGTTCGGGGCGCGCAGGCGAACTGCCTTCGAGCAGCAGGTCGGCACCGAGGAATTCGGTAGCGCGCAGCATCATGGCGCCGTTCAGGCGCGCGCCAAAGTAACCGATGGCGGTGCTGGCGGCCACGGCCACCAGCAAGGCGAAAAACAACACGCGCAATTCACCGGCGCGGGCATCGCGCAGCAATTGGCGGATGGCGAGACTGAACAGGCGCAACAGCGGCAGGCGTGCCATCAAGGCTCCAGAGGGGCGACCAGCAGGCCGGCTTCAAGACGGATCAGGCGCCGGCAACGATGGGCCAGGCGTTCATCGTGAGTCACCAGCACCAGGGTCGTGCCGCGCTCCTGGTTGAGCTCGAACAGCAAGTCGCTGATGCGCTCGCCGGTGTGGCTGTCGAGGTTGCCGGTCGGTTCGTCGGCGAACAGCACATCGGGCTCGGCGGCAAACGCTCGGGCAATCGCCACGCGTTGTTGCTCGCCCCCCGAGAGCTGGCGCGGGGAGTGAGTCAGGCGCTGGCCCAGCCCCACCCGTTGCAGCAATTGGGTGGCGCGTTCGCGGGCGTCTTTGCGGCCATCGAGTTCCAGCGGCAGCATGACGTTTTCCAGGGCATTGAGGCTGTCGAGCAACTGAAATGACTGGAACACAAAACCCACGTGCTCGGCGCGGATGCGCGCACGCTGGTCTTCATCGAGGTTGCTCAGGCCTTGCCCGGCGAGAGTGACTTCGCCGCTGCTCGGCAGGTCGAGGCCGGCAAGCAGGCCCAGCAGGGTGGACTTGCCGGAGCCGGAAGCGCCGACGATGGCCAGGCTGTCGCCCTGGTTCAGTTCCAGGCTGAGTTGGTGCAGGATGGTCAGTTCACCTTCCGCGCTGGGAACCACTTTGCTAAGGTCCTTCGCGATGAGAATGCTTGCGCCCATGGAGAGTCCGATGCGTGTCTGGTTTTTGAGTGCTGGCCTGGCCTTGATTTGCATGGCCCAAAACGCAGCGGCGGGTACAGTCCTGATCGTTGGCGATAGTATCAGCGCCGGTTTCGGGCTGGATACCCGGCTGGGGTGGGTGTCGCTGCTTGAGCAACGGCTCAGGCACGAAGGTTTCGACGACAAAGTGATCAATGCGTCCATCAGTGGCGACACCAGTGCCGGAGGCCAGGCGCGCCTGCCCGCGCTGCTTGCAGAGCATAAACCGGAACTGGTGATCCTCGAGTTGGGCGGCAATGATGGTCTGCGCGGGATGTTGCCAACTCAATTGCAACAAAATCTTGCTTCGATGATCGACAGCTCCCGGGCCAGCGGTGCCAAGGTGTTGTTGCTCGGCATGCAATTGCCACCCAATTATGGTGCGCGTTACACCAAGGCGTTCGCCGAGGTCTACAGCAACCTGGCCGAAGAGAAAAAGATCCCGCTGGTGCCGTTTTTCCTCGATGGCGTAGGCGGCCATCCGGACTTGATGCAGGCTGACGGCATACACCCGGCGGCTGGGGCCCAGGACAAGTTGCTGGAAAATGTCTGGCCTACTCTAAAACCGCTGTTATGACACTTTTCTAGAAGCAGGCTTTCGGCTAAGGTGGCGCCCCCGATTTGGAGCCCCCGATGCCGCGTCCCGCCTGGTCACTATTTGCCTATCAACTGATCGAGCCTGACGAACAGCTGGATCTGTTCGCCTGCCAGGAAGTGCGGGTGCATCTGGTGACCCGTCAGCTGGAGTTGGGCGGTTCGGCGGACCGCACCCTGTGCGGCAGTCTGTTGCCGGCGCAACCTCGCTGGTCGAGTGTTGATCGCCGGGTGTTTCAGGACCAGCGGCTGTGTTCGTTGTGTAGGGCCATTCTTGAGTCGCAGAAGCGGGGGACGTCGCCGATCTGGCCTGAATTGCGGTTTGAGCTTTGATCCGTCAGGAGTCGGGGCGGCCTTCGAGCCGACCTGTCTTTTGTTGACCGTGTACATATCCGTTGCTGCGGTAACGGTCACTGGCGGTTTCGCCCTTACGGCGACTCACTTTTTTACAAGCGTCTAAAAAAGTAAGCAAAAAACGCCCCGAACGTACGGCCCCTCGCCTAGGCTCGGGGTTCCTTCGCTGCGGCATTCATCCGGGGGCATTGCCCTACGGTCGGCTTCGCTTCGACCTACATGCAATGAGTTCGACTGCGTCGAACGGCGCTGCGCGCCAATCCCCGGATGAACACCTCCACTCAGCCTCCCGAGGGGGCGGGTGGATCAAGATCAAGAGCGACAGGCGAGCTAACGCTCGGCCTGTTGAGTGGTGAAGAGCATGGGGGTACGCCGCTTTTTCTTTTGCTTTTCTGTGGGAGCGAGCTTGCTCGCGATGGACGTCAACGATGACGCGGGCTGTCTGATTCCCCGTGGTGTCCTGGCGTTTTTCGCGAGCAAGCTCGCTCCTACAGGGAAACGCGTTCAGTTGTGATCAGCCTGGCCAGCAGGCCGTCTCGCTTTTGCTTTTGATCTTCTTGCCCCGGAGCGAGGCACCGAACGTCAGGGGAAAGAGCCCTTGGTTACTGGGGGCTTTTCCAGGTAACCCGCCTTAAGGGCGGAACCCTCAAAAATCCACACCGCCTGCCCTACAACCTTCGCGAGCAAGCCCACTCCCACACGGGATCGAAGATAATCGCAAAATCGGCCTGCACTGCCTGTAATCGGGCGATCTCCCCGAAATAATGGACTGCAGTGTACAATCGCGCTCTTATACTCTCAGTTGATCATGCATAGGATTTTCCGGATGTTGTCGCGCTTTCCTGCCGTCACCCGCTGCCTGACTCTTGCCGCCCTCTTTGTGGCCGGTCCAGTCGCAGCATTGGAGCTTCCCCTGCCACCGCCCGGTGAGGACATCATCGGCCAGGTGCAGGTGATCAAGGCCAAGTACGAAGATACCTTCGCCGACCTTGGTACCACCTACGATCTGGGCTACACGGAAATGGTCGCGGCCAACCCGGGTGTCGATGCCTGGTTGCCTGGCGTCGGTACGGAAATCATTCTGCCGACTCGCTTCATCCTGCCACCAGGCCCGCGTGAAGGCATCGTGATCAACCTGGCCGAGTACCGCCTCTACTACTACCCGAAAGGCAAGAACGTGGTGTACACGTTCCCGCTGGGTATCGGCCGTGAAGGTTGGGGCTCGCCGATTGCCCACACCAGCATCATCGCCAAGACACCGAACCCTACCTGGACGCCTCCGGCTTCGATCAAGGCTGAGCACGCAGCAGATGGTGATCCGCTGCCCAACGTCGTGCCGGCCGGCCCTGACAACCCGCTGGGACCGTTCAAGTTTACTCTGGGCACTCCGGGCTACCTGATCCACGGCTCGAACAAGAAGTTCGGTATCGGCATGCGCACCAGCCACGGCTGCTTCCGCATGTTCAACAACAACGTGCTGGAAATGGCGGGCATGGTGCCGGTCGGTACGTCGGTACGGATCATCAACGACCCGTACAAGTTCGGCATGAGTGGCGGCAAGGTCTATCTGGAGGCGCATACGCCGCTGGACGACAAGGGCAACCCGTCGGTGGTCGACAAGCACACCGCGGTCATCAATGCGATGCTCAAGCGTGAAGACATCACCAACAACCTGCGTATGAACTGGGATGTGGTGCGTGATGTGGTCGCCGCTGAAGACGGCCTGCCGGTTGAGATCGCTGTGCCGGGCAACGGCGTTGCACCGATGGTATCGAGCATGCCGATCGACCCGCTGCAGTAACGCTGGCAAATAGCCCGTCGGCGCGGACAGCGTCGACGGGTTTTTTATTGCCTGGAGAAACGCCAGGCAATAAAAAAGCCGACCCAAAAAATGGGTCGGCTTGATAACAATCCCGAAGGATTATTACTTGCGGCTAGCTTTGTCCAGCATGCGCAGAGCACGCTCGTTAGCTTCGTCAGCAGTCT
>LNAP01007127.1_pt1 | contig 13215 bp, 12 predicted proteins | sample 602601 | NCBI WGS metagenome assembly LNAP01 (sample SAMN02440304, study PRJNA202911) | soil metagenome | biome: Subtropical and temperate rainforests or woodlands; isolation source: soil samples (1 kg each in a 20% v/v slurry with milli Q water) were... ...
CTTATGCGCAGTTGGACATGGGTCGCCAAACCCAGTCGCTGAATTGGCAGCGACGGCGGGACTATAGGGTGGGCTTTATAGGGTTGGCAATGGGTTTTTACGGGTGGATGAATCTATGGGAAACGTCGCCGTAGGGTGTGCTATGCGCACCAGCTTTTTCGCTGTTCTGTTTTATCGCGTTCGCTGAACGTTTTATTTCGCGCCTTACGCGCGAGTCCCTTTTTTCAAGCGCCAAAAAAGGAACCAAAAACGCTGCCCCTACCTTGGCCCTCCGCTGCGCTACGGGTGCCCTCATTCCATCGCCGCTCCAGGGGCACGGCACAACGGGCCTTCCATGGCCCGATGTGCCTCTCGCCGCGTCCCTGCGGCTCAACCCCTTCCACTGCGATTCCATTCGGCCTGCGATAAACGGGGCGGGTAGATCAACTGCCAGAGCAAAAGCCAGAGCAAAAGCCAGAGCACTCTTCCGCAAGCGGAGAGGAACAGGGGCGTTACGCTGGCTTCGCCGCCACCGCTATTTTTGTGCTGGCGGATTGTTTGGCTGCGGTGCGTGTGCGTTTGACCGGGGTTGGTGCTGGTTCATCGATTGTTATGGGCTGCACGGTAAGTTCTACCCCCAGCGCTTTTAGCAGTTTGGTGACGGTGTCGAAGCGGGTTTTTGCGCCGCCTTTAAGTGTTTTGTAAAGGCTCTCTCGATTAACGCCCGCTGCTTGGGCGACGTTGTTTATGCCTTGGGCTTTTGCGACGTCAGCCAGTGCTCGCATTAGAAGCTGTGGGTCGCCGGTCTTTATGACTTCGGCGAGAAAAGCACTGATCGCTTGCGGGCTGTCGAGGTGGCGCGATATTTCAAATACATCGAGGCCGGATGTGTCTATGTCGAGGATCGGCATGTCTTCAGGGTTGAATTTCGATTCGCTCATTTCGCTTACCTTTGCAGTGCCTTCAGGATCGCTATGGCTCGCCTGATGGCTCTCTGTTGATCCGTTTTATCGCTTCCCCAAAGCAGTGTGTAGTGGGTCCGACTGTTACGCACAAAGTAGGCTCTATAGCCAGGCCCGCTAAAAACGCGCATTTCGTTGATGCCTCCTCCCACCGGCTGGCAGTCGCCGAACTGGCCTGTTTCAGCGCGGTATAGGCGGGTCAGAATCGCCATCTTTCCCTGAATGTCCTTGAGGCCGTCGAGCCAGGCTACGAACTCGGGTGTCTGGGTGAGTACGTTGATCATAATCTCGCTTGTAGCCTACTGGCTACTTCCCATTTTTTTTGAGCTGGGACTATGACCCGATAAAAAAGGCGGTACAGCCAGCTACCGCCCTTTGCCTTGTAGGCTGCGCAGTGCCGGGGTGAGTGACTGTTAGAAGCGCGCAGAAGTTAGTGCAGTACAAGAGCAAAGCTGGTCAGCCGCGTAGTGGCACTGCGCTCAATTTAATTGAACCGAAGCGGCGTGCTGGGGGTCCAGTCCCTGTGTGTCGCTATTTCAAGTCTTTGATTTCAAGCGATTTATAGTCATTCGATGCGATGGGTTAGCGCTAGTTAGCCCGGTTTGTGTCGCATTTGAAGGGAGTCGCAACATGTTTAAAACCTGGAGCAAGGTGGTCGTTGGTGCGTTGTTTAGCGCGGCGGTTTTGGCCTTGCTGGTCCATTGGATCACCCCCGCCGTTCTGGTTCAGCACCGTGAAGATTTGCTGTTCTATCTGCAGGCGCATTTGCTCTTGGTGGCGGCGTCGATGTTGGCGGCGTTGCTGGTTGGCGTGCCGGCTGGCGTGTTGCTGAGCCGCCCCGGTGTAGAGCAGCGCGCTGAGCGTTTTATGCAGGTGTTTAACGTGGCCAATACGGTGCCGCCGTTGGCGGTGTTGGCGATTGCGTTGGCGATTGTCGGTATTGGTAACGGGCCGGCGATTCTGGCGCTGTTTCTCGCGTCGTTGCTGCCGATTGTGCGTAACACCTATGAAGGTCTGCGCGCGGTGCCTGGCTCGTTGAAGGAGGCGGCCACCGGCATTGGTATGACGCCCAAGCAGGTGCTGTGGCAGGTGGAGTTGCCCAATGCGGTGCCGATTATTGTTGGCGGCGTGCGGGTGGCGCTGGCGCTGAACGTCGGCACGGCACCCTTGGCGTTTCTGATTGGTGCGAACAGTTTGGGCAGTCTGATTTTTCCGGCCATTGCCCTGGAAAACCAACCCTTGCTAATCCTCGGCGCAGCCACTACGGCCTTGTTGGCGCTGGTGCTCGATGGCGCCGTGGCGTTGGCCAGCCGCCTGTGGTTTGAGCGGGGGCTGGTGCATTGAGCCGGCCGCTAAGCAAAGGAGTTTTGATGAAGACGTTTTCCCTACCTGTGGTGTTGCTTAGCGTGTTGCTAAGCGCAGTGGCGCAGGCTGAACCGGGTCCGATCCGCATTGGTGCCAAGGTGTTTACTGAGCAGGCGATTCTCGCCGAGCTGACCGCCAAGTACCTGCAAAGCCACGGCTACCAGCCGACCATCACCGGCAACCTGGGTAGCACCATCGCCTTTAATGCGGTGAAGACTGGGCAACTGGACCTGACTTGGGAATACACCGGCACCTCGCTGGTGGCTTACAACCATGTCACTGAGCGCTTGGATAAAGACGCTGCCTATCAGCGGGTGAAAACCCTGGACGCCAAGTCCGGTCTGGTGTGGTTGGCGCCAACCAATTTCAACAACACTTACGCCCTGGCGTTGCCGGAAAAGGTCGCCGAGGCGCATCCCGATGTGCGCAGTATCAGTGACCTGGCCGGCCTACTGAAAAGCGAGCACGAGGACGATCACCTGTTAGCGCTGGATATCGAATTCGCCAACCGCTCTGACGGTTTAGCGGGATTGGTCAAGGAGTACGGCCTGCAGTTTTCCCGCGACGAAGTGCGGCAGATGGACCCCGGTTTGGTCTACACCGCCTTGCGCAATGACCAGGTGTTTGTCGGCTTGGTGTACACCACCGACGGTCGTTTGGACTCCTTCAAGCTGCGCCTGCTTAAGGATGACAAAGGCTACTTCCCGTTTTACACCGCCGCCCCTGTGGCCAACGCCGAGTACGTCAAGGCGCACCCGGAGCTTGAGGCATTGCTCAAGCCGCTGGCCGACAGTCTGGACGACGCCACCATGCGCGGCCTGAACGCGCGTGTGGATGTTGAGCGGCAAACCCCGGCGGCAGTTGCCGAGGCATTTCTGCGCGAACGCCAGTTGATCAAAGGAGGGCAGTGACATGGACTTTATGACGGCCTTTACCCATATCGACTGGAACCAGGTGCTGCATCTGACCGGCGAACATATCGCCCTGGTGGGCGTAGCGGTGATGTTGGCGATTGTGGTGGGTGTGCCGCTGGGCGTGCTGATGACGCGTTTTCCGCAAGTGGCCGGCCCGTTGCAGGCCAGCGCCACGGTGGTGCTGACCATTCCTTCGATTGCCCTGTTTGGCCTGCTGCTGCCGTTTTATTCCACCTTCGGCCAGGGCCTGGGCCCGCTGCCGGCGGTGACGGCGGCGTTTCTCTATTCGTTGCTGCCAATTCTGCGTAACACCTACTTGGCGCTGAGCGGCGTTGAGCCAGGTATTCGTGAGGCCGGCAGCGGCATCGGCATGAGCTTCTGGCAGCGCCTGCGCATGGTCGATTTACCCATTGCTTTGCCGGTGATCTTGGCCGGCGTGCGCACCGCCGTGGTGATGAATATTGGCGTGATGACCATCGCCGCCACCATTGGCGCCGGCGGCCTAGGCGTACTGATTTTGACCGCCATCAGCCGCAGTGACATGGCCACGTTGTTTGTTGGCGCGGTGTTGGTGAGTGTGCTCGCCATCATCGCCGACCTGTTTTTGCAGTGGCTGCAAAAAACCCTTACTCCCCGCGGCCTGCGCGCCCCGAACATGATCGAACTCGACCAACTGACCAAAACATTTCAGCAAAAAGGCAAAGATGTCGTGGCCGTTGACCACGTCAGCCTCACCGTCGACGAAGGCCAGATCTGCGTGTTCCTCGGCCCCTCCGGCTGTGGCAAAAGCACCACGCTGAAAATGATCAACCGCCTGATCACGCCCACCTCCGGGCGTGTGCTGATCAATGGCGAAGACACCACCGGCATCGACGAAGTGACCCTGCGGCGCAACATCGGCTACGTGATTCAGCAGATCGGCCTGTTCCCCAATATGACCATCGAAGAAAACATCATGGTGGTGCCCAAGCTCTTGGGCTGGGACAAAAAACGCTGCCATGAACGCGCCAAAGAACTGATGGGCATGGTGCAGCTGGAGCCCAAACAATACCTGTCGCGCTACCCACGGGAGCTGTCGGGTGGGCAACAACAACGCATCGGCGTAATCCGCGCCTTGGCCGCCGATGCGCCGGTGCTGCTAATGGACGAACCCTTTGGCGCGGTCGACCCGGTTAACCGCGACGCCATTCAAAACGAGTTTTTCCAAATGCAGCGCGCGCTAAACAAGACCGTGATTATGGTCAGCCACGACATCGACGAAGCGATCAAACTCGGCGACAAAATCGCCATCTTTAAAGACGGCAAACTGCTGCAATTCGACCACCCCGACACTCTGCTAGCGCACCCAGTGGATGACTTCGTCAGCGGCTTTGTCGGCCAAGACAGCACCCTCAAACGCCTGCTGCTGATTCGTGCCGAAGACGCCGCCGACAACGCGCCGTCCATCCAGGCCGAAACCCAAGTGGCTGACGCGCAAGAACTGATGGAAGAAAACGACCGTCGCTACCTGGTAGTGACCGACGCCAACAACAAAGGCCTCGGCTACGTCCGCCGCCGCGATCTACGCGGGCAGAGCGGCGCGGTGCAACCCTTCCTGCGCGACTTCAACGTAACCGCCGCCCACGACGAACACCTACGCATCCTGTTATCGCGCATGTACGAATTCAACAGCTCGTGGCTACCCGTACTGAGCGCCGAAAACGACTTCCTCGGCGAAGTAACGCAAGAATCAATCGCCGACTACCTCAGCTCCGGGCGCTCCCGAGGGAAAAGCACCATTGTTTCGCCAGCGGAGTTGGAAGGCTAATTAACAACGCGCCGCAGCGCGCAAGCGTTCGATCTGCTCCTGATCTGTTCTTGATCTGGCTTGTGATCTACCCGCCCCGTTAACCGCAAGGCCGAGCGGAGTCGTTGCGCAGGGGGTTGAGCGGCAGGAGCCGCGACAGGCGTGGGGCCAAGGATGGCCCTGCACGCCGACCCCCGGAGCGACGACGAAGCGAGGGAAGTCGTAGCGCAGCGCAGACCCCAGGTAGGGGCAAGCTTTTTTGCTTACTTTTTCAGCGACTGGAAAAAGTGAGTCGCGCGTAAGGCGCGAAACCAAACGTTCAGCGCACGCAGTAACGAATACCCACACCAACCTCGAAGCAACAACATCGAAAGCTGGTGCGCACAGCATACCCTACGAGTCTTGCGCGTAAGGCGCGAAACCATGCGTTCAGCGCACGCGGTAACGAATACCCACACCAACCTCGAAGCAACAACATCAAAAGCTGGTGCGCACAGCACACCCTACGGAGCGGGCGTTATCCCCACCTAAGTGCGCCCCCGCGCACAACCGGCTCACTAAAAACGTCAGCAAAGGTTGCAACCGCTTTGCCATCGCCCCCCACCCCGGTAGCATCCGGGGTTCGTGGACAAAGGGGTAACGCATGCCTACCAAACTCAACGCCTGCCTGGATCCCGTCAACCAAATCCTGCTAGGCAAGGAACCCCAGGTACGCCTGGCGCTGACGTGCTTATTAGCCCGCGGCCATTTGCTGATCGAAGACCTGCCCGGCATGGGCAAAACCACCCTCAGTCATGCCCTGGCCAACGTGCTGGGCTTGAACTTCCAACGTATTCAGTTCACCTCCGACCTACTCCCCGGCGACATCCTCGGCACCTCGGTGTTTGATAAGGACAGCGGCCTGTTTGTGTTCCACCCAGGCCCTATCTTTGCCGAGTTGGTGTTGGCCGATGAAATCAACCGCGCCACGCCGAAAAGCCAAAGTGCTTTGCTGGAGGCGATGGAGGAGGGCCAGGTGACCATCGAGGGCGCCACCCGCCCATTGCCTGAGCCATTTTTTGTGATCGCCACACAAAACCCAGTGAGCCAGGGCGGCACCTTTGCTTTGCCGGAGTCGCAGCTCGACCGCTTCCTGATGCGCCTATCCCTCGGCTATCCGGCCAAGGCCGCAGAGAAAGCCCTGCTGCTCGGCGAGGCGCGCCGCGCTATGTTGCCTCGCTTGGATGCAGTGCTCAGCCATCAACAACTCGCCGAGTTGCAGGCCGAGGTGCCCAAGGTGCGCGTTAGCGATGCCTTGGTGGATTACGTACTGCGCCTAGTGGAAGCCACGCGCACCCAACCGCAGTTTGCCTGGGGCTTGTCGCCACGGGCGAGCCTGGCGCTGTTGGCTGCCGCCCGCGCCTGGGCGTTTTTGGCTGAGCGCGATTATGTAATTCCCGAAGATGTGCAGGCGGTGTTGCCCTCGGTAGTCGGCCACCGCTTGCGCGAGCGCGCCGACCCCGCCGGGCATGGCGGCGGCGCGTTGGTGCAGTGGCTGCTGCGCGAAGTGCCTGCGTTGTGATGGCTGCTCGGTAATGGCCCTGTTTAAACAACGTTGGCAGCGCTGGCTGCAACGGCGTATTCCGCCAGCAAGCAGCGTGCTGTTGACCCAGCGGCGGATTTTTATAATCCCCACGCGCATTGGTGCGGCGTATGGCTTGGCGCTGTTTTTGATGCTCATGGCGGGGGTCAACTACCAGAACAGCCCAGCGTATGGCCTGACCTTTCTGCTGGCAGCGGTGTTTATCGTCGCCATCCTGCACACCTACCGCAACCTGGCCAGCCTGACCTTACATGCGGCTGGCGGCAGCCCGGTATTTGTTGGCGAGCAGGCGACGTTGCGCGTGCGCCTGAGCAGCAATGGCCGTGCCCATCAGTCTATCGCCCTCGGCTGGCCGCCCCAAGCGTTACAGCAGTACGACGTAGCGGCCAATGACATGAGTGAGTGCGAGCTAACCGTACCGGCCCTGCGCCGCGGTTGTTTGCGCCCAGGACGTTTACGGGTGGAAAGTCGCTTTCCGTTAGGCATTTTGGTCGCCTGGAGTTTGGTGGACTTGGACCAGGCGCTATTGGTGTATCCACGCCCCATCCCCGGTGAGTTGCCGCTGGCGGCCGGTGCCCGTGAGGATGATGACGAAGACCAGGGCGCCCGGGTATTGGGCATGGGCGCCGATGATTATCAGGGGCTGAAGGCCTATCAGCCGGGTGATTCCAAACGGCGTTTGCATTGGAAAGCCTATTCCCGTGGCCATGGTCTGCTGGTGAAGGATTTCGCGGCATTGGCCGGGCGCGATCTGTGGTTGGATTTCAGTGAGTTGGCTGGCGATAACGAAATGCGTCTGTCGCTGCTGTGTCATTGGGTGCTGGCTTTGTCGGAGCGTCAGCAGTCTTTTGCTTTGCGTATGCCCGGCGTGGAGTTAGGCCCGGACAGTGGCGAAACCCACCGGGAGGCGTGCTTGCGGGCGTTGGCGCTGTTTGGCGATGAGGGCAAACGATGAGCGCCGTGCAGCCGATTCCGCGAGTTAGTTTGCTGTGGCTGTTGGTGGCGCAACTGCTGGTGATCATTCCGCACCTGGAGCATATGCCGCCGTGGATTATTGCCTTGTGGCTGGTGTGTGCCGGCTGGCGTATTCAGATCTACCGCATGCGCGCGCAGTACCCGGCGACGTGGCTGAAGTCGGGGCTGACGGTGGGGATTGTCGGCGGGGTTTTTTTGTCCCGTGGCAGTCTGATTGGCTTGGATGCCGGGGTAGTGCTGCTGATTGCTGCGTTTATTTTAAAACTGGTGGAAATGCGCAGCCGCCGCGATGCGCTGGTGTTGATTCTGCTGGGCTTCTTCGCGGTGGTGACGGTGTATTTGTTCGACGACCGTATGACCACCGTGCTGTTTACTTTGCTGCCGGTGATGGGCTTGCTAGCGGCTTTGATTGGCTTGCAGCAGAACCCGTTGCAGCAGAACCCCTGGCCGACCTTGCGCCTGGCTGGGGGGATGATGACGCAAGCGGTGCCGTTGATGCTGCTGCTGTTTCTGTTTTTTCCGCGCTTTGGGCCGCTATGGTCGCTGCCGCTACCGAACAATCAGGCGGTTACCGGGCTGTCCGATAGCATGGCGCCCAATGATCTGGCTGAGCTTAGTCGCTCCGATGCCTTGGCCTTTCGCGCCAGTTTCGACGGCGCGCCGCCACCGCGTGCGCAGCAGTATTGGCGGGCGCTGACCCTGGATCAATTCGAGGGCCAGCGTTGGTCGCAGTCCCTGGATGCACGTTTTGCCCGCGCGCCGAATTGGACGGCGCAGGGCGAGCCGCTGAAGTACCGTGTTGTGATGGAGGCCACGCAAAAGCCCTGGCTGTTTGGTGTCGACCTGGCCAGCACAGACCTCGATGATGCTCGGCAGATGGGCGACTTTCGCTTGGAGCGGCGTCTGCCGGTGGACCAGACGCTGGTCTATAACGTCACGTCCTGGCCCGATGCTCTACGCGAGCCTGACTTAAGTAAACCGGCGCAGCGACGTGCGTTGCAGTTGCCCAAAGATGGCAACCCGCGCAGCCGTGCCTGGGCACAAGAGCTCCAAACGCAAAACCCGGACCCGCAGGCGTTGGTGCAGGCGTTGCTGCGCCATTTCAACCGTGAACCGTATTTCTACACCCTGCGCCCGCCGGCAGTGGGCGAGAACAGTGTCGATGATTTTCTATTCAACACCCGCAGTGGTTTCTGTGAGCACTACGCCGGCGCCATGGCTTATGTGTTGCGCGCCGCAGGCATTCCGGCACGGGTGGTGGCTGGCTATCAGGGCGGCGAGTTGAATACGTCGGGCAACTACATTCAGGTGCGTCAGTTTGATGCCCACGCCTGGGTCGAGTATTGGCGCGAAGGCGTGGGCTGGAGCTCGGTCGACCCGACTTTTCAGGTGGCGCCCGAACGTATTCAGCAAGGGCTGGAACAGGCGATGGCCGGTGAGCAAAGCTTTCTGGAAAACTCGCCGATGTCGTTATTGCGCTATCGCCATATCAGTTGGTTGAACCAGATGCGCCTGAGTTGGGAAGAGCTCAATTACGGTTGGCAGCGCTGGGTGTTGGATTACCAGCAAGGTGCACAGTTGGAGTTGCTACAAAAATGGTTCGGCCGCCTGGAAGCCCGCGACTTGGTGGTGGCCTTGGTGGGCGGCGGCGGTGGGGTGTTGCTGCTGATTGCCCTGTGGTTATTCAAGCCGTGGCGCCGCGAGCGCGACGTGCAGCAACGGCTGTACCTGCGTTTTGAACGGTTGCTGGCTCGCCATGGTGTGCGCCGTCAGCCAGGGGAGGGTGCGCGGGCCTTTGCCCAGCGCGCCGAGCTGGCGTTACCGGCACAGCTGGGGCACATTCGTGCCTTTGCCGATTGCTTTGAGGCGCAGCGCTATGCGGGCGCGCCTGCCTCGCCCCAGCAGTTGCAGCGTGAACTGCGCGCACTGCGGCGGGCCTTGCCTTTGCGCTTGTTTTTGCGCGATTGATTGTTAAGGGTTTATCCATGTCTGAGTTTGTCGACGCCCTGGTCGCCCGGGTGCTGTTACTGGAAATCAACCTATTGGCCAGCCGCGAACGCATGGCCGCCAACACCGACCCTGAAGCACTGCACGATGTGCGCATTGCCTTGCGCAAGTTGCGCAGCCTGCTACGGCCGTTCCGTAAGTTGATTGAGCATGACCCGCTGGTAAACGCCGCCGCCGAGTTAGGCCGCATCAGTAGCCCGGTGCGTGACAGCGAAGTGCTGCTCGGCGAGCTGCGTCGTCATGCCGGTATGGAGCCGGTAATTGCCAGGCGTCAGCGCGAGTTGCCGCAGCAGTACCAGGCCCTGCTCGGCAGCGCCGAAGCCTTGCGCGTGCAGCGCGCGCTGGACCTGTGGCCGGGGTTCTTTCGCCAGTCGGTGCACGATGCGGCGCCGGAGCATTTAAAAGCTTATGTGACGAAAAAATTGGCCAAAGAAAGCCAGCGCCTAAGCGAGGCCATGGCCGACCCAGAGCACGACCGCCATCGCCTGCGCATTTTGATCAAACGCGTGCGTTACTGCGCCGACACCTATCCGCAGTTGGTCAACCTACCGAGTAAACACATCAAAGCCCTTCGCCAGGCACAGAACGCCCTTGGCGCCTGGCATGATCGCTTGCAATGGCTGGCGCGGGCCGAGCAAGAGGCCGAACTGGCACCGTTGGTGGGGCAATGGCAGCAAGAATTAGCGCAAGCCGAGCAGCGTTCTGATGTGGCGTTAGAACGCCTTGCGGTGGCCTCAACGATTTAAATCGTGGATTGGGCGAGCCAACGTCATCCCCGCGAAGGCGGGGATCCAGAGTGTTGGAAGGGCCACCGTTGTCTGTTCGATTCTGGGCCCCCACCTGCGCGGGGGCGACGGTGCTTTTATCTGCTAAGCCGCACACTGGGTTGCGCACAATGATATGAAGGTCCAAATCCCCCGGCCAATTGGCTAAACCGGCACTTTCCGGCGCTTTCGTCATGCCGCTCACTTCCCCTACCATCAGCTACGCATTTTTCTGTCTGAGAGTTCTATGACCTTTTCCGAATTGATCACCGCCGTGCGCAGCAACCCTCAAGCCGTGGTGGTGCCCGCTGAATGGGGCCAAGGCCGCGCGGGGTTCGGCGGCTTGGCGGCGATGTTGGTCTATGAGGCCATGCGCGCGGTCGTTCCTGACGGTCGACCAGTGCGGTCGTTGGCCATTACCTTTGTTGGCCCGTTAGCGGTCGACACGCCGGTGAGCCTGGAAGCCGAAGTGCTGCGCGAAGGTAAAGCGGTCAGCCAGGTGTTGGGACGGGCGGTGCAGAACGGCCAGGTAGTGACCATCGTTCAGGGCAGTTTTGGCGCGGGCCGTGAGTCGGCAATCAGCGTGCCGGCCGAACCAGCGCCAACAATGAAGGCGGTGGAGGAGTGCCCGGAGCTGCCATACCTGAAAGGTGTCACCCCGGAATTCACCCGCTACTTGGCCATGCGTTGGGCCATTGGCGGTATGCCTTTTAGCAATACACCGTCGCGGGAAATGGGCGGTTATGTGCGCTTGCGTGGTGAAGAGCAGGTGAGTGCGGTGACCGAAGCGCATCTGCTGGCCTTGGTCGATGCCTGGCCGCCAGCGGTGCTGCCATTTCTACGCAGCCCGGCGCCGGGTAGTTCGCTGACCTGGACCATCGAATTCGTCCAGCCGGTGCCGACGCTCACCACTGAAGACTGGTGCCAATACCGCGCACAAATCGAATACGCCCGTGATGGCTATGGCCATATCGCCGCGCAGTTGTGGACGCCAGCGGGTGAGTTGGTGGCGTTGAGTCGGCAGACGGTGACCGTGTTCGGTTAATCCCGCATGACATCGCGGCCCCGTAGGATGTGCTGCGCGCACCACGCGGTTCATGGCGGATCGCGGATGGTGCGCACACCTTGCGCGGACCGGCACACCCTACAAAATCTCTATCCTTCCCCAATCTGCTTCAGGCATAGCCACTATCGACCCTACTGATTTCCGCCTGCCCAGGGCGGCCAGTAAGGTACGCCCCATACAGAGTGTTTGGAGGCGGTTATGGCTCACATCAACATCATGTCGTTAGTTGGCAGTGCAGTACCGGCGCCGTTGCGCGCTAACGGCTTTCTCGCCTGCTGGTATGTGGTGGTCGATGGTGTGCAGCGCTCCGGGCCGTTTACCTCGTTTGAGGCGGCTGCGGCGAGTAAAACCCTCTGGACCTTTGAAGCCCTTTTGCGCAGCAAGCCAGCTCAGTCGCTCGCTGCCTAACGTTTACACGCTACTCCCCTGGCGTATTTGGCAACTCCCCGGTTGCCTGTTTTTTTCCTGTGCTGCTCCGCACAACCCTTTGCCCGCCTTTATGGCGGGCTTTCTTTTGCTTTGAATAAAATCGAGTAAAGCCTGCTAGGGCAATAGCGGCTTCGGCGCTCGTTTAGAGGTGTCCCTGTAATTGAGCGGGGCGTTAAACTGCGCGCTCTTTTTTTGGAAGCCTCAGCGTGAAGTGGGACATTTTCTGCAGCGTGGTGGATAACTACGGCGACATCGGTGTGACCTGGCGCCTGGCCCGGCAACTGGTGGCGGAGCAGGGCTGCGCGGTGCGTTTGTGGGTCGACGATCTCGCCGCGTTTACGCGAATTTGTCCGCAGGCCGACGCCGCTCTCGACCAGCAATTGCAGCAGGGCGTGCAGGTTTGTCAGTGGCCCAGCGTGTGGCCAGACGTGGCGACGGCCGATGTGGTGATTGAGGCGTTTGCCTGCACGTTGCCGCCGGCCTATATCAGCGCCATGGCGGCGCGAGCGCGTCCTTCTTTGTGGCTGAATCTGGAATATCTGAGCGCTGAGGAGTGGGTGGAAGGCTGCCATGGCCTGCCGTCGATGCAGTCCAATGGCTTGCAGAAGTTCTTCTTTTTCCCAGGCTTCACCGCGAAAACCGGCGGCTTATTGCGTGAGGGCGATCTTCTCGCGCAGCGCGATGCCTTGCAGCAAAACCCAGCGGCGCGTCAGGCGTTTTTGCGTTCGCTGGGCGTTGACGCACAGCCCGATGCGCAGCTTATTTCGTTATTTGCCTACGAAAATTCCGGCCTGTCCGATTGGTTTGACGCCTTGGCAAACGCCGCCCAGCCCAACCATGTATTGGTGCCCGAGGGCCGGGTGCTGGGAGATGTGCAGCGTTGGCTGGGCGTGGCGCCGTTAAAGGCGGGCGATGTGCACGAACGTGGCAACGTGCGGGTGCAGATTTTGCCGTTCGTGTCGCAGCAGACGTATGACCGCCTGCTGTGGTGCTGCGACTTCAATGCCGTGCGCGGTGAAGATTCCTTTGTTCGTGCGCTGTGGGCCGCGCGGCCCTTGGTGTGGCACATCTATAAGCAGGCCGACGATGCCCATCTGGAAAAGTTGCAGGCCTTCTTGGCGCTGTATCAACACGACTTGCCGGCGCCAGCGCAAGCGGCGTTGAGCGAATTCTGGCTGGCATGGAATAGCGGCGAGGGCATCGCCGAACGCTGGCAAAACCTGCAAAGCTGGCGCGAGGAACTGGCCAGGCATGCCGATAAAACCGCTCTAAAATGGGCTTCTCAGGCCGATCTTGCGACGGCGCTGGTACAGTTTTACCGAAATTGGCTATGATACGCGGCCTAGAATTCTGTACCTCCATCCAAATTCGGATACTCGTATGAAA
>LNAP01004309.1_pt1 | contig 13211 bp, 10 predicted proteins | sample 602601 | NCBI WGS metagenome assembly LNAP01 (sample SAMN02440304, study PRJNA202911) | soil metagenome | biome: Subtropical and temperate rainforests or woodlands; isolation source: soil samples (1 kg each in a 20% v/v slurry with milli Q water) were... ...
GGGACGTCTTCGGACGTGCCGGTTTCCTTGATTCCCCGGTTTACCAACCTGCGCACAGTTGCCACCCATTCGCTTGGTATCGAATGCGCGGCAACTTCTTAATCAAGGAAGTGAAAAATGCGCAGCATCAGTCCTCGACTTTCCTAAATGATTATGCCGCCACGCTATTGGGGGTAACAGCCTTCAAGAATAGAGTGATAAAGGCATAAATCACCACGATCCTTCCTGCTGTGGGAAGGCTATTTCGATCAAATTCGACCAAGCAATCATGAGCATTTGAAGATAGCTGCTGATGCGGCTATCTGGCAGACTCACAACGATTTAAAGCGATTTGAGACGTCATTGAGCATCAATGCCATGATTGCCGAACCTTGGGTTACCGACATCGATGTTGTCCGGCATCTGGTCGTAGTGAAGGACACGGTTTACCGCTGGCAGGAGCACAAAGGGTCTACCCGCGCACAAGATCGAGAGACTGTGTCAGCTATCCGAGATTGCTGAATCAGTGCGCGCGGGTGGTGCCGATGACTATACGGAACGGGAGCGTACAAAAGTGAATCCAGCGAGGGAAGTATCGTGAGCCAGGAAGGCCCCTCCTGGACAAGAAACTCTTACGGTCAGTAACCAGCAAAACCACGAGTCTGGGACGAAATCGCCGAAGATTGCATTGTTTTGCCAGTGCAATTGATGACCGGTCCATTAACGGGCACGAAGGAGCTTAAGACGACCCCGCTGATGACCACACCCAAGCACACCAGCCCGATACACCGCAGCGCTAGCTAACCAAGCCCACCAACACCACCCAGTCACTTCCACACGATGGAGTGACCAAGTAACCCGAAGGGATTAGGCACAACAGTATGACAAGCACCCAACAACGCGCCGCACTGCAACGCCAGATCTGGCAAATTGCCAACGATGTTCGTGGCGCAGTCGATGGCTGGGACTTCAAGCAGTATGTGCTCGGCACCTTGTTCTACCGTTTCATCAGCGAAAACTTCGCCAGCTACATCGAAGGCGGTGACGACAGTATCAACTACGCAGAGCTGCCAGATAGCGTCATCACCCCGGACATCAAAGACGACGCTATCAAGACCAAGGGCTACTTCATATATCCCAGTCAGGTATTCGCCAAGGTGGCTGCCAGTGCCCACAGCAACGAGAGCCTGAATATCGATCTGGCTGCCATCTTTGCCGCCATTGAAAGCTCGGCTAACGGCTATCCTTCCGAGCGCGATATCAGAGGCCTGTTTGCCGACTTCGATACCACCAGTAACCGTCTGGGCAACACCGTCAAAGACAAAAATACGCGCCTCACCGCCGTGCTCAAAGGCGTAGCTGGGCTGGACTTTGGTAGATTTGATGCCAGTCACATCGACCTGTTTGGCGATGCCTATGAGTTTCTCATCTCCAACTACGCCGCCAACGCCGGCAAGTCCGGTGGTGAGTTTTTCACACCGCAGCATGTGTCCAAGCTGATTGCCCAGCTCGCCATGCACAAGCAAACCACGGTCAACAAGATTTACGACCCGGCCTGTGGCTCGGGCTCACTGCTGCTGCAAGCAAAGAAGCACTTCGATGCACACATCATTGAAGACGGTTTTTTTGGCCAGGAACTCAACCACACCACGTATAACCTGGCGCGGATGAACATGTTCCTGCACAACGTTAACTACGACAAATTCAATATCCAGCTGGGCGACACTCTGTGCGAGCCACACTTTGGCGATGACAAACCTTTTGATGCCATCGTCTCCAACCCACCCTACTCGGTCAAGTGGAAGGGGGCGGGTGACCCCACCTTGATCAACGACGACCGCTTTGCCCCGGCCGGCGTGCTCGCGCCCAAATCCAAAGCCGACTTCGCCTTTGTGCTGCACGCACTCAGCTACCTCTCGGCCAAAGGTCGCGCCGCCATCGTTTGCTTTCCCGGCATATTCTACAGGGGCGGAGCTGAGCAGAAGATCCGCCAGTACCTGGTGGACAACAACTATGTGGAAAGCGTGATCTCGCTCGCGCCCAATTTGTTCTATGGCACCACCATCGCAGTGAACATTCTGGTGCTGTCCAAACACAAGACCGACACCACCACCCAGTTCATCGACGCCAGCGGCCTGTTCAAGAAAGAAACCAACAACAACATGCTGCTGGACACGCACATCAACCAGATCATGCAGGTGTTCGATAGCAAGGCGAGCGTGGATCACTTTGCCCAGTCCATCCCTTTTGAGCTGGTGGCTGCCAACAGCTACAACCTGTCTGTAAGCAGCTACATCGACGCCAAGGACAACCGTGAGGTGGTGGATATTGCCCAGCTCAACGCCGACCTAAAAGCCACGGTTGCCAAGATCGATCAACTGCGAGCGGAGATTGATGCCATCGTCGCGGAGATCGAGGCATGAGCAGCGTGAATTTCATGGAAAAACTGCTGGATGGTGTGGCAGTGGAGTGGGTGACTCTTGGATCTGTGGCGGATATTGGTACCGGAAGCTCAAACCGTCAGGATGAAAGCGAAAATGGAATCTACCCGTTCTATGTTCGCTCAAAGAAAATCTTAAAGTCAGATATTTTTCAATTTAATGAGGTGGCAATAATCATTCCCGGCGAGGGCGGGATTGGCGATATATTTCACTATGTAGAAGGAAAGTACGCTCTACACCAGAGGGCTTACAGGATTCATGTTAAATCAGATGTCGTGAGTACGAAGTTTTTGTTCCACTTCATGTCCTCTAGGTTTAAGCAGTACATTTTGACGAAAAGCGTGGGAGCGACTGCTTCCTCGATTAGAAAGCCCATGCTTGAAGAATTCCAAATACCCATCCCCTGCCCAGGAACGCCGAATAAATCGATTGAAATCCAATCCGAAATCGTCCGCATATTGGACGCCTTTTCCGAGCTGACCGCCGAAGTAAAAGCCGAGCTAACCGCCGAGCTGACTACTCGCAAAAAACAATACGAGCACTACCGCGATGAGTTGATGAGTTTTAAAGACGGAGAAGTGGAGTGGAAGGCGCTGGGAGAGATTGGCGAATTTATTCGTGGGAAGCGTTTTACCAAAGCTGATTTTGTTGAAGATGGTATCAGCGCTATCCATTACGGCGAGATATACACGCGTTACGGCGCTTTTACGACACAAGCTTTTTCTCAGGTTAGAAATGATATGGCTGGGTCACTGCGCTATGCAGAGCCAGGCGACGTAGTGATAACCGACGTAGGCGAGACAGTTGAGGATGTCGGTAAGGCCGTTGCATGGCTCGGAGATGAAAAGGTCGCTATTCACGATCATTGCTATGCTTTTCGGCATTCAATGGATCCGAGATTTGTTTCCTACTGCATGAAAACGTCATCTTTCGTTGCTGACAAGGCAAAATATATCGCCAGAACCAAAGTCAACACACTGCTGATTAATGGGTTTTCAAAGATTAAAATTCCCGTTCCGTATCCAGGGGATCCAGATAGATCCCTTGCAGAACAGGTTCGCATCGTTTCCATTCTTGATAGATTCGACGCTCTCAATAACTCTCTCGCTGAATTTTTTCCGCGTGAAATTGCTTTGCACCAAAAATATTACGAGCATTACCGTGACTTGCTGTTGAATTTCCCCAGACTAGAAAAGGTAGCGGCATAACATGAGCAAGGCGCTAACGGAAATCGCCCGACAGCTACAAGAGACCCAAAAAAAGGTGCAGCTGATCTACGCCTTTAATGGCACAGGTAAAACGCGTCTGTCGCGTGATTTCAAGCAGCTAATCGCTCCAAAAGAGAATGGTAATGAAGACGGCGATGAGACGGATCAACCCGGGTTGTCGCGCAACAAAATTTTGTATTACAACGCCTTTACTGAAGACCTGTTCTATTGGGACAACGACTTGGCCGATGACCTCGATCCCAAGCTGAAAATTCAGCCCAACACCTTTACGGATTGGGTGTTGATGGACCAGGGCCAAGATCAGAATATCATCACGACCTTTCAGCGCTACACCAACGACAAGCTCACGCCAAGGTTCAATGCGGAAAGAAAAGAACAAGACAAAGACGGTAAAGACTTCACCGTCAGAGCCTTCTCGGAGGTCACTTTCTCGATGGAGCGCGGTGATGCGACGCACTCGGGAAATCTGAAAATTTCCAAGGGTGAAGAAAGCAACTTCATCTGGAGTATTTTCTACACGCTGCTTGAGCAGGTGATTGGCGTACTCAATGTTGCTGAGCCGGCTGATCGAGAAACCGACCAGTTCAATCAACTGGAATATGTGTTTATTGATGATCCGGTCAGTTCGCTGGATGAGAACCACCTGATTCAGCTAGCGGTAAACCTAGGGCAATTGATCAATTCGAGTGCATCGGGTGTAAAATTTGTTGTATCCACACATAGCGCGCTGTTTTACAACGTGCTTTACAATGAAGTAGGTGCCAAAAGCGGGTATATCCTAAGTCGCTTGGACGATGGCACCTTTGAGCATGAAGAAAAGCAAGGTGATTCGAACAAAAGTTTTTCTTATCACCTGCACATTAAAAACCTTATCGAGCAGGCTATCGCTACCAATAGCGTGCAGCGCTACCATTTCGCGCTGCTGCGCAACTTGTATGAAAAAACCGCCAACTTTCTTGGATATCGGAGATGGTCTGACCTGTTGCCGGAAGACAAGAAAGCGTACGCCAGCCGGATTATGAATTTTTATCCTCACAATACTTTGTCCAACGAAGAGATTGCAGAACCGACACCGCCCGAGAGAGAGATGGTTGGTCTACTGCTTAGGAACCTGAATACTTATGGCTACTGGCAGCAGGAGCCACAAAATGGTTGATTACTCCAAGCCCATAGCTGAGTCCAGCAACTTCATTGTTTTGGATAAATACAGCAAGGAATGGCAGGTTGCCGAGAGCTACCAGAGCGAAGGTGATCTGGAGCGCGAGTTTATTCAGGATCTGGTCGATCAGGGCTATGAGTACCTAAGCGGCCTGAATACGCCGGAGGCCTTGTTGGCCAATGTACGCGTGCAACTGCAAACTCTCAATAATATGGAGTTTTCTGATAGCGAGTGGTTGCGCTTTGTCGAGACCTGGCTAGACAAGCCCAGCGATGGCATTGTCGAAAAAACCCGGAAGATTCATGACGATTACATTCATGACTTTGTTTTTGACGACGGCCGAATCCAGAACATCTATCTGCTAGACAAGAAAAAGATCACCCGAAACAAGGTGCAGGTGATCAAGCAGTTTGAGCAAAAAGGTAGCCACGCCAACCGCTACGATGTAACTATTCTAGTGAACGGCTTGCCGCTAGCTCAGGTGGAGCTGAAGAAACGAGGTGTTGCGATTCGCGAAGCCTTCAACCAGGTACACCGCTACAGTAAGGAGAGCTTTAACAGCGAGCACTCTTTATTTAAATATATGCAGCTTTTTGTGGTCTCTAACGGCACCGATAGTCGTTACTTTGCTAACACTACCCAACGCAACAAGAACAGCTTCGACTTCACTATGAATTGGGCGAAAGCGGATAACAGCCTGATTAAAGACCTGAAAGATTTTACCGCCACTTTCTTTCAGAAACGCACCCTTCTCAATGTGTTGCTACACTACTCGGTATTTGATGTTAGCAATACATTGCTTGTGATGCGCCCTTACCAGATCGCCGCTACGGAGCGCATTCTATGGAAGATTAACAGCTCGTATCTGGCAAAGAACTGGAGCAATACCGAAAGCGGCGGCTTTATTTGGCATACTACCGGCTCGGGGAAGACCCTGACCAGCTTCAAGGTTGCGCGACTCGCTACTGAGCTGGACTTCATTGACAAGGTGTTCTTCGTGGTGGACCGCAAGGATCTGGATTACCAGACCATGAAGGAATACCAACGCTTCTCACCGGAAAGCGTGAATGGTTCTGACAGCACGGCTGGCCTGAAGCGTAATCTGGATAAGGACGACAACAAAATCATCGTCACCACCATCCAGAAGCTCAACAACCTGATGAAGAGTGAGCCCGACCTAGCTATCTACGGCAAGCAAGTGGTCTTCATTTTTGATGAGTGCCACCGCAGCCAGTTTGGTGAAGCGCAGAAGAACCTAAAGAAGCGGTTCAAGAAGTTTTATCAGTTTGGATTTACTGGTACACCAATATTTACAGGCTATAACGCTTTGGGCGCGGAAGATACTGCAAGTGTATTTGGCCGTGAATTACATTCGTATGTAATCACCGATGCAATTCGCGACGAAAAGGTGCTTAAATTCAAAGTCGACTACAATGATGTGCGGCCGCAGTTCAAGGCTATTGAAACTGAGCAGGATGAGAAAAAGCTTAGTGCGGCTGAAAATAAGCATGCTTTGCTGCACCCCGACCGTATCCGCGAGATAACCCAGTACATTCTGAACAATTTTCGACAGAAAACGCATCGCCTGCAAGCGGGCAATAAAGGTTTTAACGCCATGTTCGCGGTAAGCAGCGTGGACGCTGCCAAACTGTACTATGAGTCTTTCAGGGACCTACAGAAGGGCGACGACAGGCCATTGAGGGTAGCCACCATCTTCTCGTATGCGGCCAACGAGGAGCAGGACGCGGTCGGCGAGATTCAGGACGAAAGCTTCGATGTTTCTGCCATGAATAGCAGCGCCAAAGAATTTTTGGGCGCTGCCATTGCAGACTACAACGCACTGTTCAAAACCAACTTCAGCGTAGACAGCAATGGCTTCCAGAACTACTACCGCGATCTGGCCAAACAAGTCAAAGCCAAGGAGATCGACCTGCTCATTGTGGTGGGCATGTTCCTGACCGGCTTTGATGCCCCCACGCTGAACACCTTGTTTGTCGACAAGAACCTGCGCTACCACGGCTTGATGCAAGCCTACTCACGCACCAACCGCATTTTTGACGCCACCAAAACCTTCGGCAACATCGTCACCTTCCGCGACCTGGAGCAGGCGACCATAGACGCAATTACCTTGTTTGGTGATAAGAACACCAAGAATGTAGTGCTGGAGAAGAGCTATACAGAATACATGGAAGGCTTTACCGATGCAGTGACCGGTGAGGCGCGGCGTGGGTTTGTGGACGTAGTTCGAGAGTTAGAGCAGCGCTTCCCTGATCCCTCTGCCATTGAAAAAGAGTCGGATAAAAAAGCTTTCGCAAAACTGTTTGGCGAGTATTTGCGAGTTGAGAGCGTACTGCAAAACTACGATGAGTTTGCCAGCCTGAAGACCTTACAAACCGTCGATATGAATGATCCGGTGTCGGTTGAAGCATTCAAAGCTCAGCATTACTTAAGCGATGATGATCTAACTGCATTGCAATCGATTAGGATACCAGCTGAACGAAAAATCCAGGACTACCGCTCAACCTATAACGATGTTCGTGATTGGTTGCGCCGGGAAAAGTCTTCCGCCGAAATGGAAAAGTCCACCGTCGATTGGGATGACGTCGTCTTTGAGGTAGACCTGCTCAAGTCACAAGAAATCAATCTAGACTACATTCTAGAACTGATTTTTGAGAACAATAAAAAAGCCAAAAACAAAGCATCACTGGTTGAAGACGTGCGTAGGGTGATTCGTGCCAGCCTAGAAAATCGTGCCAAAGAAGGCTTGTTGGTCGACTTTATTAACCAAACCGACCTAGATCAAATTGGTGACAAGGCTAGTGTGATTGACGCCTTCTTCACCTTTGCCCAAGCGGAACAACAGAGTGAGGCAGAAGTGCTAATCAGCACAGAGAACTTGAATGCAGAGGCGGCTAGGCGCTATATCACCACTTCACTAAAGCGGGAGTTTGCCAGTGACAGCGGCACTGAGCTCAATGCCGTTCTCCCCAAGATGAGCCCGCTGAACCCGCAATACCTGAAAAAAAAGCAGGCTGTCTTCCAGAAAATCGCTGCTTTTGTTGAGAAATTTAAAGGTGTGGGTGGACAGGTCTAATTGGGTCCTTCCATCCGCCTATAAGACATCCAAAATGCCCCCGTGGCACGCGGACGTGGTGTTTGACTCTGCTCCGGGATTTTACCACGAAGGGTATTGCGGAGCTTTTCCCCTTGCTGCACATACACGATCAATAACTTCTTTAGACGCTAAACGATATTGCTCCTGCTTCAGAAGGTTGACTGTATGAGTTGTCATCTCACTTTTAGTAGTAAAGTGATTTTTTTCAATTAACTCAACAATATTTTTTATGTATGTGAAAATTTTCTCGGACGCAGAGCCAGAGTTTGCTGTTATTTCGTAAAAGTCTTTTCCTTCGTGGACTAGCTTGTTGCGAACATCTACGTATAGACTATCGTAGTCTTCTAGTATTTTTTTAAAAGAGGTTAGAGAGCTACTACATACAAGAGCAGCGATGTATGTGCGGTGCTTCCATCCCATCCAGCTTTTCTCAATATTCGCGAGCCCATCTAATGTAAATATGAGGTTTAAGAACTGGGATTCCTCACCGATGGAGTAAAATGACTGCCTGCAAGATCGTAGCGCACCTATTACAGACGCTGAAAGCTCATTTTGTATTGTATTGTCGTAAATTGCGGATAAATATTGTATTCCCGGGCAGTAAAAGCTGTCCACCTGAGGGCCTAGCCAGTTATTGCTTACGGAGAGCGGTCTTGATATTCCGCTTAATCTTAGTGGTTTAAGGTGCGTTTGGCCTAGGGGGATGATCTCTACGTCATAGAATCCGTCCTCTCTTTGCCCGGCCGGATTGGGGGTAAGTTCTTTGACCATAAAAGAGCTGTGGGAGTATCGTACAAGATCAAGGGCGTGCTCGGCTAGTGACAGACATTTGCCAATTACGTAGTCATTATGATCAATTGTCTGGTTAAGCTTTAGCAAATCAGGATAGGCTAGTTGGCAATTAAATTGAATGTAGGCGCCCTTGTGCTCACTTAACCTTTCCCATGGTTTCGGATCAAACTGGAGATCGCAGAAAAAAATGTACTTCCCAACTATCAATGTTTCTTGAATGAATATTTTTTCAATCGGAACTATCACGATGCAGTTCAGTTCGATGTCTTCAGTCTCAAGCTTGGCTAGCTCTGAGTTAGAGTCCGCTGAACTTGCGAGTTCTATACAAATCCATGCAAAGCAAACTCGAAAATCTGCAAGAATTTCAATATTATTCTTGCTGCAAGTTTCGCCCTCATACTTAAAAGCGACACCGTCTCCTTCCGGAAATGCACTTGCCCAATAACCTAGAGCTCTAATATTTTCAAGAGATATTGATATTTCTGTGGGCTTTTCTATGAACGTTTCTTTACGCCACACGAGATTGCCTAAGTAATTCTCTCTTGGGGGTAAAAGTCGAGCTTCCATATACGTCCTTGCTCCAGAGATTATTTTAATCCAACAGAGCCTATTACTCCGGCTAAGATGGTGAAAGCTGGTCTTCATGGGGGGTGTTGAGCTGCGTTCGTAGGACAATCGGAGCAGGCCCGACACCACAGTACAATACATGTATGCCCCGGCTATGAGAGCCCTGACGGAATGACAATTTTTGCTCCGGTTTCTTGTGTACCTTTTCAGACACAGCTTTTTTATAACTCAAAACCAGGTTTGGGGTCGCGTTCGCTCTGCTCCTCTTTGTGCTGGCATGGCTTGCCACAACGTCTCGCTATCGGGGTCTTTCTGCAAACCCAAAGCTCGGTATCCAGATTGCTCTCAACCGCAAAGCTGCTGACTCCGATACCGAGCCGCTGTTTTATGCGGCCTTAGGTTCGTCTGATATTCGCCGAAACCGGCCTGTTCGGGTAGACATCTTTCGGCCAATCGCGACGAATTCAACTGTAGCTTCCCACGCGGCCAATAGACTGCGATGCCACAAATTTGCCACACTCGCCCCGCTAACCGGGGCGAAAACTCGCTAACCCCAGCTACCACAATCCTTTGATTCCCCAGCTAATCCGCGCTAACGTATTGATTCTAAACGTCGACTTTTAGGACTCCGAAGGCAGGGGTCGTGGGTTCGAATCCCGCCTGGTGCACCATAGATAGAAACGAGAAAGCCTCAGGCCTTAGGGTCTGGGGCTTTTTTGTGGGTGTTGCAGTCAGGGGCGCTACTCCCCCTCCTCCGATTCAGACAAATCCCGCAAAACTGTTTTTTGCCCGGCGCGCTTCATGCTCGCCAGAATGCCTCCCCGAGGACTAAACCGAAGGGAACGCCATGCGTTTGATAAGGAATGTCGACAAGGGCCTCGAGCAGACCGAAAGCCCCGCCAATGCCGCCCGATTGGTTAAAGACGCGCTGGCCCGTGGTCGCCATTGCATTGGCGGACTCACTCATTTTGGGAGCCATTCCCCCATCAGCAGCGACAGCGAAATTATCGAGGCCGTCCGCAAGGGTGATTTGCTGTTGGTAAAGGAGCGCTTTGCCAGCTCAGGCAGTGGCTTCATGGTTAGATCAGCGCCAGCGCCTGAACCGGTCTATATCCCCCCAAAAGATCCATGGCCACAGGTCAAGCCTCGCGACGATCAGGTCTTTGCCAAATCCTGCATCCCCGGTAACTGGTGTCGCACCGACGCCGGCACCGCTCCGGAGCCCGCCTCGAACTTTGGCAAGATAATGGTCGCGGGCGCCATGCTTTTTCCGTCTGCCAGCACCGCCGTAGCGACGGCACTCGGTGCCGATCTGGCACTAGGCCGCATGGCCGGCGGCGGCATACTGCAGCAGCGTCTTAACTGGACGATTCGCGGTGCTGGCGGGCCTGCCAGTGTTTTCATACTCGGCATGCTCCCCACTCAGATGGGCGACGGCACCCTCCATTCCGATAATCAGTTGCGCAGCATGACCCACGCGCCCACCCGTGTGCGATTTCAGTTTCGTCGAGACACCGAGGGGGTATTTCAGGTCTACGGCATCCACACCACCGCATCCGGCGACGATACGGTACGCACGGTGCAAGCCACGTGGAATGCCGATAAAACTGCCTTGGAAGCCAAGCTCAATGGCATCACTATCTTGTGGACGCCCCAGCGCGGGCCACTGGGACAGATGCCCCCGCTGATCTACCCCGACAGCAGCGGCGAACAGCTTGGCACCATCCTTGTCCACCCGATTCCGGACAACACAGACAGTCAGCTCGAAGGCCTCCCCGGTGAGGACATCACCACTGACGACTGTATTCTGGTGTTTCCAGCGGACGCGGGGCTGAAGTCGCTGTACGTGGTGTTTGCTCGGCCTATTGGGGGCGACCACAACTATCACCCAGCCCCCAAAGGACTAACGGCTTTTCCAGATGCGGTGCTCAGCCCTTCCAAGAGCTCAGTCAAAGGTGGCGGGCAGAAACGCAAACGCTGGAAGGATCGCAAGGGACGCATTTATGAGTGGGACTACGAGAATGGCCGGGTTGAGTTGTACGACAAACAAGGAAAGCATCTGGGAGAGTTCAACCCTGACACAGGAGAGCGGACCAAGGGCGCCGAGCCAGGCAGAACAACTCCAAAGTAATTCAGGGGAAAATCATGCACCTATGCATCACAGGTTTTTTATCGGGCGACAGTGATGATACTTCGCTGAAATATGAACTAGACGTACTGTCGCAGTTTGAGCCAGCGGTACTAGAAGTGCTGGGGTGGCAAAGCCTTGCAGAAAGCCCGGACGGCGAATGGCTGCTTACAGGCGACCAATCTCAGCGGATTGCGACCGCGATTAATGAGCAGTTACCCAACGACCTGGATCTATTCATTGGGCTAGAAGCCTAGCTAACCAGTTGGGCCCCTAACAGCACGCCAGAACAGGTCGCCGCTGGAGGCGGTCAGGGCGCCCGGTCTGAGTCAGCTGAACGCCGAGACAGCCCGGACCACGCCAAAGTAATTTGAGAGGAGCCCGAAAAAATGCAATATGAAATTCTTGCGTTCGACAAGAAAACCGAGCAATTGGTTTTCAGCATTGAAATCCCTGCTGACCAATTTGCGACATTGGCAGAGCTGATGGCATGGCTTGAGCCGGAAGATGCCATTTATGAATACGAGCTATCACCAGAGCAGGTAAGTGGTCTTGAAAGCATGATTGGAAAGACCTTCGATAGTCCTGAGCTCATCTTTCAACTGTCCTGTTCCGCTTAATGTTTTAACTGCGGCAGACGCCAAGAATGGCGCCGAACACTTTGGTGAACCAATAGTCTGCGAGATCGTGTCGCTCTGCTCGTGGATCCAGCTTGGGCAGATACGGATCAATAAATAATTTGATCAAAATAACGCGGGCATTCAGGCAGCCCGCGTTATCGTTTAAGACCATCGTCGGAACACCGCCCAGAGCCGGCCCGCTCCCACAATTATCCAGTGCCCATTTTTTGTGGCCGGCGCCTAAGCGTCAGCGGTTTGGTTCTGCTGCCTGGTGAAGATCGCCGCCATCTCTGGCTCATCCAGGTGATCCAGCGCTCGTTCCACCAACAAATGCACGCCATCGGCCATGCGGCTGAGTGCCAGGGCTTTGGAGCGGCGTGAACCGTCCACACCGTCGGCAAGGTCGGCGGCGATGGCGCTGATTGACAGCAGGTCTTCCGAGGCGTTGGCGAGCAGGGTTTCGGTATTGATGTTGGGGCTGACGGTGAAGAGCGAGCCTTTGCGTTCAGGTTGCTGTGGTTCGGATGCTGGTGGGTCGGGGACTATTTTGGACATTTGACTAACTCCAGAAGTGGAGCCGTTCACACGTCGCTGCTAAACGATGGGTGGCGGCTGTGCGCGGGTTAGCAGACCGGGGAGTTAGCAAACCGGCGCGCCCGGGGGCGCCCCACGCACAGCCACCATAATGTGCAGGTTAATAACCTGACTGAAGAGGATGCTATGCACTTCACTAACCACGGCGGGCTGCTAAACCCGATCACTGAAAACCAGTGACGCGAGTCAAATTACAGACCGGTCCCAAAGCGCACAAGCCGGCGGATTCTGGCGTAGCCGTAGGTAATGGCGCAAGAGTTTGTAGCTTGCTAGAAGTAAACCAAAGCCCTTTTAAACAAGCCCAAAATCACTGGGATGTGGGGCTTTTTTCTGTAGGAGCGAGCCGGCTCCGGGCGGCGTTCCGACGATGGGCGTTTACGATGACGCAAGCAGCCTGAATGCCCGCGTTGTCTGGAAGAACATCGCGAGCAAGCTCGCTCCTACGGGGAGATCATTTCACCAGAGAAAGTCACTCAGTCGTCCAGTCGAACTCGTCGTAATCATCGTCTTCGTCGTCCTCAAACTCTTCTTCATCAAGGACGTCCTCCTCCAGAGCCTCCTCTGCCTGCTTGGCCAGAAGAAACTCC
>LNAP01015628.1_pt1 | contig 13206 bp, 9 predicted proteins | sample 602601 | NCBI WGS metagenome assembly LNAP01 (sample SAMN02440304, study PRJNA202911) | soil metagenome | biome: Subtropical and temperate rainforests or woodlands; isolation source: soil samples (1 kg each in a 20% v/v slurry with milli Q water) were... ...
TTCTTACACAGACCTATCCTGAAAGTGTTCGAACAGCGCACAGCTTCTCAAGCTGAAGACTGTTCAAAATGTGGGGGCGGGCTTGCTCGCTCCCACAGTCGATTTGCACAGGCCTTAGTTGAACAACTCCGACGCCAGGCTCGCTGCACTCAACTCCTCGGTGTACGCCAGCAACAACGGCGCCAGCTCATGCAGCCGCGCCCCCGGCATCCGTGCACTCGGCCCGGCGATGCTGAGCACGCCGATCACCCGCCCATCGGCGGGATGGCGCACCACTGCCGCAATCGCCGAAGTGCCGACCGCCGAGCTCTCCTCGACCCAGGCGTAGCCCTGGTCCCGTGCCAGACGCAGGCGTTCGAGCAATTCGATGTTCGAGCGCGGCGCGTTCGGCCCCACATGTTCCGGCACTTGTGCGCCCTGCCGCTCCACCAGCGACAAGGCTTCGGCATCGCTCATGCAGGCCAGCCACGCATGCCCAGAGGCTGTGTAAAACAACGGCGCATCGCGGCCCATGTCCGGGTCGTAACGCAGACCGGAGCGCGCGCCCTGGGACTTGGCAATCCAGATCTGACGCTCACCGTCGATCACCCCGAGACGCACCAGCTCGCCGGTTTCCTGCGCCAAGCGGTCAAGCACTGGCTGCACGATGTCGGCACCGCTGCTCGACAGGTAACGGAAGCCCATCGCCACCAGTTTGGTCGAGAGGTGATAACGCAGATTATCCGGATTCTGCCGCACGTAACCGAGGCGGATCAGCTCGGCCAGCAGGCGATGGGTCGCGCTCTTGGGGATATCCAGTTGCTCTGCCAGGGTCTGCATCGGCAGGCCACGGGGATCGCTGGTGAGGCTTTCGAGCACACTGAAAACACGTTCGATCTGACTGCCGGCCATGGTCGCTTCCACGGATTCTAGAAGACATCTGAACGAATGCGAAATCTGGAACTGAACGTTCGATAACCGCCCGTTTTACACCCTCAAGACTTGTTCGGCCTCACCCGATTCTTATATTTTCTGGAACAAGATTCCAAAACAATAAAACGCCGGAGTTCAAACAATGCCTGCCCAAGCGCACTTTCTTCCCGACATCGACTGCGATGTGCTGATCGTTGGTTCCGGTGCGGCGGGACTGTCGGCGGCCGTGACCGCCGCGTGGCATGGACTGAAAGTCATAGTGGTAGAAAAGGACCCGGTGTTCGGCGGTGCCACGGCCTGGTCCGGTGGCTGGGCCTGGGTGCCTTGCAACCCGCTGGCCCGACGCGCAGGCATCGTCGAAGACGTTGAACTGCCGCGCACTTACCTGAAACACGAACTGGGCGAGCGCTTTGATCCGGCAATGATCGACGCTTTCCTGGAAGCCGGCCCGCGGATGGTGTCGTTCTTCGAGCAGTACACCTCGCTGCAATTCGCCGACGGCAACGCCATTGCCGACATTCATGGCGACACGCCGGGGGCCGGCACCGGTGGACGCTCGGTGATCGCCGCCCCGTACGACGCACGAAAAGTCGGCACACTGCTCAAGCGTCTGCGCAAAACCATGCGGGAAACATCGTTCATGGGCATGCCGATCATGGCGGGGGCGGACCTCACGGCATTCCTCAACCTGACCCGTTCACTGTCGGCGGCCTGGCACGTTACGCGGCGCTTCAGCCGCCACCTGTTCGATCTCGTCGTACATGGCCGGGCGATGCAACTGGTCAACGGCGTGGCCTTGGTGGCGCGCCTGGCGAAATCCGCCGATGACCTCGGTGTGTTGCTCTGGGAATCAGCGCCCGTGAGCCGATTGCTGCGCGAGAATGACCAGGTACGAGGTGCGGTGGTCAACACCGCCAAAGGCTCGGTGCGCATCCATGCACGCAAGGCCGTGGTGCTCGCCGCGGGTGGTTTCGCCAATGACATCGACCGCCGCAAGGCACTGTTCCCCCGCACACCGACCGGGCATGAGCATCTGGCCTTGCCACCCCTCGGCGTTTGCGGCGATGGCCTGCGCCTGGGCGAAAGTGCCGGTGCCCGGGTCAATAGCGACATGGCGTCCGCCGTCGCCTGGGCACCGGTTTCGCAGGTGCCGCACAGCGACGGCAGCACGGGACACTTTCCGCACATCATCGAGCGCGGCAAACCGGGCATCATCGGTGTGCTGAGCAACGGCCAGCGCTTCGTCAATGAAGCCAATGGCTACTACGACTACGTCACGGCCATGGTCGCCGCCGCCCCATCGGGTGAAGAAGTGGCGTCGTGGCTGATCTGCACCCATGGCTTTCAGCGTCGATATGGCCTGGGCATCTCTCGGCCTTTTCCGGTGCCGCTGTCATCCTTCATCCGCAGCGGCTATCTGAAAACCGGCAACACCCTTGAGGAATTGGCTGCAGCCTGCGGCATCGACCCGGGTGGCTTGCGCACCACCGTGTCGGACTACAACCGCCACGCGCGCAACGGCGAGGACCCGCAATTCGGTCGTGGTTCCACACCCTACAACCGCAAGCAGGGCGACGCACTTCAACAGCCCAACCCATGCGTCGCGCCGATCGAACAAGGCCCCTTCTATGCCGTGAAAGTCCAGCCGGGCTGCTTCGGCACCTTCGCCGGGCTCAAGGTCAACCAACATGCCCAAGTCCTGGATGGCGCGGCGCAACCCATCGCCGGGCTGTACGCGGCGGGCGGCGACATGGCCAGCATCATGGGCGGTCACTACCCCGCTGGCGGTATCAATCTCGGCCCGGCGCTGACCTTCGGCTACATCGCCGCGCGCCATATCGCAGGCGTCACTGCTTATGAAAAGGAGATCGACCATGCAGCACATCATTAACGCTCAGGGTTTGAACATGCCGAAACTCGGCCTCGGCACCTGGCCAATGCTCGGCGAGGAATGCACCCGAGCAGTGGAACAGGCTCTGACCCTGGGTTACCGGCACATCGACACGGCAGCGGCCTACAACAACGAAGACGCGGTCGGTCGGGCGCTGGCGAACAGTCCGACACCCCGCGAGCAGATCCACGTCACGACCAAAGTCTGGTGGGACCAACTGCAACCCGACGCCATGCGTCACTCCATGGACCGTAGCCTCAAAGCCCTGCGCAGCGAATACGTCGACCTGTTCATGCTCCATTGGCCAACCACCGATTGGGATTTGCCGCGCACCATAGAAACCCTGGTGTCGTTCAAGGAGCAAGGCCTGGCGCGCAACATTGGCGTGGCGAATTTTCCACTACCCCTGCTACGCAAAGTAGTCGAAGAACTGGGGGCGCCGCTGTCGGCGATCCAGGTCGAGTACCACGTGCTGCTCGGACAAAACGCCCTGCTCGACTACGCCCGTCAACAGGATCTTGCGCTGACAGCCTACACGCCACTGGCACGCAACAAGGTATCCGACATTCCGGCCATCCGGCGGATCGCCGCGAAACACGGCGTACTGCCGACGCAGGTCGCGCTCAAATGGCTGCTCGATCAACCCAACGTGGCCGCGATCCCCAAGGCCAGCAGCGAGCCCAATCAATTGGCCAATCTCGCGGCGCTCGATGTGCGACTGGATGATGAAGACCGTGCCTTGATCGCCAGCCTGTCCAAACGCGAGCGCCAGGTCAGCCCTGACTTTGCGCCGGTGTGGGATGCATTTGACGAATAATCCGCAAGACCGGCGATCGCCCTCACGATAAAAACCCATCGCCCAACGGAATTCGATGGGTTATCCGTGTTCAATACAAGCCTGAAACCTTTTCGGCAACCCTTCACGGGTGGCCGGAAATCAACCTGTACGCGAAAAAAAGACGGACGATCGGACTGGCGCCGCTCCCACTTGGCAGCAACACTCATCGCACGGAGCTTTACCCGGAACAGAAGAGGATTCCCACATGCTATGGAAAAAAGGCCGACGCAGCGACAACGTGGTCGACGCCCGTGGCGATGATGTCGGCGGTGGTGGCGGCATGCGTTTTGGCGGTGGCAAGGGTTTGAGCCTGACGGCGATCCTCCTGATTGTCGGCATCGGCTGGATCACCGGCCAGGATCCACTGCAGATCCTCGGACAACTGACCGGGCAAATGGAGCAGCAATCGGCACCCGCCACCAACCAGAGTCGCCAGGCACCGCCGGCCAATGATGAGAGCGCGGAATTCGTGCGCTCGATCCTCGGCGATACCGAAGACACCTGGGGCGCGATATTCCAGCAGGCCGGTCGCCAATATAAGGACCCGACCCTGGTACTGTTCAGCAACCGCGTGAATTCGGCCTGCGGCCTGGCCACCTCGGCGACCGGCCCCTTCTATTGCCCGGCTGACCAGAAGGTCTACCTGGACATGGCGTTCTTCCAGGAAATGTCCCAACGTTTTTCCGCCGCGGGCGACTTCGCCCAAGCCTACGTGATCGCTCACGAAGTCGGACACCATGTGCAGACTCTGCTTGGGGTGTCCACGAAAATTCAGGCAGCGCGCCAACAAGGCCGGCAGATGGAAGGCGACGGTGGTTTGCTGGTTCGCCAGGAACTTCAGGCCGATTGCCTGGCCGGCGTCTGGGCCAACAATGCGCAGAAGCGCCTGAACTGGCTGGAACCGGGCGACATCGAAGAAGCATTGAACGCCGCAAACGCCATCGGCGACGATCGTTTGCAGCAACAGGGTCAGGGCCGTGTGGTCCCGGACTCATTCACCCATGGTACGTCGGCGCAACGGGTGCGCTGGTTCAAAACCGGTTTCGCCCAAGGCCAGGTTGGCCAGTGCGATACCTTTGCAATGAAGAAGTGGTTGTTGGTTGTTCTGTTTACTTGCACAACGTCCCAGGCCGCCGAGCATGGGGTCAAGGAACTCAGTTCAGGGCGCCTGCTGTTGAAGTCAGGTGAAATCGCGGTGGGCATCAGCCCCGCCCCGGCAAAAATCGAACGGGTGCTGATCGTCCTCCACGGTCGCTTGCGCAATGCGCAAACCTATCTGCAGAGTGGTGAGCACGCGGCCGAACTGGCGGGGCAAAGCGCAACGACCCTGGTGATCGCCCCGCAATTCCTCAATGAAACCGACGTTGCGGTCCATCCGGTGGCCGACACCGTTTTGCGCTGGCAAGGCAATGAATGGATGGCCGGCGGCGAATCCACGGCACCCTTTCGGCTGAGCTCCTACGCGGCGCTCGACGAAATCATCGCCCGCTTGGGTGACCGTCAGCAGTTTCCGGATGTGAAGCAAATCGTCATCGCCGGGCACTCCGGCGGCGCGCAGGTGGTTCAGCGCTATGCGTTGCTCGGCCACGCGCAATCCGACCTCGATGCAGCCGGCGTGCAGGTGCGCTACGTGATCGCCAATCCGTCCTCCTACGCTTATTTCGATGAGCGCAGACCCGTGGCGTTCAGCCACGCCGGTTGCCCGAATTTCCATCGCTGGAAGTACGGGCTGGCGGATTTACCGGCTTACGCCGAAGGACAAACCGCAGCACAGTTGCAGGAAAGTTACCTCAAGCGTGAAGTCGTTTATCTGCTGGGGCAGCAGGACACCGACCCGAATCATCCGGCGCTGGATAAAAGCTGTGAAGCCAGGGCGCAAGGGCCGTCTCGATTGGCCCGCGGGCGTTTTTACTTCGATTATTTGAAGCGGCTAGCACCCAAGGGGTTGAACCAACAACTGATCGAAGTGCCCGGGGTCGGGCATAACGGGGATGGGATGTTTACCTCGCCAGAGGGGCAGAAGGCGTTGTTCGGGCAGTAGTATTTGTGGTGTCTGGAAGGGCCTCTTCGCGAGCAAGCCCGCTCCCACATTGGACCTGCGGTGTACACATCATTTGTGAGCACCCGAGATCAAATGTGGGAGCGGGCTTGCTCGCGAAAGCGGTTCACCCGACAACAACGCCCTCAAGCCGAAAGCATCTGCCGCAACTCGACACAATCCGCCGCATGCCAATCGGTCAATTCCGGCCATGGATTATCCGGCAGATTCACCAACACAGTCCGCGCTCCCGCCGCCCGCCCACAATCGAGATCGAAGCGGTAATCACCAACCATCACCATCTCGCTCGCCGGCACCTTCCATGCTTCGGCCAGTTTCAGCAACCCGCCCGGATGCGGCTTGGGCGGAGCATCATCGCGGCCCAACACATCCTCCAGCGCAAAGCAGTCGGCCAGGCCAATGGCCTCCAGCGTGACATGCGCCAGCTCCCGGGCGTTGCGCGTGAGAATGCCCAGGCGATAACCACGCCCGGCCAGTTCGCGCACCAGTTCCACCGCGCCCGGCGCCGGTTGCGAACCGAGGGCCAGGTCCCGCTCGTGCTCCAGCAGCCACGCATGTTTGGTCGCGGCTTCATCGGCCGGCAGTGCAGCGAGGTGGGTCAGGATGTCGTGTTCGGCAGGAATCGCCAACGCCACGCGAATCGCCGCGAAGTCGTGCACGGCCACCGTCAGGGTGCCGTCCATGTCGAACACCCAGTGACGCACGTCGGCCAGGCTCATGCCCAATCCTTGCGGTGACGGATGGGTGACCGAGGCCACCAGTTGCCCGGCGCGGTTGAACACGCTGCCACGGGAGAAGCCACGGGAGTTGCCGGCCCACGGACTGTCCATCGCATAGAGCAACCAGTCATCGGCACGCAGATCCTGGTGGAACCACAACGCGTGATCGAGGCTGGCGACCTGCATATCCTTGTGCCACACCGACTTGCCGTGGGGCTGCATCGAGGTGACCAGCAGACCGAAGTCCGATGCATAGGCCAGCAGGTATTTATGCAGCGCCGGCGAATCAGCCAACGCCCCGTCGGCGCGGAACCAGACGTACTTGACCGGATCGGAGGGCAGCGGGTTGTAGGGATCTTTCTCGGTCACCGGGCGAAATTCGATCGGCTTCGGGCACAGCAGTTTTTCGCGCATTTTCTCGGGGATCAGGTGCGCGCGCTGCTGGGTGATTTCCAGTTCCGATGGCAGGTTTTCCGGACCGACCACTTGCGGCATTTCGGTCTGGTGCTGGAAGCCTTCTTCGTCGTACTGGAACGACGCACTGCACGTGAATATCGGGTGGCCCTTCTGGATCGCCGTCACCCGACGCGTGCTGAAACTGCCACCGTCACGCACCCGGTCAACCTGATACACCACCGGCAACCCGGCATCGCCTGGGCGCAGGAAATAGCCGTGCATCGAATGCACATGGCGCGCCTCTTCAACCGTCTGACTGGCCGCCGACAGCGACTGACCGAGCACCTGACCACCGAACAGCTGACGAAAACCCAGGTCCTGGCTACGGCCACGGAACAGGTTTTCTTCGATCGGCTCCAGCGTCAGCAGGTCGACCAGATCTTCCAACACTTGGCTCATTCAGACTCTCCTCACACAACGCAATACCGCGCAGTCTTGGCTGCGGCGGTCGATTCAGTTTCTGGCCCGGGCCAGCATGTGGTCCATTGTAAACGTCCGTGTCAGGTTATCCATGCAAGGTTTGCAGCCATTGTTCACGGCTGATGCGGTACAACACGTGGTGATGCAGGGGATGATCGACGGAGAGCTTGGGATGATCGAAGTCATCGGCCGGATCGTGATGCATGCCAATCGCCTGCATGACTTTCTGCGACGGCAGATTACTGTCAGCGGTAAAGGACACGACTTCGCTCAGCGGCAAGCGGTCAAACCCGCAGCGCAGAGCGGTCCACGCCGCTTCACTGGCGTAACCCAACCCCCAGTGCTCGCGGGCCAGGCGCCAGCCGATTTCCGTGGCAGGGGTGAAAGGCGCGTCGAAACCGACCACACCGAGCCCGGTAAAACCGATGAATTGGCCGGTGTCCTTGCGTTCCAGAGCCCATAGGCCGAAACCATGCTCGGCGAAATGACCACGGATTCGCCCGATCAATGAGGCGCTCTCCAGCCGACTCAAGGCTGCCGGGAAATAGCGCATCACCTGCGGATCGGCACACATCGCCGCAAAGTCAGGTAAATCTTCATCGCGCCACTGGCGCAACAGCAGCCGAGCGCTTTCAAGCTCCAGTATTGGCTCCATCGTGCCCCGCCCCCCCATTTCAATGTCGCCAGTCTACAACGCTGGTAGGATCCGTCTCTCATTCCTACATGAAATGACCATGCCACTGCCGCTGATTTATCACGAAGACTACACGGCGGATCACCGCTTCCCCATGGACAAGTTCCGCCTGTTGCGCGATCACCTGGTGGGCAGCGGCCTGACCCGCGACGCCGATCTGCTGCGCCCGGATCTGTGTCCCGCAGAGATTCTCGCCCTCGCCCATGACCCTTCGTATATCGAGCGCTACATGAGTGGCGAATTATCCCGCGAAGACCAGCGCCGCCTCGGCCTGCCCTGGAGCGAAGCCCTGGCCCGACGCACGGTGCGGGCGGTGGGCGGTTCGTTGCTGGCGGCCGAGCAGGCGCTGGAGCATGGTCTGGCCTGCCACCTGGCGGGCGGCACCCACCATGCGCACTACGATTACCCGGCCGGGTTCGGGCTTTATGCTGACAACATATGTAAACAAACCCAATTAGAAGAGAGGAAATAGCACCCTCAGAGAGTCAAGGTTTCGAAAAGCGGAAATAAACACTCGAAACGCGCCGAGATGTTTACAAAAATGCACCACACCAAGCATTCAGGCAGTTGAATTTATGTTGATACAGCTGGCGGATGGGGTGGGCTTACTAGTCTTTTGCAAAACCCATTGCATCGGATTGGACCTGTATGCTTTGTTACAAAGATCGGCCATATCCAAAGCTTACTGAATCGCGCCACATCACTAGTCGTAATAGGCGATTGAACGATACGATTATTGGGATAGTGCCACCTAAAAACGCACGCCAGCGCCATTGGGTTCCAAGCCGGTAAAGGATGGCCAACAAGGAGAGAATATGAATCAGGCTTGGCCCTTCGTCGGCGCCCGCTGGTGGAAGTTCGATTTCCACACCCACACCCCGGCATCAAAGGATACGAATGCTTGGCAAGCCGCGATTGGGACTCCCGATGAATTGACGCCGCAGAAATGGCTACTCAAGTACATGGCTGCAGGAATCGATTGTGTGGCAGTCACTGATCACAATAGTGGCGAGTGGGTTGACCGACTCAAGGCCGCATACGCCGAAATGAAGCGTCAGGCCGATGCTGATAGCGCGCCTGATGGTTTTCGCGAACTCCATGTATTCCCTGGTGTAGAGATCTCCGTTCAGGGCGGTTTCCATCTGCTGGCCATCTTCGATCCGTCTGCTTCCAGCCAAACTATCAGTGATTTGCTCGCAAAAGTGGATTATGCGGGTACCCGTGGCGACAGTGATGGCGTAACACGCGAGGGTGCAGCCAAGGTGATCGAACGTGTTATCGCAGAAGGTGGGATAGCGATTCCTGCCCATGTGGAAGGTGACAAAGGGCTGCTGCAAGTCGAGTCGGGTACACGCAAATGTCTGCTGGATACCAATACCGTCAAGCAGGTTCTACAGGAGCCGGGCATCCTAGCGTTGGAGTGGACAGCGGGAAGCACCTCGTATCCCATAGTGCTGGAAGAACTGAAGCTTCGCTTTGCCAGTGTGGTTGGAAGTGACTGCCATAGCTTCAAAGGCTCAGCGGTTCCTGGCTCGCGCTTTACTTGGATCAAGATGGCCAAACCTACTGTCGAAGGACTGCGCCTGGCGCTACTGGACGGGCAGGAGGTTTCGGTTCGCCGTAACGACCAAAGCAATGGATTCGCACCCTTTAATACGCCCGAGCATTTCATAGAATCTATTGAGATTCGTAATGCTCGGTATATGGGGCGCGGCAAAGCGGGCGCCTGCTTGCCACTCAACCCCTATTTCAATGCACTAATCGGTGGTCGGGGTACAGGAAAATCCACCATCGTGCATGCCCTGCGCTTGGCATACCGAAGGGAAAAGGAACTGTCTCTGGCATCGGAGGCCGGACAGACCTTTAACAAATTCAACGCTGTCGCCAAGACCAAAAATGATAATGGCGGTTTACTTGACGATACGGTTGTACACGTAAAGATTCATCGGAACGGTTCGCCGTATCGCCTCACGTGGCGCAAAGACGATCACGAGAACAGGGTGGAAGAATGGAATGTACTTACTTGCGATTTCACGCCCTCGGACAGTCAGGTCGTTAATGAGCAGCGGTTCCCGGTAAGACTCTTTAGTCAGGGACAAATCGCCGCGCTAGCTGGGGACAGTCAGCAAGCTTTGCTAAAGGTCATCGATGATGCTGCTGACATCCGTCTGCAGCGAACAGGACTTGATGAAGCAAAAAGCGCGTTTCTCGCGTCTCGAGCACGGATGCGAGAACTGGAGGGAAGGCTATCTAGCCTTGAATCTGTGACGCTCGCATTGCACGACCTACAGCGAAAGCTTGACCGCTTCGAAGGTGCTGACCACACGGTGGTATTGAAAAATTACCAGCGAACCAACCAACAAAGCCGCGAGCTTGAGCGCCATTTTGAAGCGGTAACTGAGCTTGCCGCTCAATTAAAAACCGTCGCGGCTAGCTTACAGCCTGAACATTTAGATACAGAGCTCTTTGATGCCAATAATGACAGCCCAGCGCTAGCGTTTCTGCAGACGCTAAAAGACGTCATCGACAAAACGAGGCAGGACGTTTTGGACTCCGCCTCAAATTTAGCAACCCTTGGGCAATCCATTAAGGGGGATCTAGAATCCTCGGATTGGTTTACTCGAGTCGCGATTGCCAAAGAAGCCTACGATCAGCTTAAGGCGAATCTGCAGCAGCAGGGAGTCAAAGATCCCAGCGAATATGGACGCTTGGTTCAAGAAAAACAGCGGCTCGAAACCGAGCTGAGGAATTTGGACACTCTCAAGACGCAACACGCTGAGCTACGTAAAACAGCGATGTCACAACTGGAGGAAGTTCAGTCGGCGCGCCGAACAATCAGTGCTCAACGCAGCGCGTTTCTGCATGCAACACTTCACGATAATCCCTACGTGCGAATCGAGCTCACACCTTATGGCCGGGATTCGCAGGGAATCGAACGATCGCTTCGCGAAGCTCTTGGTGTTCCAGACGGTAAGTATGCAGAAGACATTTACCAGGAGCAGGAAGGTTCGTCTGCGAAGGGTCTCATAGCGGATCTGATGGTCGCGGCCGAGCTTCTCGGCGATACGCCAAGCTTGGAAGAATCGTTGAAGACTTTGAAGGCACGATTGACGCAGGCATGTCGTGGCAAGGCTGAATTTGGAGGGTGGTTCAATAAGTTTTTGAAAGCTGAAAATGATCGAAGACCCGAGTATATGGATCACTTGCTGTGCTGGTTCCCTGAGGACGGTCTGCAGGTGGAATACAGTCGGAAAGGTAACGGTCGGGATTTCCAGTCCATTGGACAAGCTTCTGCGGGACAGCGCGCGGCAGCAATGCTGGCCTTTTTGCTGGCACATGGCGGTGAGCCGTTAGTGCTCGACCAGCCCGAGGACGACCTCGATAATCATCTTATCTACGGACTGGTAGTCCAGCAGATTCGCTCTAACAAGCAGCGCCGCCAGCTAATCATCGTGACTCACAATCCTAACATCGTGGTAAACGGAGATGCCGAACTTATCCATGTCCTGGACTTTAACCATCAGTGCCATGTGAAGCAGACAGGTTCTCTACAGGAACAGGACATGCGCCAAGAGGTATGCCAGGTGATGGAGGGCGGCGCAGAGGCATTTGAGCGACGCTATCAGCGCCTAGGTGGTGAGGTTTGATCAGCGCGTGATTTAATGGACATCACATCGCTTTTCCAAATCGAAATCGTTGACCGCCTATCCTTAGGTGTTTCCGAGAGCTCAGTAGTTAAAATAAATCGCTGCACCGATACCCTTCACCCACACTCTGGTTTACCCAGAGACGCCCCTCACTCGAAAAGGCCGACGTCCATATCTGAGCCGCCGCACGAGGGTTCTGTCCTGGGCATCGAAACCTTACGGCCGCTGAACACCATAGGTATCGAAAACCTCTACCTAGTCATGGAGGACAGCGCCCATCAGCGCCGAGCGGAGCTGGAAGAAAGATCGGCCAGGGGATTCAAGAGGACGTGTTGCGCGCGCTGGTCGAATTGGGTAATTGCACAGACTTGCCCACCCATTTGCATTCGGCCTGACCAATAATTTGCATCGGATCTGATCAGCACTCGTCGCGGACATGACCGGCAGAGAACGACCCAGGCTGTGTAAAAACGTTTTAAGATAGGATTGACAGTCAGAATCGGAACGAAAATCGCGCTCCTACGCAAATTTCTGGTCTGCTGATTAACCGAGCGCTGGCAGATTTTACGTAGCAACGCAGACTTTAAAACGATGCATGCGTTTTTACACAGCCTGGACCCAAAGCTGACGCTCGATTCTGTCTAGGAAACCAGGTGCGATTCACTGCCGACGCGACGGACTTTCCACGAATCTGTCCATCGACCGCTTCTGGCCGATTCTGTTGAAAAAGTCGGTTCGCCCAAACGGCCTGGTCATTGACTGGTTAAAACGCCTTTTTTGCAGACTGCTACGTGAAATCTGAGTCCGAAAGCCTCTGCCGAAAGTAAAGATTTCAATCTCGGACGCATACTTTTCTGCTGCGGAAACCATGGTCGACCGTTTTCAACAGAATCGGCCACAAGCAGCTATTCAAAACATGACAACTAACCGAATAGCCACCAAATGAAAGCCGTTTAACACCTAGCCTGCAAGCCTCGTGAAAATCCACCTACATCGACTTGATCGAAACCACTTCGACAAATCGGAATTTTTTCCTAGCCGCCTTAGTAGCTTCTTGTTCAGCTAGGAGAGTACTCAACGTATCGGCCTCGTGGACCATCTCGTGCGTCTTACCTTCAAATTCATTGCCCACCCGGAGCGTGACTCTCAGCCTGGGCGTAAATGCTTTCGCAACTTTCTTTTTCTCTGCCGCGTTCGCCGACTGCGTGATCACGATATCCGAGAGAGGCTTTTGCACTGGAGGCGCACCGCCATGCGCAACTTGCTCGCCACCACCGAACAGCGCCCGGCGCATCTCTTCTTCGGTTAATACTGGGTTCATGGAAATTCTCAGAGGGACGTTATGAGTAGCTAGTACGATTCTATCAGCATGACGAATTTCTCCAGTTGCGAGTCCCCTCTGATCAGGTCTAAACCCTTGGCCACCACGGCTGAAGGATTAGGTTCTCCGTGTACCGACACGGCCACGTAAGGCCAATCCAAAGCTGGCTGCGGCGACCGGTTGAATCTACAGCCAAAAGCGGCCCCTTAAAATGGCCAGCCAAATGCCCCGTTCAAGATTGGTTGCAGT
>LNAP01004935.1_pt1 | contig 13203 bp, 13 predicted proteins | sample 602601 | NCBI WGS metagenome assembly LNAP01 (sample SAMN02440304, study PRJNA202911) | soil metagenome | biome: Subtropical and temperate rainforests or woodlands; isolation source: soil samples (1 kg each in a 20% v/v slurry with milli Q water) were... ...
TGCGGCTCATGCGTTCTCCTCGGGTCCGCGCGCGGCGGGATTGCGGGTAATGAACATGGCATCACCGTAACTAAAGAAGCGGTAACCCTCAGCAATCGCAGCCGCATAGGCGGCCATGGTTTGCGGGTAACCGGCAAATGCCGACACCAACATCAGCAAGGTCGATTCGGGCAGATGGAAGTTGGTCACCAAGGCATCGACCACATGGAACGGCCGACCTGGGTAGATAAAGATATCGGTGTCGCCACTGAAGGGCTTCAGTTGGCCATCGCGTGCGGCGCTTTCCAGCGAACGCACGCTGGTGGTGCCCACCGCGATCACCCGGCCGCCGCGCTCACGGCAGGCGGCCACGGCATCGACCACCTGTTGCGTCACTTCCAGCCACTCGTTGTGCATATGGTGATCTTCGATGCGCTCAACGCGCACCGGCTGAAACGTGCCCGCACCCACGTGCAGGGTGACGAATGCGGTTTCCACACCTTTGGCGCGAATGGCGTCCAACAGCGGCTGATCAAAATGCAGCCCGGCAGTTGGCGCCGCCACGGCACCGGCACGCTCGGCGTACACGGTTTGATAACGCTCGCGGTCAGCGCTGTCGTCGGGGCGGTCTATATAAGGCGGCAACGGCATATGGCCGACGCGTTCGAGCAGCGGCAGCACATCTTCGTTAAAGCCCAGCTCGAACAGCGCATCGTGGCGCGCCAACATCTGCGCCTCGGCGCCGCCATCAATCAGGATGGTCGAACCCGGTTTCGGCGATTTGCTCGAACGCACATGGGCGAGCACACGGCGATTATCCAGAACACGCTCAACCAGCACTTCCAGCTTGCCGCCGGAAGCCTTCTGGCCAAACAGACGCGCGGGAATGACGCGGGTGTTGTTAAACACCATCAAGTCGCCCGGGCGCAGGTATTCCAGCAGGTCAGAGAATTGACGATGAGCCAGGGTACCGCTGGGCCCGTCGAGAGATAGCAGGCGGCTGCCTTGGCGTTGCGCCAGGGGGTGGCGGGCGATCAGGGCGTCCGGCAGCTCGAAATTGAAATCGGCAACACGCATGATTGGAGGTCATTTTTCAGGGGCGCGAAGTTTAACGGAAATAGCAAAAATTCACCACGCAACCCCGTTGACCAAGTGCAAACCTCTCCCTATACTGCGCGCCNNCGGAATTGGTAGACGCGGCGGATTCAAAATCCGTTTTCGCAAGGAGTGGGAGTTCGAGTCTCCCCCGGGGCACCACACATACGAAGAAAGGCCTTGATTCTCAAGGCCTTTTTTTATGCCTGGCGTAAATACAGTCCCCCTGTTTTACGCCATCCGTAGGGCGTGTTTTGCGCACCGTTGCGGCATGTAGAAAAGCGCTTGGTGCGCACAGCACACCCTACTTGGCGCCCTGCCAACCGCCGCCCAATGCCAAGAACAAGTTGATCTGCTGCATCGCCACTTGAGTGTTGGCGGCGGCTAATTGTGCGCGCATATCGGTGTAGGTTTTGGTGGCTTGCAGGTCAGCCAGGAACGAGGCGCGCCCGGCTTGGAAGAATTGGTGGGTCTGGTTGGCGGCTTGCTGTGCGGAGTGCTCAGCGTCGGCCAAAGCGTCGCGGCGGTTGAGCAAGGCGCTGTATTGCGCCAGCCCGGTCTGGGTTTCGCGTACGGCATTAAGTACCACGCCATCGAAATGCGCCAACGCCGCCTGGGTGCCCGCCTCGGCTTCGCGAATTCTTGCACGGGCGCCGTTGGTGGGCAGGGTCCAGCTAATTAGCGGACCAAAACCCCAGCGGTTGGTGGCCGGCTCGCCGAGGTGCTCGAGAATGCCCACCGTGCCTACCGTCGCGCCAATGCTGATGTTCGGGTAGAGCTGTCCGGTGGCAACGCCAATCTTGGCGGTAGCGGCCGCCAGCGTGCGTTCGGCCTGACGAATATCCGGGCGGCGTTTCAGCAGTTCAGCGCCATCGCCCACCGGCAACAATTGGGCGATATGAGGCAGCTCGGCGCAGTCGCTGACGCCGGCCGGCAGTTGGCTCACCGGTTTTGCCAGCAACATCGACAGGGTAAATAAACCGGCCTGCTGGGCGGCGTCGTAGCGCGGCATTTCGGCGCGCAGTGATTTGAATTGGGTTTGCGTGCGGGTGACTTGGGTTTCATCACCGCGCCCGGCATCACGCAAGCGCTGCACCAGGGTCACGCCCTCTTCCTGCAAGTCGAGGGATTGCTGGGCAATCTTGCGTTCTTCGTTGGCGGCGCACACCTGGGTGTAGGCGCGCACCACCTCGGCTACCAGCGTAATACGCGCCGTGTCGACCGCCGCCTGACTGGCGTCGGCATTGGCCTGCGCCGACTCAATGCCGCGCTGCAAGGTGCCCCATAAATCGAACTGGTACGAGGTGCTGATTGAGCCGCTGCCGATATTGGCCACCGGCACTTTTTCCTCCAACAGAAACGCCTCGCCGGACTCTTGCAAACGCTCGGCGCCAAACTTGGCGCTGGCGCCGAAGCCACCTTCGGATTGCGCCTCCTCTACCTGATTACGCGCGCGCGCCAGGTTGGCAGCGGCCACCCGCAGATCGGCGTTGGAGGCCATGGCCTGCTGCACCAGTTGGTCGAGGCGTTCGTCCTGATAGAGGCGCCACCAGTCCGCCGGCACCGGCGCGGAGATCACGTCGCTATTGCCAGTCGCCAGTTGCCCTTGCAGATCGGCGCGCTGCACGGCGGCGCCCGTCGGCACTTTATAGTCGGGACCGACCGCCTGACAGGCCGACAGCACCAGGCTGAAACTGGTGGCCGTCAGTAAACCGCGGGCTGCATGCAGGTTCATTGCGCACTTCCTACCTTCACGTCGTCGATGATCGACACGGTGGCGGTACGCCCGGCAATCATGCGGAAATCGGCTGGCACTTCGTCAAAGGCAATGCGCACCGGAATACGCTGGGCCAACTGCACCCAACTGAACGCGGGGTTTACGCTGGGCAACAGGTTGGTGCCGCTGCTACGGTCGCGGTCTTCCACGGCGGCGACGATGCTTTGTACATGGCCACGCAGGCGGGTGTTATCGCCGAGCACACGGATATCGACAGCCTGGCCGATCTGAATATGTTGCAGCTTGGTCTCTTCGAAATAGCCGTCGATATGGAACGACTCACCGTCCACCACCGACAACACCGGCCGCCCGGCGGTGACAAATTCATGGGCACGCGGCGCACGGTCGTTGAGGTAGCCGTCCACCGGGCTGCGAATTACCGAGCGGTCAAGATTGAGCTTGGCGGCATCCACGGCCACCTGCGCGGCGGCGACTGCCGATTGCGCGCGGCTCTCGCGGGACTGGCTTTCTTCCAGCTGCTCACGCGCCACCAAGTTGCCCAGACCGCGGTTACGTTTGGCTTCGCGCTGCGCCTGGGCCAGCGCCTCTTTACGCTCGGCGGCGCTGGCCTCGGCCTGACGCAGGGCCAGGGTGAAACGTTCTTGGTCGATGGTGAACAACACATCGCCGCGTTTAACCGGCTGGTTGTCGTGCACCTCAACGCGCTCGATCAACCCGGACACATCCGGGGCGATCTGAATCACGTCGGCGCGGATATGGCCGTCGCGGGTCCACGGGGCAAACATGTAATACATCACCATGCGCCACACCACGACTGTGGCCAGGGTCACCATCAACAACGTCAGGACCACACGGCCCAGGGTCAACATAGGTTTTTTCATAGCATCAGGCTTCGGCAAGTAGCATCCACCGCACCGAGTAGCGCGGCGTATAGACAGACGTTAAACAGTGCCCGGTGCCAGACCAGGCGATAGAAGTGCAGGCGGTTAAGCACGCCGTGCACCGCCAGGTACAACAGGTAGGTAAACGCCATCATCACCAGCAGCGTGGGCAGAAACACCCCGCTGATATCCAGATCACCAATCACAGCGCCGCTCCATCAATTCCGTAAGGCATGTGCTCAGGCCCATCGCCCGCCTCTACCAGCACTTCCACGCCCGGCAACAGCGCCAGGCGCAAACCGCTCAAGGCATGCAGGCTGTGCAAGCGCGCGTGTTCGGCGTCGGCGCAAACGCTGATATTCAGCGAGCGCCGCGCGCGGTCCATGGTCATCAGCAACGCCTTGGGCGCGGGCATACGTTCACCCGCTTTCAGACAGGCACGAAAGTACGCGCCCACATCGCTGACCACTTGGCGCAGTTGCCCTTGCGGTACCGCCGGCAAACGCGGCAGGTAAGCAAGCAGGTCCAGCAGGTTCAGCGCCACGCGTAAATCACGCAGCGCGGCGCCGGTGTCTTGGCCGGTTTGGGTCAGGCGCGGCAGGTGCTGCATCAGCCGGTCCAGCATGCGCACGCCCATGCGCCGGTGCGCGGCGAGGTTGGCAGGTTCCGTGAGGGCAACGATGTCGCGCCAGCTAAACCGGGTCAGGCGTTTGGCCGCCACTTCCACGCCAAAGGGGCGCACCACCAGGGTCCAGACAAAGGCGAACAGCAAACCGATGGGGCCGGCCAGGTTGCTGTTGATAAAGGTCATAAAGTTGGAATCGTAGGCGCCCTGAATGCTGATAAAGGACGAGGTGTTGACGATGGTCAGCAGCATGCCCAGGTAGAAACGCGGCTGTACCGTCAGGGTGCCGACGCAGATAAACGGAAGAGCAAAAGCCAGCACCAGCATGGGGAAGTCGTGCAGGTTGGGCAGGATTAAAAACAGGTACAGGCTGGCGAACAGCACCGACATCGCGGTCCAGAAAAAGAACCGGTAAATCTGTGGTGCCGGGTCATCCATGGCGGCAAAGAAGCTGCAGGCCACAGCGGCGAGAATTACCGCGCTACCGCCATCGGTCCAGCTCAGACCAATCCACAACATCGAGGCGACGATGATCGCGGTGATGGTGGAAAACACCGAATAGAGCATCAGCCCCCGGTCGAAAAATGGCGTCAGACGGCCCAGTCGCCAGTGACGGTAAACGGCACGCCATGGCTGTTGGTCGTCGAGCAAAATCGCGTGTTGCAAGCTGCGGCAGTCTTGCCACAGGTCGATCCACTCGCCGAGGCGATACAGCGCGTTGGATAGCAGCAACTGGCGGCGCTCATCCAAGGCTTCAGCGCCGGGTTGCAGCGCTTCGAGCTGGTCGCGCAGCGCTTGCCAGCGTTCGGGCGATGCATCGGTGGCAGTCATTTGCAGCCAGTACTGGGTGTCTTCCAGCAGCGCTTCGAGGCTGACGACTAACTCCGGCGCGCGGCGCTCCAGAGCGATCAGGGCATCGTCCAATGCGTCTATAACCGGCAACAGATGAATCATGCGGCCGCGCAGTTCTTTGCTGTTGCGCACCGTCTGCGGTCGCGCGCCTTCGTGGGGGAGCTGGCCAATCATCAACTCCAGGGAGTTAAAGCTGGCGACCATCGCCGAACGCAGCGTGCCCACCTCCGCCGCCTCTTTGCCACGGCTTAGAAAGTGTTGGCTGTAACGGGTGGCATCGGCGAACCAGGCCTTGGCGGCATCCATCACTACCGGCGCAAGGCGGCGCGGCCAGAACACCGCGCCAACCACTGCGGCGCAAACAATGCCGAGGAAAATTTCCTGAGTACGCGAACTGGCGATTTCAAACACCGCCGTGGGGTTATCCACAACCGGCAAGGCAATCAGCGGCAAGGTGTAACCCGAGAGCATCAGCGCATAACTATTGGCCGTGCGCAGGTGCAGCGAGAGAAACAGCAAGGTGCCGGTCCACAGCGCTACGACCACGGCCAGCAACATTGGCGTTTGCACAAACATCGGCACAAGCAGCACCGCCGCCGCTGCGCCGACAAAGGTACCGACCGCGCGGTACAACGCCTTGGAACTGGTTGGGCCAACAAAGGGGCTGGAGACGATATACACGGTTGCCATCGCCCAGTACGGGCGCGGCATCTGCATGATCATGGCGATATACAGCGCCAGCATCGAAGCGCCGAAGGTACGCACGCCGTAGAACCAATCGCGTGCTGGTGGCATACCCGAGAAAAAACCGCTCAAGACTGCTCACCGCTGCCGTGTCGGCCAGCTTCTTCAAAGGCGCGCACCACACGCAGCGCGGCTTCGAGGTCGGCAGTAGAAACCTTTTGCAGTACGTCGCGGCGCAAACGCACCAGCTCGTTTTCAATCGACTCGGCTAGCTCGCGACCACGGGGCGTCAGACTAAGGGCTTTGGCGCGACGGTCGTCGGGGTCTTCGCAGCGGCGGACAAAACCGGCGCGGCACAGTTGATCAAGCAAGCGCACCAGTGACGGGCTTTCCAACCCTGCGGCCTGGGCTACAGCTACCTGCCGCACGCCATCGCCCAAACGCACAATCATCAGCAATGGCACGGCGCAGGCTTCGGAAATGCCGTAGTTGGCCAGCGTCGCTTGGCAAATGCGTCGCCAGTGGCGGGCCGCTGTCACCATGCCGCTGCTGATATTGAGTTGGAGTGCGTCGAGGGTCATCGGGAGAAATGCGAGAATTTAATTAGTTAGCAAGCTAATTGTATTCTCAGAAATTTCTACTCGTCAATTACCGCAAGGAGGCGTTGTGGTTTTATTTCAGGGCAATTCTTGCCGCTATTCCGGCAGGTTTTGTCGCTATAGCAAAAAGCCCTGAAAGCACCGTAGATAGGCGCCTGCAGGGCTATTTTCAGGGGTTGTTTTTGGCGGCGAAGTTAGCGTATCTTTTCGCCCACTGCGCGTGCAGGGAGCACTGTTAAACGCCTGCGCCCAGTTCAGCCCTCGACAGAAAACCGAGGCTGTCATCAACTCAAGTTCCAAGGAAATAAGCTATGTCGAATCGTCAGAACGGTACCGTCAAGTGGTTTAACGACGAGAAAGGTTTTGGTTTTATCACTCCAGAAAGCGGTCCGGATCTGTTCGTACATTTCCGCTCTATCGAAAGCGATGGCTTCAAAACCCTGAAAGAGGGCCAGAAAGTCAGCTTCGTTTCGGTACAGGGTCAGAAAGGCCTGCAGGCGGATCAGGTTCAAGTAGTGAACTAAACCGACCGGCTGCGCGTCGGCGGGGCAAGGCAAAAATGGATTTTGAATGCTCATGGGCTACAGCCAACTGTGCTTCAAAATCCTTTTTTGCTCGGCCTGACTAGGATTGCCCCGCTCTAGCTCGCTCGATTTCGACCGACTTGTCGACTCACTTAAAACCCTCAACTTTTTCCAATCTAGAGCTTTTGCAGTAAAGTGCCTCGCGCTTTTCCCCTACCGCGAGCTTCGCATGTCCAAACGACTTCTCCGCCCCGAAGGCGACTTCCCCATCGCCGGCCTGCCACGCCGCCTTGCCGCGATGTTCTATGACTTCCTGCTGTGTTTGGCCCTGCTGATGGTCATGACCCTGGCCTACCAGCAAATTGTGCTGCGTCTGATTTTCGGTGGCGACCGCCTGCGGGAGATGGCGGAAAGCGGCGCACTTAACGGCGACCCCATACTGTCCACCCTGCTGTTCTTTAGCCTGTTCGCCTTCTTCGCAAAATTCTGGACCTACTCAGGCCAGACCTTGGGCATGCAGGTGTGGGGTGTGCGCGTGCAAAACGCCGACGGCAGCGCCATCACGCTGTGGCAAGCGTTGCTGCGGTTTATGGTGTCGATTGCCTCGTGGCTGTGCCTGGGCCTGGGCTTTTTCTGGGTGCTCTTCGACAAGCAAAAGCGCAGTTGGCATGACATCTATTCCGAGACGCGCTTGGTCCATATTCCCAAGCAGAAAGCCCAGTAGGCGCGGTAAAACCCAGCCATAAAAAAGCCCCGCCGAAGCGGGGCTTTTTGTTACGCGCCGATTTAACCGGCCCGCCGCAACATCCAGAAGCCGGCCACACCACAGATAAGGCTCGGTATCAGCACCGCCAACAGCGGCGGAAAGCCAAATACCAGACTCGAAGGGCCGAGCAAGTCCTGAGCAATACGGAACACAAAGCCCACCAGCACCCCGGTAAACACGCGCTGCCCCAGGGTTACCGAGCGCAGCGGGCCGAAGATAAAGGAGATTGCCATCAGCACCAGCGCAGCGGTCACCAACGGTTGCAGCACCTTGGTCCAGAACGCCAGCCAGTACTTGCCGTTGGCCAGGCCTTGGTCTGCAAGGTAATGGATATAGCGCCACAGCCCGGTTACCGACAATGCTTCCGGCTCCAGCACCACGGTGCCGAGCAGTTGCGGTGTTAGCTGCACGTCCCAGCGTTCGCTTGGGCTTTGCAACACTTCGGTGTTGCGCTCGTGGAACAGCGTGGTCGCAACGTCTTCCAACTGCCAGTGATCGCCTTGGTATTGGGCTTTCTTGGCAAAGCTGGAGGCTTGCAGATGGCGCTGTTCATCGAAGGTGTAGCGGGTTACGCCGTACAGCACGCCGTTCGGTTGCACGGCGTTGATATGCACAAACTCATTGCCCTGACGGTGCCAAACACCGCGCTTAGAGCTTTGCGCTTCACCGCCACCTTGCGCCATAGAGCGGCTGGCTTGGCCGATATTCTCGCTCCACGGCGCCAGGTACTCGCCAATCAGAATGCCAGCCAGCATCAGCACCAGCATCGGCTTCATCACGGCCCACACGATACGGCCAACCGATACCCCGGCAGCACGCATAATGGTCAGCTCGCTGCTACTGGCCAGACTGCCCAGGCCGATCAGGCAACCAATCAGCGCCGCCATCGGCAGCATTTCGTAAACCCGCCGAGGCGTGGTGAGGAGGATGTACCAAGCGGCGTCATCCAGCCCGTAACTGCCCTGCACATCGCCCAGCTCATCAATAAAAGCGAACAGCAGCGCCAGGCCAACAATAATGCCCAGCACCGACATAATGGCGAAGAACACGCTGGTGCCGATGTAACGATCTAACTTAACCATGCGCCAACTCCCGCGCCATGCGGCGCCCCGCCAACTTCAGGCGCAACGGCTCCCAGAACTGCAGCGTCAGACCGATCAGCAAAAATAATCCGTGCACCCACCACAGGCCAACGCTCATGGGGATCTTGCCCTTGTCCAGCGCGCCGCGAGCGGCAATCAACAGGGACAGGTAAGCCATATAAAGAAGGATGGCCGGCAGCAGCTTGAGGAACCGGCCCTGACGCGGGTTAACCCGCGACAGCGGCACCGCCAACAGCGTGACCACAAACACCAGCAACGGAATCGAAATACGCCATTGCAACTCCGCCTGCTTACGCGGTTCGTCGCTGCCAATCAGTTCCCGGGTGGGCAGTGCTTCACGCTCGCTGATATCGCTGCTGACTTCCGGTTTCACCAGCAATACGCCGTAAGTGTCGTACTTAATCGCGCGGTAATCGGCGGCACCTGGATTGCCGTCGTAGCGGTAGCCGTTTTCCAGAATCAGGTAACGGCTGCCATCGGGCTGGATTTCCTGACGGCCTTTATCGGCGACCAGCACGGTAATACCGCGCTCCTTATCGCCCTCTTTTGACAGACGTTTCTCAGAAATAAAGATGCCGCCCAATTGGCTGCGGTCGTCGGTCATATCCTGGGTGTAGGTCACCCGGGTGCCGCTGCGCATGGCCTGGAAGCGGCCGGGAACCAAGGTGTCGAATTCGGTCAGGGCGTCTTGCTCGTTAAGAATTTTCGCCACTTGCGCCACGCCTTGCGGCGCCAGGCCCAGGCTTAGCCAGGCAACAATCAGCGCGACCAGGGTCGCCGGCGCCAGGGTGTAAGCCAGCAGGCGCTGCTGGCTCATGCCGGTGGCAGCCAGCACGGTCATTTCGCTGTCCAGATACAGCCGGCCGTAGGCCAGCAGAATGCCGAGGAACAGGCCCAGCGGCAGAATCAGCTCAAGGAAGCCCGGCATGCGAAAACCCATGATCAGAAACAGCACACCCGGATCGAGTGCGCCTTGTGCTGCCTGGGCCAGATATTTAATAAAGCGACCACTCATGATGATCACCAACAGCACGGCACTCACCGCACTCAGGGTCAACATCACTTCGCGAGACAGATAACGGAAGACAATCAAACCAGACACTCCAGGGTTGTCAGGCTCAGGCGGCTAAGCTCAAACTAGCCCACCTGTTGCCAGCCCAGTAAAGGCCGGCGACCGAAAATTTGCAGGTGTGGATACGAAACCAACGCGGTTCACGCCTGCCGAACAACGACAAGGACGCGGAGTTTACTAGAGCCTGCTGCGCAGTCCGAGCTCGATTTTCAAAGGCTTTCTCTCGCCGCGCGGTTTTCACACCGTGAGAGCGCGGCATTATCCTGTAATACCTACCAGTTGTCTTGGGGACTCCTCGCCATGGAATTTGTTGTTAAGAACGCACGTCCAGAAGCACTGAAAACCGCCACCCTGGTAGTCGCCGTCGGCGAAGGCCGCGCGCTCAGCGGTGCCGCACTGGCCTTGGACACTGTCAGCAATGGCGCCATCAGCGCCGTACTGAAACGCGGCGACCTGGCCGGCAAAGTTGGCCAAACGCTGCTGCTGCAGAGCCTGCCTAATCTCAAAGCCGAACGCGTGCTGCTGGTCGGCAGCGGTAAAGACAGCGAACTGTCTGACCGCCAACTGCGCAAATTGATCACTGCCGCACAAGGTGTTTTAAAAGGCCTGGGCGGCAAAGATGCGGTGCTGGCACTCGACGACTTGCAGGTAAAAGGTCGTGACGCCTACAGCAAAACCCGTCTGTTGGTAGAAACCCTGGCCGACAACGACTACAGCTTCGAGCTGTACAAGTCGAAAAAAAGCGAAGCCCGCGCCCTTAGCAAACTTACCCTGCTGACGGAAAAAGCCACCCTCGCCGACGCCGAACGCGCCAGCAAACACGCGCAAGCCATTGCCGCCGGTATGGCCTTGACCCGCGACCTGGGCAACCAGCCGCCGAATATTTGCCACCCTACCTACCTGGGCGAACAAGCCAAGGCCTTGGGCAAAGCCTACAAGGCGCTGAAAGTCGACGTGTTCGACGAGAAGAAAATCAAAGAGCTGGGCATGGGTTCGTTCCTCGCCGTGGCCCAAGGCAGCGTGCAACCGCCGCGCCTGATCGTGCTGCAATACAACGGCGGCAAAAAAGGCGAGAAGCCCTACGCACTGGTCGGTAAAGGCATCACCTTTGACACCGGCGGCATCAGCATCAAGCCCGCCGCCGGCATGGACGAAATGAAGTACGACATGGGCGGCGCCGCCAGTGTCTTCGGCACCTTTAAAGCGGTGCTGGAAATGCAGCTGCCGATCAACCTGGTCGGTGTGATGGCCTGCGCCGAGAACATGCCCAGCGGCAGCGCTACCCGCCCTGGCGATATCGTCACCACCATGAGCGGCCAGACCGTTGAAATCCTCAACACCGACGCCGAAGGCCGTTTGGTGCTGTGCGATGCACTGACCTACACCGAACGCTTCAAGCCGCAGGCGGTAATCGATCTGGCTACCCTCACCGGCGCCTGCATCGTCGCCCTGGGCAGCCACACGTCGGGGCTGTTGGGTAACAACGACGAACTGCTGCAACAACTATTGAGCGCTGGCGTTGCTGCCGACGACCGCGCCTGGCAGCTGCCGTTGTTCGACGAATACCAGGAGCAACTCGACAGCCCGTTCGCCGACATCGCCAACATCGGCGGGCCGAAAGCCGGCACCATCACGGCGGCCTGCTTCCTGTCGCGCTTTACCAAAGACCTCAACTGGGCACACCTGGATATCGCCGGCACCGCCTGGATTAGCGGCGGTAAAGACAAAGGCGCCACTGGCCGTCCGGTGCCGTTGCTGAGCCAATACCTGCTGGATCGGGCCAAGGTCTGATACGTCCCACCCTGACGGCGCGTGTTCGGCTAGGCTGAACACGCGCCTGACCTCTATCGAACAAGCCCACCATGCCCCGCATCGAATTCTACGTACTCTCCTCCACCGCCCCCGCCGACCGCCTGCGCGCGGCCTGCCAGCTGGCGATGAAGGCCTGGCGCCACGGCATGCCGGTATTTATGCGCGCCAGCGACGACGCACAATGCGCTGAAGTCGACGAACTTTTGTGGCGTTTCAAGGCCGAAACCTTCGTACCCCACAGCCTGCACCGTGAGGCCCCGGATGCGCCGGTGGTGATTGGTCTGGACGATGAGCCTGCGGCCAGCCAAGGTCTGTTGATCAACCTCAATAGCAGCCTGTCGCCCCATGTGCAGCGTTTCAGCCGGGTAATTGAAATCGTCAACCAGCAACCCGAACAACTGGCGAGTTCGCGGGAAAACTTCCGCACTTATCGCCAGCAGGGTTATGACCCCAAGCGAGTTGAACTGTAGCCCGAGCCATGGACACACCAAAACCGCCGCAAAAGCCCAACCACTTGCTGGACGACCTGGAGTCGATCCGCGAGTTTTTGAGCAACAACGAATCGACCGTCGCCGCTAACCCGGACTTGCTGGATTTGCCGCTGCTTACCGACTCGGTGGAAATGGGCCAAATTCCACTGCTCTCGGATATCGTCGCGCCCGGCCGCAGTGCGCCTAACCCGGCCAACCCGGCTACGCCGCCGCCCGTTCCGGCGCGCCCGAGCATTCCCGGAGCGCCTGCCCATACACCGCCGCCGGCCGTGGCACGGCCAAATCCGGCGCCCGCCGCCGTTACCCCACCGGTCAATGCGCCCACCGCGGGTAATACATCGGCGGCCATCGCCCACCCTCACCCGCCGCAACCGGGGACGCCCCGCCCTCAACCACAGCCCATTGCGCAAACCGTGCAGCGCAGCGTTGAAAGCAGCAACACCACCAGCGACCTGCTGCGCCTGGACGGCGAACTACGTGCCGCCGCCCAGTTGATTCTGCAAGACGTGATCGACGACTTTGTGCCACAGATTGAAGCCGAACTGAAACGCCGCCTTGAAGCGCGCCTGACGCGTTTGCTGCCCCAACGAAAACCCTGAGTTTTGCGTTCCCGGGCGCCGCAGGGTGTGCTGTGCGCACCAGCTTCGTAGGTTGGGTTGAGCCGCAGGCGAAGCCCAACGGGCCGGCCCAACGAGCCGGCCCAACAGGGAGCCCAAAGGGCTCCGCGTGCAGATTTGCACCTAGACCGATGATCGATGATCGATGACCGATAAGCGCCGCCCTTGGGGCGGCCTGTTGGGCTTCGCCTTTGGCTCAACCCAACCTACGTTCAACGCAACCTACGCCAAGCCGTCGTCCATGTAACACGCGCCTTACCTGCCCACGACCAACCCCGTTATACTTGCCGGCTTTCCGATTAGCCGCCGAACAGGGTCCGAATCCGCATGGACAAGACGTACCAGCCCCACGCCATTGAAACTTC
>LNAP01004311.1_pt1 | contig 13202 bp, 11 predicted proteins | sample 602601 | NCBI WGS metagenome assembly LNAP01 (sample SAMN02440304, study PRJNA202911) | soil metagenome | biome: Subtropical and temperate rainforests or woodlands; isolation source: soil samples (1 kg each in a 20% v/v slurry with milli Q water) were... ...
GGTGCAAACCTTAACCCATGGAGGGATTACTTACGTAGACACTCCGGGTATTGACGCCAATAACGAGGATGACCAGCACGCCTGGCGTGGCTTGGCGACGGCCGACATTATCCTGTTCGCCCACAACCTGGGCACGGGCACTCTGGAAACCGTAGAAATCAACTTCCTTAATGAGTTGAAACATCGGCGTCCTGATATCGAAGACAGCTTACTGGTCGTTCTGACCCATGCCGAAAGTGCGTCGGAGCAAAGGCAGGATCGCCTGGACGCAATCAGTGCCATCCTCTCGGCGTTGTTCAAGGCACCTCGCACGTTGATCCCTGCCTCGTTCACGACATACCGCAAAGGCGTGTTGGAGCAAAAGCCCGCCCTTATCGAACATAGCGGTATCAACGTGCTGCACCACCATTTGAAGACACTTGTCGAGCGCGCCGAAAGCGAGTTGCATGCCGTGCGCCGTGCGCGAGATAAGCAGCGTCTGAGTAAGTTGGAGGCCATTGTCGATAAGGCCATCGCCAAGCGGGAACGCACACTGGCTGCCGTCGAAGCCAAACAATCACAGGCGTTTCTGGTGCTTAGTCAGAGTGTGAACCAGTTGGTCAGCACGACCCGAGAACGCATCAGCCGCTGCGAAACCCTTGAATCCGATTGAGAGAACATTGCTATGTGGTGGTTATTGGTACCCTTAATCGGCGCTGTGGTTGCTGCCGTCGCCAGCTCCGACGATGAAGAAAAAGAAGCGGCCGAACGCAGGGCACGCATTCAGACCCGTGAGGCCGAGGCACAGGCCATTGCTCGTCGCAAACAGGCAAACCTCGAGAAACGTAAGGCTCAACTGGTTGCCGACGTTGATGGCCAACTGAAAGATTTATTTGCGACGCACCCTGCGGTACTCGATCGAACTAACCAGGGCGCGCTGCACGTCAGTTTTGACAGCCTTAGTGCCTTTGTAATCAAAAAGGTGCCGAACAAACCAAAAGCTATGTTGAAGCACTTGGATACAATTGCCCCCGGTGCAGCCTTCAGCCCGATCTGGGTGAAGCAAGCTGTCCAGGCGCACGCACTTCAGAAAGAAATCACGGGCCTTCAGCGCCTGAAAGAAGAATTGCTGGGATAAGTCACGATGACCGACCGCCACGCCAACCGAAATGATTTGTTAAATGTCTTCGCCGGGATTGCCGGTGAGTTCGATCAGGTCAAACGCCAGATCGATCGCCGGGAAAGTGTCCTCAAGGCTCAGCTGAGGAAGCTTAATGACGCACGCAAGACTTCGCCTTGGCGTGAAAGCCCGCTTGAGCAGCGTCACCCGTTGCAGGACATGGCTGAGCGCTGTCAGCAGGGGCTCGACAGTCAGCTTGATGCCTGGATCAGGAACGTCGAAAACTATGAGCGCAATACTTCGTTTCGCAAGGATTTCGATGACTCGCTACTGATCTTTGTCTACGGCAAGGTCAAAGCTGGAAAATCCTCCCTGGGGAATTATCTCGCCTACGGGAACTCTGCTCCGGACGCGGCCTTGATCGACAGCGCTTCCCCTCGCCCCGAGTTTTTCTGGCGCGAAAGTACCGGGACTGCGGAAACCATGTCGGCAGAGTTGATGAGCAAGCAGCGATGCTTTGGCGTCGACGTGGTGGAAGCGACCAGCTCAATCCAGGGTTTCAGGTTGCCGGGTATGACCTGGGTCGATTCCCCTGGGGTTCACTCGGTCAACAGCGTCAACGGCCAGTTGGCCGACGACTATGTCGCGTGTGCCGACCTGATCGTATTCCTGAGCAACTCCAGCAGTCCTGGCCGGCACTCCGATATGAATGAGGTCGTCGGGTTGCTCCAGAAAAAGAAAAATCTCATGGTGCTTATCACTGGCAGTGATGTGATTGAGGAGGATGTTGATGACTTGGGTAACTTGGTTAACCAACGGGTAATGAAGGCGCGATCCGATCGTGATGACCAGATTGGTTACGTCGGGTCGGAGCTGGCCAAAATCGACCCATCAGCACAATCGCTCCTGAATCAAATCAATATTCACTCGATTTCGGTGCGTTATGCTGAGGAAGGTGGCCCCCAGGAGCAGGCGCAACGCTGGCAGGACAGTGGGCTGGCCGACTTCGCCGCAGATATTGGCAACATAGCCCGTTCCAGTGGGCTCGCCCTCAAGCGCCAGACACCCTTGAAGAATCTGCAGGCGTTCTGCCTCAAGCTGGCCGAATCGACGGATCAGCTGGAAAAAGAGCTAGTTGATATCAGAACAGGGCTGAACGCCGCGCGTAAGGACCTGAAACTGAGCGTCGATCATATTCTGAGCCAGCTCAGAAAAGAATTACCGGGTCAGATCGAAAAGTATGCCGATCAATATGCGATGAACGACCAGGCTTTCTCTGAAGCCTGCCGTAAGTTGCTCGATCATGCTTTCCAGTATTACGCCAGCGAACTGTGTGATTCGATTGGCCAGAAATTCGAAAACATTGAAATTCACGACCAAGCGGTTGGACCTGTCGCCCGAGAGGCCCCCCAGTTTTCAGAGCGCGTTGAAAAAATCAAATTCGACTCCCGCCGCAATGAGTCATTCGGCAGGGCGGGCGGGGCAGGTTTCGGTGCCTGGGGGGGCGCTGAAGGTGGGGCAGCTCTAGGCACTTTGATCATGCCAGGTGTGGGGACGGTCATCGGTGGCCTGATCGGTGGCGCACTTGGAGCCTGGGCGGGAAACAAGGCTGGGGGCGCGGCGGGAGAATACTTCAATACCAGTGAAGAAATCGAAGTGGCTGTGGGCGACAACCGCGACGAAGTTTCACTGGGGACCCGCGAACAGTTGCTTGAGCTTGCCGAGAACCGGCTGAATGTCCTGTATGAGCAACTGGACCAATTGTGCTTTATCGACATTGCCGACTGGTTGAAAAACTTCCACAGCGCATTAAAAGACATGCGCCAGCACACGCTTACTCAAATTCAGGAAATCGAAAAGGAGCTGTCCCATGGCATTGCCTGACTTCGCACGGGTTATCCACACCTATGAACGGGTCAGCACCCCGCTGGGCCGCTGGCTGTCCGAACAACAACGTGATGAGCTGGGAGCCCGGTTGCAGACCAAGGCTGAGCAGTTACACCCTCGAATCATGGTCTACGGTAACTACAATGCTGGCAAAAGTACCCTGCTCAATGCCTTGATGGGGCGGGCAGATGCCAAGATGGCGGATCGACCGGAAACGGCCGCGGTAACCGAGTACCGCTGGGGCAATTACACGCTGCTCGACACACCTGGCATCGACGCACCGATTGAGCATGAAGAGGTGGCTGAGAACCAACTGCACAATAGCGAAGTGGTGTTGTTCGTGGTCGCTGCAGGCGGTGCCACCGACGAAGCGAAAACCTGGGAGCGGTTGGTCGATATCGTCGCCTCAGAGCGCCGGGTAATGCTTATCGTCAACAACAAGGCAGGCATTACGGTCGGCGATCGCGATTATGTCGGCATCACCGATCGCTTGCGCATTCATCTGCAGCGTGCGGCGAATGAGCGCGGTATTGAAAACATTCTGGACAAGGTCCCGGTGCAATGGGTCAATGCCAGAAGCGCCCTCAAAGGACGACTCGAGAACAAGGCGCCGCTGGTAAGCGCCAGCGGCATTCTTGAACTGGAAGAGGCTCTGGGCGAATTCCTGGAGCAGAGCGACACCGGGACAATCTTCGCGGCTTGCCGCAAAGACTTGGTGGTTGCGATCGAACAAGCCAATTTGCGTTTGGTGCAGGCCGGTAATGACCGTCAGGCTGAAGCGCTGACAAACGCCAAAAAGCAGATTGAAAACGAGCGCAGCCGTCTGACAGCATGCCTGAACGACCACCTTGATCGCGATTGTCGTAGCGCAAAGCAGGCTATTGTCAGTCTGATTACTTCCGTAGCGGAAGGGCAAATCAGGGGTGACACCAATCAAGCCATGGAGGAGGGGGCGGCAGACGTTGTCCAGTCTCTGGGTGACAAGCTGATGCGCACGTTGGAGTACGAGCTGCCAAAGACTCAGCAGAGCCTAGGTGAAATCGGTGAGAAATTGGCTGAAACCACCCTAAGACACGCTGACGCCATGCTGAATGCGGATCTGGATGCGCCGGAGGATGCTAATGAAAGCATCTTGTCACCAGCCATTAAGGATGCCTTGAAGAAAGTCCCCATGGGTAATGTCAAGGACATGACTGAACAGGGAGTGAAAGCGGCGCTGGAGCTAGGAAAAGAGTTTCTGCCCAAACTGTTCAAAGGTATTGGCCCCAAGACCATGGGACGCTGGGCTAGTACAGCTGGTCGCTGGGCGGGGCCTCTGGTACAGGTTGGCGTGGCGTTGTACGACATCTACCAGGCTATTCGAACAGAAAATGCGGAGAAGGCAGCGCAAGCTCGTCGTACCAAAGCCATTGACGACTCTGCCAGTTCGTTTGTCCACGATTTGCGTCAGGCTTATCAGTTCCAAATCACTCTGGTGGTTGAGCAGGTGTTCAAACCTATGGATGAGTGGATCGACGCGCAAAGCCAGGCTCTGGTGCAACAAGACAAGGCCGCAGAGAACGATAGAATTCTGTTCGAACAGGCACTGATTGAACTGCGCCCGCAAGACTGATCTGGTCCTTAACGCATCTCATCTCAACATTCGCTCCGGACATAGGACGGGGCGAATGCTTCCAGAGAGCCCAGAGTCACGCCTATTATTCTTCCCTCTCGGAGGTTCAATTAATTCGTGATGCAGTGCGTCACGAATTAAAATGCCGGGTTGAGTCACTCATAAAGCCAAGGCTTCAACTCATCCAGATTCCTCACCACGATCTGCTGCGCCGCCGCTTTGGGGTCGAGCTTTTTCGGATCGATTTGAAAACGCTGCAACACATACTTGACCAAGGCGCGGCGTGTCGGAATGATCAGCACGCCATCCTCCATGCCGAAATCGGCTTCGATGATTGCCTTCTGTTCTGGTTTGAGCCTTGAGTCGGGTTCTATGATCACGGCTACCTTGGTGTTCCAGTCTTCATCCTCGTCGATGAGGTTCTCGGTCTTGCGTTCGTACTCAGGTTTGCCGCGCAGGCGACTCAGCACAAAATCTCGGTATTCACGATTCTTCTCGCAATACGCCCGCACATGCCAACGCATACCGGTGTAAATCAGTGTGTGTGGTGCAATCAAGCGAGTTTCTGGAACCGGGTTAGCGAGTGAAACGTACTCGACTTCAATAACCTCGCTGTCGCGGCATGCCTTAAGCAATGGGCGCAACACTTCAGGTCGAATTGTCCGGTCAGGCACCTCCAGCACCATGGTGTGGGCATACGCCAAGGCCAACCCTTCCACATGCGGCGCACGGGAATGGGTCTGGTTCAGCAGGTGCAGATAAGCGCTGGCGCTGTCGTCGATGAACAGTGGTTTGAACTGTTTGCTGGGGACATAGCCCTTCAGCTGCTTGTCATATGTAAGGTTTTTAGGCGCATGTTCGGTGATGTAAGTGTTGATGTCTTTAGACGCCTGCTGACGACTGATCCCGAAGCTCTGGATCAGATGCACCGTGGTCAGCCGGCCTTCCCACCAGGCGACGGTCTCGATCAAGCGATAACGAAGTGCCAAATCCCAACGAACCTGCTTGATGTCTTGATTGCGTTTCATGACAGCTCCATATGCGTGAATACTTTACCTGTATAAGTCTACATTCTATACCTGTCGTAAAACACTACATATCCTTGATCTGTCTTCGAGCTCAATCGAACTCACTAAAGGATGTGGACATGACAATGTCGGATGCTGTTTCGACAGGTGCATTGGTGATGATGGGAGCAATCCTGCTGACGCTTGTGCTGCAGTGCCTGAGGTTGCGGGAGCTCTGGAAAATGGCTCTTGGCTGTCAAAAGGGCACGCGCTGGGCACGGATTTTGGATATGGAAAACTGGGAGCTGCGCTCGGCGCTGCGCGCTGAGAAAGCGCACATCGAGCAGCTGCAAAGAAAGCTGGTGATTTTGCAGGAATTGATCCCAGCAGAGGGATAAGGGCGAAGGATATGAACAGACTTGAACGGATCAAAGGTTGCCTACTGGGCGGTGCAGTCGGCGATGCGTTGGGCGCCACGGTGGAGTTCCTCGAATGGCCTGCAATCGAAGCTAAATTCGGTTCGCAGGGTATCGTTGATTTTGCCCCTACTTTCGGTATCTCCGGTGTCATCACCGACAACACGCAGATGATGCTATTCACGGCCGAAGGTTTGCTGCGGGCTTATGTGAGAAGTAGTTCACGAGGGATTTGCCATGTTCCCAGCATTATCCACCATGCGTTGCTGCGCTGGCTGATGACCCAGAATTACCCTCCTGCGATACTAGTCAGCAGGGACGGGTGGTTGATCGAACAGCGAGAACTCTGGTCTCGTCGCGCCCCTGGCACCACATGTCTCACGGCCCTCAAGGCCACCCAGCGGCTTGGTGCTGTCGCCGAGAACAACAGCAAGGGCTGCGGCGCCTTGATGCGCGTTGCTCCCTGTGCATTCTTTGCTAACGCCTTTGACTACGCTGCCCAGTCAGGCCGCCTTACTCACGGGCACCCTACAGGCTACCTGACGGCAGGGCTGTTCGCTGACATCCTCCAGCGGATGGTCGACAGGGAGGACAGTCTCGAACATGCAGTTAGCGAAAGCCTGGCCAAATATGGGCAAAAGCCCGGCATGGAAGAAGCTCGCAGCCTTATCGAGCGTGTGCTGTTTTTCTTCTATGAAGGCTACAAGCCCACCCCGCAACGCATCGGCGAACTCGGTGGCGGTTGGGTCGCTGAAGAAGCGCTGGCAATTGGCCTCTGGTGTGCCCTGACGGCGAGCTCGTTCGAGGATGGCGTCATAACAGCGGTGAATCACGGTGGCAACAGCGACGGTTCCGGACTGATCACTGGACACATACTTGGTGTTCAGTATGGCGCTGCGGCGATTCCTGCTCGGTGGTATGGACAATTGGAACTGCGCGAAGTGATTGCGCAGATTGCCGAGGATATTGAGCACGTTCCGCGTGATTACTGTGGGTATGGCGGAGAGTTCGATCAGCTGATCGAGCAGATGTATCCCGGCGGGTGAGGGAACTGATGGCGACGCATTTTCATTTCGCCACTGAGCTATTCGCAGCGTAGGCTTACCAAAGCAAACTCGCTAGGCTGCCCTTTGAAGCCATTTTGAAGTGGCGCAGGCATTTGTCAGGCATTAATCCTGAGAAACAGCTTTAACCTTATTAAAACCGACAAAAACGGCTAATATCAGCACGTTTTTTTATCGGCAGATTTAGCTATGACTGATCGTTGGCACAGTGTTGATGAAATTGCCGAACACCTCGGCGTCAGCAAGGACACCGTTTATGCATGGATTGCCAAACGCAGCATGCCAGCCCACAAGGTCGGTCGGTTGTGGAAGTTCCAGAAGGTTGAGGTGGATACCTGGGTCAAAGCTGGCGGAGCCAGTGACGAATCGCAGCAGGCGCGAAGTGATGGCTGAGCGTTATCGTCTTTCTTTCACCACGGGTGGCCTGTTTTTGCAGGAAGCACCGCTGGTTGTGGAGCGCTATCTAACGCTGCGTGATTGGAAGCAAACACGGGAGCAGGTGCGTGGTGAGAACCTGTTGCAAGTTCGTACAGCGGCTGCTGCGACACGTATCAGTAAGGAGTTGATCGCGCGTCTGGAGCTTTTGGATCCAGAGGAGCTGGAGTTTTTGGTGGATGGCAGCCTGCGGGAGCAAGGCTACCTTCTGTGGGCTGCAACTTGCCGGCGCTATGCGTTCATCCGCGACTTCGCTCGCGAAGTTCTGCGCGAGCATTACCTGCTTATGCGCCGCCAACTCACGACAAGCGATTACGATGCCTTCTGCAATGCCAAAGCTTTGTGGCATGCCGAGCTGGATGAACTGGCTGCGTCCACGCATAGCAAATTGCGACAAAACCTGTTCCGCATGTTGCGGGATGCCGACTTGATCAGCGCCCAGCACCAGATTCAGCCAGTGTTGATAACTCCAGCGCTGGCCCATTTACTGGTTCGCCACGATAACGAGCAATTGCTGATATTCCCGGCAACTGACCATGAACTTAAAAGGTGGCTGCAATGAGCCAAAAAATCAGTCAGCAGCCGCTGGCAGCCCGCTTTGAACACCTATTGAACGTCATGAGCGGTCAACGCTTTCTGGAAATGAAAGGGCTGAATAATGATCTGCCGTTCTACATCTGCGAATTCAAGGCGGCTGAAGCCTTTGAGATACAACGCATGCAGCGGCAACTGGTCAACACGTTGGCCGGTCTGCGTATCGATTGTTTGCAGGGGCGTGGTGTAAAGGTATTGGAAGTCAGCCTGTACGACCTGACCATCGACTTGCTAAAGGCTCGTGAGGGCAGTGACGAAGGTGTCAGCTTGTGGGAGCAGATCCGGGCGGTTGAGCCCGATGTGGAAAAAGAAGGTCTGCTGGAACTTTTGCAGGGTGTATTGGATATCAAGGAACACCTGGTCCCGGCTATTGGCGAACGTATTGCTCAGGCGGATTACGACGTGCTTTTCCTCTCCGGCATCGGTGAAGTGTTCCCCTATATTCGCTCGCACAACGTACTCAACAATCTGCAAAGCACGGCCAAGGACAAACCCACGGTGATGTTCTTCCCCGGTGAGTATCGGCATTCGCTGGAACAAGGCGCGTCACTGGAGCTGTTCGGTCTGCTGCACGATGACAAGTACTACCGTGCATTCAATATTTTCGAGTCTCAGGTGTAAGGAAGCAGTCGATGAAACTCAACGGAATTTTCAAGAGCCCAGTCAGTCGCCCGATTGAGGGCGTCATCAAGGCCGACGACGAAGCTAGCTTGTTCAACGAGCTCAGTGAATACGTCCTGACTGACGAAGTCGCCAAGCGTCTGGAGCACTTCCTCGATGCCTATACCGACTACCACCATGCCAATGGCGTCTGGGTCTCCGGCTTCTTCGGCTCGGGTAAGTCGCACCTGCTGAAAATGCTCGCCCTGCTGCTGGAAAATCGCCAGGTCGACGGCAGTACTGCATTGGACATCTTCCTACCCAAGATCAAGGATGACGACGAGCTGTTGCGCGCCCAGCTCAAGAAAGCTGTCGCCATCCCCTCGAAAAGCATCCTGTTCAACATCGACCAGAAGGCCGACATCATCAGCAAGACCCAGGTCGACGCCTTGCTTTCTGTGTTCGTCAAAGTCTTCAACGAGATGTGTGGTTATTACGGCAAGCAGGGCTACATTGCCCAGTTTGAACGCGACCTGGACAGTCGCGAACTGTTCCAACCGTTCAAGGAAGCCTACCAGAGCATCGCCAATAAGCCCTGGGAGCGTGGTCGCGAGCAGGCGCTGCTGGAGACAGGCAACATCGCCAAGGCCTACGCCCAGATCACCGACGAAGACCTGGCGCTGGCCAAGGGCATCCTCGATAAATACCGCGCTCAACACAGCGTTTCCATTGAAGACTTCGGCAATCAGGTCAAGGAGTGGCTGGACAAACAGCCGCCCAACTTCCGCCTGAATTTCTTTGTCGATGAGGTCGGTCAGTACATTGCCGACAACACCAAGCTCATGACCAACCTGCAAACCGTGGCTGAAAGTTTGGCCACCAAGTGCCAGGGCCGGGCATGGGTATTTGTCACCGCACAGGAGGATATGGACTCCGTGATGGGCGACATGAGCAAGCAACAAAGCAACGACTTCACCAAGATCCAGGCGCGCTTTGCCAACCGTCTCAAGCTCACCAGCGCCGACGTGGCCGAGGTGATCCAGAAACGCTTGCTGACCAAGAACGATTCCGGTGCCGAGCTGCTGAAAACCGTCTACAACCAGCAGCTCAACAACTTCAAAACTCTGTTCGACTTTGCCGACGGTGGACAGCACTACCAGAACTTCCGCGATCTGGAGCACTTCACCTACTGCTACCCCTTCGTGCCCTACCAGTTCCCGCTTTTCCAGTCGGCCATTCGTGGCATATCCATGCACAACGGCTTTGAGGGCAAGGCCAACTCGGTGGGCGAACGCTCCATGCTCGGTGTATTCCGCGAAGTGGCCATGGCTATCGACAGCGAGCCAGTGGGCCAGCTGGCCACCTTCGATCGGATGTTCGAAGGCATTCGCGGCGCGCTGAAAAGCGCTATTCAAAGCGCTATCAACAATGCCGAGCGGCACCTTGGCGACCCATACGCGGTGCGCGTGCTCAAAGCATTGTTCTTGGTCAAGTACGTCAAGGAGTTCAAGGCCACTCTGCGCAATCTCAATGTACTGATGCTAGAGCGTTTTGGCGAAGACATTCCAGCCCAACGCAAGAAGCTGGAAGCGGCACTCAACTTGCTGGAGCAGCAAACCTACATCCAACGCAATGGCGAGCTCTACGAGTACCTGACCGACGAAGAGAAGGACATCGAAGAAGAGATCAAAAACACAGAGATCGAAACTGCCGATGTCATCAAGGAGCTGGAAACCCTGCTGTTTGATGGTGTGGTCAAGCAGCGCAAGGTCCGCTATGAAAACGGCCAGGACTACGCCTATACGCGCAAAATGGACGACCGTTCGCTCAGTCGTGAGTTTGAGTTGGCCATCCACATTGTCACTCCGCTTAGTGACAACTTCGATAACCTCACGGTGCAGCGTATGCAGAGCATGGGACGTGATGAGCTGCGCGTGGTGCTGCCGGCTGATGCCCGGTTCATGCAGGATCTCACCCTGCACAAGCGCACTGAGAAATACATCCGACAGAACAGCAGCACCCAGCAGGAAGCGGTCAAACGCATCATCGACGCCAAGGGTTTCCAGAACAACGAACGTCTGGCCGAGCTGCAGGATCGTGCCAAGGAGCTGCTCGGCAAAGCGCACTTGATAATTAACGCCGCCGACGTGGAGGCCACCAGCAGTGACGGTCAGGCCCGTATTCTCAAAGGCTTCTACCAGCTGATTGAAACTACTTATCCGAACCTGCGCATGCTGCGCGATGTGCCGTTCAACGAGAATGACATCGGCAAATACTTGCGCCAGGCCCAGGACGGTCTACTCGGCAACGACGCTACTAGCCTGACCGAGCCCGAGCAGGAACTACTGGCCTATATCCAGAGCAATGCTCGCAGCGGTGTGCGCACCACGGTCAAAACCCTATTGGAGCGCTTCGAGCGCAAGAACTACGGTTGGTACTACGCGGCCATCCTCTGCAACCTCGCGCTGCTTTGCGCACGCGGCAAAGCGGAGGTGCGGCAAGACAGCAACCTGCTGGAAGGCGACAACCTAGAGCGCAGCTTGCGCAACACCAACGCTCACACCACCTTGGTGCTGGAGCCGCAAATCGAGTTCAGCGCCTCCCAGGTTCGCCATCTCAAAGAGTTCTTTGCCGACTTTTTCGACCGTCCCGCCAGCTGCAACGAAGCCCGCGCTCTGGCACGTGAAACCATCGACGCCATCAAAGAACTGGAGATTGATTTAGCCGACCTGCATGGGCAAAAAGCCTTGTATGGCTTCCTCTGCGTGCTGGATGGCGTGATGGCTACTCTCAAGGAAATCGCCGGCAAAAACGCCAGCTGGTTCCTTACCGAACTGTCCCGCGCCTCCGATGCCATGCTCGACACCAAAGAGCAGATCATTGAGCCGCTACGTCGCTTCATGGGTAGTCCGCAAAAAGCTATTTACGATCAGGCTCGCCAACTGGTGCAGGAGCAGGAAGACAATTTCGCCTATGTTGCCACGGGGGAGGTTGAAGCCATCAAGGCATTACTCACCGAGAATAAACCTTGGCAAGGCAACCGCCTGCAGCAGGCCAAACCGCAACTGGAGGCCCTGCAGCAAGCCATTGCTAACCAGCTAACCAGCGAGAAGGCTACCGCAGTCAGCCGGCTTGCCGAGTTGGAGCAGCGTCTGCAGGGGAGCAACGAGTACGGCAGTCTTAAGCCTGAGCAGCAGGCTCAGCTCGCTGTGCCGTTTGTTGAAGCTCAGCAGTCAATGCAAGGGCAGAAGCGTATCGCCATGATCCGCGATCAGTTGCGTGCCTTCGAGGACAACCAATACGCACAGTTACTGCTCAAATTAGAGCGACTGGCTCGTCCGCAACCGGTACCAGATCCAATCCCACCCTTTTCTCCGCCACCAGCGGGAAATCAGGACATCGATTACGTATGCTGTTGAACCCAGTGGTACGGAAGACGAAACTGCCCAGCGGATCGTCATCGCCAATTACCACGTTCAGCCGGCCGTAAGGCTTGCAGGCATTGCCTTGAGCCAGTGAACAGCCATCCGGTGAAGGACAGGGCAACGACTGGATGCCGTCCTTGGTCAAACGCTTGCAAGTCTCGCCGTTGCCTACACACAGCGGCCGGCCGCTGTTACGGTCAAATAGGCTGTAGTCCGCCCGAAAGTTCAGGTCAGGCTCGTTGAACAGCAGCCGGATCGGAATACTGCGTAGCTTGCCGTCCTGGCCATTGCGCAGCTCCTCATTGAGTGGATGCAGCAGCCAGCCGTCGCGGCTCTGTACTTGGGAGGTAAGGGTGAATTGATCGTCCTTTTCCGGTAGACGCTTGCCGTTTTTCTCGACGACCTTGCCGATGGAAATGCGCCCGAGTACCGGAGGGGTAATGGCTAAACCTTTGAGCATGGCGGTTCTCCTTAATCCGGAAATAAAAAAGCCACCGGGACCTAAACGGTCCGGGTGGCGTGGGTGAGTGGGATGATTCAGCCGATCAGGAAGCGGCGACTGCCTGTTTTGATCTTGGGGTAGCGGGCCTGCAGGTAGGGTTTGTCCTTGAGCATCTGTTCGACATCCAGACCAAGGCTGTCTTTGGACTTCTTCCAGCTGATGTAGCCTTCCGCAAACTCTGCACGGGTGGCTTCACCCATGGCCTGCTGCAGGACCTGCTTGAGCTGCGCCTCACGCGTCTCTTGCTGAGCAATGCGCTGGCGAACAGCCTTGAGCTCTAGGTAGGTGCTGGCCAACTCCGTTTGTTGGCTGAAGTCCAGAGTCTGCCCGTTATCCTCGGGGTAGAGGCAGCGCAATGCCGCGTCTGCTGAGGCCGTGCCATCGGCCTGTGGTGGGGTGTCACTGACCACGTAATCCCAGAACAACCGCTCCAGGTCGATCAGCCGAGCAATCATCGATTCGTCCCGTTCGATGCGATGGACCTCCAGGTGCTGGCCACCGAGCAGTACCGCCACATCCGCCGCCTGCTTGCCGGTGACGGCGAGCTGATGCATGACCTGC
>LNAP01004312.1_pt1 | contig 13202 bp, 9 predicted proteins | sample 602601 | NCBI WGS metagenome assembly LNAP01 (sample SAMN02440304, study PRJNA202911) | soil metagenome | biome: Subtropical and temperate rainforests or woodlands; isolation source: soil samples (1 kg each in a 20% v/v slurry with milli Q water) were... ...
CGGATGCGCCGGCGCGCTCGCTCGGCACGCCCGGCCGCAAGCGGCTGGAGATCGCGCGCGCGCTGGCGACCGAGCCGAAAGTGCTGCTGCTCGACGAGGCCATGGCGGGGCTCAACGCGCATGAAGTAAAGCTCGCGATCGATCTCGTTCGTGACATTCACCGCTCCGGCATCACGCTCGTGATCGTCGAGCACATCATGGAAGTGATCATGTCGCTGGCGAGCCGCGTGATGGTGTTCCACCAGGGCAAGGAGATCGCCCGCGGCAGCCCGCGCGACGTTACCTCCAACCCGGCCGTGATCGAGGCCTATCTCGGCAAGCGCGCGGCCAAAGCGGCCGCGGGCCATACGCCGGTCGAACTGATGGGCGGGCCCGACCTATGAGCGGAGCGCTGCTGCGGATCGAGCACCTCGAGGTGCGCTATGGCGACCTCATCGGCGTCTCCGACGTGTCGCTGGAGGTGCCGGAGGGCAGCGTCGTCGCGCTGCTCGGCTCCAATGGCGGCGGCAAGACCACGACGCTGAATGCGATCGCCGGGCTCATTCCCGTGCATTCGGGATCGATCAGCTTTCGCGGCGAGGACATCGCCGGGCAAAAGGCGTTCACGATCGTGCGCAAGGGACTGGCGCTGTCGCCGGAGGGCTGGCGGCTGTTCGTGCAGCAGAGCGTCGAGAACAATTTGATTCTTGGCGCCACGCCGCTGCACGACAAATCGCGCCAGGCAGTATTGCTCGAACGGGTCTACGAGTTCTTCCCGCGCCTGAAGGAGCGACGCAACCAGCGCGCCGGCACAATGTCCGGCGGCGAGCGGCAGATGCTCGCGGTCGGCCGCGCGCTGATGAGTGATCCAAAGCTGCTGATGCTGGACGAGCCCTCGCTCGGCCTCGCGCCGGCGGTGGTCGAGTCCATGTACGAAACCTTTGGCCGTCTGCATCGCGAGGGCCTGACCATCCTGCTCGCCGAGCAGTCGATCGAGCTGGCGCTGGAAGTCTCCGACTTTGCGACGGTGTTGCAGGTCGGCAAGAGCGTGCTGTCCGGCACGGCCGCGGCGCTCGCGGAGGATCCGCAAGTGCAGAAGGCCTACCTCGGGGTGGGGTGACGGGCCTCCGCCTGAAGCAGCAGCAGCAGGCAGCCGGCGAGCCGCGTCTCCATCTCTTTCGCCGAAAGCGACAGCGGGCCGGGATCGTTGAGGATCGCATTCACCAGCGTGCCCAGCACGACCTGAAAGCCGAAGGCGATGGCGCGGGTCTTGGCGGCCTTGCGGCCCTTGCGCATGGCCGGGAGCAGGAGAGGGGTGGCGCGGATCGTGGTTGCTTTCGCGAGCGCCTTGAACGGCGACCATGTGCCCGGGCGAGTGTCATCGTGCTGAAGCGCGGCGCGGAGCACGCCCTCGTGGTTGCGCATCCAGGCGATGATGCCGCTGACGATGATCGTGCAGAGCGTGTCGAGAGCCGTGTCAGATGACGGCCGCCTGATCTCCTGGAGCCGCTGCTCGCCGTCGCGTGCGGCTAGCGCCATCAGCGCGTTGAAATAGGCCTCCTTGCTCTCGAAACGGCTGTAGAAGGCGCCGACAGTGGCGCCCACTTCAGTGCAGAGCGCCTCGATCGAGAGTTCGGCAAGGCTGCGCGTCCGCAGCATGCCGGCGCCGGCGCGGAGCAGCGCCAGCGTAGTCTCGCGGCTGCGCTTCTGCCGCGACGGGGCGACACCCGGGAGGTCGAAGTCGCGAGGCTCGTCCGGCGTTGGTCGCATCCGTGCTTGCATCCGACTTAAATCATAATCATAATTCGGATTATAATTTAGGTGGGACTGGGCCCCGGGTCAACCGTGGCGGCTCACGCCACCAAATAGGGGAGGATCGGATGAGCGCAGGCAACGGCACGCCGTTTCGCGGCACCGTCGGCAAGACGGTGGCGGAGTCAAAGCCCTGGTGGCCGGAAGCGGCGAGGCCGCCCAAGGGCGCGCCGAACATTCTGGTCGTGCTGTTCGACGACGTCGGCTTCTCCGATTTCGGCTGCTACGGCTCGGCGATCAGGACGCCGACCATCGACAGGCTCGCCGCGGAAGGCTTGCGCTACAGCGGTTTCCACACCACGGCGATGTGCTCGACGACGCGTGCGGCGCTGCTCACCGGCCGCAATCATCATTCGGTCGGCGTCGGGTGCCTCGCCAATTTCGATTCCGGTTATCCCGGCTACCGCGGCAAGATCGCGCGCGAGGCGGGGACGCTCGCGGAGATGCTGCGCGTGCACGGCTATCGCAACTACATGGTCGGCAAGTGGCATGTCACGCCGCTGACCGAGAGCGGCGCCACCGGTCCATTCGACGGCTGGCCGCTGGGGCGCGGCTTCGATCGCTTCTATGGCTTCCTGGATGCGGAGACCGACCAATATGCGCCGGAGCTCGTCTCGGACAACACGCATATCGATCCGCCGGGCAGCTACGCCGACGGCTATCATCTGACCGAGGATCTGATCGACCAGTCGATCCGCTTCATCGGCGATCATGTCGCCGATCGCCCTGATGTTCCCTGGCTGACCTGGGTCGCGCTCGGCGCCTGCCATGCGCCGCACCAGGCGCCGATGGATATCATCCGCAGCTATGATGCCGCCTTTGCGCATGGCTGGGACGTCGAGCGCGAGCAGCGGCTCGCGCGGCAGAAGGCGATGGGGCTGGTGCCTCAGGACACGCGGATGCCGGCGCGCAATGACGGGGTGAAGGCCTGGGAGGAGCATTCGGCCGACGAGCGCCGAATTTTCACGCGCCTGCAGGCGGCTTTCGCCGGCATGCTCGACCATTCCGACCGGCATCTGGCGCGGCTGATCGCGTTCCTGGAGACGGCCGGCATCCGCGACAACACCGTCATCATCGTGATGTCCGACAACGGCGCGAGCCAGGAGGGCGGACCGCTCGGCTTCGTCAACGCGATGGGGCCGTTCAACTTCAAGCCGGAGCCGCTCGCGGAGAAGCTTGCCCGGATCGACGACATCGGCGGGCCCGACACGCACAGCAATTTTCCGCATGGCTGGGCCATGGCCTCGAACACGCCGCTGCGGCGCTACAAGCAGAACACCCATGGCGGCGGCATCCGCGATCCCTTCGTGATCAACTGGCCGAGGAAGATCACAGGTCGAGGCGAGCTGCGGCACCAGTTCGTCCATGCCTGCGACCTCACGCCGACGCTGCTGGACTTGATCGGCATCGCGGCGCCCGCCGAGATCGCGGGCTGCCGGCAGATGCCGCTGGAAGGCGAGAGCTTTGCGCGCTCGATCGCGGACGGGTCAGCGCCCTCGAAAAGCTCGCCGCAATATTTCGAGATGTTCGGCCATCGCGGTCTCTGGCACGGCGGGTGGAAGGCCGTCGCGTTCCATCCGTCGGGCACGCCGTTCGAGAGCGACAAATGGGAGCTGTTCCATCTCGACGAGGACTTCTCCGAGACCAATGACCTTGCGGCGAAAGAGCCGGAGCGTCTGGCCGCGATGATCGCGAAATGGTGGGCGGAGGCCGAGACGCGCAACGTGCTGCCGCTCGACGACCGCTTCGGGCCGCGCTTTGCCGAAAACGCCGCGCGCTTCCACGGTGCGCGGCATCATTTCGTCTTCCACGCCGGCATGGGCCATGTGCCGACCGACGTCGCCCCCGACGTGCGCAGCCGCAGCTACACGATCGAGGCGCATGTCGAGATCGGCGGGACGGGCGCGGACGGCGTGCTGATCTCGCATGGCGATGCGACGTCGGGCTACAGCCTCTACGTCAGGGACGGCCATCTGGTGCACGATCTCAACATCGGCGGCAACCATCAGATCGTTCGGTCGGACCGGAAAGTGCCGTCAGCTGCGCGGCGGCTTGGCGTGCATGTCGAGCGCCTCGTGCGCAAGGAGGCTCCGGCGAAGGGCTCGCGCACCGGCGTCACCGAGTACACGCTGCTGATCGACGGCGAGCCGGCGGGATCGCTGCAGACCCAGCTCGGCTTCCACACGCTGATCTCGTGGTCCGGCCTCGACATCGGCCGCGATCGCGGCAGCCCGGTGTCGCATTACGAGGCGCCGTTCGAATTTGACGGACGACTGCTGCGCGTCACCGTCACCATGCACAACGACCAGAAGCTCGACGGCGAGGCCGTCGGCAACGCACAGATGGCGCGGCAGTAGAGACGAAGGGCGTTACTTGATCTTGTCGTAGGCGGCCGCGAAATCGCCCAGCGGCATCGGGATCGCGATGGTCTCCTTGGCCATGTTCTGGAAGGAGACCTTCAACTGCTTGCCTGACTTCAGGCTCGCGAGCAGGTCCGGCGCAATCGGCGTCGAGGCGTAGCAGCCGCGGTTCTCGCAGGTCTGGATCTGGAGGTCGACCGTCTTGCCCTCGTCGACCTGAAGCTTGGCGCCCACGGGCAGGTTGAGGCCGAGCGGCAATTGCAGCAACGCCACCGGCGTGCGGGTGTCGGGCGCGATGCGGATGTTGATCAGGACGATGGTCTGGCCGGTCTTGGTCAGCACCGCGTTCTGCTCGATCGCGCATTCGAGCGGCGCGTCGCGGCTGGCGCTGGTGCAACGTGCAACCCAGCCGGCCTGCTGCGCCGGAGCACCGTCAGCCTGCGGCTGCGTCGGAGCTGGTGCGGGCTGTGCGGCAGGCGCCGCATTCTTCCTGGCGCCGCCCTGCTGGGCATATGCCGCGCTCGTCGACAACAGCAGTGCAGCGGCAAGGGCGACAAGTCGGGATTGCATGGGCATGGCGAAACCGCGTTGGCGTGACCGGGGGCCTCGCTGTAGCGTCGCGGCCGCCGCGGTGCAAGCCTACTCGGCGGCTTCCTTGACGGTGCCGTGCTCGGCCGTTTCATGGCCTTCGCCGTCACCCGAACGGCCCCAGCCCGAGAACCAGTTGTTGAGCTCGTCGAGATAGAGATAGACCACTGGCGTCGTGAACAGCGTCAGCGCCTGGCTGACGATCAGGCCGCCGACCATGGCGTAGCCGAGCGGCTGGCGGATCTCGGCGCCGGTGCCGTGACCGAGCATCAGCGGCACGCCGCCGAGCAGGGCTGCCATCGTCGTCATCATGATGGGTCGGAAGCGCAGCAGCGCGGCCTGGCGGATCGATTGCTCCGGCGTCTTGTGCTCGTCGCGTTCGGCGGCGATGGCGAAGTCGACCATCATGATGCCGTTCTTCTTCACGATGCCGATCAACAGGATGACGCCAATCAGCGCGATCAGGCTGAACTCGAAGCCGGCCGCCATCAGGATCGCGAGCGCGCCGACGCCGGCCGAGGGCAGGGTCGACAGAATCGTGATCGGATGGATGTAGCTCTCGTAGAGAATGCCGAGGATCAGATAGACCACGACAAGCGCGGCGAGGATCAGCAGCGGCACGGTGCCGAGCGACTGCTGGAACGCCTGCGCGGTACCCTGGAAGCTCGAATTGAGCGTCGGCGGCGCGCCGAGATCGGCCATCGCCTTCTGCACCGCCGCCGTGGCCTGACCCAGCGCGACGCCCTGCGCGAGGTTGAAGCTGATGGTGATCGCCGGGAACTGGCCCTGGTGGCTGATCGAGAGCGGGCGGACCGGATCGGTGCTCCAGGTCGCGAATGTCGACAGTGGAACCTGATCGCCGGTCAGCGGCGAGCGCAGATAGAGCTTGTTCAGGCTCTCGAGGCTGCCCTGCATCTCCGGCAAAATCTCGAGGATCACCTTGTAGGTGTTGAGCTGGGTGAAATATTGCGTGACCTGTCGCTGTCCGAAAGCGTCATACAGCGTGTCGTCGATCAACTGCGGCTGGATGCCGTAGCGCGCCGCGGTGTCGCGGTTGATCTTGAGCTGGACCGTGGTGCCCTGGGTCTGCTGGTCGGTGGCGACATCGCGCAGCTCCGGCAGCGTCGCCATCTTGGCGAGGATCTTTGGCGCCCAGTCGTTGAGTTCGGCGAGATCGGCGTCCTGCAAGGTGAATTCGAATTGCGTGCGGGTCGGACGGCCGCCGAGCCGGACGTCCTGTGCGGCCTGCATGTAGAGGCGGGCGCCCTCGATCTTGTCGAATTGCGGGCGCAGTCTTGTGATGATCTGTTGGGCCGAGGCGCCGCGTTTGTCGCGCGGTTTGAGCGTGATGAAAAGGTTACCGTTGTTGCCGGCGCGGCCGCTGCCGCCGATAGACATGGCAACGCTGGCAACGTCCGGGTCGGCCAGGATGACCTTGCCGAGCTGTTCCTGACGCCTCACCATTTCCTTGAACGAGATATCCTGGGAGGCTTCGGAGGTCGCGGTGATCAAGCCGACGTCCTGCTGCGGGAAGAAGCCCTTCGGGATCAGGATGAACAGGTAGACGGACAGCCCGAGCGTGAGGAAGAAGATCGTAAGCGTGGTACGACGCCAGGCCAGCGCAAGGTCGAGCACATGTTCGTAGCCGCGCAGCATCGCATCGAAACCGCGTTCGCTCCACTGGTAGAACTTGCCGTGGGTCACCTCGCCATGGGCGCGCAGGAAGCGCGAGGCCATCATCGGGGTCAGCGTCAGCGACACGAACATCGAGACGAAGATCGTCATCGCCAGCACGACGGCGAATTCGCGGAACAGGCGCCCGATGATGCCACCCATTAGCAGCAGCGGGATCAGCACCGCGACCAGCGAGATGCTGATCGAGACGATGGTGAAGCCGATTTCCTTGGAGCCCTTGAAGGCCGCCGCCATCGGCGTTTCGCCTTCCTCGATGTAGCGCGTGATGTTTTCCAGCATCACGATGGCGTCGTCGACGACGAATCCGACCGCGATCGTGAGCGCCATCAGCGACAGATTGTCGAGCGAATAACCCCAGACCCACATCAGGGCGCACGCGCCCAATAGCGCCAGCGGAACCGTGATGGTGGGAATCACTGTCGCCCAGAAGCTGCGCAGGAAGATAAAGATGACCATGACCACGAGGGCAATGGTCAGCAGCAGCGTGAACTGGACGTCCTCGACCGCGGCCCGGATGGTCGTTGTGCGGTCGCTGATCACCTCGATCTTGATCGCGGGCGGGATCGCGGCGACGAGCCGGGGCAGGGTTGCCTTGATCCGGTCGACGGTATCGATGACATTGGCGCCCGGCTGCTTGAAGATCACCAGGAACACGCCGCGCTTGCCGTTGGCCCAGGCCGCCTGCTTGGCGTCTTCAGCGCCGCTGACCGCCTGGCCGATGTCGCGGATGCGCAAGGGACCGCCGTTGCGATACGCGATGATGACGTCGTTCCAGTCCTTGGACTGGGTGAGCTGGTCGTTGGCGTAGATCGTGTAGGCGCGCTTCGGCCCGTCGATGTTGCCCTTGGGGCTGTCGACCGTAGTGATGGCGATCTGGCTGCGCACGTCCTCGAGCGACAGGCCCTTGGCGACGAGCTTCGCCGGGTCGATCTGGATGCGGATGGAGGGTTTCTGCTGGCCGCCGATGAAGACTTGCGCGACGCCCGAGAGCTGGCTGATCTGCTGGGCGAGCTGGGCATCGACCGCGTCACTGACGCTGGTCAGAGGCAGCGTCTCTGATGTCGCCGACAGCAGCAGGATCGGGGCGTCGGCCGGGTTGACCTTGCGGTAGGTCGGTGGTGACGGCAGATTCTTTGGCAGTTGGCCGCTGGCGGCGTTGATGGCGCCCTGCACGTCGTTGGCGGCGCCGTCGATGCTGCGGTTGAGGTCGAACTGGATGGTGATCGACGCGGTGCCGAGATAGCTCGTCGACGTCATCTGGGCGATGCCGGGGATCTGGGCGAATTGCCGCTCCAGCGGTTGGGCCACCGACGAAGCCATCGTCTCGGGACTACCGCCAGGCAAATTGGCGGTGATCTGAATGGTCGGGAAGTCCACCTGCGGCAGCGGTGCGACCGGCAGCAGGGGGTAGGCGACGAGACCGACGAAGAGAATGCCGGCCATCAGCAGCGAGGTGCCGATGGGATAACGGATGAAAGGTGCCGAAATCCCGCCCGCGTTCATTCCTGTCGTACCTTGTTCTGGCTTGGATCCGAGCTCGCCACGGCCGTCGAGACGAGGCTCCCGGGCTGCACCTTGAACTGGCCGCCGGTGATCACCTGCTGCCCCGGGGTCAGCCCTTCATCAACGACCGAACGACCGTCGATGGCGTAGCTGACCTTGATCTTGTGCACTTCGGCCTTGTTGTCCTGATTGACCGTGTAGGCATAGAGGCCGTTGGTCGAATGCTGGACCGCGTCATCCGGAACCACGATCGCGTCCTTCAGAGTGCGCACCAGAAGGCGGGTCGAAACCGACTGGCCCGGCCACAGCGCGTGGTCCTTGTTCTCGAACACCGCCTTGAGCCGAATAGTCCCGCTGGTGGTGTCGACCTGGTTGTTGATGACCGCAAGCTTGCCTTCGGCAAGCGTCTTCTTCCCGTCGGTCGTGAACGCGATCACCTTCAACGCGCCGGCCTTCTGGCCCTCGCTGATATAGGGCAACTGGTCTTCCGGCGCGGTGAAGATCACCGAGATCGGCTCGACTTGCGAGATCGTGACGATGCCGGTCTGGGTCGAGGCGTTGACGATGTTGCCGACGTCGACCAGGCGCAGGCCCGCGACGCCGGTGATCGGCGCCTTGATCTGGGTATAGTCGAGCTGGGTCTGCGCGTTGGAGATGGCGGCCTCGTCGGCGGCGATCTGCGCGGTGAGCTGGGCGACGGTGGAGCGCTGGGTGTCGACCCGCTGTGCAGTGGCGAATTCGCCGAGCTTCGTGGCGCGCTGCAGCTCGAGATTGGCGTTGGCCAGACTCGCTTCGTCCTGGGCCTTCTTGGCCTTGGCCTGGTCGAGCGCGGCTTGATAGGGGCGGGGATCGATCGAGGCCAGAAGCTCGCCTTCCTTGGCGATCCGGCCTTCAGTGAAGGCGATCTTGTCGATCTGTCCGTCGACGCGACTCCGGACTTGCACGGTGTTGAAGCCCGCAACCGTGCCGAGGCCGGTCAGATAGACCGGGAAGTCGACCTTCTGGACCGGTGAAACGCTGACGGGGACGGCGGACGGGCGCGGCGGTCCCTTCTGGGCGGTCTGGGATTTTCCGCTCTCGGGCGAGCCGTATTTCTTCCAACCAAAGTAGCCAGCGGAGGCCACAGCCGCGATGATCAGAATCCAGAGGACCGGCCGTGATGTCTTCATATCGGCTCGCATGCCCAAAGTTATGAATTATGGGCCAATCATAGGGTTCCAGCACGCTTGTATAATACACGCCAAGTTCGAGTGTAAACAGCACTATCGCCTGAGAATCCTAAACAATTGGAAAGCTTTGCACTGCCTGGGCAGCCCTTTGGCGAAGCGGTGTGCAGTGCTGCATTTTCCCGTGAGGAACGATCAACGGGCAAAGCTTGTGCAATGCTCGGAACCGGTGTGGGCGGGCATGTCGCGTCGTCGGCAAAGCCTGCTCCGACAGTGAGTGCGCCGGCTCGCGCGAGAACGGTTCTAAACCGTCGAGGTGGCGTTTCGGTTGTCAGGAAAATCTGCATCGGTCATATCGGCCCCGCCACAACGGGAGCGCAGGATGGACGAGCTGAACGGCAAGCTGATCGCGTGTCAGATTCTGATCACGGGTCTGATCGCGCGCGTCGCCAACGAGCAGCGCGATCCCTTGCGCTTTCTCACTGAATTCCGCGACGAGATCAAAGCCGTCGTTGGCGGCGTCAATATCGCCGGCATGGACAATTCCGATCGCGTGCGCGCGGTCGCGCAGAAGACCGTCGACGAATTGTTCTCGCTGATGAAGCCGCCGAGCAGCGATTGACGTCGCGCACGACGCTGGTTTTCGCTGCGTTTTTCCCGTTCGATTTAGAACGACTCCAATCTCGGTTTAGAACCGTTTCAAACTACAGTTTAGAATCGTTTTGATCTGGACTTATTCAAGGGTTCTCGCGGCGTGCTCGCATTGACCCGCTATTTTGCCGCCGATACCAACAGCTTCATCGTTCGTCGAAGTGAATGAACGAACAGGAATATGGGGCGTGTTGAAATGGGGCAGGTGTTGGCACCGAGATCGTTGCGTTCGGTCGCAGCGTTCGACTTGATGGATGAAAAGTCGTCGGCAGGTTCCGGCAAGACGGTGTCGGCAGTCGCGAGCTTGATCGCGGTGGCGTCGGTGTCGAGTGGCGCGCAGGCGCAGCAATCGAACCTGCCGCCGGTGACGGTCGATGCTCCCGTCGAGCGTCCGCGCCCGACAGCCTCGAAGCCGACCGCAGATCAGGTCCGTGCGCGCAATGCTCTGCGCCGCGCCGCACAGCGCCAGCAGGCCCAGCAGCAGGCCGCCGCCGTCACACCGGGCGCCGCCGGCGCCGTGGATCGCAATCCCTATGCCGATCCGGCGGCGCCCTACAAGGTCGACCACGTCCAGGCCTCCGGCAAATTTCCGGAGCCGATGCTGAACACGCCGAAGACCATCACCGTGCTCAGCAAGGAGGTGCTCCAGGACAAGAACGCCACCACGCTGAAGGAGATCGGGCGCTCGACCGCCGGCGTGACGCTGGGATCGGGCGAGGGCGGCAACGCGTTCGGCGACCGCTTCTTCATCCGCGGCTTCGACGCGCGCAACGACGTGTTCATCGACGGCATCCGCGATCCCGCCGTTTCCATCCGCGAGAACTTCTTCACCGAGCAGATCGAGATTCTGCGCGGGCCGGCATCGTCCTATGCCGGCCGCGGCACCGCCGGCGGCGCCATCAACATCGTCACGAAGCAGGCGGGCGACACCAACTTCAAGCGGATGGATACCGAGTTCGGCACCGACAGGACCAAGCGCGTCACGCTCGACGTCAACCAGGTCATCGATCCGACCTTCTCGGTGCGCGCGGGCGGCCTGTTCCAGGATGCAAACGTCGCCGGGCGCGACTACGTGACCGACAATCGCTGGGGCTCGTTCATCTCGACCAAATACACCCCGACCACCGATCTGAAGATCACGACGAACTACGTCCATACCGACCTCGGCGGCCTGCCGGATTTCGGCGTGCCCTACTACAAGCAGGGCAACGTGCCGGTGACCTCGGCCGGCATTCCGCGTGGCAACTGGTACGGTTTCCTCAATCGCGACTTCCAGACCGCGCGGCAGGATTTCGGTACCGGCACGATCGAGTACAAGGTCAACGAGGCCATCACGCTGAGCAGCAAGGTGCGCGGCGAGCACTCGCTGCTCAACTATATCGGCACGCTGCCGCAGAACCCGAATACGACCAGCCCCAATCCGCTGCTATGGACCACGACGGCGAGCGCGCAGAGCCGCTACCAGAACGTGGACGTGTGGGCCAACCAGAACGAGGCGACGTTCAAGCTCGACACCGGCGGCGTGAAGCACACGGCGGTGTTCGGCGTCGAATATTCGAACGAGAACATCTCGATCGACCGTTACACCGGCCTGTCGTCGGAACTGTTCGGCGGCGGCTCGACCAGCAGCGGGGCGGTGACGGGAGTCAATCTCTATTCGCCGCAGTACACCAACATTCCCTTCAGCAACACGCCGTCGCTGGTTGGAAACCCGACGCGTTACGGCGTCAACACCAGCAGCGTCTATATCATGGACACCGCGAACTGGCAGGACACCATCATCGTCAACGGCGGCATTCGCTATGACGGCTACAGCCAGAGCGCATCGACGAACTCGGCCTACCTGAAGCAGAACGCCGATCTGGTGAACTACAACGTCGGCATGGTCTACAAGCCGATGTCGATCGGCAGCATCTATGCGGCCTACGCGACCTCGGCCAATCCGTTCGGGTCGGAGCTGGACGCGACCGGCACCGACTACGGCGGCGTTCCCGCCAACTCGACCATCCTGCTCGGGCCCGAGCGCAACAAGGCGGCCGAACTCGGCACCAAATGGGAGCTGGCAGACCGCCACCTGCTGGTCAGTGCCGCGCTGTTCCAGACCACGAAGGACAACGCCCGCGAGACCGTCAGCGGTCTGCTCACCTCTGGCGCGGCCTACCGCATCCAGGGTATCGACATCGAGGCCGAGGGCAAGATCACGGACCGCTGGAGCATCTTCGGCGGCCTGGTGCTGATGCAGTCGAAGGTCACGCAGAGCGGCGTTGCCTCCAACCTCGGCCTGCAGCTTGCCAACGTGGCGCACCAGTCGTTCAGCATGCTGACCAAGTACAAGTTCGACGGCGGCTGGGAGCTTGGCGGGCAGGCGGTGTACCGCTCCAAGGTCTATGGCGGCACGTTCGCGGCCAATACCGGCAACGAACTGCCGAGCTACTGGCGCTTCGACGCGTTCGTCGAGAAGAAGATCGACGCGAACTGGACCATGAAGTTCTATGCGCAGAACCTGACCAACAAGCTGTACTACGATACGCTCTATCGCAGTGCCGTACCGTTCGTCGCGGTCGCGCCGGGACGGGCGTTCTATCTCGTCACGACAGCGAAGTTCTGATCATGCTGACGTGCCTGCCTGGCGTCCTGAGCAAAGATGATGTGGCGGATTTCCGCCGCATCATGGACGCCAGCGATTGGGAAGACGGCCGCTCGACTGCGGGGGCGCAGTCGGCCATGGTCAAACGCAACGAGCAATTGCCGCCGGATGGTGAGGTCGCGCGCAAGCTCGGCAACCGCATCATCTCGGCGCTGACGTCCAACCCGCGCTTTATCGCGGCGGCGATACCGCTCCAGATCTTCCCGCCGCTGTTCAACCGCTACGCCGCGAGCGGCGGCCACCATTTCGGCCTGCATGTCGACAATGCGATCCGCGGCGACCGCCTGACCGGCCTTCGCATCCGCACGGACCTGTCTGTCACGCTGTTCCTCGCCGAGCCGGAGGAATACGACGGTGGCGAACTTGTGATCGAGGACACCTACGGTTCGCACGAAGTCAAGTTGCCAGCGGGCGACTGCGTGCTCTATCCCTCGACCAGCCTGCATCGCGTAACGCCAGTAACGAGGGGAGCGCGGGTTGCGTCTTTCTTCTGGCTTCAGAGCATGATACGGGACGATCAAGCCCGGAGCATGATCTTTGACCTCGACACCGCGATTCAGGCGCTGGTGGAACGGCTCGGGCGCGACGATCCCGAAACGGTCAAATTGACGGGTATCTATCACAACCTCATTCGCCACTGGGCCGAAGTATGAAGATCATGTCCTTCCGAGCAAGCCTTGCCGCAGCCGTGATGCTGGCGGCCGCCTGGCTCGCATTCCCTGTTTCTGCCCAGCAACAAACCGCGCCTGCGGCAGCGCCGTCATCGGCAGCGGCCGGTCCGGCGACGGTGCCTTCGACCCC
>LNAP01001334.1_pt1 | contig 13201 bp, 12 predicted proteins | sample 602601 | NCBI WGS metagenome assembly LNAP01 (sample SAMN02440304, study PRJNA202911) | soil metagenome | biome: Subtropical and temperate rainforests or woodlands; isolation source: soil samples (1 kg each in a 20% v/v slurry with milli Q water) were... ...
GCCATCAATCCACAGGTAGACTCCCTCACTTCTAATAGCATCGGAGGCATCATGAAGTACATTCTCTGGGTCGTTCTTAGCGGCGCGTCGCCCGTTGCATCGATTGATCATGCTGAGTACGAGAATCTGGAGGCATGTCAGTACGCAGCTGAACAGCTCAAGGAAGAAGTCGGGCAGGGGCAGCTCGCTGTTCACACCAGATGTACGCCCACGAAAAAGACAAAATAAGGCGCGACCATCCGGCGATGCTGCCATTTTTGATGTGCTGGCAAGATGGGTCTGGAGATAGCGGGGTGGATTTACTTAACATGCAATCAGAGCCTGCATGTGTAGCGGCTGACGAGCAGGGCGAGGCTGCGTTTGAGGACGTGGTCTTTGCAAGCCAGTAAACGCGGTTTGCCTGAAAGAACCCGTTGCCTGATTTCACGACTGCTTCGCAGCCGAACGCAGCCTCGCGCTGCTCGGCAGCTGCTACAAAAAAGTTAGGCTAGGATTTCGAAGGAGGTGGTGGCGAGGCGTTCTCCGTTCACCAGGATGTGCACTGCGTGTTCGCCCACATAGTGCTTCCGAGTAGTCAGCTCCTTGATCTGCTGCCCACGACTAACCCGCTCAGTCGCCCCACCAGCCAACGTCAACGCCTTCAGCTTGAACACCTTCGCCGAAGTGCTGCCATTGGCCTTCACATAATCAATCGCATAATCAATCACCAACCGCTGACTCTCCGCCACCGTGGATTTCACCGCAAACGACAACGTAATCTTCTCCCCCAACCGAATCACCGCCGGCTCCACCTTCACCCCAACAATCTCAACCTCAGCCTTACCACTCGCCCCAATAATCGCCAACGCCCGCTGGTTTCCCTGCTTGATCAAGCTGCGCAGCGCATGCTTGGCAATCCACGCCGTGTGCTTGTTCTCCAGCGACCACCCCTCAATCAAGTCCAACACCCACTCCGGATGGTCCTTGGTGATGTCATTCAGGTGATTGGCCACCGACTTGCGCACGTAAAGGCTGTCATCTGCCTTGAGGTTGTCGAGAATCGCCGCCGCCAATGTCGGATCACTCTGAATCTGTTCTAACCGAAACGACCACGGCAAACGCGGTCGACTGCCTTCGCTGGCCAGGCGCCGCACATGCTCGTTCTCATCCCGAGACCATGCCTGCATCAGCGCCAATGACCGTTGCAGATCGCTGCGCAGAAAATACCGGATCGCAAATTCTGCCGAGCCAAATGCGGTGAAGTATTTGAGCGCGTCCATAGATTGCTCGAAGTCATGCGTGCCATACATCGCCACGTAGTGCGGCAGCGAGATGCTGACGAAGCCGCTGTTGAGGCGGGGGGCGAGGGCGCGTAGCACTTCGAGGGATTCGTCGTAGTCCAGCGGCAGCACGGCGTGCAGGCATTCGCTGACGCGGGCCATGCGTTGCATGATCGACAGGTCGGCGAGGCCGTCGTTGGCCATTTTCAGGAAGGCTTTGGCGTTGAAGGCCGGGTAGACCGCCGTCATTTCGGTGGCGATGTGTTTGAGGCGTTCGGCGTTGAAGATTTCCTTCAGCGCTGGGGCTGGTTGTTCGGCGGCGGTCATGGTCGGGTCCGTTCGAGGGGGCCGGTCAGGTTATCGGGGTACTGATGAAAGCCTCAAGCTTTTCTGTCTGTGCGGCGAATTCCGTGATAGTGGCAGGCTCACGGGTCAAATCATTCCCCCGGGGGATCGACGTTCGCTGACGCTGACGCTGACGATGGACGCTCGGGCCGGTTCGGGAGGGGAGTTGAGTGGGTCCATACGGATGGTGCCTGTGAAGTACGCTTCAGGGCCTTTTATCGAGGGTTGCGAGCCTGCGCGCTTGAGGATCATGATCCGGTCCTATTGATAAATGAACAGGAAATTTTATGGGCCTCATGCTCCGCATACACTCTATGCAAGTCCTGGAGTAGAGCTGACCATGGAAGCCAACCGATTGGGTGACATCGCTGCATTTGTCTGCGCCGTAAAGGCTGGAAGCTTTACCGCTGCGGCGGCTTCTCTTGGCCTGACCCGGTCGGCGGTGGGGAAAAGTATAGTTCGCCTGGAAAGCCGGATGGGCGCACGGCTTCTCAATCGCACGACGCGCAAACTGAGTCTGACTGACGAGGGGCAGGTCGCCTATGAGCGCTGGCGTCAGATTCTCGAAGATCTGGATGAAGTGGAAGCGACCATGGCCTTGCGTCGTGGGCGGCCCACCGGGACCTTTAAGCTCACGGCACCGCTGTCCTTTGGTCAGCGCCACATTCTGCCGATTCTGGATGCTTATCTGAAGCAGTGGCCTGAACTGCGGGCGGATGTCTGGTTTACCGATCGCTTTGTTGATCTGATCGAGGAGGGCATCGACATCGCCATACGAATTGGCATGCCCAAAGATGACTCCCAATTATTTACCCGTACCGTGGCTTGGCAGCAATTCGCGACGTGTGCATCGCCTGCTTATCTGGCCCAACGCGGCGTGCCGCAAACACCCGCTGACCTTGTCGGGCATGACACCATCGCGTTGTTCAGTGGCGAGCGGCCGACCGTCTGGCGTTACCAGACACCTGCCGGCCTTCATCTCTACGAACAGCCGGGGCGACTGAACATCGACAGTTCAGAAGCCACGCGAGAAGCGGCGCTGGCAGGCATCGGCCTGATTCATCTGCCGACCTACATTACGGGTAACGACCTGCGCGATGGCACGTTAGTGGAAGTGTTGAAACCCTATCGCGCACCGCCTGATCCCATCAGAGTCGTCTACACCAGCAAGCGTCACCTGTCCCCCCGCGTTCGCAGGTTTATTGACCTGTTGATCGAGCGTTGGGAAACAGGCGTGCCGTGGGAAAGATAGCGATATTGGGGACTCAGCGGACCGTGTAAGGGGCGCGAACTGCTGTTTATCCAGCCTGGGGAATCAATAAATATGTCAGTCATCGTCACTCACGGGACTGCCATCATGACTACCGCCACACACTTCTCGCCGCCAGCTCAACCTGCGACTTTACCGACCGCCCATCCTTCGCTTGAGCGCCATCCCGGGTTTCAACGCTTGTTTAAACCGCAGGCGCTCACGATTGGCCTGATTTTGCCCCTCGAAACCCACCCGGGCAGACCGGCGCCGACCATGCGTGATCACGTGGAGATGGCGCAACGCGCCGAAGCGCTTGGCTTTGGTGCCTTATGGATGCGCGACATACCTTTCTACGACCCGGATTATGGTGATGTGGCGCAGATCTTTGAGCCGCTGGTCTACATCGGTTACCTGGCCGCCGCCACCCGCAGCATTGTCTTGGGCACCACGGGTATTGTGCTGCCGACCCGTGATCCGATGTATCTGGCCAAGCAAGCGACGTCCCTCGATCAACTCAGTGAAGGTCGACTGGTGTTGGGGCTGTCCTCGGGTGATCGATACAGTGATTACCCGATGCTGGGCATCGATTATGAATCCCGTGGTGATCGCTACCGTGATGCTTTTTCGGTGTTTCGAACCCTGATCGAGCAGAGCTTTCCGCGTTTCCGCTCCGAGCGATTCGGTGGCTCACACGGAAACCTGGACCTGGTGCCGAAAGCGCCGTATGGCCGCGTCCCGTCCATTGCTGTCGGCCAGGCGCAACAGAGCGTTGAATGGTTGGCTCAGCACCTTGATGGCTATCTTGCTGGCGTCCAAAGCCCGGAGCGGTTGGCAGCGTTGGGCGAGAGCTGGCACGCCGCCGTGCAGGAGGCGGAGAACCGCAACGCTTTCAAACCGTTGGGCCTGGGCGGCTATTTCGACCTCAGCGACAACCCGGATCAGCCATTCCAGCGCATCCAGGGTGGCTTCCGGGCAGGGCGCAACGGCCTGCGCAATTACCTGGAGCACGCGCAATCTGCCGGTGTTTCGCACATCGCGCTCAACCCCAAGGTCAGCCGTCAACCCTATGGCGAAATCCTCGACGAACTCGGCGAGTACGTTCTGCCGTACTTCCCGTCACATGCCTGAGATCACGCGGAGGAATCACTCATGTCATCACTTTTCGACTCTTATGACCTCGCGGGTCAGGTGCTGCCCAATCGCATCGTCATGGCGCCGATGACCCGCGCTCGCGTCGAGGGCACCGTGCCGTCTGAAGACATGGCGACCTACTACGCCCAGCGCGCCGGAGCCGGCCTGATCATCAGTGAAAGCGCGCAGGTTTCTCCGCAGGGACGTGGCTACCTGTATACCCCGGGGATCCACAGCGCAGCGCAAATTGAAGGCTGGAAGCGCGTGACTGATGCGGTTCATCAAGCCGGGGGACGCATGTTCCTCCAGCTCTGGCATGTGGGGCGCGTCTCGCACTCTTCGCTGTTGGACGGACGCTCGCCTGTCGCGCCTGTGGCCATGCCCGCCAGTCAAACGTTGGTGCATGCTTACGACAGCGACGGCAAGCCTGCGCAAGTTGCGGTGAGTGCGCCCGTGGCGTTGGATGCCGAGGGGATTCGGCAGGTCATTGCAGACTTTCGCCTGGCCTCGGCCAATGCCCTGTCGGCAGGTTTTGACGGCGTCGAAATTCACGCCGGCAACGGCTATCTGTTTGAACAGTTCATCAACGGCGGCTTCAACACACGTGAAGACCGCTACGGTGGTGCACCGATTGCGAATCGCCTGCGATTGCTGCTTGAGACGGTCGATGCGGTGAGTGCGCAGATCGGCAGTGCGAAGGTGGGTGTGCGCGTGTCGCCTTTTGCCCACTTGGCGGACCTGCACCCGTTCGATGGCGAAGAGGCCACTTGGCTCGCTCTGGCCGGAGCACTGTCCCAACGCCAGATTGCCTACATGCATGCGAGCCATCTCGGCACGGCGGACTTTCAAAAAGACTTCCGCGCAGCTTACGACGGCACCTTGATGGTGTCGGGCGGGTTCACCCTTGAAACCGCGCAGCAGGCCATCGAAGAAGGATTAAGCGACCTGGTGGTGTTTGGCCGGCCGTTTATAGCCAACCCCGATCTGGTCAATCGCTTGCGCCATGGCTGGCCACTGGCCGAAGCGGGAAGGGAGGCTTACTACGGCGGGGGAGCGCATGGCTACATCGATTATCCCGCGTACTCGTCGCCAGTCGCAGAAAGTGCCTAGCGGACCCGTCGTGCAGCGCCGGGGCAGGTTGTTCGGCGGCGGTCATGGTCGGGTCCGTTCGAGGGGGCCGGTCAGGTTATCGGGGTACTGATGAAGGCCTCAAGCTTTTCCGCCTGCGCGGTGAATTCGGCGATGCGCGGGAAGCGTGAGGCGTCGACTTGGTCCGGTGTCACCAGGTTGGTGAAGCTCCAGGCGACGGCGAGGGTGATGCCGTCTTGTTCGATCAAGGCACCGTTTGCCAGAGGCTGTTTTTCCAGCTCGCGTTCAAGCGCTGAATAGGCTGCGGCGAGTTGCCCTTCGACGCGCTCGACCCACGGCTGGTATTGAATTTCGGCAGGGCGCAGGTTGCGTTCGTAGTAAAGCTGCACGGACTTTTCGCACGCCGCCAGTCCGAGCCCGATCAGGCGCCATGCGCGCAACCGTTGCTTGAGGTCGCCGGGCATCAGGCTTTTGCCAGGGCCGGCGAGGGCTTCGAGGTAGTCGATGATCAGGGTCGAGTCGATCAACACTTCGCCGTCGTCCAGCACCAGGGTCGGCGCCTTGACCACGGGGTTGATCTGCTGGAAGTGCTCGAAGTGGCGGAACACCGAAACCGACTCGTGCTCCAGGTCGATGCCCAGGTGTCTGGCGGAAATGGCCACGCGCCGCACGTAGGGCGAATCCAGCATGCCGATCAGTTTCATTGAGCCGCTCCTTCAGGTGTCCATGTCGGGATGGACTACCTTAGTTGAAGTTCGGCGACCTGCAAACGGCCTTGGTTAATCTTCGAAACCGACTTGCTCGTGTATCTCGTCGACCTTCAATTCCAGTCGATAGGCCACGGCGATGAACAGCGCCTGGCACAGGCACAACGTCGCGCTCAACGAGCGGAAGGCGAACGAGCTGCCTTCGTTGACCAGCAGCACGGTGTTGGCGCGTTTGGCCAGGGGCGAGAGGTTGCTGTCGGTGATGATCAGGGTTTTCGCCTGGTTGTGCTGGGCGATGCGCAGGCAGTGCTGGGTTTCCTTGCCGTAGGGCGTGAAGCTGATGGCGATGACCAGGTCATTGGCGCGCACGCTGCGCATCTGCTCGCGGTAGCTGCCGCCAAGGCCGGAGACCAGGTGGATGCGCTTGTTGGTGTGTTGCAGGTTGTAAACCAGGTAATCGGCCACCGCGAACGAGCGGCGCACGCCGACCACGTAGATGTTGTCGGCGTTGACCACCAGGTCCACGGCTTTGTCGAAGGCCTGGTCATCGAGTTCCAGCCCCAGCCGTTCGATGCCCGACAGGGTCGCGTCGATGCACTCGCGGGCGAGGTCGCCGCCGCTGGCTTTCTGCGATTTGTTGGCGATCATGCTGCGGATGCGCTGCTGGTAGTTCTGAACCGGCGTGGTCTTGTGCGTGTACGCCTCGCGGAACAGGGCCTGCATTTCGCTGAAACCGCTGAACCCGAAGCGCTGGGAGAACCGCACGATGGCCGACGGGTGCACTTCGCACTCGCGGGCGATGTCGCTGATGCGGTCGACCATGATCCGGTCGCTTTGCTGGCTCATGTAGCTGGCGATGCGTTTGAGCTGGCGCGGCAGGCTTTCGTATTCGTTGGTGATCAGCTGCAACAGACGCTCGGCATTGATCGGGGGGCTGGCGAGATCGCTGTCGGGCGTGCTCTCGGTCGTAGCCGGCTGATCGGTGCGGGACATAGGGAATCCTTCTGGCTTGTTCTTATAGGGCTGACTGGTGTGTCGGCCCCTGACAATAGGTTGGCTGTGCGCAGTCTACAGGGTAGGCCGGAATAAAATCTTGAGCTTGCGGCCGGCGTGCGGTTTGCTGAAACGATGCACTGTGTCTGGAATGCTTTTGTAAAAGTTTATTGGAAAAAATATTCCACGTAAAAATTATTTGGAATAATTATTGATTGTTCGGTCCCGGTCGTTTTAGTCTGCATCCCACCAAGAGCGTTCGGCGCCTCCATCGCCCCGAACGCAGGCTGATAAAAATAACAGGAGCCAGCATGGGCCAGACTCGTTTTGCCAGTGGGCGTCAATTGGATCTGATTTGCCTGGGGCGCTATGCGCAGCAAGTCGGGGCGCGGCTGGAAGATGTTTCAAGCTTCGCCAAATACCTTGGGGGATCGTCCGCCAACATTGCGTTCGGCACCGCTCGACTGGGCCTGAAATCGGCGATGTTGAGCCGGGTAGGGGACGACCACATGGGGCGGTTCCTCCTGGAATCCCTGGCGCGTGAAGGCTGTGATGTCAGCGGCGTCAAGGTCGATCCGGAACGCCTGACCGCCATGGTCCTGCTCGGTCTCAAGGACCGCGAAACCTTTCCTTTAGTCTTCTACCGCGAAAACTGCGCCGACATGGCGCTGCGGGCCGAGGACATCAGCGAAGCCTTTATTGCCTCCAGCAAAGCCTTGCTGATCACCGGCACCCATTTCTCCACCGACGGCGTCTATAAGGCGAGCATCCAGGCGCTGGATTACGCCGAGAAGCACAACGTCAAACGGGTGCTCGATATCGATTATCGCCCGGTGCTGTGGGGGCTGGCGGGCAAGGCGGACGGGGAAACCCGGTTTGTTGCCGATCAGAACGTCAGCCAGCATGTGCAGAAAATCCTGCCGCGTTTTGACCTGATTGTCGGCACTGAAGAAGAGTTTTTGATTGCGGGCGGTTCCGAGGATTTGCTCACGGCGTTGCGCAATGTTCGGCGTTTGAGCGACGCGACGCTGGTGGTCAAGCTCGGGCCGCAGGGTTGCACGGTGATTCACGGGGTGATTCCGGTGCGGCTTGAAGACGGGGCGATTTACCCCGGCGTTCGGGTGGAAGTGCTCAACGTGTTGGGGGCCGGCGATGCATTCATGTCGGGTTTCCTCAGCGGTTGGCTGGAGGATGCCAGCGACGAACGCTGCTGCCAGTTGGCCAATGCTTGCGGCGGTCTGGTGGTGTCGCGCCATGCCTGCGCCCCGGCGATGCCGACCCGTGCCGAACTCGATTACCTGTTCAACAGCCCGGTGCCGATTACCCGGCCGGATCAGGACGAAGTGCTGCAGCGTCTGCATCAGGTCAGCGTGCCGCGCAAACAGTGGAAGCAGCTGTTCATTTTTGCCTTTGATCACCGTGGGCAACTGGTGGAGCTGGCGCACAAGGGCGGTCGCGACCTCAACGCCATCTGCGAACTCAAGCAACTCTTTATCAAAGCCGTGGAGCGGGTCGAAGCGGATTTGCGCGAGCAAGGGATCGAGGCGGATGTCGGCTTGCTGGCCGATCAGCGTTTCGGCCAAGACTCGCTGAACGCCGCCACCGGTCGTGGCTGGTGGGTGGCGCGGCCGGTGGAAGTGCAGGGCTCGCGGCCGTTGGCCTTCGAACATGGGCGCTCGATCGGCAGCAACCTGATTGCCTGGCCGCAAGAGCAGATCATCAAGTGCCTGGTGCAATTTCATCCTGATGATGAGCCGTTGCTGCGCCTGGAACAGGAAGCGCAGATCAAGGGTTTGTATCAGGCGTCCCAGGTCAGCGGTCATGAACTGCTGCTGGAAATCATCCCGCCCAAGGATCATCCGTCGACCCATCCGGACGTGCTGTATCGCGCGCTGAAACGCCTCTACAACCTGGGGATTTACCCGGCGTGGTGGAAGATCGAAGCGCAGAGTGCCGAGGAGTGGAAGCAGCTTGATGAGTTGATTCAGGAGCGAGATCCGTATTGCCGGGGCGTGGTGTTGCTGGGGCTGAATGCGCCGGCGGCGGCACTGGCCGAAGGGTTTCAGCAAGCGAGCCAGAGCCAGACCTGTCGCGGGTTCGCGGTGGGGAGGACGATCTTCCAGGAACCGAGCCGCGCGTGGCTGGCCGGTGAAATCGATGATGAGGCGCTGATTGCTCAGGTGCAGGGCACCTTCGTCGAACTCATCGACGCCTGGCGCACGGCCCGCGCCTGACGTGACACCGCGTTATCGTTCTTCGCGGGCAAGCCTCGCTCCTACGGGAAGCCGCGTTGATCTGTAGGAGCGAGGCTTGCCCGCGAAGTCGGCCTCAGACTCAACGGAAATTTAGAAAACAACAAAAAGGTGCAGCCATGCCCGCTATCCGAATTGGCATCAACCCGATCTCCTGGAGCAACGACGACTTGCCGTCCCTCGGTGGCGAGACGCCGTTGAGCACCGCGTTGAGCGAAGGCAAGGAGATCGGTTACGAAGGTTTTGAACTCAACGGCAAATTCCCCAAGGATGCCAAAGGCGTCGGTGACGTGCTGCGGCCTTACGATCTGGCGCTGGTGTCCGGTTGGTATTCCAGCCGTCTGGCGCGCCGTTCCGTGGCCGAAGAAATCGACGCCATTGGCAGTCACGTCGAGTTGCTGGCGAAGAACGGCGCCAAGGTGCTGGTTTACGGTGAAGTGGCTGACTCGATTCAGGGCCAGCGCATCCCCTTGGTTGAACGCCCGCGTTTCCACACCGAACAGGCCTGGCAGGAATACGCCGACAAGCTCACCGAACTGGCGCGTTTCACCCTGTCCCAAGGCGTGCGCCTGGCCTATCACCACCACATGGGCGCTTACGTCGAATCCCCGGCCGACATCGACAAGTTGATGGCGTTGACCGGCAGCGAAGTCGGTCTGCTGTTCGATTCGGGCCATTGCTACATGGGCGGCGGCGAGCCGTTGCACGTCTTGCGCAAACACATCGAACGCATCTGCCACGTGCATTTCAAGGACGTGCGCAAACCGGTGGTGCAACTGGCGCGCAACAACCTGTGGAGCTTTCCGGACTGCATCATCAACGGCACGTTCACCGTGCCCGGCGATGGCGACATCGACTTCGCCGCGCTGCTCGATGTGTTGCTGGCCAACGATTACCACGGCTGGCTGGTGGTCGAGGCTGAGCAAGACCCGGCCGTGGCGCCGAGTTACGTCTACGCGAAAAAAGGCTACGACACCTTGCGTGCGTTGCTCGACGAGAGGATTGCGCTATGAGCCTGCTGGTCAAAAGCAATGCCCGTGGCCGGACCATGGTCGAGTTGGGCAAAGGTGAACTGGAATACGTTGGCTTCGCCGCTTACCGCTTGAGCCTCGGCGAAACCTTGCCGGTGGCGGCGGGCGATAAAGAGCTGTGCCTGGTGCTGCTCAGCGGCCGGGTCAGCATCAAGGGTGAAGCGCCGGGGCAGGGGGCGTTCGACTGGGACAACCTCGGCGATCGCCAGTCGGTGTTCGAGGACAAATCGCCGTTCGCCGCTTATTTGCCGCCGGGCAGTCAGGCCCAGGTCGTCGCGTTGAGCGATGTGCAGATCGCCGTCTGCGCCGCACCGGGGTCAGCCGAAAAGGGCCTCGGTCCACGGCTGATCAAACCCGACACCATGAAGCGCAGCGTGCGCGGCAAGGGCGCCAACACCCGTTACGTCTGCGACATCCTGCCGGACACCGAGCCCGCCCATTCGCTGCTGGTGGTGGAAGTGCGCACGCCGTCGGGACACTCGTCGAGCTACCCGCCGCACAAGCACGACACCGACGATTTGCCGCACCAGAGCTTTCTCGAAGAAACCTATTACCACCAGATCAACCCGCCTCAGGGTTTCGTGTTCCAGCGCGTCTACACCGACGACCGCAGCATCGATCAAGCCATGGCCGTGGAAAACAGCGACCTCGTGGTCGTGCCCAAGGGCTATCACCCGGTCAGCGTGCCCTACGGCTACGAGTCGTATTACCTGAACGTGATGGCCGGCCCGAAACGGGTCTGGCAGTTCCACAACGATCCGCAGCACAGTTGGCTGCTTGATCTCTGATCTAAAAAGCCTGAATTCCACTATTCGAACGGAGAACAAGAACAATGAGCGACGCCCCGGTCATCGGCCATTACCTCGACGGTCACGTGCAAGACAGCGGTAGCGAGCGGTTCAGCAATGTCTTCAACCCGGCGACCGGCGAGGTACAAGCGCGTGTCGGGCTGGCCAGTTCGAAGACCGTGGACGATGCCGTTGCCTCGGCCCTGAAAGCATTCCCGGCCTGGTCCGAGCAATCGTCCTTGCGCCGTTCGCGGGTGATGTTCAAGTTCAAGGAATTGCTCGACCGTCATCACGACGAACTGGCCGAAATCATCAGCCGCGAACACGGCAAGGTGTTCTCCGACGCCAAGGGCGAAGTCACCCGTGGCATCGAGATCGTCGAATACGCCTGTGGCGCGCCGAGCCTGCTGAAAACCGAATTCAGCGACAACATCGGCGGCGGCATCGACAACTGGAACCTGCGCCAGCCGCTGGGCGTGTGCGCCGGTGTCACGCCGTTCAACTTCCCGGTGATGGTGCCACTGTGGATGATCCCGCTGGCGCTGGTTACCGGTAACTGCTTCATTCTCAAACCCTCCGAACGCGACCCGTCCGCCAGTTTGCTGATGGCCCGTTTGCTGACCGAAGCCGGTTTGCCGGACGGCGTGTTCAACGTGGTTCAGGGCGACAAGACAGCGGTCGATGCGCTGCTGCAACACCCGGACATCGAGGCGATTTCCTTTGTCGGCTCGACGCCGATTGCCGAGTACATCCACCAGCAAGCCACCTCGCGCGGCAAGCGGGTGCAGGCGCTGGGCGGGGCGAAGAATCACATGATCGTCATGCCCGACGCGGATCTGGATCAGGCCGCAGACGCCTTGATCGGCGCGGCTTACGGCTCGGCCGGCGAGCGCTGCATGGCGATCTCGATTGCCGTGGCGGTGGGCGATGTTGCAGACCAACTGATTGCCAAACTGCTGCCGCGCATCGATCAACTCAAGGTCGGCAACGGCATGCAGGGCGACAGTGACATGGGGCCGTTGGTGACGGCCGAACACAAGGCCAAGGTCGAAGGCTTTATCGACCAGGGCGTGGCGCAAGGCGCGCAGCTGATTGTCGATGGTCGTGGGTTCAAGGTGCCGGGGGCGGAGAACGGCTTCTTCGTCGGCGCGACGTTGTTCGATCACGTCACTACCGAGATGAGCATTTACCAGCAAGAGATCTTCGGCCCGGTGCTGGGCATCGTCCGCGTCCCGGATTTCGCCAGCGCCGTGGCGTTGATCAACGCCCACGAATTCGGTAACGGCGTGTCATGTTTCACCAGCGACGGCGGCATCGCCCGAGCGTTTGCACGCACTATCAAGGTCGGCATGGTCGGCATCAACGTGCCGATTCCGGTGCCCATGGCCTGGCACTCGTTTGGCGGCTGGAAACGCTCGCTGTTCGGCGACCATCACGCCTATGGCGAAGAAGGCATCCGTTTCTACAGCCGCTACAAAAGCGTGATGCAACGCTGGCCCGACAGCATCGCCAAGGGCCCTGAATTCAGCATGCCGACAGCCAAGTGATTCACCTGTGCGGAGAATAACAATAATGAGCAAACCCCTGCGTTTCGCCCTGAACCGTATGGTCGCCCCACGTTTGTCCCTGCCCGCGTTCATCGACCTGGCGGTGGCCCTCAAGGCTGACGCCATCGAGATTCGCAATGACCTCAAGGGTGTCGAGATAGAAGACGGCACCGCGCCCGAGCGCGTCCGTGAGTTGTGCGCGGCCCAAGGCATCAGCGTGCTGTCGATCAACGCGCTGTACCCGTTTGATGTGTGGAATGACGAGCGCCGGACGCTGGCCTTGAAACTGGCGGCTTATGCTCGTGATTGCGGCGCGCAGGGGTTGGTCATGTGCCCGCTGAATGATCGCGCGGATACTCGTAGCGAAGCCGAGCGCGCTTCAGGGTTGCGCACCGCCTTGAGTGAACTGGCGCCGATCCTGCGCGATCACGGCATTCTCGGTTTCATCGAGCCGTTGGGTTTCGAAGAATGCTCGCTGCGGCTTAAACGCACGGCGGTGGAAGCGATCAAGGTTGTCGGTGGGCTGGATGTGTTCCGGCTCGTCCACGACACCTTTCACCATCACCTGGCGTGTGAGCAGGAGTTTTTCCCCGAGCTGACCGGGCTGGTGCATATCTCCGGTGTCGAGGATGCCGAGGCACCGCTGGCGACGATCCGCGACGGCCATCGCGTGCTGGTGGGCGAGGGCGACATTCTTGGCAATGCCGCACAGATCGACACCTTGCTCAGCGGCGGTTACAGCGGCTACCTGTCATTCGAGCCGTTTGCCGACAGCGTCCATGGCCTGGCCAACATCGAGCAGGCCAT
>LNAP01004313.1_pt1 | contig 13200 bp, 17 predicted proteins | sample 602601 | NCBI WGS metagenome assembly LNAP01 (sample SAMN02440304, study PRJNA202911) | soil metagenome | biome: Subtropical and temperate rainforests or woodlands; isolation source: soil samples (1 kg each in a 20% v/v slurry with milli Q water) were... ...
GGCAAGCTGCTCGGCGCCCGCGTGATCGCGGCGGCATCGACAGAGGAGAAGCGCGCGTTCGCACGGGCGCACGGCGCCGACGCGGTGATCGACTACACGCAGGCCGGCTGGCGCGACACGTTCAAGGAGTTGACGGGAGGACACGGCGCAGACGTGATCTTCGATCCGGTCGGCGGCGAAATCTCGGTGCAGGCGTTTCGGTCCATCGCCTGGCGCGGACGCCATCTCGTGGTCGGCTTTGCCGCCGGCGCCATTCCCGCGCTGCCTTTCAATCTGCCGCTGCTCAAGGGCGGTGCCCTGCTCGGCGTCGACCTCGCGCAAATCCCAACGCGCGAGCCTGACATTCAGAAGCGCCTGATGTCGCAACTGACCGGATGGCTCGCCGATGGCAGACTGAAGCCCGCGGTCGGCCGCGTCTTCGCACTGGAAGACTTTCGCGAAGCATTCAAGACGATGCAAACGCGCTCCGCGCTCGGCAAGATGGTCGTGCGGATCTCGAAATAGGCCTCACGAACGGAAACCGAGCATTTCCGAAAGCCGCCTTGTGGCCTGGCTGCGGTTTATTACATCTCGCCGATCATCCCACAGAGACCTGATCGATGACCGCACCGCTCGAATTCGGACTGGATACCTTTGGCGACGTCACCAGGGATGCCTCCGGCGCCACGCTTGCGCATGCGCAAGTGATCCGCAACGTCGTCGACGAGGCGGTGCTGGCCGACGAGCTCGGCCTCGATTTCATCGGGCTCGGCGAGCACCACCGATCTGATTTCGCGATCTCCTCGCCCGAGACCGTGCTCGCGGCAATCGCGGCGCGCACAAAACGCATTCATCTCGGCTCGGCCGTGACGGTGCTCTCCTCGGACGACCCTATCCGCGTGTTCCAGCGCTTTGCGACGCTGGATGCACTCTCCAACGGCCGTGCCGAAGTGATCCTCGGCCGCGGCTCGTTCACGGAATCCTTTCCGCTGTTCGGATTCGATCTGCGCAAATACGAAGAGCTGTTCGAGGAGAAGCTCGATCTGTTCGCCACCCTGCTGCCGCAGAAGCCGGTGAGCTGGGAAGGCAAGCTGCGTCCGCCGCTCAAGGATCAGCTGGTCTATCCTCCGGTTGAGCACGGCGCGCTGAAGACATGGATCGGCGTCGGCGGCAGCCCTCAATCGGTGGTGCGCGCGGCGCATTACGATCTGCCCTTGATGCTCGCGATCATCGGCGGCGATCCCGCGCGCTTTGCGCCTTTCGTCGAGCTCTATCACCGCGCCTTCAAGGAATTCGGCCGCCCGGCACAGCCGATCGGCGTGCACTCGCCCGGTTACGTCGCCGAGACCGATGCGCAGGCACGCGAAGAGCTGTGGCCCCACTACAAGGCGATGCGCGACCGCATCGGCAAGGAGCGCGGCTGGCCGCCGATGGGCCGCGACGAGTTCCTCAGCGAGGCCGAGCACGGCTCGCTCTATGTCGGCTCGCCGGAAGCGGTCGCGCGCAAGATCGCCAAGACTGCAAAGACGCTCGGCATTTCGCGCTTCCAGCTGAAATACTCGGCCGGGCCGTTGCCGCACGAGAAGCTGATGACGAGCATCGAGCTCTACGGGCGCAAGGTGGTGCCGATGGTGCGGGAGATGATGGGGTAGGAGCTCGTTGAGCCGGTCCCGCCTACGGCCTGCAGGCTACGGCGTGACAGCCTTCGCTAGCTTCGCGTGACGATGATTTTGGCTGGCTTGCCCAGCCGTAGCTCGCGAAGGATGGTGGGGGAAGAAGGACTCGAACCTTCGAAGTCATAAGACGGCTGATTTACAGTCAGCTCCCTTTGCCACTCGGGACACTCCCCCGCTCGACGGCAGCACATCGGGCCGGACTTTCCGGCGACCGAAGACGGCCATGGAACTTGAAGCCGCAACAGCCCTGATGGGGACGCGACCGGGCGCGGTTATGGGCGAAACGGGTGGGCAAAGTCAACCAAGACGACCAGCTAAATCACCCCGGATAGGCCCAAATTGCCATATTCGGGGACCCATGACACAAGCAAGCCCATGAACGATCGAAAATTCGGCCCGAAAGGTCGCCGCGGCGGCGGTAAGCCCTTCAAAAAACCCGGGAAATCGGCCGGCCGGCCGACTTGGCGCGAGCGCGATTCGGACCCCGACGGGCCGGTCATCCTCTATGGCTGGCACACCGTCACGATGGCGCTCGCCAATCCTGCGCGGCAGATCCGCAAGCTGACGCTGACCGAGAACGCCGCGAGGCGGCTGGCGGACGAAAACATCGAAACCCGCGTCCCCCCCGAGATCGTCCGGCCCCAGGAGATCGACCGGCTGCTGTCGCCCGACGCGGTGCACCAGGGCCTGCTCGCCGAGGCCGATCCCCTGCCCTCGCCTGATATCGAGGACCTACAGCTCGATGGCATGGTGCTGCTGCTCGACCAGATCACCGATCCGCACAATGTCGGCGCCATCCTGCGCTCCGCCGCGGCATTCGCGGTGAAGGCGGTCGTGACCACCGCGCGCCACAGTCCGGAGGCCACCGGCGTGCTGGCCAAGGCCGCCTCGGGCGCGCTCGAGCTGGTGCCGATGGTCACCGTGCCGAACCTCGCGCGCGCGCTGACCGAACTGAACGAGCGCGGCTTCCTCACCGTCGGCCTCGACAGCGAAGGCGGCGAAGATCTCAGCGAGGTCACGCTGCGCGAACCGCTCGCGCTGGTGCTGGGGGCTGAAGGCAAAGGCCTGCGGCAATTGACCCGCGAGACCTGCAGCATCGTGGCGCGGCTCGACATGCCCGGCGAGATCAAGAGCCTCAACGTCTCGAATGCCGCCGTGCTCTCGCTCTATGTCGGCGCGAGCCGGCTCGGGCTGATGAAGCGGTAGAGCGTTTTCGAGCAAAGTGGGTACCGGTTCGCGTCAAGAAAACGCGAAAAAATAAAGATCCAAAAAGCAAAACGCCCGCCCGCATGATGCGGACGGGCGCTTCGTTGGCTCAACCGATCAGGCGATCAGTAATAGCGGCGCAGCACGCGGTGACCGCCGTAGTACGGCGCGGGCGCGTGGCGATGGGCGTAGCCGTAGCGCGGGCCGTAGCCGTAATGCGGGCGCGGCAGATAGCCGGCGCGCGGGCCGTAGCCGTAGCGATACGGACGGTAGTACGGGCGGCGATAGGGATAGGCGGCAGCGCGATAGCCGTAACCGTGGCCATAGCCACGGCCGTAGCCATATTCGGCGGGCGCAACGACCGCGTCCTCACGGTAGGTCGGATACGGCGCGAAGGCGCCCGGGCCGGTATAGGTCGGGCCCTGGTTGACGTAATAATACTGCGTGGTCGGCTCGGCGAGACGCTCATAGGCGCCGTAACCGTAGCCACCGCAACCGGTGTTGCAGCCGGAATAGACCGGCGCGACCGGCTGGCACGGATTGAAGCCGCAGGCAGCAGCCGGCGCGGCCCCGACGAACATCACGGCAGCCGCCGCGACCAGTCCCGAAATCATTTGACGCATTACTCTCTCCTGTTGATTTCCGTTTGTTGGATTTTGACGTTTCTTGACCCGGCGACTGCCGGGCACTTCAGCGCGGCCGACGGTACCGCGGAGTGTCGTTGATCTCAGGCGCAAGGATCACCGCCGGCGGATCGACGGGGACGTCCATCTGCGCCGGCAGCGGCGCGGATCGCGCGCTCCAGCTCTCGCGATAAGTCTCGGCCGGCTTCGGCAATTTGCGGTTCGCGGGCGGCTCGACCTCGAGCCGGCCATAGCCCGGCCGCAAGCCCAGCGTCGGATAATAATGGCCGACGTCCTCGGGCTGACGCTCGGCGACATAGCGCCCGCCATAGATGGTGGGCTGCACCTGGACGTTCTTGCCGAGGCCCCAGACACCCTCGACGACGCTATAGGACGCGTCGATATTGTTGATGATGATCGGCACGCCGGGACGGCCGGGCACGACGATATCGAAACCGCCGCCGGCAAACGCCGTCGCGGGCAGTCCGATCAGAAAGGCAGCGAGCGCAAATGCGCGCATGACGGGATCTCGTTTATCCGGCCCGCAACGTAACCGATCACGACGCACAGAGGGTTAAGACCCCTTCACCAAATGCCGGTAAGCCTAACACAGCAGGATCGCATGCCACTCAAATGCGGCAACGCGCGCTAGCGAAGCGTTAACGTGCCCCGCGCGCACTGGAACACGCGCTCACATCCGTTTGACCCGCGGCAGGAAAATAATCGAGCTGTGTCACCGGAACATCCGCCGCCGCCAGCATTTAGACCCCATCAATCAAACGGGAGACAACAATGACGAAGATGAAGCTTCTCGGCGCCGTCGCGGTCGCATCGACCATGCTGGCAGGCTCGGCCATGGCGCAGGCCGTGATCACCAATCCGGCCCGCTGCTCGGCCCAATTCCCCAACGCCAATTGCCAGAATCTCGGCCCGGGCAATCCCTACACCGACAGCGGCACCCGCCAGCGCCGCGCGGCCTATCGCCAGAGCAATGGCGACTGGAATAACGACTGGAACAGGAGCCGCACCGGCTTCTGGCCGACCGACGTCGCGGCCGGCGTCGCCGGAGCGGCGGTCGGCACCGCGGCTGCGATCGCAACTGCGCCTGCCCGCGCCTGGGACAACAGCTACGCCTATGACGATAGCTGGGACAATCGCGGTTGGAACAACCGCGGCTGGGACAACCGCACCTACGGCCAGCGCAACGGCTTCGTCTGCACGCCCGGCACCTACTTCAAGGGCGAGGACGGCCGTCCGCATCTCTGCCAGTAAGCAGACATGATCTGAGCGAGACCGAACAGGCGGCCCTCGGGCCGCCTGTTTCATGCCCGTGATCCATCGCCGGGTTCTGGCACTTTCCAGCCAAGTCTGATATTGCGACGCGCACGGGCGGACAGCCCCGGCGGATGCCGGCTCCTGCCCGCATTCAAGCGTCGCCGGCTTAGCTCAGCGGTAGAGCAGCGGTTTTGTAAACCGAAGGTCGGGGGTTCAATCCCCTCAGCCGGCACCAGCGTTCGACGCGCAGCCTTCGCGCGCAACGGCGCCGCAACTGCATCTGGCCTCGATCAGCGCCGGCACGATGTCGATGCCGGTGTAGTCGCAGCCGAGCGCGACGCGGCCGATCCAGCCGGCATCGCCGCAGGGCGCATCCAGCAGCGAGCGCGCGCCGAGCCGTTGCAGCAGGGAAGGAAGCTCCTCCCGGATCGCTTCTGTCGCCGGGTCCTCCGAGCCGAGGCCTGAGACCGAACTGGCCGCGCCCCAGAGGTTCGTCTTCTCGATCCGCTCGAACCGCGCCGCAAGATCGAGGCCGGCAAAATTCTCGCGATCGGCGACGAAGCGGTCGTGGGCGAGCACGGGTGGACGTTTCGCGATCATCGGGCGGACCTCAAATCAGGATTCCGTCGTGACCACACTAACACGTCGTGCATCCGGAATCTCCATCCCGTCATGCTCACGCCGGCTTCTGCCACTCCATGATGTGGAAGTAGGGCACGCGGCGATGGCGCGCATTTCTGTCGGGATCGCCCCCTGTCGGCTCCGGCTCGACGAACAGACGCAACTGGAGGCCGTGATCGAGCAGCAGCGTCATGTAGGTGCTGAGCGGACGGTGCCAGTTCTGGACGCGGATGCCGCGCCAGCTCAGCCAGTTGCAGCGTTCCTCCATGTAGTGATCGATGGCAAATCGCAAGACGCCGTCGCCGTCACGCGTCCAACCCTCGGGCGGCCCCGCGGTATTGAAGCTGGTCAGGTTGGCGATCAGCAGCGTTCCGCCTGGCCGCAGCGCCGCCACCATCTTCGCGATCGCCGCGGCGAGATCCGGCATGTCGATCAGGCTGAGATAGCTGACGACGAGATCGAATTCCGCATCGAAATCCATCGCCTCGGCGCGGCCGAGCCGATAGTCGCCACTTGGGTCCAGCTCCCTGGCGCGCGCCAGCAGCGCTTCGGTCGGATCGATGCCGGTCGTGCGGATGCCGGCACGCTGCATGAGACGGCAGAAACGCCCTTCCCCGCAGCCGACATCGAGCGCAGTGCGGAAGCCTCGCCCTTCGACCCGCGCTCGCATCGGCGCATCCAGCACGAAGCGGCGACCGTAGTCGCCCTCCTCACCCTGCTCGACGATCCAGGCGGCCGCGGACGCGGCCCAGCCGTCGCTGACATCCTCGTTCATGGGCAACCTTCGGACATGGATGTTGGCCGCGCGCGTCGCGGGCGCGGCTACAGACCACAGATTGGATCAGAGTTCAACATCAGGTAGATTGCAACACCGATGCACTCCACCACTCCCAGAGAAAAGGCCAAGATCATTGCCGGCGCGGCAACGGCCGTCATCATGACGGCCGTGCTGTTGATGTTCGCTCCTGGTGTCCTGCTCGCGCGTTAGATCGCGGGTTCGCGGCGGACGGATACCCACCGCGCATGCTTACGCCGCGCGCACCGTCCGCAGGAATTTCCCGACTTCGTCCTTCAGCCGGTTGCTGTCGGATGCCAGCATCTTCGCGGTCGAGAGCACCTGCGAAGAGGCCGAGCCGGTCTCGGCCGCGCCGCGCTGTACGTCGGTGATGTTCGACGAGACCTGCTGGGTGCCGTGAGCAGCCTGCTGTACGTTGCGCGAAATCTCCTGGGTCGCGGCGCCCTGCTCCTCGACGGCCGCGGCAATGGTCGACGACACTTCGGACAGACGCTCGATCGTCGCGGAGATGTCGCGGATCGCGTTGACGGAGTCCTGCGTCGCGGACTGGATGCCGGAAATCTGCTGGCTGATCTCGCCGGTCGCCTTCGCGGTCTGCTCGGCCAGCGTCTTCACCTCGGCGGCGACGACGGCGAAGCCGCGGCCGGCCTCGCCGGCACGCGCCGCTTCGATCGTGGCGTTCAGCGCCAGCAAATTGGTCTGGCCGGCGATGGTGTTGATCAGTTCGACGACGTCGCCGATGCGCGTGGCCGCGATCGAGAGCTCGCTGACCCGTTCGGTCGTGGTGCGGGCCTGGGTGACGGCCTCGCCCGCCATCCGCGCGGATTCCTGTACCTGCCGGCTGATCTCGTTGACCGAGGAGGACAGCTCTTCCGTGGCGGTCGCAACCGACTGCACGTTACCGGTGGCTTCGCCCGACGCGGTCACGACGACCGAGGTCAGTTCCTGCGCGCGCTGTGCGGTGGTGGCGAGCGTCGAGGACGACGCCTCGAGCTCGGTAGAGGCCGAGCCCACCGTCTCGATGATCTCGCCGACCGCGCGTTCGAAGCCGTCGGCAAGGTTGACCATGTCGCGGCGGCGCTGCTCGGCAGCCTGCTTCTCCGCTTCGACCTGGGCTGCCTTGAGGCGTTCGACCTCGAGCGCGTTGGTCTTGAACACTTCGACGGTCTTGGCCATGTCGCCGATCTCGTCGCGGCGGTCCTTCTCGGGCACCTCGGTCTTGAGATCGTTGCGGGCAAGGCCCTCCATCGCGAGCTTGAGCCGGGCAATCGGCCGGGACATCGCGTTGAGGCCGATGAAGAGTGCGATCGCGATGCCGATCAGAAGGCCGCCGGCGCTGACGCCGAGCACGGCCCAGGTCGCGGATTTGGCGTCGCGGTTAATCGCTTCCTTGCGCTGTGCAACAACCTTCGAGACTTCAGCCGTGAATTTCGCCACGCGATCCAGCGACGCGTCGATCAACGGATCGCATTCCTTGTGCGCGCGTTCCGCAGCCCGCGAATTCTCCTCCGGGCTGGTCGCCTGCGAGCCGGCCTGAAGCACGGGATCGCACCCGCCGAAGACGGCCTTCAACTGGCTGCTGATGCTCTTGATCTCGGTCGCGCGGGAGGGATCATCCTTTTCCGCCGCATCGAGATATTGGGTGATCTCGTTACGGTTCTGGTTTGCGGTCTTGAGACGATTGGCGTTGCCTGCTTCGGTCGCTTCGGTGAACACTGCATAGAGCGCGGCATGATAGGTCTCGATGCGGCGCTGGGCCCGCGTGATGTTGAGCGCGGCCGACTGTGCGGCATCGAGCTCTCCAAATCCGTCGACGGTCGCGGAGAGCTCGCGGGTGCCGAAAGCGGCAACTCCGACCATCGCGCAGCCCATCACGGCCACGATCAGCGCTACCTTCCACACGATCTTCAGATTGTTCAAAAAGCTCATTCCAGCCGTCCAATGATTTTATCCGGTCCCCAGCGACCGAAGCAGTCCCAGCGCCGCCATTGGAACCGGGGGACGTTAAAATTTGATCCCAAATGACACGGGTACTCTTACGGAAAAACAACCATTTCAAGCTCGATCGTAAGCTTCGCGTAAGCTTCAGCCGTTTTTGGCAGCACTGGTTCTCTTTCGCCTGCCCGGAACCAACTGCGCGACCAAGTCGTTCTTGGCGCATGCGGATTAGAGAAGAGAATCGAAACATATTCCTGCTGGCGACGGTGACGCTGTTCTGTGGCGTCGTGGCCGGCACCGTGACGCTGCTCGAACCGGTGTTTGGGCAGGCGCCCGCGAAGGTCTCGGAGAAGCAGGTCGCCGACGGCAGGCGGTGGGATGTCGCGGCCCAGCCGCCGGTTCGGGTGGTCGGCGGTCCTGTGTTCGTACCCAACGTCGATCCGCGCCAACGCTAGCTCAGGTCGGGGATACCTCCGGCCGCTCGTCGCGGCGGCCATGGGCCCGCGCCAGTTCTTCGACGAACGCGATCACCTCCGCCCGCTTCTCGGGCGGCAGCGACAGGAAGGCGCGGATGAGCCTCAAGCCCTGCGCCTCGTCCGATGGGTTGGTCTTGGCATCCATGCCCCACTTTCCGGCGATCGGGAAAAATATGCAATCCCCCGGGGGTATATTCTTGATTCGGCCGGCCAGCTTTGCTGGAATGGGGCCAACAAAGGTGCCCCATGAAGTGGATCAGGGAACGCGACGCGCTGATCGCGCAGACAATGGCCTTCGTCCAATCGGTCACCGGCAAGAAGGATGGCTTCCATCCGCCGGAGATCCCGACGGATGCGGCCGTGTGGGTGGAGACCGCCGCGGTCGAGACGGTGACCGTCGAGACCTTCACGGTCGAGGTCGAGCCTCCGAAAGCTGCCCCGCCGCCCCAACCGGTCGCGGTCTCGCCGCCACGGGCGAGCGGCGATTTCCGCTCCGAGATGCAGGCCCGTATCGCCAATTTCCGCAAGCATCAGGAACGGTTCGAGCGCGAGCGCGAGGAATATTGCGCAGCGACCCTGACCAAATTGCGTGCCGCCATCCGCGCCCCCTCTGTCCGCCCGGAGGCGGACAAGTGAGGCGGGCGACCGCCTCACAGCCGGGAGCTTAGAGGCAAGACCTCATAGCCGGGACCTTATAGCCAGGACCACACCAGCCAGAGGTTGGCCGCGCAGGCACTGAGCAGTGCCAGCGTGAGGGGCAGCAGCATGTGCCCGCAGGAGGTTTTGAGCTCGGTCGTCATGGCCGAAAACATCCGCTGATTCCGCCAAACGAGTCCCGGGGATTCTTTTTTCTGGGATTCAGGACTCGTTTACGACTCAGGCCCTGCCGCCCTGATCACGCCCCCGTGATCGCTTGCAAGGCCGGAACCCGTCCCGCTTCCGGTCGTTAACGGGCTTTCCGGGAGCGGAAAGAATGCCCTACGCCCTGTTCTGCAACGACGCCCAACTCAGCAAGGCCTATCCGGATGAGGCCGACGTCTGGAAACTCGCGCAGCGGAGTGGCCTCGTCGTCGATGTCATCGCAGACAACGACCGTCCCGGGCCGCGCCGGGTGCTCGACAATGATTACAAGATCAAGCCGTGCCGGGCCGCCCAAGGCGAGGACCCCGCCAAGAACAAGGCCGAGGCCGAGCGCCTGTCCAGGATGGAGCTTGAGCTGAATTCCTGAGGTGCGGCGGAAAGCCGAAGAGATCGAAAGGGCAGATCTCAGGGGGTCGCGGTCGCCAGCGAGGCCTGCTCGCCCGCCAGCACCACGCAGGCCTTACGGCGGTGCAGCCCGCGGATCGCGCCGGTGACCTTGAGCACCTTGCCTGACGGGCAGGAAGCATCCTTGACGAAGGCCACCTCATAGGGCGCCAGCATCAAAGGCTCGGACTTGAGGATTGTCTGTGCAGCACAAGGCAAGGAAATGAAGCACGAGAGCGCTACTGCCGACACCAAGATACGCATGTCCGTCGTCCTACCAGCCCGGTAATTCTCATATAACGCGTTCCGGAGCGCGAGTTCCCTAGTCCGCAAAAATTATTTTTGCTTTACCCGCGCCTCATGACGCCCGTGAGAAAGCGCGCGTCCGACCGTTTGCTTGCAAATGACGCGCCAGATGGTTCACGCAAAGCAAACAAGGGGCCAAACCCGAGCCTGGCAAACGAAAGGCCGGCGGGAGCCGGCCTTTGTCAGATCGTGAGCGTTGGCCGCGCTCAGTAGCGCGAGGCTGCCGGGCCGCCCCAGCCGAAGCGGTAGTTCACTCCGACCTTGACGGTATGCTCGTCGTCCCGGCCCCGGACGCCGACAACGTCGGCCGGACCGGAGGTAATAGTCGTGCTGCCGAAGTTGTAATACTGGTACTCGGCCTTGGCCGACCAGTTCGGTGCGAACATGTATTCGAGGCCGGCGCCGACGGTATAGCCGTCCTTGTTGTTGCCGGTGGCGGTGAAGGGCTGAGCGACGCCGGCGACGTTGACGCCAAGGCCGCCATTGCGCCAGGCGTAACCGCCCTTGGCGTAGAGCAACGCCGGGCCCCAGGTGTAGCCGAGGCGGCCCGTCACCGACCCGAGCTGGTCGGTATTCGACGTCACCTGCGTGCCCAGCGGGAACGTGACACCGTTGTTGTTGGTCGGCAGCCAGGAATACTGGGCCTCGATACCCACGACCCAGTTGGGCGCGAACTGATAGTCGAAGCCACCCTGCACGCCGCCCAGGAAGCGGGCGTCGCTGGACTGGAAGCTGCTGTCACCGGCGAAGGCGCCGCCGACATGGCCGCCGATATAGAAACCGGTCCAATTGTAGATCACCTGCGGCGGCGTATAGGCCGGAGCCTTGGTGTAGGTGCGCGCCTGCATGTCGGCTGCTGCGGCCGGCGCGGCCAGTGCAAGCAGAGCGGCTGCTGCGCCAAGCAAAATCGTCTTCATGGTCATCCCCGTTCTTTCAAAATCGACACTCAGGAAACAACGTGGCGTGATTTAGGTTGCTTCGCGGCGATGCCGGAACGTTGATCGTTCGCAACTGTGACGGTGCGGCAACAGAGCGATTTTGTTCCATCACGTCTGCTCGCGCCGACAGATTTTGTCGCCGGCGCAAAGTCTGCCGTAACGATTCGTCGCAAGGCCAAACCACCCGTTCAAAGCTCGCCGAAATGTGATCCAGCGGCTCCGGCGACCTGTGTCTTACCACCGGGCGATGAAGGTCGGCTTTGTGCTACCGCGTCATCTTTTCGAGTTCCGGAAAGGGTCCGTAAACCGCGCCGGCGCAGAGCTCGCTGGCCTTGTCGACAACGCGATCCGCCCTGCCGTTGACGAACACCACCGCGCGCTCGCGCATGCCCTTGTAGCTGCCGTCGGTCTCGCGCGGGGTGAAGCGCAGGCAGCTGACATAGAACTGCCGGCCGCCGAGCTCACGCTGCACCGGATCGGCCATGCTGGCCTCGCGCACGGCGACCGGATTGTTCAGATAGGCGCGCATCAGGGCGACCGTATCGCTGCGGAAATTGTCCGGGAACGGCTGCGGACCGCCGGCCTGACTCCCGCCGATCAGGGACGGACGGTCACCGTCGCTGCCGAAACATCCCGCAAGCGCCAGCGGCAATGCCAGGATCATCGCACGTTTCGCCAATCGCCCCACAGGTCACGCTCGCCGCTCAATCAGACCCGGAGACGTCCAGCCCCAAGGTTGCGATGATGCATGTCTTGAGGTGTTTTGCCCGACGAGTCAACCGGATTCGTAAAATCCGCAAATCGACAGACGTCAAACCATTGATATGTCTATCACCGGCTACTGTGCATGGGGTTGTTTTCGAGGTTCTGGTTTGTGGTCGCGCATCGAAGGCAATTCGCCTGCCGCATCGGCGCACCGGCCCGCCGCCGGCGCCTGCGCTTTCGCGCAGGACGCCGAGACGACGGGCCGGGCCTGAATTCCGCACACAGCGGCGGGGCAATGCTGGATGCCGCCGCGCGGGATCAGCCTTAGCTGCGCTTGTCCGACGTCGCCGGCTTGGTCACGTCCGGCTGCGCGTTCAGCGACTTCGACACCTGCTTGTGATGGTGGCGATGCGTGCGCACGGTCTTGTGCTGGTCGGGCGTGACCGCGGCGTTGGCGTTCATCGCCTTCGCTTTGGTATCCACCTTGGCGTCCGCCTTGACGTCGGCAGGGGCCTTCGCGTCGGTTGCCTTGGCATCGGTTGCCTTGGCATCGGCCTTGACGCCAGCCTCGGGCTTCGCGGCAATGGTCGATGCCTTGGTCTGGCTCTGGTCCGCCTTGATCACCGGCGCAGTCGTGGTGGTCTTGCCGGCCTCGACCGCGAAGGCCGGGGCTGCGATCACAGAAGCGGCGAGCAAGGCTGCGGAAATGGTCTTCAACATGGTTGGTCTCCTCTTGGAAGGATCTTGAGGCGGCGCCCTCTCGTCTCCTCTTCGATCGTAGGCGAGAGCCTAGGAGCACCGCGCTGAACCCAGTCTGAAGCCCCTTGCAGGCTCCCGTTCATCTCGATGACAAGTTCGTCATTCACGCACGGGACGGGAATGTTTTTGGCGGATGGGTGTTCCGGTCCTAGGGCAATCGTGTAGGATCGCCACGTTCCATTCGGGAGAACTTAGATGCGCAAACTCTCTACGCTTCTTGTGCCGGGACTCGTCGCCATGACGCTGGCGGCCGGGCCGGTTCTGACCAGCGCCTATGCCGCGGGCAGCGACGAGCCCTCCTCTCCGCCGAAGTCGGACGACTCGTCCAAGAAGGGCAAGAAGAAGAGTTCCTCCGTCAGCGATCCCAAATTCCTGGCTGCCTATCGCACCGCCTACACCACGATCTACGACAACCACGACTACACCGGCGCGATCGGCCAGTTGAAGTCGCTCAACCGCGACGACGTCGCCGATGTTGCCAACTTGATCGGCTACTCCTACCGCAAGCTCGGCAACTACCAGTCGTCGAAGGTCTACTACGAGCTGGCGTTGAAGGATGATCCGAACCACGTCCGCACCTGGCAGTATTACGGCCTCTGGCAGCTCGAGCAGGGCAACCGCGAACAGGCGCAGTATCATCTGAACAAGATCGCCTCG
>LNAP01004314.1_pt1 | contig 13200 bp, 11 predicted proteins | sample 602601 | NCBI WGS metagenome assembly LNAP01 (sample SAMN02440304, study PRJNA202911) | soil metagenome | biome: Subtropical and temperate rainforests or woodlands; isolation source: soil samples (1 kg each in a 20% v/v slurry with milli Q water) were... ...
CCTGCGCCTGCCATCGCCGGGAATCCGGACTTCGGCGATGTCGCCCGCGCTCCAGCTGGCCGGCCCCGGCCCGGCGGGCTCGAGCGCCAGTTCATGGCAGGCTCCCCCCGCGCTTCCCGGGTTCATATGGCGCCGCCGCAGCAGGCGCCAGTCGGCATAGTGCTCCGCGGTATCGACGCGCGCCTGGAAATGCTTGTCCATATGGCGCTGCCAGGCCAGCAGCGCTTCGGGCGCGCCCCGGTCGACCAGGACCGGGGCAAACAGGAAATTGGCGCCTTGCCGCTCGAGCCATTGCCCGAGCGACCGGCCAAAGCCGCAGTAATGGCGATAGCTGCTGTCGCCCAGGGCCAGCAAGGCCACGTCCAGCGACTCCAGGCGCGCGGCGCTTGCGGCGTCGAGCGTCCCGGCGTGGAAGGCTTGCGCCATGTCTGGCGGATCGCCCTCGCCATAAGTGCTGACGATGAACAGGGCCGCCTTGTAATCGAGCAATTGACCGGGGCCGATCCGATCCATCGCCAGCAGCGTGGCGCGCCGCGGGCCCAGGGCCTCGGCGCTGCGCTGCGCCATGTCTTTGGCGGTGCCGGTCTGGCTGGCGTAGATCACCGCAATATCAGTCTTCTCGCCGGCGCCGCCCGCGCGCGCGGCGCGTACCTTGCGCAGCGTGCGCCAGACCAGCGCCAGCCAGGCGCACAGTAGCGTTATTGCCGCGGCAAGCTGGATAGTCATTGGCGCTGAATAATCATGAGTGGTTTACTGCCGCATCAGCATCGAGCCAGCGCCCGGAATTCCGCCGTCGATTCGATAGCGATATCGTGGGGGTGCCTGTGCATGAAAAGGGCCGCGATGCCATTCGCGCGCGCATAAGCCGGGCCTTGTCCGGGGCCCAGGCACAGCAGGGCGGTGGCCAGAGCGTCGGCCAGCATGCAATCGCGATGCAGCACGCTTACCGATGCCAGGCTGTGCAATAGCGGACGGCCTGTGCGCGGGTCCAGGGTATGGCCGTAGCGGCGCCCCCCATGCTCGAAATGGCGGCGGTAATCGCCCGACGTGGCGATGGCGCAATCGCTGAGCGAAATGGGAAAAGTTGCCGGGTCGCCCGGAATGTCGATGCCCAGCGCCCAGCGGGATTGCCGCGGATTCAAGCCCCGGGCCTTCAGTTCGCCGCCCAATTCGACCAGGTAGTGTCCGATGGCATGTTGGTCCAGCACGGCGGCGATCTGGTCCACGCCATAGCCTTTGGCGATGGACGACAGGTCGAATTGCAGGCGGCCGGGCTGCCACACACCGCGATGCTCGGTGTTCAGCGCAGTCCGGCGCCAGCCGGTTTGCGCCAGCGCCGCTACGATCACGCTGTCGGCGGGAGGGACGGCGATGGCGCCCTGAGGCCCGAAGCCCCATAAATCCACCAGCCCGCCTACGGTGGGATCGTAAGCGCCGCCGGTTTGCCGGGCCACCTCAAGAGCGTGGCTCAGCACATGGAAGAGTTCTTCAGGCACCTGGTACCAGCCAGGTTCGGACTGATTCAGGACCGTAATGGCGCTGTCCGCCTCCCAGGTGCTCATTTGCCGGGTAATCCGCTCGAGCGTCTGCTGTATCGCCGCCTCGAGCGCATCCGCATGCGCCGCGCCGGCCGGCGCGGCGAATTTGACGGTCCAGGTGGTGCCCATGCTGCGTCCATGCAGCTCATGGTAAGGCTGCGCCATGGTTTTTTCCTGGAACGCCGCGGGCGCGGGCGGGGACGCCGGTCTGTCAGTCACGCGTGATTACTGGGGCAGGACTTCCAGCGTCGCCGCATAGGACAGGACGCGGCCCTTGGCCTGGGGCACGGTCGTTTTCTGGTCGCTGCTTTCGGTATGCACCCAGTAGCGGCCCGCCTGTGGCCAGCTTACTTCGAATTCGCCGGCGTCATTGGTCTTGAGCGATATGCCATCGAGCGCATCGCGGTAGCGGTTGCCTTCCAGCACGATCTCCACTTCGGCCTGTTTGGCGGGCTGGCCGTCGATGGTGACGACGAATTTGGCCTTCTCGCCGGCAAAGAGGTCATTCGGATGGGACGCCGCGGTCAGGCTGATGCCTTCTTTTACCGCGGCAATCGGGCTGGGCTTGCCTTGGGTGACAAAAGTTTCGATGCGGTTTGCCCGCTGCTGCACTTCCAGCGCGTCCGCCGTGGCGGGAACATGCTTGGCATAGTCACCGGCGGAACCGAACCAGCGCTTCATCTTGCCGTCTTCCTTCCAGCGGGCGGAAACGCCGTTCATGACCAGCGCGATGCGGTAGGTGCCCGTTTCGGTCAGGTGCACATCGAAGCCGCTGCGCAGCTTGCCGGTGAAGGGATTCTCGCCCGCCACTTCTTTGCCGCTGGGGCTGGTGATTTCCAGCCCTTTGAGCGACAGCGGATGGTGATTGAAGAAGAATTTATCGTTGCCGACGGCGGCATCGACGGTGATCCAGCCTTCTTCGCCCGAGAGCACGGTAGCCGAAGGCAGTATCCACGTATCGTGTGAGTGGGCCAGGCCGGGGACCAGCAGGGCCAATGCCAATAGAGAGGGAGCAAGTCTTTTCATGGTTGATTTCAGGGAGTGAGAGTCAGAGAGATGGGACCCAGTTCCTGCTGGCCCTGGGCGTTGATGGTTAGGCTCTGGGCCGGCGGCCAGGCCAGCGGCAGCCGCAGCAATTCGCGTCCGCCTTTTTCGCGGGCCGCTTCGACCACGACTTGATAATCGCCTGGCTCCAGGCCGGACAGCGCCGGGCTCTGGCCCGACAGGTTGACAGTCTGCACGCCTACGGCGCGGGTGGCGCCGCTGACCCCGTCAGCGGGCTTTTCCTGGTTGCGGCCGCTCAGGCGCCACCATTGGCGCAGGTCTTTCAGCCATTTCTTGCCTTCTTCCTGGGGCTTTTCGTGTTCGTACCAGACGGCGATATCGCGGATATCCTTCTTGCCGGCATCTTCCAGCCAGATGGCGACGTAAGGGCGGTGGTATTCAGCCGTATCCAGCCGCGGAATGTCGACCTTGATGGTCATGTCGGCCGCCGAGGCGCGGCTGCCCAGCAGGCTTGCCAGCACCAGGGCGACGGCGGGTTTGAGCAGATATTTCATAATGATCTAGTGGATGAATAAGAGCATGAGGACGATGGGAAGGACGAGGCCAAGGCTGAGCAGCGGCCACGTGGCGGGGCGGTTGGCGGCATGCAGCTTTACCAGGAACAGGCCGGTGAACGCAAAAACCAGACAGGCGATGGCGAAGACATCGATGAACCAGCTCCATATGGCGCCCGCATGGCGCCCCTTGTGCAAGTCGTTGAAGTAAGCGACCCAGCCGCGGCTGCTGTATTCGTATTCGACGGCGCCGCTGGCGACGTCTATTGAAAGCCAGGCGTCTGCCCCCGGTTCCGGCAGCGAAAGATAGATTTCGTCCGGCGAGAATTCGGCGCTGCGATCGCCGATATGGATGCCCAGTTGCTGGTCCAGCCAAGCCCGCACAGGTCCGGGCAAGGGCCGCTTTTTCTGCGCGGAGGCGTCCGGCGCCAATGTGGCGGCAAGCTCTTCCGGCAAGGCCAGTGTCCTGGAAAGCGTCTTCGGGCTGGCTTCTATCCATGCCGCATTGTTCAGCGTGAGCCCGGTCGCCGCGAACAGGATCAGGCCGGTCAGGCTCAGCGCCGCGCTCATCCAGTGCCATTGATGCAGGGTTTTGAGCCAATACGAGCGGCGGCGGGAAGACGGGATTGAAGACATGTCCGCGGACCAAGTAACAGGATAAGAGAGACCAGCCGTGAATTCTACATTAAATAATGGGAATGATTATCATCTGTATTAAAAAGGCGGCTCGATGCCGGCGGGCACGCCAGTTGCCGCAGGGATGGTCTCGCGCCATGGCGCGTTCACTTACGGAGACTTCCATGACTTTGCGTATCCTGACTTCCGCCGTCCTCGCCGCCGGCTCGCTGACCCTGTGCGCAGGCGCCATGGCGCAGGCGTCGGCTCCCGCGCCCACCCCCATGCAGGGGGCCGCCACCCAGAAGCTGGCGGGCGGCGACAAGGACTTTCTTGAAAATGCCGCGCAGGCCGGCCATGCCGAAATAGAGGGCAGCAAGCTTGCCGAGACCAAATCGGCGAATCCCGATGTCAAGGCCTTCGCCGCCCAGATGATCAAGGATCACACCGAGGTGGGGGCGGAACTGGATGCCCTGGCCGCCAGGAAAGGCTACACCCCGCCCACCGGGCCATCCATCGTGCAGACGGCCAAGATCAAGACCCTGGGCGTCCTGAGCGGCACGCACTTCGACAAGATGTATGCCAGCCAGATTGGCGTCTCGGCCCACGAAGACGCTGTAAAGCTGTTCCAGGAAACGGCCGGCAAGGCCGAGGACCCGGACATCAAGGCTTTCGCCGCCAAGAACGCCCCCGCCCTGGAGCATCACCTCGAAATGGCCCGGGCTTTGCAGCAGAAAGTGGAGAAATGAGCGCAAACGGCGCGGCCGTCCTATAATACCTGCCTTGCAAGACGCGCCGCGCCTCGCGCGGCAATCAAGATTGAATTACATGGTGAAACTATCGCTGCCGGCCGAACACGCCTTTCGGTCGGCATGCTCCCGCGCGCTAAGGATCACTTTCCTGGGTTCCCAGGAAGTGGCCGTGCGCTCGGCATACGCGCGCGCCAAGCCCGGCTAAGACCGCGCAGGCATGTCCGAGCGCGGAATGCGGTTTTTTTTCCGCCGCTTTCCGTCCCTCCAAGCGCGTCCGGCTTCGCATCGGGCGTTTCCACACGTAATTCAAGCTGCCCCGCGGCGGGGCGGCCAACATCAAGCGCTATGCAACTTACCAAGAAATTCGTCAAGGCCAAGAATCCATGCACCTCGGGCTATCGCTGGTTCCTTCGCGACCAGAACGGCCAGGGGGACTACCAGGAAGTACTGGACGCGCTCGTCGCCGACAATCGCATCGATGACGCCTGCTGGCTGCTTGACCAGTTCGGTCCCACCGACGAGGTGCTGACGCTCGATTCGGTCGATGTGAACGCCATCGTCTTCGCGGGCACACTGGTCGTGCGCCTGGGCATCCACGCCGATACCGTGGTGCGAGCCGGCCGCTGCATACAGAGCGGCGGCGGCATCAAGGCCGGCACCGATATCGTGGCCGGCGAGAATATCCAGGCCGAGGGCAGCATCATCAGCGGCGGGCATATCCGCGCCGAAGGCGACATCATCGCCGGCTGGGGCATACAGGCGGAATCCAGGCTGGAGTGCGGCGGCAGGCTGCACGCCAAATGGGATGCGGCCGCCGGACAGGGGATCTCCGTGTCGGGCAACATCCGCATCGGGCAAAGCCTGTCGGCCGGCGGCTCGATCAAGTGCGATCAGGGCATCAAGGCCGGCGGCCAAGTGAAGGCGCAACACGATATCGTGGTGGAATGCGGCATCCAGGCGGGCGAGTCCATCGTCGCGGGCAATCATATAGAGACCGGCTGGGGCATGCTGGCCGGCTGCGACATCGTCGCCGAAGGCTCGATCAAGGCGGGCGAAGGCCTGGCTGCGGCGGGCAAGATCGAACCCGGCGCCGGGCATGGCGTGTATGCTGGATTGCGCGTAAGGCTGGATGCGTGGGCCGTGGCCGCCCGGGTGGTCGCCCGGACGAGGCCGGATCAGCTGGTCAGCGGGTTCTGGTGCGGCTCGGAATCGCCGCTATGCCCGGCCTGACGCCTGATGCATGGCGCCGCGCCGCCCTGCGCACGCCTAAAAAAAGCCCCCACGCGCTACACCGCTTACGCGGTTCGCTGTCCACCTCGCGGCCTGCATGCCGCTCGGATTCGCCAGGCACGGGACAGTCCGCAGGAGACTGTTCCGTGTCCGGGCTTATCCACCTCGCGGCCTGCATGCCGCTCGGATTCGCCAGGCACGGAACAGTCCGCAGGGGACTGTTCCGTGTCCGGGCTCATCCACCAAGGGGGCGGCTTTTGCGTTGGGACGGCCCGGCGGCAAAAAAAAGCCGGGAGACCGTACATATGACGACTACTTAATGTTACTTTTGCATAGTTCCTGAGATAACTCTCTTTAATTGTCATTCAACACTCCGTTTTCCATGAGTCCAAGCGAACCCGACTTCCGCGTTTCGCCCATTTCGGCGTACACGTTGTGGGCGGCCCGGATGTGTTTCCATCATGACTGACCCATTGCTCGCGGGCGATGATGACCTGCCGGACCGCCATCAAGGCGCGGCCGCCCACTTCTGGCGCATCGCCCTGGCGATTGCGGCGCTGGGCGGCCCGGTCTTGTGGCTGGCGCTGGCCGAGCCGCAGCACATGCCGGATCTGGGAACGGTTTACCTGCCGCTGCACATTGCCATGGAGATATTCTCCATCGTCATCGCGTCCATGATCTTCGCGCTGGGCTGGCACAATATCAGCGACAAGATCCCGTGCAACGTGATCATCCTGTCGGCGGCTTTTCTTGCGGTAGCGCTGCTTGACCTGTGCCACCTGTTGTCGCTGGAGGGCATGCCGGACTTCGTCACGCCGGGCTCGGTGCCCAAGGCGATTGCATTCGCGCTGGCGTCGCGCATCGTCACGGCCGCCGCGCTGCTGGTCGTTGCCTTGCTGCCGTGGAGCTTATACGCGGGCCGGCGCATTCGCTGCATCGCCCTGGCCGTTTCCATGGCAAGCGTCGCGCTGGCCGCCTGGGTGGTGTTGTACCGGTTCGATGCCCTGCCCGCCACCTTTGTGCAGGGCCAGGGGGTCACTCTCCTGAAGGTCCGTGTGGAATATGCGCTGTTTGCGCTGTATACCGCCGCCGCCTTGCTGTTCCTGTGGCGCGCATGGCGCCGGCGCGACCGCAATGCCGGCTATCTGGCGGTGGCCGCCGCGATCATGGCCATGAGCGAAGTATGCTTTACCTGGCATGCGCAGCCGGGTGAACTGCCTGGCATGCTGGGCCATTTCTACAAGGTCATCGCCGGCGGCTATCTGTACTGGGCCATTTTCCTGGACGCGCTGCGGGAACCCTATCAGCAATTGCGCCGCTCGGAGCAGTCGCGCCTCAGGCAGCTTACGCACGATACCTTGACCGGTTTGCCGAACCGCGCCCTGATCGCCCAGAAATTGCGCCAGGCGATTGTCCACGCACGCTTGCGCAACACCATGCTGGCCGTTTTCTTCCTGGATGTGGATTTCTTCAAGAAGGTCAACGCGACATTCGGCCATGGCGTGGGCGACGAAATCATACGGGCCTGCGCCGGGCGGCTGGCGCCGGCCCTGACCAGCGACAACACGCTGGCCCGCCAGGCCGGCGACGAATTCATCATCCTGCAGGAGAACATCACCGACGGCCACCAGGCGGCGCTGCTGGCGGAAAACCTGTTGCGCCGCATGCGCGAGCCCTTTCATATCCAGGGGCATGAAATATTCTTGAGCGCCAGTGTTGGCATAACCTTGTTCCCCGACGACGAAACCACCGAGAACGGCCTGCTGCACAAGGCGCATATGGCCATGAGCAGTGTCAAGAAGGACGCGCGCAATACCTACCGCTTCCATACCTCGGATATGGAACGCGGCCTGCGCGAACAACTGATGATGGAAAGTTCTTTGCACCATGCGCTCGACAATGGCGAGCTCATGATCCACTATCAGCCCAAAGTGAATTTCAGCACCGGCGCCGTGGCGGGCGTGGAGGCCTTGGTGCGGTGGAACCACCCGGTGCTGGGCCAAGTGCCGCCGGCCAGTTTCATTCCCATTGCGGAAGAAAACGGCTGTATCGACGCCATTGGCATGTGGGTCCTGGAGCAGGCCTGCGCGCAAGCGCGCAAATGGCAGGAGCTGAGCCTGCCGCTGCTGTGCGTATCGGTCAATTTGTCGGCGCGGCAGTTCCAGCAGCCCAGGCTGGCCGAGCAAGTGGGGCAAGTGCTGCGCGATACCGGCCTGGTGCCGTCCTGCCTGGAGCTGGAAATCACCGAAAGCACGGTGATGCAGGATACGGAAGCGGCCATCACCGCGCTTCAATCGTTGAAGCGCCTGGGTGTGGTGCTGTCGGTCGACGATTTCGGCACCGGATATTCGTCGCTGAGCTGCCTGAAACGCTTTCCCATCGATGTGCTGAAAATCGACCGTTCTTTTGTCAGCGATGTGACCCACGACACCAACGATGCGGCGATCACCCGCGCCATCATCGCCCTTGCCCATGGCCTGGACCTGGCCGTGGTCGCCGAGGGCGTGGAAACGCTGGAGCAGGCCTTGTTCCTGCAAGCCAATGGCTGCGACGAAATGCAAGGCTATTACTTCAGCCGCCCCGTGCTGCCCGACGAGCTGGCGGATATGTTGCGCGCCGACCCTGTGGCGCGCAACATGGATGCGGCAGCAGGTGGCGCGGCGCCCGGGGCTTAGCGCCCATGCCGAAGCCAGCGCCGCCGGTCAGATCCGCTGCGGGCGCGCAGCCCCTGTTCCAGGCCTTGCCTTGCGCCATCGCGCTTGCCTGGTGCCTGACGGCGCCGCCGGCCTGTGCGGATCCGGGTGATGACGCGCCGGTGCTGGCCCCCGTCCGGGTAAAGGGTAAAGCCGCGGGGCCGGATCTCGATGACGACAGCCGCAAGGCGCTGCGCGCCATACCGGGCAACGTCGCCGTCATCTCCGCGCAGCGCTACCGCGAAGGCGCGGTGATGGGGCTGCGCGATGCGCTGTCGCGCACGGCCGGCGTTTATGTGCAGAATCCATCAGGGCAGGAAAGCGCCAAGGTTTCCATGCGCGGCTCGGGCATTTCGGCGTCCAGCGGCTTGCGCGGCATACGCCTGCTGCGCGACGGCCTGCCGCTGGGCCGCTCGGACGACCTGGGCGATACCATTTATGCCGATCCTTTCGGCGCCGAGCGCATAGAGGTGTATCGGGGCGCCAATTCGCTGGAGTACGGCGCGGCCACGCTGGGCGGAGCCATCAACCTGGTTTCGCCCACCGGCCATAGCCATCCCGGCGCCGAATGGCGCATGGAGGGCGGCTCGCATGGCTACCTGAAAGGGCAGTTGCGCGCCGGGCAAGAGTTCAGCGACGATCTGGACGCTTTTGCATCCATCAGCAGCTTTCACTCCGACGGGTTCAGGCAAAATTCGGAACAGAGCGTGTCGCGCTTTTATGGCAATATCGGCTACAAATTCAGCCCCCGCTCGCAAGGCCGCCTGCACATCACCAGCGAACATTACCGGGTGCGGATGCCGGGCGCCCTGACCCTGGAGCAGATGCAGGACGATCCTTCAGCGGCCAATGAGGGCGCGCTGCAGGCCGGCACGCGGATCAGGACCACGCCGCGCTGGCACGCCGCGTACCGGCACGACTGGCAAATCGGCGCGGCCGACCAATTGTCGCTGGGCGTTTTCCATACGGGCACGAAATTCGATTCCCCGGGCGCCGATATCCGCGCCCGCTACGATGCAACCGATTACGGCGCGGCTCTGCGCCACGAGGTCAATCGCGAGCCGGGCGGCCATCGCAATCGTTTTGTCTGGGGCGCCAACTACAGCCGCGGTTCCAGCGATAATCAGGCCTATTGGCCGGACTACCGGCCGGCGTCCCCCTTCCTGCCCGCGCCCGGGGCGCAACTGGCGGCCATAGCGTCGAGACGCTCGGCGCTCGAGCTTTTTGCCGAGAACAGCTACAACCTCTCGCCCGCCGTCGCCTTGGTCGCGGGAGCTCAGGCGACCTGGGCCAGGCGGCTCACGGATAACACGGTCCTGCCTTTGCTTTCGGCTTTTTTTGCCGATGGAGGCGCGTCGGCCAGCTATTTCGGCTTCAGCCCCAAGCTGGGAGCGCTGTGGGATGTCGCTCCCCAAGCGCAGGTGTTCGCCAACCTCAGCCGCAGCTTCGAACCGCCCAATAGCCTGGCATTCCATACCCAGGCCGGCAATTTGCGGGCGCAGCGGGCGACGACGCTCGAGCTCGGCACGCGCGGCGGCGCCGCGGCACTGGGTTGGGATGCGGCTGTCTATCACAGCCGGGTCAGGAACGAGCTGCTCCAGGCGCCGGTGCCGGGAAACCCGGGCCTGCCGCCGCTGGCCTACAACGCCGATGCCAGCCGGCATACGGGCATTGAACTGGGGCTGCGCGGCATGTTGCCGCTGGCTTTCCTGCCGGGCAGCCTGGACTGGAACCTGGCCTATACCTGGAGCCGCTTCCGCCTGGCCGGCGACGCCCTGTACGGTGGCAATGCCCTGCCCGGCATTCCGCCGCACGCGGCGCGGATCGACCTGGTCTACCGCCATCCTTCCGGTTTTTATGCCGGCCCCGGTTTCGAATTGGCTTCCGGCTGGGACGTGGACCAGGCCGATACCCTGATGGCGCCGGGCTATGGCATCGTCAACTTCATCATGGGCTACCGGGCGCCGGGAGAGCGTTATCGTGTTTTCCTGGATGCCCGCAACCTGGCCGGCAAGCATTACGCCGCCACGACCGACTATATGGTCGATGCCGGGGGGCGGGGCGATGCGGCGGTATTCTATCCCGGCCAGAACCTTGCGGTATTCGCCGGGATTCAAGCCAACTGGTGAGCCGGCTGCTGCGGCGCGGGGCGGCTTGCCCGCCGGGCGCCGGCTCTGTCCCACAGGCGGTCGTGCAGAGGCAATAGCACCACATTGCAGATGGGCTCCAGTATCGCCGCCAGGCCGCCCGTGGCCAGGGAGCCCGTGCACGCATAGGTGACGCCGAAGGCGACCGACATGTGCAACATGACCTGGCTGGTTTTTTGGGCGAGTAACAGCATGACTTTCTCCACACGATCAGTTCAGCCTCAATGATAATGACTATCATTTGAAAGAAAAAGATAATTGTGTGTATCAAGCCGATAGGCTGGGGCTATGCTGCGCGCGGCGGCTATTTCTGTATGGCTTCGATCTGGACCAGCAGGCGCACGGCATCGGGCACGCCGATGTCTATGCCCCAGTTCATTCCCCACAGGCTGCGCTGGATGGTGGTTTCGAAATCGCCTCCGCAGACATGCGCCTTCAGCACCGGACTGTCATAGCAATTGAAATTGCTGGCCGTCAGCGTCACGGGAGCGGTCTTGCCCAGCAGGCTCAGGTCGCCGGCCATGGACTTGAGCTTGTCGCCATCGTAGCGGAATTCCCGGCCGACGAATCTGGCCTTGGGCCACTGCGCCACGTTCAGGAAGTCGGCGCTTTTCAGGTGCTTGTCGAAGTCTGGTATGCCGGAACTGATGGAGCCGGCGTCTATGCTGATGTCGGCCTGGCCGGTGCCCGACTTGCGGTCGAGCACGACGTAGCCCGCCACCGTATCGAAGCGCGCGCGCACGGTGGACGTATTGAAGTGCTTGACTTCAAAGTTCACAAAGGTATGGTGCGGTTCGACTTCATAGCGCACCGGTTCGGCCTGGGCGATGCTTGCGCCCAGGATGGAAATGGCTGCGGCGGCTGCGGTGGCGGCCCTGTTGCGGAACTTGTCCATTCGGGATCCCTCGTCAAGAAATTTTCAGCTGGAAATCGGGCTTCTGGCGTGCAGACCCAATTCTAGCGCAGGCTTTTCCGCGCGCTTTTGCGTTCGGGCAAGCGCAATCAATTTCGGGACCGGGAGGGGACAGCGGTTCATCCTAGGCGCAGGTCACCAGTTCCGGATGGTCGGCGTTCTCGAGGATGCTGCCGACGCGTTCCTGCCAGTCCCGGGCAAAGCCGCCGCGCTCTTCTTCGGTGGCGGCCCCGGCAAGGACCCGGTGCAGCGCCGGCATCAGGCCGGGCGAGCCCGGCACGACGCTGGCATTGAAGCTGACGGTGGCCTGGGCGCCGGTATCCAGGCGCTGGTAGCGGATTTCGCCCTCGATAGGCGCATTGAACGACATCAAATTGCGCCTGTCGTACTTGCCGGCCAGCCCCTTGAAGCCATTGTCGACCGTGGCCCCCGTGATCAGCCCGACCACGTTGGCGATGACGCCCGTGACGCCATCCAGCTGGTCGTCGCGGAATTCGACCTTGATATCGCCGCGCTGCGCGATGCCATCGCCATACAGATGCTTCAGGGCCCTGAGAGTCATCAGATAAGCGCCCGCCACCGTCGGGCATGAATGGCCGGCCAGTTTCACGACCTCGGTGTATGAATATTCGATGAGCCCTTTATCGGCCGCGCCCAGCAGTTCTGCGAGGGGGTCGTACATCGTGATTCTGGCGGCGGTATCGAAAAAGGAAGGATGGCTCATGGGGAACTCCGGGTCGTGGGAAGCGTAAGTCAGCGTGTCGCTGCGGTCTTAGTGCGACTATAGCTCCGCAGCGCCGCGCGGGGGCGATAGTCCCGATGCGCAGTGTGGGCAATGGCCGGATGGGCGCGGGCGGCCCCGGTATGCCGGCCAGGCGGGTGTATTGTTGGTGTATGGCGCCCGTCATGATATGGTGGACGCTGAATCAGCCCGCGTCGGGTAGAGCTTTACAGACAGGAGATTGCGCCATGGCCAGTGTGAATAGTTTCGGATCCCGGGGAGTGTTGGACGTGAACGGCAAACCCTACGAAATCTTCCGGCTCGACGCCGTCGCCGCCGCCGGCCTGGATGTGGCCAGCCTGCCGTACAGCCTCAAGATCCTGCTGGAAAACCTGTTGCGCACCGAGAACGGGGCCGATATCACGGCCGACGATATCCGCGCGCTTGCGGCCTGGGACGCCAATGCCGAGCCCAGCCGGGAAATCGCCTTCACGCCGGCGCGCGTCGTCCTGCAGGATTTCACCGGCGTGCCCGCCGTGGTCGACCTTGCCGCGATGCGCGAAGCGATGCACGCGCTGGGCGGCGACGCGAGCCGCATCAATCCCCTGGCGCCGGTCGAGCTCGTCATCGATCACTCGGTGATCGTGGATGTCTTCGGTTCCGCCCAGGCCTTCGAGCGCAATGTCGACATCGAATACGAACGCAATCTCGAACGCTACCAGTTCCTGCGCTGGGGGCAGAGCGCCTTCGACGATTTCAAGGTTGTGCCGCCGGGCACCGGGATCGTCCACCAGGTCAACCTGGAACATCTTTCGCGCGTCGTCTTCACGCAGGACGATGAGGGCCTTACCGCCGCCTACCCGGATACCTGCGTGGGAACCGATTCCCATACCCCCATGGTCAACGGGCTGGGGGTGGTCGCCTGGGGCGTGGGCGGCATCGAGGCGGAGGCCGCCATGCTGGGCCAGCCGGTGTACTTCCTCACGCCCGATGTGGTGGGCATGGAGCTGACCGGCCAGCTGCGCGAAGGCG
>LNAP01004315.1_pt1 | contig 13199 bp, 13 predicted proteins | sample 602601 | NCBI WGS metagenome assembly LNAP01 (sample SAMN02440304, study PRJNA202911) | soil metagenome | biome: Subtropical and temperate rainforests or woodlands; isolation source: soil samples (1 kg each in a 20% v/v slurry with milli Q water) were... ...
CGGCCTTGCCGTCATTTTGAACCCGACCTCGATCGACTGGACCAATTCCAACGTCGTGCTCGGCGCCGGCATGGTCATTCTGGCCGCGATGTCCTGGGCCGCGAACATCATCTATATCCGCGCGCATCGCTGGATCGCGTCTCCGCTCCAGTTGCTGATCTGGCAGGTGCTCGTGGCAACCATCGTGCTGACGGGATCGGCGATCATCGTGGAGGGCCTGCCGCACGCCGAGTGGTCGCGGAAGCTCGTGCTGCTGTTCCTGTATTCCGGCCTGATCGGGACAGCACTGGCCTATTGGGCGATGTCGATGGTCAACAAGAGCATCTCGGCGCTGACGACATCGCTCGGCACCACCGGAACTCCGATCGTCGGTATCGCCAGCGCGGCCATCCTGCTGGGTGAACCGCTCGACAAGAGCCTCGTCATCGCGGCCGCGCTGATCATCGCCGGCATCGGCCTTGCGACGCTGGGCGATCGCCTGCTGCGCGGTCAGGCCACCGCGAGGGGCTGAACGCGCAAAACACCGCGCAGTCCTGCGGTCGTGCCGAGCAGGATGCCGGCAACCGCGACGAACGAGCCCAGCGCCAGGGTCGACACGCCCGTGAGCCCCTGCCCGATCGAGCAGCCGAACGCCATCACGCCACCGATGCCCATCAGCGCCGCGCCGCTGCCCGAGCGCAGCATGTGGCGCGGCGAGGAATAGCCTTCAAGCTTGAAGCGGCCGGTGGCGAGTGCAGTGACCAGGCTGCCGGCGAACACGCCGGCGACCGTCGCAATGCCGAAATTGAGCGTCAGGCCGGTCGAGAGCATGGCGTATTGCAAGCTATCGGCGATCGGCGCGATGAAGGTGAGCGAGGTCACCGGCACCGGATTGAAATCGTCGGCACCGAGATAGCCGGTAACGAACCAGCCGGCGGCGACGAGCAGGCCGACAATAATGCCTGCCGCGATTTGGCCCGGCGAACGCCGAAACATCGGATGCGCGAAGGCAAACAGGATCAGCACGAGGACGAGCGCGGCGGCCGCCAGCGTGCGCGAAAGAGCTTCAGTTGGGCCAAGCCTCGCCAGCAGCGACGGCAGCGAATTGACGCTGACGGTGGTTTGCGAGGCCTGAACCAGCGCTATGCGCGCCGGTGCGATCAGCCCCTTGAGCGTCATCTGCGCGGCGATAGCGAGCACGGTCACGACGACGAAGGAGCGGAGGTTGCCGCGGCCAAGCAGCACCAGCGCACGCGAGCCGCAGCCGTTCGACAGCACCATGCCGTAACCGAACAGCAGGCCGCCGAGGAACAGCACCGGCACCGAGAAGCTCTGCTGCAGGTAGATCGACTTGCCGAGATCGGCCATGCCGTTGCCCGCAAGGAACTGGCTGGCGGCGATCGCAACCGCGATCGCCAGCGCATAGGTCCGCACCAGCCGCCCGTCTCCCTCCGCAATCCAGCCGCGCATGCTGCTCATCAGGCAAAAGCCGCTGAGAAGGCCGACGGCGCCGTAGACAACGCCGATGGCGAGGCCGGCGACAATGACGAGTGCTGCGGACGAGTCCATGACTACGGCTTCAGGACCACGCGATCACGCGAGGAACCGGCGACCGCGACATACGCCTCCTTGGCGCGATCCAGCGGATAGACGGCATGCGCCTTGATCGGGAACGGCTTCAACTGCCCGCTCGCAAAGCCCGGGCTGAGATCGCGCAGCACCGCGCCTGTCGCGGCCGACGACAGGCCGAGCGTATCGATGCCGACATAGGTGTGCTGGCCGCGGTAGAATTCGAGAATGTTGAACTGCACGATGCGGTCGATCGCGGCGATCAGGATCTGGCGGCCGCGCAAGGCGAGCGATTTGTGCGCGGCCTGGAAATAGGGATCGCCGACCGTGTTGAAGACGATGTCGGCGCCCTTGCCACCGGTCAATTCGCGCACGCGCGTGGCGACGTCGGTCGCGGACGCGTCGATCACCTCGACAGGGGCATTGGTGTGGCCTTCGTAGGCCTCCGCCTTGCGCACCACGCCGATGACGCGCGCGCCTTGCCAGGTCGCGATCTGCACCGCGGCCTGGCCCACCTTGCCGTTGACGCCGAACACCAGGACGGTCTCACCGTTCTTCGGCACGCCGGCGCGACGAAAGCCTTCCATCGCGGTGACGAAGGGCACGCCGATGCCGGCGGCCTCCTCCCACGACACCGTCTTCGGCTTCTCCACCACCGCGTCGGCTTCGACGATGAGATGGGTTGCATGGGTGCCGTCACGGCGGATGCCGAGATCGCCGGAGGAGCCGAACACCTCGCGGCCGACGGTGCCCGCCGGCCCCTCGATCACCACGCCGGCATAGTCGCGGCCCGGTGTGCGCGGGAACACGGCATAGGGCATCAACCCGGTTGCTGCCTTGACATCCGAGGGGTTGACGGCGGCGGCCTTCACCTCGATCAGGACATCGTTCGGACCGCGCGTCAGCGTATGACGCTCGACCACCGGCGCGACTGCGGCAGCGTTCTCGGCCTTGGCATTGAGGCGCACGCAGCGCGCTTCGACGGTTTTGGTATCGGCTGGCGACATGAAAAGACCCGCGATTTCTCGCGGGCCTTGTCGCCTTTGGGGCCGATCAAGTCAATCGGTCGAATCAGTCCTTGGGCCGCTTGTCGTAGAGGCGTTTGGCCTTGCCGAGCGAGCGTTCCAGCGTGGCGGGCGCGACCACCTGCACCCTGGAGCTGATGCCGATGGTGTTCTTGATGTGGGTCGAAATCCGGTCGGCATGGTCGAGCAGACCGCGGCCATCCCAGCTCTCGGTCCGCGCTTCGGCGATGATGGTGAGCTCGTCCATACGGCCTTCACGGGTCAGTTCCAGGATGAAGTGGCCGCCGCACCAGTCGGTCGCGAGCAGCACCTCCTCGATCTGGGTCGGGAACAGGTTCACACCGCGCAGGATGATCATGTCGTCGGAGCGCCCGGTCACCTTCTCCATGCGACGCATGCCCGGCCGCGCCGTGCCCGGCAGCAGCCGCGTCAGGTCGCGGGTGCGATAGCGGATCACGGGAAAGGCTTCCTTGGTGAGCGAGGTGAAGACCAGCTCGCCCTTCTCGGCGTCGGGCAGCACCGCACCCGTTTCAGGGTCGATGACCTCGGGGTAGAAATGGTCCTCCCAGATGTGCAGGCCGTCCTTGGTCTCGATGCATTCCTGGGCGACGCCGGGGCCGATCACTTCGGAGAGACCGTAGATGTCGGTCGCGTCCATATCGAAGGCGTCCTCGATCTCCCCGCGCATCGCATTGGTCCAGGGTTCGGCGCCGAAGATGCCGACCTTGAGCGAGCATTGGCGCGGGTCGAGCTTCTGCCGCTTGAACTCGTCCAGGATCGCCAGCATGTAGCTCGGCGTCACCGTGATGATGTCGGGCCGGAAATCGTTGATGAGCTGCACCTGCCGCTCGGTCATGCCGCCCGAGATCGGCACCACGGTGCAGCCGAGTTTTTCGGCGCCGTAATGCACGCCAAGCCCGCCGGTGAAGAGGCCGTAGCCATAGGCGTTGTGGATGATCATGCCGGTGCGGCCGCCGGCGGCGCGGATCGAGCGCGCCATCACGTCCGACCAGGTATCGATATCACGTTGCGTGTAGCCCACCACGATCGGCTTGCCGGTCGTGCCGGAGGACGCGTGCACGCGCACCAGCTTTTCGCGTGGCACGGCGAACATATTGAAGGGGTAATTATCGCGCAAATCCGTTTTCACCGTGAACGGGAATTTCGCGAGATCTCCGATCTCGCGAAAATCTGACGGATGCACACCGGCCCCGTCAAACGCCTTGCGATAATGCGCGACGTTGTCATAGGCGTGCTTCAGCGACCAGGCCAGCCGCTGCTTCTGCAGCGCCATGATCTCGTCTCGCGAGGCGCGCTCATGCGCGTCCATCTCGGCGCTATAGGCGCTGCCGCCTTCCTTAAGCCTCGTCAGAGCCATCCTTGCTTCCCCACGTTGTTTCGTTCTTTTTATTTGTCTTGCGTCGGCAGCCACGTGCCGGGAATGACACGCGAGTGCCCGCGGAATTCTGCGATGATGGTCTCGCCTGCGGTAACACGCACGTCATAGATGCCGGAGCGGCCGCCGCGCGTGACCTCGCGTGCCTTCGCAACAAGGCGATCCCCGAGTTTACCCGGCTTGATGAAGGTGATCTGGCCTTGCGCGGCAACGACGCGGTCGTTGTGCGAGTTGCAGGCAAAGGCAAAGGCGGAATCGGCGAGCGTGAAGATGAAGCCGCCATGGGCGATGCGCTGGCCGTTGACCATGTCCGGCCGCACATTCATCGCGAGCGTTGCGAAGCCGGGGCCAATCTCGACGATCTCCATGCCGAGCCCCTTGGAGGCATCGTCCTCCGCCCACATCGCCTCAGCGCAGGCGCGGGCAATATCCTCAGGCGACAGAGCAGCTTTGACGTTCACGCGCTCCTCCCGGCGAGATGTTTACCCATGATGTTCTGCTGGTTGGCCGAAACTGTCAAATAATGCGACGCATTTGCATTGGCGGGGCCTGATACGCCTGCTCAGACGTGGTCGTAATCGACGACGACCCGCTCCGACGACGGCTTGGCCTGGCAGGTCAGGATGAACCCGGCCTTCAGTTCCCACGGCTCCAGCGAATAATTGATGTCCATCGGCGCCTCGCCTTCGACCAGCTTGGCGCGGCAGGTCGAGCACATGCCGCCCTTGCAGGCGAAGGGCAGATCGACGCCGGCGCGCAACGCCGCATCGAGGATCGCCTCGTCCTCCGCCACCGGAACGTCGCGACGCTTGCCGTCGATGATCAGCGACGCGATCGCCTTCGGCGGCGCGTCGGGCGCCACCACCTTCTTCGGCCGCGGCCTGCCGCCGAATTCGGAGACGAAACGCTCGACATGGATGCGTTCGTGCGCGATGCCGAGCGCGCGGCAGGTCGCCTCGATGTCCTCACTCATGCCGGACGGACCGCAGATGAAGACGTGATCGACGCTTGCCGCCGGCACCAGCGAGCGCAGCAGCACCCTCACCTTGTCGCCGTCGAGCCGGCCATGCAGGATCGGGATGTCCTGCTCTTCGCCGGAGATGACGTGAAAGATCGAGAGGCGATCGATGAAGCGGTCCTTCAGCTCTTCGAGCGGCTCGAGGAACATGATGTTGTCGCTCGATCGGTTGCCGTAGAACAGGAAGAAGCGGTCGTCCGGCTCGCGTGCGAGGATGCCCTTGACGATCGACAGGATCGGCGTGATGCCGGAGCCGGCGGCAAAGCCGACATGGATCCGCCCCGTATCGGCCGGCGCGACCGCGCCGAAGCGGCCGGTCGGCGTCATCACGTCGAGTTCGTCGCCGCATTTGAGTTCGTCGGCGGCCCAGTTCGAAAACGCACCGCCATCGACCTTCTTCACGGCGATGCGGATCTCGCCGTCGTCGGGGCCGGAGCAGATCGAATAGGAGCGGCGCACCTCTTCACCGTCCAGCGTGGTGCGGAGCGTGAGGTACTGGCCGGGCGTGAAGGCGTAATCGCGAGCGAGTTCGCCCGGGATGGCGAAGGTCATCGAGACGGCGTCGGCCGCCTCGCGGCGAAGGTCGCTGACGGCCAGACGATGAAAGCGCGGTGCGGCTGCGGACATGGTCAATGACACTTGAAGTAATCGAAGGGTTCGCGGCAGGACTTGCAGCGCCACAGCGCCTTGCACGAGGTCGAGCCGAATTCGGACAGCAGCTCGGTGTTCTCGGAGCCGCATTGCGGGCAGGCCACGGCCTGGGCGCCGAATAGCGCCCGGCGCGAGTTCGAGGCCTGCGGCGGCGCGATGCCGTAGGCGCGCAGCTTTTGGCGGCCCTCCTCGCTCATCCAGTCGGTGGTCCAGGCCGGCGACAGCACCGTGCGTACCTTTGAGCCACGGAATCCGGCGCGCTCCAGCGCGACCTCGATTTCCAGCGCGATCATGTTCATCGCCGGGCAGCCGGAATAGGTCGGCGTGATCGCGACATCGACATGATCGCCGTCGAGCGCAACCTCGCGCAACACGCCGAGGTCGGCGATGGTCAGCACCGGGATTTCGGGATCGACTACGCTCGCCGCGGCGTCCCAGGCGCGCCGGCGCAGCTCGCTGTCGCGGTCGAGCACGCTCACCATGTCAGCCCCGGGAACGTGCGCTGCATCGATTGCAGTTCGGACAGGAGATGGCCGAGATGTTCGCTGTGTAGGCCCGCCCGGCCGCCTTGCTGCATCCAGTCGTTCTGCGGCAAGACCAGTGTGGCTTCGCTGGTGACATTGGAAAGCGTCTGCAACCAGCGACCGCGCAAGGTGCCGGGATCGATCGCGATGCCTGCGTGGATCAGGGCGCGCTCGCCGTCATCGACGGCAAACATCTCGCCGGTGAAGGCCCAGAGGTGATCGATCGCGGCTTGCGCGCGGGTATGACTCTCGTCGGTACCGTCGCCGAGCCGGATGAGCCACTCCGAAGCGTGGCGCACATGATAGGCGCTCTCCTTCTCCGACTTGGCGGCAATGGCCGCGAGCGTCGTATCGCGCGAATCCATCATCGCGCGCCAGTAGAGATCCGCGAAAGCCGAATAGAAGAACTGCCGCACCAGCGTCTGGGCAAAATCGCCGTTGGGCTGCTCCACCAGCAGCAAATTGCGGTATTGCCTGACGTCGCGCAAGTAAGCGAGCTTGTCCTCGTCGTTGTCCCTCCCCTCGACCTTGCTCGCATAGGTATAGAGCTCGCGCGCCTGGCCGATCAGGTCGAGCGCGATGTTGGAGAGGGCCATGTCCTCTTCCAGCATCGGCGCATGCCCGCACCATTCCGACAGCCGGTGGCCGAGGATCAACGCATCGTCGGCACGGCGCAGCGCGTAGAGCACCAGCGGCGTTTCGGAGACCTGGATGTTGGCGGTCGCCATCACATATGCCCCACTTCCTCGGGCACCTCGTAGAAGGTCGGATGCCGGTAGATCTTCGATTCCGCCGGCTCGAACATCATGCCCTTCTCGGCAGGATCGCTGGCGGTGATCGCGCTCGACGGCACGACCCAGATCGACAGGCCCTCGCCGCGGCGGGTGTAGATGTCGCGGGCGGCCTGCAGGGCCATGGTGGCGTCACTCGCATGCAGCGATCCCACATGCTTGTGCGCGAGTCCGTTGCGACTGCGAATGAAGACTTCCCACAGCGGCGTGTTCGGCGTGGCCATATTGATCTCCCTATTCCGCGGCTTGTGCGGTCCGGCGCTGCGCACGCTTTGCCGCGTAAGCGGCTGCTGCCTCGCGCACCCAGGCGCCCTCCGCATGGGCCTTGCGGCGCGCGGCCATGCGGTCGCGATTGCAGGGGCCGTTACCGGCGAGCACCTGCTTGAACTCGGTCCAGTCGATCTCGCTGTAGCGCCAATGCCCCTCGGCATCCTGTGTCATACCGGGATCGGGAATGGTGAGGCCGAGATAGTGCGCCTGCGGCACGGTGGCATCGACGAACTTCTGGCGCAGTTCGTCATTGGAGAAGCGCTTGATCTTCCACTTCGTCGAGGTGTCGCTGTGCTGGCTCGTGGCGTCGGGCGGGCCGAACATCATCAGCACCGGCCACCACCATCGGTTCATCGCATCCTGCGCCATCGCCTTCTGCTCGCCCGAGCCGCGGCACAGCGTCAGCATGATCTCGTAGCCCTGACGCTGGTGGAACGATTCCTCCTTGCAGACCCGGATCATCGCGCGGGCATAGGGGCCGTAGGAGCAGCGGCACAACGGAATCTGGTTCATGATCGCGGCGCCGTCGACCAGCCAGCCGATGGTGCCGATATCGGCCCAGGTCAGCGTCGGATAGTTGAAGATCGAGGAATATTTGGCTTTGCCCGCGAGCATGGCGTCGACCAGCTCTTCGCGCGAGGAGCCGAGCGTCTCGGCGGCAGCATAGAGATAGAGCCCGTGGCCGCACTCGTCCTGCACCTTGGCGAGCAGTGCGGCTTTGCGGCGCAGCGTCGGCGCACGCGTGATCCAGTTGCCCTCCGGCAGCATGCCGACGATCTCGGAATGGGCGTGCTGGGAGATTTGGCGGGTGAGCGTCTTGCGATAGGCCGCCGGCATCCAGTCGTTCGGCTCGATGCGTTCCTCGGCATCGATCCGGGCCTGGAATTGCGCAGCCTTGGCCGCGTCCTCAAGACCGCGATCATCGGTCTCGGCCGTGTTCAGCGCCTGGGTATACATGCGCGGTCCTCCCATTTATTGGGAGACAATATATAACAAGAACTAAGTCATGCAAGATATTTCTGTAACATATAAATCAGATTCCGAACCTCCTTTCCAGCAGCTTTCGGGCCGGTGGCAATGGCCCCTTCTCGTTGGTTCCATGTCCATCAAGCCATTGTTCGGAGGAAGGAAGCAGCGCGCGATAGACTTCGCCGCAGAGCTCCCGTGCGGCCCTGCCCGGCCAGTTCGTCGGCAGCAGGCTTTCGGGCAACAGCGGATCGCGCAGCACGACACGGCGGTAGTGGTGGATCAAGAGGATGCGTGCGGTGAAGGCGTCGGCCTCGGACAGCTCCGAGCCACGCGCAAGTGCGGCACGCAGCGGCTCGAACGTCTTCATGAATTTCAGATAGGCATCCGCGGTGCGATCCAGCGGCCAGCTCGCACTGAGCAGACGACGGCCGCTGTCGTCCTCTGCCGAGACTTCGAGGCGGATCGCGCCTGCGGCTTCATCCGGCACCGGCACGCCCGACGGCGCGACCCACACGCCCGGCAGCGGACTGCCGAAACCAGCATTACGGAGCGCTTCGCGCGAAGCGTCACGATCCTCCCCGCTGCCGATCAGCAGCAGCTCGAAGCGCCCGGTCCAATCGGATGGTGGCGGATCGTAGATGTGCCGCGTCGCAGCCTCAAACGTCTGGCGCCCCTTGTCGGCCAGGCGATAGAAGCTGTTGCGGCCGACCTTTTCGCGGGTGAGCCAGCCGTCGGCGGCAAGGCGCGACATCGCGGTGCGCACCACGCCGGCATCGATGTCCAGACTTTCGAAGAATTCCAGCAGCGTACCGAGCCACACCGAACCGCCGCGCGGCACGATGGCGTCGCCGAACACGGTGATGACGATGGAGCCGGTGCGCGACGGCTCGCGCTTGAGCTGGTCGATGATGCGGGAGAGCGGATGCGCCATGCGCGAGGCATAGCGCGTTTGATGCGGGCGCGACAATGGACGGGTGCGACAACGGAAGCGAGAGCCGGGCTCGATCCTTCGAGACGGCGCTTCGCGCCTCCTCGGGATGAGGTCTGGCTTTCATGCGGCGCCAACGGCCCCCAACCCTCATGGTGAGGAGCGCGGCAACGCCGCGCGCCTCGAACCATGCAGGCCCGTTCACCGATGCGGATCGGGATACGCCAGGCCACGCCAGCCGCTGCGGTCGAAGGGGCGCCACTGGCCTTCCTTCTGCGCAAGGCGGTCGGCGACCGCATAGACCACGGCCGGATGGTGCCCCATGCCGCAATGGCTGCTCTCGACCTCGATGCTCTCCGTCTGCGCACCCTTCTTCTCCATGCAGCCCTGCCAGGCGCAGACGCCGTCGGTGCGGCTGAAGATGGCCGTGGTCGGTACCGGCGGCGGAGCGGCAAGCTCGCCGCCGAACTCGGGATCGACCTCGTCGGACTTCTGCCCGCTCGCCCATTCATAGACGCGCCAGGCATTGGTCGAACGGGGATTGCCCGCAAAAGGACTGCCGAGCGTGATCACCTGACGGACGCGCTCGGGCATCATCTTGGCGAGCTGACGCGCATAGAGGCCACCGAGGCTCCAGCCGACCAGGCTGATCTTGCGGCCATGGGTGTCGTTGAGCTCCTCGACCAGATCGACCATCGCGTGCTGTACACCGTCACGCAGGCCGTAATTGCGGCCCTGGCGCCAGCCGCTCACCGCATAGCCTTTGCTGCCCAGGAACGTGCGTAGCGCGCCCGTGGAGGCGTCCGAGGCCACGAGGCCCGGCAGCACGAGCACCGGATGCCCGTCGCCACGCGGCGCAAGACTCAACAGAGGTAGTGCGCCCAGGAACGCGCCGAACTCATGGATCGCACGCCCTTCCAAAAACATCAGAGTTTTGGACGGCGCACGCAGCGTCTGGGCAGAAGCGGTCATCACTGTTTCCCCTGAGAAGGGCCGGTCGAGAGGCCGGCAAAATGGGCATGAATTTCCAACACGCCGGCTTCTGGATCGTTCCGCAGCGCAACATGAATCAGCTAGGCGGCCGGTTCCCGACATTCAAGCGGGAGAGCCGCGGGGCGACAATAGGCCCGCGTGTTAATGCTAACGGCCGTGACGCAAAAGTCACAGCCATCGAAGCAGGAATTCTACGGAGTAGAGCGCGAGCCCGGCGAGGCCGCCGATCAGCGAGCCGTTGAAGCGGATGTATTGCAGGTCACGCCCGATGTTGATTTCGATCAGCGAAATCAACTGCGCCATGTCCCACGCCTTGACCTGGTCGGAGATGAAGATCGAAACGCCGCTCTTCTGGTCGGCGACGAAGCTGCGCAGCACCGTGACCAGCCCCTTGTTGATTTCGCCGCGCAGCTCGGCATCGCCCGCGAGGGCTTCACCGACAGCTGCGAACATTCCGGCGAGATGATGCTGAAGCACCTGTGTCTCGCCGCTCGCGCTGCGCTCGATGAAGGAGCGCGTGTTGGCCCAGACAGTACGGGCGAGATCGGCGAGCTCGGGCCGCGCCAGCAGATCGCGCTTCAGCCCGTCGATCCGGTCGATATACGCCTGGTCGGTGCCGAGCCGGTCGACGAAGCTCAGCACCATACGATCGAACTCGCCGCGGAACGGATGCTTGGAATCGCTGCGCACCTCGTTGAAGAAGGCGGTGGCGGAGGCCACGATCTTGTTCACCAGAAACTTGTCGGCACGATAAAGCCTGAGCAGGGTCGGCAATTCCGCGCGCACCTTCTCGCGGATCATCCCCATCGTCTCTGTCTGGTTCAGCGTCTCGTGCATCACGCGCAGGAGATCGTCGAACAGGATCTGGTGGCGCCCCTCCGCCACGAAGCCGCGCAGCGTGCCGGCCGCAAGCGGCGCAAGGTCGATCGCCTGCAGCTGCGAAGACATGCGGCGAATGATGAAGGTCATCAGGCCCGAGCTCTCCGTTGCCGAGACGGCTTCCGGCAACAAGCGCAGCGCGAAGCGCGCCAAATCATCGCTGCGCTTACGATCGCGCAGCCAGTCGGCGACGAAGGAGCCGAAATCGATCTCCTTCAGCTTGGCCTCTACGGGATCTGCCGAGAGGAAATGCACCTGGATGAACTCGCCGAGCTTGTCGGCGATGCGGGCCTGGTTGCTCTGGATGATCGCGGTATGCGGGATAGGCAAGCCGAGCGGCCGCTTGAACAGCGCGACGACGGCATACCAGTCGGCGAGGCCGCCGATGGTCGCTGCTTCCGCGAAGGCCGCGATGAAGCCGAACACGGGATGCACGGGAAGCAGCAACTTCGCGACGACGAACAGGGCAAGCGTCGAAGCCAGCACCAGCGTCGCCAGCGCCTTGACGCGGCGCAGTTCGGCCGCGCGTTCGGCATCGCCGGGGGTGTCGAAGGAGAAAGTGCGTGGTGTCATTGTGAATACTTAGCGCGTAGATCTCCGCGTGTCCCCGGGCGCGGTGCAGCGCGAAGCGATGCGCCGCAGAACCGGGACCCAGCGTCCGAGGCAGCATGGATCCCGGATCAGCCGTGCACCACGCCGCAAGTGCGGCGCGCTGCACCGCATCCGGGAAACGAGAAGCGCAAAAACAAAGGCCCGCCGAAGCGGGCCTCAAATTCAGTTTGTGCTCAAGTGCCTTATCAAGCGGTCTTGTTGTAGACCTTGGCAAAGTTGTCCTGAGCGGACTTGGCACCGTTGGCCGCGAGCTGACCGACATAGTCGGCGGTCGCCTTGGCGCGCGAGACGAACACTTCACCGCGGGAGCGGAGCAGGCTCGACTGGATCTCGACAGCCTCGCTGAACGACTTGGCGGACGCGAGCTTGTCGATGCCGGCGAAGAACGCCTGGGCGTCGTCATAGATCGCCTGCTGGATGTTGCGGCTGATCTTGCCGGCCTCGGTGACGGATTCGGTCACAGCGTTCTCGACGGCGGCGGTCACGCGCTCGGAGCCAGCGAACACCTCGGCAGCACGGTCCTTGGCGGTGTTGGCGGACTTCTTGACGAACTCGCGGGCAGCCTCGGGAACTTCCAGGTTCTGGATGTTCTTGAAAGCGTCCTTGAAGCCCTCGAAAGCGGTGTTGGTTTCAGTGGTCATGGGGTTTCTCCATCCTCATTGCTTTGAGCTATGGGCTCACCCCGTCCTCATTGGCCCGGGGCACTTCCTATATGGCATAGTTAATGGTGCACTGCAACATTCATATTGCGGTGCAATATCACGATTTCGTGAGCAGCCTCAGTCGGAGGCAATCTGGCGCCTCTCTCACCGGCCCAGCCCGTCCGAACCTAGTGCTGGACGGCGCCCGGCAGGCCATAGGCCTCCATCTGGGCCTGGACCTGCGCGATGTTGTGGCCGAGCACGACGATGTCGTGGGTTTTGCCGTCGACGTCCCGGACGTGGTCTCGCAGCAATGCTTCTGCCTTGAAACCGAGGCTCTCGAAAACGGCGATCGCGGCCTGCTGGTCGACCGTCATCTGGACCGAGAGTTTCTCCAGGCCCGCGCCGAGCGCGAGCGCGAAGGTCTCCTGCGACAGCGCCCGCCCCACCCCCTTCCCGCGAACGTCGAGCGAGACCACCATGCGGATCTCGCCGACATGGGGCGACCACGAGTGCGGATCGCGCACCAGCGTGCCGCAGCCGACGACCTTGCCGTCCCTGACCGCAAGCAGGCTCGTGATCGCGCCTCGCTCGATCTCCTTGACCCAGGCCGACAGCACCTTCGGCTCGCTGATGTTGCGCGGAAGAAACAACAAATCGTGGGTCGGCAGGCCTTTGCCGAAGGCGAGCACCGCGGCTTCGTCCGCGGGCGACATCAGGCGAATCTCGATATCGCCTGCGTCGGTCTTGACGTGGCGCGGATAGGAACGCTGCTCGCTCATGTCGATCTCTTTCCCAGCCAGGAATCCAGTTTCGGCCACAGCCGCTTCACGGCGTTGGCGCCGGCGACGAGCGAGACGTGACCGCCCTTCAGCATCACCTCTTCCTTGTCCGCAGATCCAATCTCCGCCCTCACGCGCTTGGCGGCCTCATACGGCGCGATGGGATCGTCCT
>LNAP01004317.1_pt2 | contig 13198 bp, 14 predicted proteins | sample 602601 | NCBI WGS metagenome assembly LNAP01 (sample SAMN02440304, study PRJNA202911) | soil metagenome | biome: Subtropical and temperate rainforests or woodlands; isolation source: soil samples (1 kg each in a 20% v/v slurry with milli Q water) were... ...
CACGACAATGGGCGTGGCTACCACGGGCGGCACGCCAGGGACAGCGGGCTCGGCTACCGTGGGAACCGCGCCCACCGCTTCCTCCACTTCTGCCATCGCCGGCACCCCGTCGATACGGATCGTCAGATGCGCGCTCGCGACGAATGCTGCGCGCGCCTGGCCTCGTACAGGATCTGATCGTCCAGGCCATCGACCATCGCGGACAGGTTGTACGGGTGGATCTGGCCGACCACGGCCTCCCGGGCGCGGATCTCGGTGCCGTCGGCCAGACGCACGCCCTCGGCCCGGCCCTTGGCGGTCAGCACCTTCACCACGGTCGAATCGGCGCGCAGCACCGCGCCGTGGTCCTGCAACTGCCGTACCAGGGCGTCAACCAGGCCGCCGCTGCCGCCGCGGGGCGTGTTGAGCCCATACCTGTCCAGGAACGCCGGATACATGAACAACGCGCCGCCCTCGCCCATGCATTCCGGGTCGACGAAATGCTCGGTCAGCAGGCGCATCATGTGGATCTTGACCTTCTCGCTCTCGAAACGCTCGTCGAGGATGTCCAGCGGACTGCGCTGCAGTTCATGCAGCGCGTTGCGGCCCATGGCGCTCTGGTCCAGCAGCGCCACGACGGCGCCGAACGGCGGCGGCGGCACGAACATGCCCTCGATCGCCAGCGAGATGAAGTCGATGCTGTCCTGGTAGAGCCTGCGGTAGGCGTCCGCATCCTTCCTGGACACGCTGGCGATGCTGTCCAGGGTGCGGTCCAGATCGCGGTAGCTGATCAGGCAGTTGCCGTCGCTGAAGGTGGTCGAATAGTCGGCGTCCGGGCGGATGTATTCCAGGCCGTACTTGCGCTGCAACTGCAGCTCGTCCTTGCTGATCAGCGGATTGATGACCACGCCCATGTGACAGGACGAGTGCAGGTCGTGCCTGAAACCGGGAACCGTGATCTCCCTGGTGTCGACGCCGCCACCGAAGTACGGCTTGCTCTCCAGAACGAGTACCGACTTGCCGGCCTTGGCAAGGTAGCCGGCTGCGGTCAGGCCATTGTGGCCGCTGCCGACTACGACGATATCGAAGACTTCGGACACTGGGTTTCTCTTCAAGCTGGGAATCGACCTGCTCTGCGGCCCCGCCGGGAATGCGAGGGGCATCCACGCAAAGACGCAGGTGCGAGGAGATTCTCGGCCTTGGCCTTACTCAGCCATGAGGACGATCGCGCACAGGATCTGGGACGATACGGCGCCCGGCGCCGCTGGCCCCGGGCATTCCGGTGGCCGATGGCACAGCGTGGCCGCAGCCATGCACAGCGGCCGGTACGGATCGCTGGTCACAAGGCGTGGCGTGGCCCGGCCGAAGGCCGCCGGGGCATGATGAGGCCCTCCCGGGCCAACCGAGGGTCAGCCGTTGCCTTCGGACACGATGCAGCGGAGTCGCGGGGGCGAGATCCCGAAGCTTCGGCGGAACCGACGCGCGAAATACCCTGGATCGGTGAACCCGCAGGACCAGGCCACCTCGGAGATCTGGCGCGCGGCATGGCGGTCGCCCAGCCGCAGCCGCGCGGCCTCGAGCCGATGGTTTTCCAGCAGGGTCAGGAAGGTCGTGTCCGCATCGGCAAGCACCTTGTCCAGATAGCGGCGCGAGATGCCCACTTCCTGCGCGACCTCGCGCGCCGTCAGACCCGGCGCATCGAATCAATCGCGGATGACGGCCCGGATACGCCTCAGCAATTCCGCACCGTGGCGCGCTTGGACATCCTCGCGTGGTGCCAGTGCCAGCACCAGGAGGCCCGCCATCTGGTCGGCCAGCAGTGCGTGTGGCATCGGCGCATTCTCGATGCCCTCGGCCGCGATGGCTTTCATCATCTCGACCATGGGCGCGCCCCATGGGTCGCCTGCGCCCACCACCCGCCCTGCCAGAGCGGAGGGATCGGGCAGCCACCTGCGCAGCCAGCGGAAATCCATCCGCGCCGAAAGGCACAGACGGCTCGACGGAAACATGAGGTCCCAGGACTTGGCGCAATTGAGCAGGATCATGGCGCCGGGAGCAAGCTCGCAGTCGCTGCCGTCATGGATCATCCGCGCGCCGCCGGCCTGCATCAGCACCAGGTGGAAATCATTGTTCCGGTCATGATCGATCATCGATCGGGTGCGCATCACCCGTTGCGTGGCTCCGCTCATGAAGTTGAGTTCGAGGGCGCCCATCCCGTAGTGCTGCCAGGCGATCCGATACCGGTACGATTCGCCGCTCACCCGGCTGCGCGAAATCAAGCAGGCGCTGAGCTTCTGAGTTTCCTCCAGCGCCTGCCTGAAGGAGATGCCCTCGGACGACCATAGCCAGTCTGCGTCACGGGACAGTGCCGTCGTAGATTCGCGCATATCACACCGGGCAGTTGCTCGCCGGAAGCATGCCGGCTCGTCCCTCATCCGACACGCTGCACTGCAAAAACCGGACGGGGACCGGCCATGCGTAGCCGAGCTGGCCAGGCGCTCGCGCTCCTAGCGCGCCACGGTGCGCGGCGATCGCCCGTGGCCGGCCATGAACAGATCGACCGCCACTTTCACGTGAGCCGTTCTCGCCCTGCGTGACATCGCGCATTCCGCGCCCAGCAGCATGCGCAGCGTCGGCTCCCCGATCACCAGACTGAAGAACAGGGACGACGCACAGGCGGGATCGGCGATCGTCAGCACCCCGCGGCGATCCGCCTCGCGCAGTATCCGCCGCATCGCCTCGTGATAGGGCTCGATCGTGCCTCGCCAGAAGTTCCTCCCCAGGTACGGGTCCGATTCGAGCGGGAAGATCAGCATCCGATAGATCCCCAGCGTCGAACTTCGCAGGCACACCTCCAGCAGTCGGATCGCGACGCCCCTCAGATCCTCGGCAAGATCCCTGCCCGCGCAACGCATCAGGTCTTCCGGCGCCGGCATGTCGCGCTTCAGCTCTTCCAGCGCCGCCGCGAACAGACCGCTCTTGCTGCCGAAGTTGGCATAGACCGTCATCTTGGTGACCCGCGCCGAGGCGGCCACGCTGTCCATGTTGGTGCCGTCAAACCCCCGGCGCGAGAACTGCCGGCATGCGGCGCTCAACACATCCGCCGACTTGTTGCGTCGTCCGCGTCGCACGGGCTTTTCACTCATGCCGGGCATGCTCGTGCCCCTCCCTACCATGATTGGGCCATGACGCCATGCGCCAGCGGCGAAGCCACCGTCGCCGCGGCGGCTTCGATCCGTCGACGCCGAGCGTGTCAGCCGCTGAGCGCGAAACGGACCACCCGTTCCAGCATGGCTTGATCGAGCGAGGCCGCCAGCCTGGGATTGCGCAGCGCACGCGCTGACAATCCCTCGAGCAGCGCAGCGACGATCTCGCAGCGGGACTGCACCTCCGGCGTGCTTCCGCCCAGCAGTTCGTGGAACGCGGAACGCACTTCCAGGTCGTTGCGCTGGATCAGGCTGGCGACTTCCGGATTGCGGCTGCATTCGGCCAGTATCTCCATCGTCAGCGCGGCGTGGCCGTTCTCCATGTAACTGGCCGCACTCCTGGGCACGTGCTCGACGATGGCCGACACCGCATCCGTACTGCGGGAGGCGTCCTTGACGTCCTCGATGAGCTGGCCCAGCTCGCTGTGCTCACGCGCCACGATGCCGGCGATGATGCCTTCCTTGCCGCCGAAGAAGTGATGGATATGGCCGGAGCTCATCCCGGCCGCCGCGGAGATCTGCGACATGCTGGTGCGATGGAAGCCTTCGCGGCGCACGCATTCGGCCGCCGCCGCGAGCACCTGCTCCTTGCGTCGCCGGGCGATCGCCGTCTCGGCGGATTTCTTGCTGGCTGTCATTTCCGTTTCCTCTTGAAGAACTGGAGCCTGCCGACCCGCTTGCTGCGCCGGTCGGCTGGCGCCGGTGCGGTGCGCGCAACCACCGTCGGCAACGGTGCCTGGCAGGGCCGCCTCAGCACGCGCACAGACCGGATCTACGCCCTGCTCCGCTTCACAACACTGGAACCTATGCGCTCGCGAGGAACCGTGAACAGGCGCTTGCAGCCCGCGCTCTGGGGGCGATTCAGCGTCGCCTGAAAGATTTTTCTTGCGCCGCAGCACAAGGTTGTAGTGTACACTAGATCCAGGTGGGTCGTGCAACCTAGATATCTGGTTGGCGCCTGCGACCCACACACACTTCTTAACTTTGCTCACGTCCTGGACGGCCGTCCTGTTCGCCGCGGAAAAGTTAGGTTGGTCAAGCCACCTAGATTAAGAGTCATCTATGAACAACAGAAGAACCCCCCTGGCGGTCAGCCTCGCATTGATCGCTGCCTGTGTGTCCCTGTCGGCCTGCAAGAAGGATGGCGGGGCCTCCGACGCACCTCCACCGCCACCGGAGGTCGGCGTGCTCACGCTTGCGCCGCAGTCGCTGCATCTATCGACCGAACTTCCCGGCCGCACCACCGCGTATCTGGTCGCGGAGGTCCGGCCGCAGGTGAGCGGCATCCTGCTCGAACGCAAGTTCCAGGAGGGCAGCGACGTCAAGGCCGGCCAGGTGCTCTACCAGATCAACCCGGCACCCTTCCGCGCCACGCTCGCGCGCGCCGAGGCCAGTCTCGAGGCGGCGCGCCTGCTGTCCGAGCGCTACGACCGCCTGATCCAGACCCGCGCCATCAGCCAGCAGGAGCGCGACGACGCCCGTTCGCAATTCCTGCAGGCGCGGGCGGCGGTGGAAAGCGCACGCATCGATCTGGACTTCACCCGCATCGCCGCGCCGATCTCCGGCCGCATCGGCCGCTCGGCGGTCACCCAGGGCGCCCTGGTGACCGCCAACCAGGCCGACGCGCTGTCCACGGTGCAGCAGTTGGACCCGATCTTCGTCGACGTGGTGCAGCCTTCGGCCGCATTGCTGCGGCTGCGCGCAGACCTGGCCAGCGGCCGGCTCAAGAGCGCGGGTAAAGGCCAGGCGGAAGTCCGCCTGAAGCTGGAGAACGGCCAGGACTACCCGCATGCCGGGAAACTGCAGTTCTCCGAAGTCAGCGTGGACCCCAGCACTGGCGCGGTGACGCTGCGCGCGGTGTTCCCCAATCCCGACGGCGTGCTGCTGCCGGGCATGTTCGTGCGTGCGCAGCTGCAGGAAGGCGTGCGCGAGCAAGCGCTGCTGGTGCCCCAGCGCGGCGTGAGCCGCGACAGCCAAGGCAAGGCCATGGCGCTCGTGGTGGACTCCAAGAACATCGTGCAACCGCGCGAGCTGACCACCGAACGCAGCGTCGATGGCCAATGGCTGGTCAGCGACGGCCTCCAGGCCGGCGATCGGGTCGTCGTGGACGGTGTCCAGCTCGCCCGCCCTGGCGCCGAGGTCAAGCCCGTGCCGGCCGCGTCCACCGACGCCGCAGCCAAGGCACCGGCCACGCCCGAAGCGGGCAAGTAGGGAAACCCCATGTCCAGATTCTTCATCGACCGCCCCATCTTCGCCTGGGTCATCGCCATCGTCATCATGTTGGCCGGCGGCCTGTCCATCCTCGCCCTGCCGGTCAACCAGTACCCCAACATCGCCCCCCCGGCCATAGGCATCATCGCAAGCTATCCCGGCGCCTCGGCGCAGACGGTGCAGGACACCGTCACCCAGGTGATCGAGCAGCAGCTCAATGGCCTGGACCGGCTGCGCTACATCCGCTCGGAGAGCAACGCCGACGGCAGCGTCACCATCGTGGTGACCTTCGAGCAGGGCGTGGATCCGGACATCGCCCAAGTGCAGGTGCAGAACAAGCTGTCCCTGGCCACACCGATGCTGCCCCAGGCCGTGCAGCAGCTCGGCCTGCGCGTGGTCAAGTACCAGGTCAACTTCATGCTGGTGGCCGCGCTGGTATCCGAGGACGGACGGCTGGACAACTTCGCTCTGGGCGACCTGATCGTCTCGCAGCTGCAGGATCCGCTCACGCGCACGCCCGGCGTCGGCGACTTTTTCGTGTTGGGCGCGCAGAACGCCATGCGCGTCTGGCTCGACCCGATGAAGCTCAACAGCTACCAGCTCACGCCCAGCGACGTCTCGGCCGCGATCAGCGCGCAGAACGTCCAGGTCTCCTCCGGCCAGCTGGGCGGCCTGCCCACGGGCGACAAGGTACAGCTCAACGCCACAGTGATCGGCAAGACCCTGCTGCAGACGCCCGAGCAGTTCGGCGCGATCCTGCTCAAGGTCAACCCCGACGGCTCCCAGGTGCGCCTGCGCGACGTCGCCGATGTCGCGCTCGGCGCCGACAACTTCTCAATCAGCGCGCGCTACAACGGCCAGCCCAGCGCCGGCATCGCGCTGCGCCTGGCCAGCGGCGGCAACACGCTGAACGCCACCAGCGCGGTGCGCGAGACCCTCGGCCGGCTCGAACCGACGCTGCCGCCGGGCGTCAAGGTGGTCTACCCCTACGACACCGCGCCGGTGGTCAGCGCGTCGATCGAGGGCGTGGCGCACACGCTGGTCGAGGCCATCGTGCTGGTGTTCATCATCATGTACCTGTTCCTGCAGAACTTCCGCGCCACGCTGATCCCGACCCTGGCGGTGCCGGTGGTGCTGCTGGGCACCTTCGGCGTGATGTCGGCGTTCGGCTTCAGCATCAACACGCTGACCATGTTCGGCCTGGTGCTGGCGATCGGCCTGCTGGTCGACGACGCCATCGTGGTGGTGGAGAACGTCGAGCGGCTGATGGTCGAGGAAGGGCTATCGCCGCTGGAGGCCACGCGCAAGTCCATGGACCAGATCTCCGGAGCGCTGGTCGGCATCGGCCTGGTGCTGTCGGCGGTGTTCATCCCGATGGCGTTCTTCGGCGGCTCCACCGGCGTGATCTACCGGCAGTTCTCGCTGACCATCGTCACCGCGATGACGCTGTCGGTGCTGGTGGCGCTGATCTTCACCCCGGCCCTGTGCGCCACCCTGCTCAAGCCGGTGCACGGCCACCACGAGAAGAAGGGCTTCTTCGGCTGGTTCAACCGCGTCTTCGACCGCAGCTCGCAGCGCTACGAGCGCGGCGTGAGCCGCGTGATCGGCGGGCGCGGGCGCTACATGGCGGCGTTCGTGCTGATCATCGTCGCGCTGGCCCTGCTGTTCCCGCTGATGCCGACTTCGTTCCTGCCCGACGAGGACCAGGGCACGATGCTGGCGCAGGTCGAGCTGCCGCCCAACAGCACCGCCGAGCAGACCGACCGGCTGCTGCGGGAGGTGTCGGACTACCTGCTCGAGGAGGAAGGTGGCAGCGTCGAGTCCGTCTTCGCGGTCAACGGCTTCAGCTTCGCCGGCCGTGGCCAGAATTCCGGCATCGCGTTCGTGCAGCTCAAGCCGTGGGAGGAGCGCGAGGGCACGGTGTTCGATCTGCAGGCGCGCGCGATGCAGCGCTTCAGCCAGATGAAGGCGGGTACCGCGCTGGCCTTCGCACCGCCGGCGATCCAGGAGCTGGGCAACGCCACCGGCTTCAACCTGTTCCTGCAGGACTACAGCGGACGCGGGCATGAGAACTTGATGCAGGCGCGCGGGCAGTTCCTCGCCGAGGCCGCCAAGCATCCCGCGCTGGCGCTGGTGCGCCCCAACGGCAAGGGCGACGAGCCGCAGTACCAGGTGCTGATCGACGACGAGAAGGCGCGCACGCTCAACGTGGACATCGCCGAGATCAATGCGACGATGTCCGCGGCCTGGGGCTCGTCCTACATCAACGACTTCATCGACCGCGGGCGCGTCAAGCGCGTGTACATCCAGGGCATCCCGCAGGCGCGCATCACCCCGGAAGACTTCGACAAGTGGTTCGTGCGCAACAACGATGGCCAGATGGTGTCCTTCGCCTCCTTTGCCACCGGCAAGTGGGTGTACGGCTCGCCCAAGCTGGAGCGCTACAACGGCGTGCCGGCGATCGAGATCCTCGGCGAGCCGGCGCCCGGCTACAGCTCCGGCGACGCCATGCGCGCGGTCGAGGAGATCGCCGCCAAGCTGCCCGACGGCATCACCCTGGCCTGGACCGGGCTGTCCTACGAGGAGCGGCTGTCCGGTTCGCAGGCGCCGGCGCTCTATGCGCTGTCGATCATCGCCGTGTTCCTGTGCCTGGCGGCGCTCTACGAGAGCTGGTCGATCCCGTTCTCGGTGATGCTGGTAGTGCCGCTGGGCGTGCTTGGAACGGTGGCCGCCACCTTGATGCGAGGGCTGGAGAACGACGCATTCTTCCAGATCGGCCTGCTCACCACAGTCGGCCTGTGCGCCAAGAACGCCATCCTGATCGTCGAGTTCGCCAAGGAACTGCACGAGAAGGGCGGCCGCACGCTGGTGCAGGCCGCGGTCGAGGCGTCGCGGCTCAGGCTGCGTCCCATCATCATGACCTCGCTGGCCTTCACCATGGGCGTGATCCCACTGGCGATCGCCACGGGCGCCAGCTCCGGCAGCAAGCATGCCATCGGCACTGGCGTGATCGGCGGCATGGTGTCCGCGACCTTCCTGGCGATCTTCTTCATCCCCTTGTTCTACGTCGTGGTCTCGTCGTTCTTCAAGAAGAAGAACCGCGTCGAATCGATCCCGGCGACAGAGGAGCCTTCAGCATGATGACCTTTCCTCTACGTGCCGTACTACCGGCCCTGATCGGAGCCACACTGTCGGGTTGCGTCAGCATGGCGCCCAACTATGAGCGGCCCGCCGCTCCGGTCGCTACGCAGTGGCCGGAACAGGCCGCCGCCCCCGCCACGGCCGTCTCCGGCGCTAGCGCCGGAGACATCCCGTGGCAAGCGGTCTTTGCGGATCCTCAACTGCGCCAGGTGGTGCAGATGGCGCTGGACAACAACCGCGACCTGCGGGTCGCTGTGCTCAACATCGACAGGGCGCGAGCGCAATACCGCATCCAGCGGGCAGATCTGCTGCCCGAGGTCGGTGCTGGCGTCTCTGGCAACAACGGCCGCACGCCCGCGTCGATCTCCCCGACGGGTACGGCCACGACCAGCCACACCTACCGCGCCGACCTCAACGTCGCCTGGGAGTTGGACCTGTTCGGGCGCGTGCGCAGCCTGTCCGACCAGGCACTGCAACAGTACTTCGCAACCGAGGCCGCGCAGCGGGCGACCCGGATCGGCTTGATCACCGAAACGGCCACTGCGTACCTGACCCTGGCGTCAGACACCGAGCAGTTGGCGTTGGCCCGAGAAACCTTGCGTAGTCGCCAGGAAGCCTACGACCTGCAACTGGCGCTACGCGACACAGGCAATGCCTCGGACCTCGCCCTGCGCCAGGCCGAATCCGAACTCGAGGCGGCGCGCGACCAGATGTTGTTGCTCGATGGCAGCGTGGCGACCGACCGCAATGCGCTGGAACTGCTGGTCGGAGCGCCCCTGCCTGAGGACCTGCGCCCGCAGGCTCCGCTGGAGTCGATGCTCGCAGTGCAGGACCTGCCGGCGGGACTGCCGTCGGATCTGCTGCAACGCCGGCCTGACATCCTTGCAGCCGAGCATCAACTGATGGGCGCCAATGCCAATATTGGCGCCGCACGGGCCGCATTCTTCCCGAGCATCAGCCTGACCGCCGGAGTCGGCAGGGCGAGCGATTCGCTGTCGAGCTTGTTCGACGGGGGCAACCGGACCTGGAGCTTCCTGCCCCAGATCAGCGTCCCGATCTTCAGCGGTGGCCGGCTGCGCGCCAACCTGGCGGTCTCCGAGATCGACCGGGACATCGCGGTGGCCGACTACGAGCGCAGCATCCAGACCGCGTTCCGCGAGGTGGCCGATGCCCTGGCCATCCGCAATCGCATCGACGGCCGCCTCACGGCTCAGGAGCGCCGCGTCGCGGCCGCACGCGATGCCTATGCGCTGGTCCAGCAGCGGTACGACAACGGGGTGTCCCGCTACCTGGACGTCCTGGACGCCCAGCGCACGCTTTACACGGCACAGGAGACCTGGATTTCCACCCGGCTGACCCGACAGATCAACCTGGTCAGCCTCTACAAGGCCTTGGGCGGCGACTTCGCCCAGAACGCGCCGGCGAGCGACGTCGCAGCCGGCCCCCGTATCCATGCAACCCAAGGCGACCAGCTCGCCGCCCGCCCATAGTGAGGCCGATATGTCACACATGCTCAAGGACATCGCTGTCTTCTACGACGTCAGCCACGAAGGAAAGCACATTCTCGAAACGGCTGCGGTTCTGGCCGAAAAGCAAAATGCCCGGCTGATCGGCATCACCGCCACGAATAGTTCAGACATCGAGAGCTATCCGTCGGACAGCTTTGCAAGAGGGGCCGGCATTGGGGAAGTCATCAGTCGCCTGCAGTCCTCGACCGCCGCGCATCTGCTGCACGCGGCACAGGCTTTGAAAGAGGTGGCTGACCGTCACGGCGTGACGGCCGAGTTCCGCGCAATACCCTGGTCGGAATCCGGCGTCGAGATGAGCCTGCACTCGCTCTACTGCGATCTGCTCGTGGTCAACCATCCGAAGGCGCCGGGGGCGCCTTTCGCCTGGTCGTCCATCGACGTGCTTCAACAAACCGGCGTGCCGCTGCTGATCGTGCCCCAGTCCTGGCGCAGCATCCAGTTGGGGCAGCGCATCACCGTCGCCTGGAATGCCAGTCGGCAGGCCCGCCGCGCTGTCGCCGATGCACTGCCTCTGCTGATTTCGGCCGAGGCGGTGGATCTGTTGATCGTGGATCCTGAGCGCAAGGCCGAGTTGCATGGAGAGGAACCCGGCGCGGATATGGGCAGCTACCTGGCCCGCCACGGTGTGCGGGTGAACCTTGAGCGGATCGACTCGGCGGACAAGCCCGTCGCCGATGTGATCCTGGAGCACGCAGTGAAGGCCAAGGCGGACTTGATCGTCTTCGATGCCTACAGCCGTCCGAAGCTCAGCGAGCTGGTGCTGGGCGGCGTCAGCCGGACCTTGTTGTCCAGCGTGCCTCTGCCGCTGTTCGTTTCTCACTGAATGAGCCGTTCGGCATGAGTTAAGGTTGAGCAATGGGAGCGATGGTGCGAAGAGGGCCTGCAACGCGTGAAGACATCCTGGATGCTGCGCAATGGTGCTACCTCCATCTGGGTGTGACAAACGCGAGTACGGCCGTGATCGCGGCGCGCGCGAGGTGCCCACGGACAGTGGTCGTCAGCTACTTTCCAGAACCGCACCAACTGTTGGACGAGGTGCTCAAGCGCGGCCGCCTGTCGCTGGTGGACGACCTTCAGAGCGTTTTTGATGCACAGATGCGTGTGATGCCTGCTCTGCGCTCAGCACTGCAGTTGTGTCTCAACGAGGTCGTCCACAACGACAGGGTTCGCGCAGCGCAGGAGATCCTGGCGTTCCACTGCGATTTCTTCACCACGCAACGCAATCTTCTTGAAGAGCAGATTGTCCATTTCGCACGTGTCATGGGCTTGCTGCAGAAGATCGCGATCGAAGCGGCCAAGGGCGGTGAACTTCGAGACGGCGTACGCCCAGATGCGTGGGCATTGATCATCGGACTGACATTGAGCGGAGCGATCCGCTTATGCGTGATGCAAAGGACGGATGACGGGCGGCTGGCGTGCTGGAGCGAGGCAACGCGAGCACTCGACGAGGCTTTCTCTTTCGTCGCTCCAGGCCCGCGACATCGTCTGGCGCCCTCCCAGAGAAAAAACGGGTAAGGACATGGCTCGGCGGAAAAAGGAAGACTCACTCGAAACGAGAGAACGGATCCTCGATGCCGCGGAGTGGTGTTTTTGCACCTATGGCGTCTCTCAATCGACCTTGGCACTCATTGCCGAAAAAGCAGAATGCACCCGGGGAGCAATCTATTGGCATTTCCCGAAGGAAGCCGAGGTTCTCAAGCTTGTGTTGGATCGAGGGCGACTGTCGCTGCAGCGGCGGCTTGCCTCGCTTACTCATGCACAACCACCCCTGATGCCCAAGCTCCAAGTCTGTCTCGACGACTACCTCGCAGAGGTCAGCCGAAACAGACATGTTCGTAGCACCTTGAAGATCCTCCTGCTGCGATGCGACTACGTTGGTCTGCGTCAGGCGTTCGTGGGCCGGCGGTATGTGGAGGCACTGGAAATCTACGGACCCCTCGTGGACCTGCTCGCTCGCGCTCATGCTGCTGGTGAGATGGCCCCGGAGCTCGATCCGCGCAACGGAGCAGAACTGCTGCAATGCCTGCTGATCGGAGGGTTGCGCAAGTGGCTGATCGACTCCATGGACGGGGACGAATCCAGCCCGCGTGACATCTTGAGTCTGGCGTTGGGCTTGCTCCGAGTGCGGTAGCTATGGGGGTGTGACCCACGCCCCTGATATGTCGATAGCGCCCAGTCGAGGCTCGACGCGCTGTGCGCATGATATGCCCCTCTGCTGATGCTCGCATCAGCGCGCTCTGGCACCGTGCAACGCATGCTTGCCGCGCGTAATCTTCCTACTGTGACTCCGTCGGGATTGCCCGCCCACGCAGCTGCGCTGGTCGCTCAGGTGCTCCAGCGCCTGCCGATGCAGCCCAACAGTCGGATCGAGGACTTGCTGCCTCACCGATGGCGGTCCGCATGCAACGCGCCATGACTTCCTTCGAGATGATGGTGCCATGGGTCGCGGCCGGCTACGGCGTCGGGGTGTCAGCGCAATGGCGCAGCGAGCATGGCCATGGATGGGGGATCGCCATGCGTCCGCTCGCCGATGGCCCCTAAGAAATTGTGGTGCATCTGCAGCAGCCTCACGGGCAGACCAACTTTGTTTCAGAGCGGTTCGAGCGTAGAGCACTGCAAGTTGCCAGGGCAGGTGCGGCCTAGCGGACGCTTGCCATGGCCGGGGCATCACACCCCGACCATGGGTTGAAGCGTAAGGGTTAGGCCCTCTCAAATACCACTGCGCTATCCACCAGCCGACGGACGCTCTGCCGCACATCCTCGGGGATAGGCTGCGTGGCAACCGTCTCGGGCACATCCGCGTGGTGCTGGTAGTCGCCCATGATGACCCGGATGACCGCGGGCACGTTCGTCGGCGTGACCGCATCAATGGCTGCGCGATCACCCAGGTCCGGGTGCGGCTGGGTCAGCATGCGATACAGGTCCCACGAATCCGCGTGGGGGCACTGGTTCATCAGCACCTGGGCCAGCTTGTGCTTGAGCGGCACCAGTTGCCAGTCGGGAACCCGCTGCCCCCGGTTGCCCAGGCTGATCGACAGCAGCTTGCCCGCCTTCAGCTCGCGGTTGATCTGATCCTTCGACTTGCCGGCCAGCTTACCGAACAGCGGGACCGGCAGATTGTTCGGCGACTCG
>LNAP01004318.1_pt1 | contig 13197 bp, 14 predicted proteins | sample 602601 | NCBI WGS metagenome assembly LNAP01 (sample SAMN02440304, study PRJNA202911) | soil metagenome | biome: Subtropical and temperate rainforests or woodlands; isolation source: soil samples (1 kg each in a 20% v/v slurry with milli Q water) were... ...
AAGAACCAGCTCAGCTTCAACCAGGTGGACATCGAGACCGCCACCCGCTACGCGGCCGAGGACGCCGACGTCGCGCCCGTCTCGCAGGACCGTCGCGCGGTCGGAGATTCGAATGAGCTCGGCGATGCGGTGCGTGACGATGAGAACTGTGACGCCGCTGTCGCGCAGTGCGCGCATCTTAGCGAACAGGCGTTCCGTGCTGTCGAAATCGAGTGCGGCGGAGCTTTCGTCGAGGATCAGGACCTTCGGATTGCTGACGAGGGCGCGGCCAATCACATGCGGTTGGCCGCCAGTCACGGCGCGCCCGGGGTCAACGTCTTCGCCCATGGCGAGTCGCGGGGCGGGGCCTATCCCGAGCGGCAGAGCCGTCGCGCGAGCGAGGCGGTCGCACGACTCGCGGGACTGGCGCCCGAGCGGACGCTGTTTGCTTTGCAGAACGCCGGGGCGGTGCAGGCCGGGGCCTTCCACAACGATGTGGTGGCGGTGGCCAACGGCCCTGTGATCTTAGCCCATCCGGAGGCCTTCGCCGATCCGGCCAGGCTCTATGGCGAACTGCACGCACGGTTGCCGAACCTGCAGGTGGTGGAAACCTTCGGGGTGAGCCTGGAGGACGCGGTGGCGTCCTATCTCTTCAACTCGCAACTGGTGAGCCTGCCTGACGGCGGCATGGCGCTGATCCTGCCGTCCGACGCGCGGGAGAACGCGGCGGCCTGGAAGGCGGTCGAAGCGGTGCTGGCGGCCGACAACGCGATCACCCAGGCGGTAGTTGTGGACGTGCGCGAGAGCATGCGCAATGGCGGCGGCCCGGCTTGCCTGAGGCTGCGGGTTCCGGTGGACGGGCCGGCGCGGGCGGCGATCGACCCCCGGTTCCTGCTGGATGCCGCGCGCTGGGAAACCCTGGCGCGGGTGGTCGAGGCGCATTGGCCGGAGAAGATCGCGGCGGGCGACCTGGTGAAGCCGGAGCTGTGGACGGCGGCGCGCGAGGCGCACGCGGCGCTTGAGGCGGCGATCGCCTAGGTTTTCGCGGCGCGGCTACGCGCGCTCATCTGGATGTGGAGACGCTGTACGCAGAGGCTGGCGGTCCTTTCGAACAGGAAGGGGAAGATCGCGTGGACGAGGCAGGCGGCGCCCGCGGCAATGAGCGTCGCGCCGAAGCTGGAAGCCTGGGCCAGATGCTGGCCATAGGTCTCGCCGACCGAACTCGGGTGTTGATTGAACGCTTGCAGCATCTTGGCCTCCATGGCCGCGAAGCATGGCGCCAGCCGTGGAGAAATGGATTGTCGATCTAGGCGTGGATCTGTCATTACGTAGAACTAAATTCTACCAAAGGCGAAAATGTCAGATCATACTTCTCTGGATGCGATCGATCGGCGAATCTTGCGCGAGCTGCAGGCCGACTCCACTGTCCCCATAGCCGAGCTGGCCGAGCGGGTCGGGCTGTCGCAGACGCCTTGCTGGAAGCGGGTGAAGCGGCTGGGCGACGAGGGGGTGATCGAGCGGCGCGTGGCGCTGCTGTCTCGGGAGAAGCTGGACCTCGGCCTCGTCGTCTTTGTCTCGGTGAAGACCAGCCGGCACGACGAGCAATGGCTATCGACCTTCGCCAAAGGCGTCGCTTCGCTGCCCGAGGTGACGGAGGTCTATCGCCTGGCAGGCGAAACGGACTACCTGCTGAAGGTGGTGGTTTCGGATATCGCGGCCTACGACCGGTTCTACAAGCGTCTGATCGCCACCGCGCCGATTAATGACGTCAGCTCCGCTTTCGCGATGGAGCAGATCAAGTTCACCACCGCCTTGCCGCTCTGAAAGGTCATCATGAACCTCTACGACCTGCTCGCCTCGCGCTTTCCGGCCGACCGCGGCGCGCCGGCCCTGCTGCTGCCGGACGGGGAAGCCGTGTCCTACGGCGCGCTGGAAGACGATGTAGCGCGGACCGCCGCCCTGCTGATCGAGTACGAGGTCGAGCCCGGCGACCGGGTGATGCTGCAGTCGGAGAAGAGCCTCGAGGCGCTGGTGGTCTATCTGGCGACCCTCAAGGCGGGGGCGGTCTTCGTGCCGCTGAACACCGCCTATACCGAGGCCGAGGTCGACTACTTCATCGAGGATGCGCAGCCGGTGCTGTTCGTCGAGGATGCGGTGGAACTGGTGGGCGACGCGCGCAGCCGGCCGCCGTTGGCCGCGAGCGTGGCGCGTGAGGACGATGACCTCGCCTCGATCATCTACACCTCCGGCACGACGGGGCGTTCCAAGGGCGCGATGCTGAGCCACGGCGCCCTGGCGGCCAACGCCCTGGCGTTGCATCAGGCCTGGGGCTTTTCCGAGCGCGACGTGCTGCTGCATGCCCTGCCGATCTTCCATGTCCACGGCCTGTTCGTGGCGACCCACTGCGCCCTGCTGTCGGGCGCGCCGATGGCGTGGCTCGCCAAGTACGAGGACGCGGCCGTGCTGAAGGCGATGCCGGACTGCACGGTGATGATGGGGGTGCCGACCTTCTATACGCGGCTGCTGGCCAATCCGGGCTTCACGCGGCGGGCGGCGGCGCACATGCGGCTCTTCATCTCCGGCTCCGCGCCGCTGCTGGAATCCACCTTCGCCGAATTCGAGGCGCGGACCGGCCAACGCATCCTGGAACGCTACGGGATGAGCGAGGCGGTGATCATCACTTCCAACCCGCTGGACGGCGAGCGGATCGCCGGCAGCGTCGGCTATCCGTTGACGGGCGTCGAACTGCGCATCGCCGGCGGCGAGACCGGGGTGATCGAGATCCGCGGGCCGAGTGTCTTCAAGGGCTACTGGCAGATGCCGGAGAAGACCGCTGAGGAGTTCACCGAGGACGGCTTCTTCATCACCGGCGACGTGGGGCGGCAGGATCCGGACGGCCGGGTCTGGATCTCCGGCCGGGCCAAGGACCTGATCATCTCGGGTGGCTTCAACGTCTATCCCAAGGAGGTCGAGCTGATCCTCGACGAAATGGACGGCGTGGTCGAAAGCGCGGTGGTCGGCGTGCCGCACGCCGACTTCGGCGAAGCCGTGGTGGCGGTGGTCATCGGCCGGGGCGAGGAGGCGGGAATGATCGCCGCCCTTCGCGAAAGACTAGCCGCCTTCAAGACCCCCAAGCGGGTGTTCTTCGTCGATGAACTGCCGCGCAACGCCATGGGCAAGGTGCAGAAGAACCTGCTGCGCGAGCAGTATGCGGCGACCTTCGCCTAAGGTCTGATCGGCTTTCAGTGGCGCCGCGGAGGCAGCGGGATGAAGAGCGAGGTGCGGTGGACATAGTCCCCGTAGCCGGGACGCCGACGCAGCATCCGCCCCTCTATGCTGGGCGCTCCGCTCCAGAACACCAGCAGATAGGTCAGTAGCAGCGGCCCGGGCAGGGCAGCCAGGCCGAGCCATCCGCTATCGACGGCGATCAGAAAGAGACCCCACCAGACGCAGGCTTCGCCGAAATAGTTCGGGTGCCGGCTGTAGCGCCAGAGGCCGAAATCGAGCACCTGGTCGGCGTTCTCGGGACTGGCGCGGAACCTGGCGAGCTGGAAATCGGCGGTCGCTTCGACGACGATGCCAAAGACCGCCAGGGCCACCCCGATCCAGGCCAGGAAGCCTAGGGCGACATTGGGCGAGACCTGTCCGAGGATCACTGGTAGAGCGACCACGAGTTGTAATGGCGCCTGGAATGCAAATACCAGCATCAGTGAGGCCTTGGCGAAGCTCCAGCCGCGTCGGGCGCCCGCCCGGCCGATGAGGACGACGTAGCGGTGGTCCGGCCCTTGGCTCAGCCAGCGCCAGAGCAGATAGAGGCCAAGCCGCAGGCCCCAGACGGTGCAGAGCACGACCAGCAGCTCGGCATGGGGGCCTCGATCCGCCAGGAAATAGGTCATCCAGGCCATCAGTACGATGCCCAGCGCCCACCAGATGTCGATGAAGCTGACGTCCTTGAGCCAGAGCGAGGCGAGCCAGAGCAGACTGAAGCATGCGGCGCAAACCGCGACATTGGCCACGAGAATATTGCTCGCGTCCATTCTCACAAGCCCCCCACCCAGCATCGCCGATGGGCGAAGCTACCTATGGATGCAGCCAGTTATTCACGCCGCCGTCAGTGAGGCAAATTGCCGCCCACGTTCATTGTGAACGGGCGGCGGCCGAGCCCCGCGGCCGCCGCGACGCCAGATCAGGAGTCGATCAACGCCATGCCGCGCTCGTCATAACGTTGACCGGAGACCCGGGCGGCCAAGCTATCCAGGCGGGCGATCTCGTCGGAGGACAGGCTGACGTCCGCCGCCGCGAGGTTGGACTGCAGGTTGGCTAACCGCGTGGTCCCTGGAATGGTGACGACATTGGGCTTGGCCATCAGGACCCAGGCGAGGGCGATCTGCGAGGGCAGGGCGTCGCGCGCCTTGGCGAGGCTCTCGATCTCGGAGACCAGCGAAAGGTTGGCCTCGTAGGCCTCGCCTTGGAACCGCGGGCTGTTGACGCCCCTGTAGTCGCCTTCACTTGGGGTCCGATCGCGGGTGAAGGTTCCGGTCAGGAGGCCGCGGCCGAGAGGGGAATAGGCCACCAGAGTCACGCCGGTCTCCCGGCAGAGCGGCAGAACCTCCTTCTCCACGTCGCGGCTGAAGATCGAGTACTCCGACTGCACGGCGGTGATGGGGGCGACCGTCTGGGCCCGGCGCAGGGTCTCGGCGCTCACCTCCGAAAGGCCGATCGCGCCGATCTTGCCTTCCTCGACCAGCTTGGCCATGGCCCCGACGGTCTCCTCGATCGCAAGGTTCGGGTCCTTGCGGTGTAGGTAGTAGAGGTCGACATGGTCGGTGCGCAGCAGGCGCAGAGACTGTTCGACGGCGCGCCGCATATTGGCTTCCGATCCGTCGACGCCGCCCACGGCCCGGGTGGTGGGATCGAGGATCGGTCCGAACTTGGTGGCGATGAAGGCGCGGTCACGGCGGTCATGGAAGGCCGCGCCGAGCAGGGTTTCGTTGGCGCCGAAGCCGTAGAGCTCAGCGGTGTCGAAGTGGTCGACGCCGAGGTCGAGGGCCTGGTGCAGCAACTTGACGGCCTCGGCCTCGCTCATAGGCGGGCCATAGGCGATCGACATGCCCATGCAGCCCAGGCCGATGGCGTTCACGTCACGGCCGGTGCGGCCGATTTCCCGACGGATCATGGGTGACTCCGCAGATTTGGATTATGGGGGATGTGAGCGCTCACTCACATCGGAATAGATAGGCCCTGGCCGCGAAAGCGTCAAGCAAGCGCCGGTGTTCCGGTCCGGATGTGCAATTTCTGCTGGCGGGATGCGGCGTGTTGTGGATTTTCGATCCTATGCCTCTGTTCGCCGCCGCCGCCTCAGATCTCCCCGCCATCGCCGACCTGGTGAATTCCGCCTACAGGGGGGACAGTTCGCGACAGGGTTGGACGACCGAGGCCGACTATATCGGCGGCCAGCGCACCGACGCCGAGATACTGGCGCGCGACCTTGCCGAGGCGCCTTCGGCGCGGCTGCTGACGCTGCGCGACGAGGCAGGCGGTCCGTTGCTGGGCTGCGTCTGGCTGGAGCCGGCCGGCCAGGACGCCTGGTATCTCGGCATGCTGACGGTCCGTCCGGATCTTCAGGACCGCCAACTTGGGCGCACCATGCTGGACGCGGCGGAGGCCTATGTGCGCGAGCAGGGCGCGGGGCGGGTGCGCATGACCGTGGTCAATCTGCGAGACACCCTCATCGCCTGGTACGGACGGCGCGGCTATGCCCCGACGGGCGAGCGCCGGCCCTTCCCCTATGGTGACCAGCGCTTCGGCGAGCCGACCCGCGAGGACCTGGAGTTCATCGTGCTGGAGAAGGCGATCTAGGCGAGGCGCCGTCAGCGCAGCCCTTCCAGCCTGATCGCGTCGAGTTCGGCGGCGGTCATGACGCCTGCCTGGTACAGGGCGAGGAATTCCTCCGAGAGGCTGAGCCCGAACATCAGCGGGTCGTCGGTGTTGACGGTCACGCGCACGCCCGCGTCGTGGAGACGGCGGATCGGGTGGTCTTCCAGGCGTTCCACGCGGCCGAGCTTGAGGTTCGAGGTCGGGCAGATGTTGAGCCGAACGCCAGCGTCGGCCAGGGCGCGCATCACTTGCGGCGAGTCTGCGGCGGCGATGCCGTGCTGGACCTCGTCGAGTTCGAGCAGTTCAACGGCGCGCCAGACATCGTCCGCCGTTCCCCATTCGCCGACATGGGCCTTGAGGGAGAGGCCAGCGGCCTTCGCGCGGCGATAGAGTGGCGCGAAGACTTCGACGGGCTGGGCGAACTCGTCGCCCGAGAGGTCGAGCGTGCGAAAGCGGCCAAGTTCCAGCAGCGGCGTCATCCAGCGTTCGAGCGACCGGACCGAGCAATGGCGCGAGAAGCTCATCTGCGGAATCCAGTCCACCTGTGGTGCGCCTGCTATGTGAGCGTTCGCCAGCACGTCCCAGACCGCCTGGGCCGAATTGTCGTGAAGGGTGATCTCCCAGACGTCGGCGCCGACCTCCATGCGGCTGACGCCGTCCTTCCGAGCGCGAACGAAGGTTGCTTCGAAGGCGAGCGCGCGTCCGGTCGCGCTCCTAAACACACCGGCTGTCTGGCTGTCGGTCCAGGCGTGCATCTCGTCCATTGAGGAGAGCACGCCCTCAAGCGGGGCGATGTCTTGACCGATGCGCTCGTGGATGAAGTCGCGGCAGCCGCCGAGCACCGCGTGGATGTGCAGCTCGGCCTTGGGCGCGGCGCGCAGGCCGGCCAGATCGCCGGCTTCAAGGGCAGCTTGGAACGGGGTGGTCATCTCATTCCTTCAGATGCTGCGATGCGCCAGCCAGGACGCGGATCAGGCGCGCCAGGAGTCCAGCACGGCCTCGGCGGTGGCGTCCAGCTCGGCATCGGTCCACCGGCGGCCCTTGAGCTCGGTCTTCAGCATATGGCCGACCGGGGCGAAGAAGAGGTTGGCCAGCAGGTCGCCGGGAAGATCCTTGAAGAGGCCGCGCTCTATGCCGGCCGCGCGCAGACGGGAGACCGCGCCGGCGATCTGCTCGTGAGCGGCGCCGCCCTCGCGCTTTGATAGCGAGGACTCGGCGAAGCGCTGACCGAACATGAAAGCCTCCGCGTCGGAGCGGTAAGCCTCGTAGAGCTTGCGCCAGACCCGCTTGAGGCGGGCGTCGGGGGCCTCACCGCCAGCTTCTCCGTCGCTGATGGCCTCGAACACGGCGCGCTTGATGCCGCGATAGACCTCGATCAGCAGGTCGTCCTTGGAGGGGAAGTGGCGATAGAGCGTGCCTTCGGCCACGCCGGCTGCGCTGGCGATGGCTGCGGTGGTGGCGGCTTCCAGACCGTCGCGCGCGGCGATCTCGAGGGCTGCGCGCAGCAGCTTGTCCCGCGTCGTGGTCGGGGTGGTGAGCATGGGCTCACAAATTGTCGGGCGCTGGCCCATGTCAAGCCTGCGCAAGGGTCGCACCCTCGGCTAGAACAGCGGTCAACGAAATTTGGGGAGTGGAACATGGACTTGGGACTGAAGGGCAAGAAGGTCGTTGTCACCGGCGCGTCGCGCGGGATCGGGCGGTCGATCGCCGAGCTGTTCGCCGACGAGGGCGCGGACGTGGCGATCTGCGCGCGCAACCCTGACCAGGTGGCGGCGGCCGTCGAGGCGTTGAAGGCCAAGGGCGTCAAGGCCTGGGGCCAGGCGACCGACATCGCCGACGGACCGGCGCTGAAAGCCTTCGTGACCAAGGCCGGCGAGATCTTGGGCGGCATCGACGTCATGGTCTCCAACGCCAGCGCCCTGGTGCAGGGGACGGGCGAAGCCGAGTGGCAGGCCATGTTCGACGTCGACGTGCTCGGCGCCGTGCGCTCCTTCGAAGCGGCCAAGCCGTTCCTGGAGAAGGCCGGCGAGGCCAGCGGCGATGCGGCCTTCCTGATCACCGCCTCGGTCTCGGCGGCCGAGGCCAGCAACGCCTCCTGCTATGGAGCGATGAAGGCGGCGCTGATCCACTACGCCAAGGGTCTGGCCCGCGAGAACGCCGCCAAGCACATCCGGGCCAATGTGGTCTCACCGGGCACCGTGTTCTTCGAGGGCGGGGTCTGGGGCAATGTGAAGGCTGGCATGCCGCAGTTCTTCGATCAGATGATCAAGCGCAACCCGACCGGCCGGATGGCGAGCCCGGAGGAAGTGGCCGCGGCCACCGTGTTCCTGGCCAGCCCGCGCTCGGCCTTCACCACCGGGATCAACATGGTGGTCGACGGGGCGATCTCGGTGCGGGTGAACTACTAAGGGCAAGCCTTTGGATTACGAATATTTTCAGGTCACCCTGGGGCGCGAGCGAGCGGCCCAGAAGGAACTGGCCGGCCACCTATACGCCCAGGCCTCGACGCGGGCCGTGTTCGCGCCGCTGCTGGGCTTCGCCTCCGACCAGGCGCTGGTTCTGACGGCGGCGGGCAGGGATATCGCCGGCGCGCCGGGAGTCGTGGCGAGCGAGCGCCATCGGCTGTCTCCGACACTGCGGCCGACGGACGACAAGCCGCCCCTGCCCGGCGGGATCTATGTCCACAACTGGTTCACGATTGACGGCGAGGCGGTCGAGGAGTTCGTCCGGCTATCGGGCGAGGCGTGGCCTGATTTCGAGCGGCGCTTCGAGACCAAGATCCACGGCCTGTTCCTGGCGCAGGAGAACGCCGCGGACCGGGCTTCGGGCGCGCGCCGGCTGCTGCTGATGACCCGCTATCGGGACCTGGGCGAATGGCAGGTTTCGCGCGACCCGACGAGCGACGCCATGCAGGTCTTCCTCCGGCGGCGGGAACTGACCCGCGTGTCGCTGGCCCGGGCCTGCGTGCTCATGCCTCGCGGCTGAGCGCCTGACGGTCCACCGGCGTGACCCAGTCGTCCTCCAGGCTCTTGAGCGGGTGCGAGCCGGTGACCTGGCCCATGAAGGGCGGCCAGATGTTGTAGCCGAGCAGGGACTGGAGGCGTGGCGACATGGCCTTCACCCGCTCGCGAGAGACGCCGAGGTAGAAGTTCTCCTGAGTGCGGCCCCAGGGCTCGCAGTACTGATTAGTGAAGGCCAGGCGGGGGGCGTCGCTGCGGTTGGCGCCACCGCGGTGGAGCAGGGTGCCTTGGAAGACAACGGCGCCGCCGGCCGGCATGATCACCGGGCGCAGCATCTTGGCGGCCTCGTTCGGATCGAGGGCGGCGATATCGGCGTCGCTCCAGCGATGGCTGCCGGGAATGACGTCGGTCGCGCCATTGGTGTCGGTGAAGGCGTCGATGGCCCCGACCAGCGAGAGGCTGATGGCCGGCCGCGGGCGTGGCTGGCGGTAGAAGCCGTCGTCGCTGTGAAGGCCCTGGGCCTTCTCGCCCGGATAGATGCAGATGGCCTGGCTGGCGGTCAGCAGGTAGCCGGGCTGCAGGAAACGGTCGAGGAGGGCGAGTAGCCGGGGTTCCTCGGTCAGGTGCTCGAAGACCGGGCCGCGGGCGACGAGGGTGTAGACCCGCTCGGTGGAGAAGCCCTCGAAGGCGTTGCGGCCGTGGTGGGTTCCAAGGTGCGGGGCCAGGGCTGTGCGGGCCTGGGCGAGCGCCCCGGCGTCGGCGAAGTCCTCGATCACGGTGTAGCCGTCGTTTGTCAGGCGCTGGATGTGAGCCTCGATGTCGAACGGCATGGCGGCTTCTCCCTCATTCGAATGAGGGCAGCGTAAGGCCTTGGCGCTCGTTGTCCCATATCATCGAGATGATCCGCCAGCGGCCGTCGGCCTCGCGGAAGAGCTGGATGGAGTTGATCCCCCGCCGCTCGGGCGTGTCATCGTCCGGCGAAGTCTTGGCCTCATAGGCGCTCCAGACGTGGGCCATGGCGCCGAATATGTCGATCTTCCGCGCGATCTCGACCTCGTAGAACGCATTGACGTCGAAGAACGACTGGACGTCGGCCTGGTAGTCCGCCTGGCCCATGATCCTGATCTGGGGGCGGAGATCCTCGGAGAGCCAGGTCCGCATCTGGCGTGCGTCAGGGTGGAAGATTTCGGCCTGCAGGGCCCAGTCGCGCGGGCCGGCGGGGCCGGAAATCATGGCGTACATGGCGTCGACGACGGCGCCGATGTCGGTGGGGTCGAAGGCCTGGGTGTTCATGCGAACGAGCCTAGGCCGCAAGGCCCAGGCTCGCCAAACGCTTCGCGGCGAACCGGTCAGAAGCGCTTCGGAATGACCACCTTCATCGACTCGTAGCCCTTCACGAAGGTCGAGTAGATGCGCTTGGGCTCGCCCACGAGCTGGATGTCGGGGAAGCGCTTCATGATCTCTTCCCAGATGATGGTGAGCTGCAGTTCGGCCAGGCGGTTGCCCACGCAGCGGTGGATGCCGAAGCCGAACGACATGTGGTTGCGGGGCCGCTCGCGGTCGATGATGTAGTCGTTCGGGCGCTCGATGGCGTCCTCGTCCCGGTTGCCGGAGACGTACCACATGACGACCTTGTCGCCCTCGCGGATCTGCCTGCCCTGGAACTCGAAGTCCTGGGTCGCCCGGCGGCGCATGTGGGCCAGAGGGGTCTGCCAGCGGATGGTCTCGGAGACCATCGAGGGGATCAGCGAGGGGTTCTCGCGCAGCTTCCTGTACTGATCGGGGTTCTGGTTCAACGCCAGGACCGAGCCGGAGATGGTGTTGCGGGTGGTGTCGTTGCCGCCGACGGTGAGCAGCACGACGTTGCCGAAATACTCGCGGGGCGTCATGTCCCGGGTGTCGGGGCCATGGGCCAGCATGGAGATCAGATCGCCGGTCGGCTCGGCGTTGACCCGCTCGTTCCACCGCTCGGTGAAGTAGGCGTGGTAATCGACGAAGATCTGCATCTTCTCTTCGATGGTGTCGATCAGCCCGTGGCCGGGGACCGCGGTCACCACGTCCGACCAGTAGGTCAGCTTGCGGCGGTCGGCCTGGTCGATGCCGAACAAGGTGGCCAGGGTCATGGCCGTCAGTTCCATCGAGACCTTATCGACCCAGTCGAACTCTTCGCCGATGGGCAGTTCGTCGAGGATCTTGGCGGCGCGTTCGCGGATCAGCGGGCCCAGGATCTGGAGGTTGGTCGGCGACACCGCCGGGCTGACGGTCTTGCGCTGGATGTCATGCTTGGGCGGGTCCATGGCGATGAACATCGGGAGCGGGCCTTCCTCGCCGTTCTGATCGGCGATGGTGATGCCCGGCTCGGAGGAGAAGACCTGGTGGTTCGTGTCGACCGCCATGATGTCGTTGTACTTGGTGATCGACCAGTACGGCCCGTATTCGCTCTCGGCCGTGTAGTGAACGGGGTCCTCCTTGCGGAGACGTTCGAAGTTCCACCACATCTCGTTGGCCTGGAAGAGGGCCGGCTGGGCGGGATCGATCTGGTCGAGCGGCGTCGAATAGGCCAGCGCCTTGGCGTCCTTGGTCAGATCTATATTTCCGTCGCTCATGAATTCCTCCTCCAATACGGGCGCGCCCCAGCTCTCTGGCTAAAGATGACGCTGGCGTCAAGTTTAGCGCGCCTTTCCGCAGCCGTCCCATCCGATTTGCGGTCGGGCGCAGATTTTCTGCCGTTCAAAAGTCCACAAAAATGATAGGGATTAACTTCGGGAGTCAGCGGAGTTGAGCGAGTCATGACAGGTCGGCCCACAGTCGCGGTGGTGGGGGCGGGGTTTTCCGGCCTGCTGACGGCCCTGCATCTGGCCGCCGATCCGGACGGTCCGGTAGTGCGCCTGATCGAGCGTGGCGACGCCTTCGCCAGGGGAGCGGCCTATTCCACCGCCAACCCGGACCATCTGCTGAACGTCCGGGTGTCCAATATGAGCGCCTATCCGCACGATCCGGAGCATTTCACCCGCTGGCTGTCCCAGCACGAGGGCTGGAGCTCTCACGGCGGCTTCGTCACCCGCGGGGTCTATGGCGACTATCTGCAGGATCTGCTGCGCAGGGCGCTGAAGGAGACCGGCGGAGACCGGCTGCTGCTGGAGCATGACGAGGCGGTGGACGTGGAGCGTTCAGGCGCGGGCTGGAGGGTCCGGCTGGCGCTGGGACGGACCATCGAGGCGTCGGCGGTCGTCCTGGCGCTGGGGGTGCTGCGCCCTGCGCCGCCGGCCTCGGCCGCGGCGGCCCTGCTCGAATCGGGCCGCTATATCGGCGACCCCTGGGACCCGAAGGCCCGGCTGGACGAGGAGGCGACGGACGTCCTGCTGCTAGGGGCCGGACTGACGATGATCGACGTGGCGATCAGCCTCTGGCGGCCGGGCCGGCGGTTCGTCGCGATATCGCGCCGGGGGCTGATGGCGAGGCCGCACGCCTCGACTGGAGCCGAGCTGACGATCAACCCGGCGGGCTCACCGCTGCAACTGTTGCGGGCGGTGCGGAAGGCCTCGGAGAATGGGCGCTGGCGTGAGGCGATCGACGCGTTGCGGCCACACGTTCAATCGATCTGGCTGGGCTGGAGCCTGGCCGAGCGGCGGGCCTTCCTGCGCCATCTGCGGCCGTGGTGGGATGTTCACCGCCACCGCCTGGCGGCGGGCGCCGCCCGCCGCATCGGCTTGATGATGCGGGGATGCGAACTTGTCGTGCGGGCGGGGCAGATCACCGGCCTGGACTTGGGAAAGGACGAGGTCGAAGTCGCCTGGCGTCCCCGTGGCGGCCGGGTGATGCGCCGGCTGTCGGTGGACGCGGTGGTCAATTGCGCGGGGCTGCTGGGGGATTTGGAGGCCTCGCCTGATCGGCTGCTTTCCAGGTTGCTGGCTCGGGGCCTCATTCGTCCCGACGCCTGCCGGCTGGGGGCGGACGTCGACGCTGGCTCGCATCTGATCGGGGGCGATGGCGTGCCCCAGCCGGGGCTGTTCGCGGTCGGGCCGCTGACCCGCGGGGCGTTCTGGGAGATCACCTCCGTGCCCGACATCCGCAGCCAGGCGGCGGGAGCGGCCCAGACGATCCTATCGGGTCTGCGGCGCGCGGCGGCGGCATGAGGCGTGCGTCGGCGGGCGGAGGAACGGGCGCGAACGCGGCTCGTTGATGAGGCTGCTGAGAAAGGAGCTTTCGACATGAAGCTCAGCCTGATCGTCGCCGGTGTTGCGACTCTCGCTCTGACGGCGGCCTGCGACCGTCGGCCGGAGCCCACGGGGGAAACGACGGGCGCGGCCATGCCCGACACCAGCCAGCCGACCATGGTGCCCGGTCCCTCGAAGATCGGCGCGCCGGACGCCGGCGATAC